>Ga0335069_10000600_pt1 | contig 60185 bp, 62 predicted proteins | sample Lox_Sample_11_FD_206714 | JGI IMG/M metagenome (GOLD analysis project Ga0335069, IMG submission 206714) | Soil microbial communities from Loxahatchee National Wildlife Refuge, Florida, United States - Lox_Sample_1.1 | ecosystem: Environmental > Terrestrial > Soil > Wetlands | place: USA... | reverse complement strand
GGCAGCTGGTCGGGTGACCTGCATCTGGCCTATCCGAGCCGGAGCAGCTCGCGGGCCTGCCGCGGGGTGGCGATCTCCCGGCCTCTCGTGCGGGCGCGCCTCGCCGCCTCGGCGACCAGCTCCCAGTTGCCCTTCGCCAGCACGCCCTTGCTCAGGTAGACGTTGTCCTCCAGGCCCACCCGGCCATTGCCACCCTTCACCGCGCCGAGCTCGGCCATCGGGAGCTGGTGCCGCCCCACCCCGGCCACGGTCCAGCTGCTCCCCGGCGGAAGCGTGCCGACCATGAAGTCCAGCGCGCGCTCCGAGGCGCCGAGCGAGCCCGGGACGCCGAGCACGAAGTCGTAGTGCGCCGGCAGGTCCACCAGCCCCTCCCTCGCCAGCCACTCGGCCTGCTCGATCATCCCGGTGTCGAAGCACTCGATCTCCGGACGGATGCCGAGCGCGCGGATGCGGCGGGCGATCTCCTTCACCAGGGGCCGAGGGTTGCTGAACACCTCGTCCCCGAAGTTCACCGTCCCGGTGGTCAGCGTCGCCATGTCCGGCCGGTCGGCGCCGGTCAAGGTCAAGGGTCCGCAGCGCTCGTCGGCGGTCATCCCCACCGCGCCGCCGGTCGAGGTCTGGATGAGCACGTCGCAGCGGGCACGGATGGCACGGATGGCGGCCCGGAAGAGCTCGGCGTCCTGCGAGGGCGACCCATCCGGACGGCGCACGTGCAGGTGCACCATGGCCGCGCCCGCCTCGCGGCAGCGGGCCGCGTCCTCGGCGATCTCCTCGGGGGTGATGGGCAGGTAGGGCGTCTGCTCGCGGCTGGTCTCCGCCCCCACCATCGCCGCGGTGATGACGTACGGAGCGCTCATCGCCTTCCCCGCTGCTTGTCCAGCGGCACCACGCAGGTCCCCGTCGCCCGGCAGACGACCATCGGCAGGGGCAGCACCTCGGCCGCCGACGAGGAGACGTCCGGTAGCGGCCGGATGACCTTCCGAGCCTCGAACCGCATCTTCCGGCTGGTCCTCCCCACCTCGGTGATCTCCCCTTCCGCCTCGATGAAGTCGCCGGCGTACACCGGGGCGAGGAACTCCACCGAGTCGTAGGCCCGGAACAGCCCCTCGTCGCCGTCGTGAAGGATGCACAGCTCGGTCGCCACGTCGCCGAAGAGCCCGAGCATCCGCGCCCCGTCCACCAGGTTTCCGCCGTAGTGGGCGTCGTGGCTGGACATCCGCAGCCGGAGCACCGAACGCACGCTCATGTCGGCTCTCCCTCGAAGTGAAGGTCCTCGGGCTCCTTGCCCATCTTCTTCAGCAGCGCGTGGACGATGTAGTTCGCCACGTCCGAGGGCTTGGTCCCGGGGCCGAAGCCCGCGTCGAAGCCCAGCTCCATCGCCAGCTTGTGGTCCACCCGCGGGCCGCCGAGCAGGAGGATGGTCTTCCCCTTCAGCCCGTGCGCCTTGGCCACGTCGATGAACTGGCGGCTGTTGTCCTTGTGGACGTCGCGCTGGGTCACTACCTGGGAGACGAGGATCGCGTCGGCCCTGTTCTCCGCGGCGCGGCGGATCAGCTCCTCGTTCGGCACCTGGCTTCCGAGGTTGTAGGCCTCGAACCAGGGGTACCGCTCGAGCCCGTAGTCGCCCGCGTAGCCCTTCATGTTCAGGATCGCGTCGATCCCCACGGTGTGGGTATCGGTCCCGGTGCAGGCGCCGAGCACCACCACCCGGCGGGCGATCCGGTCCTCGATGAGCTTGTTCAGCTCGTCGAACCCGAGCTTCTTGAAGACGAGCTCCGGGACGTCGATGCTCGCGTAGTCCAGCGCGACGTCGGCTCGGGCGTAGACCACGAAGAAGGAGTAGTTGTCCGCCGCCGGCTCGGCCGCCGCGACCTTGACCTCGAGCAGCCCGAGCTTGGCGCAGAACTGTCGGGCGGCCTCCCTGGCCTTGTCCGACAGCGGGACCGGGAGCGTGAACGAGAGCTGGATGACCCCGTCGTCGCGCCGGTCCCCGTAGGCCCGGATAAGGTGCGATTCGCCGGCCATCAGCGCCCCTCCAGGATGTCGAGGAACGGGTTGAAGTAGTCCGGCGCCTTCTCCAGCACGCCCTCCAGCCCCTTGCCGCCGGTCTCGGTCCGCTTCACGTCCCCGAACCGGCCCTGGCCGATGGCGGCCACCAGGCCGTCGTGCCGGCACTCCTCGAGCAGCTCCATCGCCTTGGCGAAGACGAAGCGCGCCCGGTTAGCAATCTTCCCGTCCTCGCGGACCACGAACTCCTCGTCGATGCCGCGGGCCGCGCGGTGGACGTACGCCGCCGACTTGAGCGCCACGTAGCGGTCGGCGAGCAGTGGGGTGTGCATCGCCTCGGTCATCATCCCCAGAAGCTGGATGCCCTGCCGGGTCCAGATTGCCACCAGATCCGCCATCACGTCGTAGGCGTGGCTGAAGAAGATGTCCGTCTCCTTGTGCTTGGTGGGCGGCATGTACTTCAGCGGCGCGTCCGGGAAGCAGCGGCGGATGAGCATTGCCTGGCTCAGCTCGAGGAGCAGGGTCTCGGGCCGCTGGGGGTCGATCTCGTAGCTGTGGCCGAGCCCCAGCTGCCAGTCTTGCAGTCCCGCACGCTTGGCGAACGCCTCGTTGATGAACTGGCTGGCGATGACGGTGTGCGCCGAGTCGTAGGCGTCGGCGGTGGTGATGTAGTTGTCCTCGCCGGTGTTGATGATGATGCCCGCCAGGGCGCAGATGCGGCGGCTGAAGTACTGGTCGATGAACGTCCGGCGCATGTTGATGTCGCGGAAGAGGATTCCGTACATCGCGTCGTTGAGGAGCATGTCCAGCCGCTCCCAGGCCGCGGCGAAGGCGATCTCCGCCATGCACAGGCCCGAGGAGTAGTTGGTGAGCTGGATGTAGCGCTTCAGCCGGCGGGACTCGGCGTCCAGCGCCTCCCGCATGATGCGGAAGTTCTCCTGGGTGGCGTAGGTGCCGCCGTAGCCCTCGGTGGTCGCGCCGTGGGGCACGTAGTCCAGGAGCGACTGCGCGGTGCTGCGGATGACGGCGATGATGTCCGCTCCAGCCTGGGCGGCGGCGCGGGCCTGGTCCACGTCGTCGTAGATGTTCCCGGTGGCGACGATGACGTAGCGGTGCGGCGCCGGCGACATCGGAAACTCGCGGCGGAGCGCGTCACGCTCGTCGATGCGCCGGCGGAGCTCGTCGACCGCGGCTTCAACCTCGCGGCGGACCTCGGCGCGGAGGTTCCCCTCCGTCTCTGGAGAGAGCGGCGCCAGCTTGTTCGCCGGGAGCGCGGCGATGCGCTCGACGGCATCGAGTGGGCTCGCCGCCCCGAGCTGGAGCGCGCGGCCGTACCAGTACGCCGCGCCGCGGTTGAGCACGCCGGCCGCCTTGAGCCGGTCGGTCATGAGGTTGGTGAGCGGGATGCCGCCCGGGCCGGCGTCGGACATCCCGAACAGGCGCAGCACCGTGCGCTCCACCGAGATGGTGGTGTGCCGCCGGATGAGGTCGAACACCGGCTCGATGACCTGGGACGCGATGCCGCGGGCCTGGGCGACCTGCGCGTCGTCGACGAAGGGTCCTGGCATGGGGGCTCCCGTAACCCAGCAGACCGAGCCGGGGCAAATGTGGTCAACGCCCTCCGGCGGTCGCGGCAGCCCCAGGGCCGGGGCCCATCGTTTGTTAGGTCCGCCCCGCGGGCGAGACTGTGGGGGTGATGGAGTTCGAGGAGTGTTTGCGTGAGCACGGCCCGGCGCTCTGGCGGGTGATCGCCAGCTTTGCGCCCCGTGGCCCCGAGCGAGACGACCTCGCGCAGGACGTCCTACTCGCCGTCTGGCAATCGCTCCCCCGATTCCGCGGGGAGAGCTCGCCGAAGACGTTCCTGCTGCGCATCGCCTACAACCGCTGCCTCTCGCATGCCTGGCAGCGCTCGAGGCGAAGGCGCGGCTCCGAGGCCGACGTCGCCGAGCTTCCGGATCCGCGTCCGGGCGCCGACGATCAGCTCGCGGCACAGGAGCGCGCCGAGCGGTTTCTCGGCCACCTCCGCACCCTCCCGCTCGGCCAGCGGCAGGTCCTGGCGCTCGCCCTGGAAGGCCTGTCCCACGCCGAGATCGCCACCCTGGTCGGCATCACTCCGGAGAACGTCGCGGTCCGCCTCGGACGGGCCCGGGAGGCGCTCCGGCGTTCCCTGGAGAAGGAGGCCGCATGACCGGCTGGGATTCCTGGCAGTCCACCTGGGCCGGCGCCTCGGGGCCGCTCCCCGATGTCCGCACCCGCGCACACCGCGAGGCATCGCGACACCGCCGTACTCGGATCACCGTCCTCCTCCTCGCCGCCATCGCCTCCCTCGGAGCAGTGCCCGCATTCGCCGCTCCGGAGGGAGTGGTGCACGCCATCGGCTGGGCCATCCTGGCGTTCGGCGCGGCGATGGGGATCGGCTTCCTCCTCATCCAGCGCGGCGTCGGGTCCTGGCGCTTCGCCAGCCCGCGCGAGGCCCTCGGCTTCCTGGAGCGCCGCCTCGCCGCCGAGCTCCGCATGGCCCGCCTCGTCCGGTGGGTCTACCTCGGCATGTGCCTGTTCGGCGGCATCGCCACCCAGGTCCTGTACGCCGAGCACGGGTCGCCGCTCCCGGTGCGCCTCATGACCCTGGGTTGCTTCCTGTTCGGCGTCGCCCTGGCCTTCTTCGCCCCCTGGTGGTTCGGGCGGATCGCCCGCCGCCGGCGGGCGGAATTCGACGGGTGGCGCCGCTGGATGGACGAGCAGAACCTCTGAGTCCTAGAGGTAGCGCGCGGCGAAGAACTCCCGGAGCCGGGTGTCGCTCCGCAGCAGGTCGAGCGTGAGATCCGCGTGCCCTGGCACGTACCCGTTGCCGAGGAGCATCGTCAGGTCCTTCCCCACACCCTCGGCTCCGAGCGCGGCGGCGGTGAAGGACGTGGCCATCGAGAAGAAGATCGCCGTGCCGCCGTCCCGCGTGGAGAGGACCGTCGCCATCTCGGTCCCGGGGACGGAGGCGCAGTTGACGACTAGATCGCAGAGCGCCCCGTCGGTTGCCTTCCGCACCGCCTCGAGCACCTCCACCGCACGCGTCGCATCCACGCGCAGGCTCACGTCGGACACCCCCAGCTCGGCCAGCGCCGAGAGCGCCTTCTCGGAGATGTCCACGGCGAGCAGCTGACCCTTCCCCGCCGTGCTCTTCCGGGCCTGAGCGAGGCACAGCGCCCCGCTCTTTCCGGCCCCGAGAACGCCGATGCGCATCCCGGGCCTCGCGTGCCGGGCCACCAAGGCCGGCGCGCCGCAGACGTCCAGCGCGGCGAGCACCAGGGTCTCGGGCATGTCGTCCGGGACCCGGGCCCAGATTCCGCTGGCGAAGAGGATGGCGTGGCCGCGGACGTCGACCCGGTCCACCTCCATCCGGACCGCGCGAACCTCGTCGATGACCAGGGGGGTGAGCGACAGGCTGACCAGCGTCGCGATGCGCTCGCCGGGTCGGACCTTCCCCTGCGCGGGGTGCTCGGGGCCGACCTCGCGCACGCGGCCGAGCAGCATCCCACCCGAGCCGGTCACCGGGTTCTGCATCTTCCCCCGGGCCCGAACGATCTCCTGGATGCGCGCGACCACCGCCTCGGGCGCGCCCCCACAGGACTCGCGGATCTGCTTGAAGGACGCCGCGTCGACGTTCAGGCTCTCCACGTCGATCAGCATCTCGGAAGGGCGAATCGGCAGAGACGGATCGAGCCTCCCGGCACGCTGCGGGAGCACGCCCGGCTCGCCAACCACGCGGCCCAGTCCGTAGGGATCGCTCGTCACGGGAGCCGCGGCTAGCACGACCCGCGCCCGGGCGTCACCCCTGCTCGCGGGCGAGCCGCGGGGCGACGAACGCCAGCGACCGATCGAACCGGTAGGCCGTCCCCATGTGCCCGTCCTCGTACTCCTCGTGGACCACGGTGGCCCGGCCACCGGCGACCAGGCGGGCGAGCATCCGGGCGCCCCAGTGCAGGCCAAACTCGTCGCGCGTTCCGCAGTCGATGAAGATGCTCTGGAGCGCGCGGAACGGCTCGGGGTCGCGCTCGACGAAGCGCACCGGATCCTCGGCCAGCCACGTCGCCCAGACCCGATCGTCGATCCGCGCCGTCGCGAGGTCGAAGGGGAGCGCCACGCCCAGCGGCTGCACCGGGTCCGGCGAGTACGCGGCGGCCATCGCCAGGAGGTTCACCACTGCGTGGTCATCGCCGCCCATCTTCGTCTCGCGCACCCGCTGCTCGAACCCGTCCCACCAGGGCTGCACGCCCCCGGCACGCAACAGCGCGGAGGCCGCCCTGGGGAACTCGGGCAGATAGCAGTACTCGAAGTAGGCGTCCGCGGAGTGCGACACCATGTGCCCGAACACCCCAGGGAACCGGCGCACCAGCTGCCAGCCCCCGTACCCGCCCGAGCTGCGCCCCGCGACGGCCCGTGAACCGGCCGAGCGGAGGGTCGAGTAGGTACGGTCGACGTGCCCGAGCAGGTCATGGACGATCATCCGTCCGTAGGCGCCGTTCCCCGGCGAGTCGATCCACTGGCTCCCCCCGAGCGCGGTCAGGCCGTCGGGGAAGACCGTGAGGAATGGCGGGGCGCCCGCGGCGAACAGCGCGTCAAGCCGATCGAGGATGCCGGGGGTGAACGGCGCGCTGTTGAACCATGCCGGAACCGAGCCCATGAACGCGTGGAGAAGGACCACCACCGGGTAGCGCATCGCCCCGGCGTCGTAGCCCTCGGGCAGGTACACCGCACACGGGCGGTCGACGGGATCCCCGCGCGGGTTCCCGGCGAGGGCGGCACAGTGCATCGTCCGGATGTCGAGGCGACCGCGAGGCACGGTCGGCAGCTTCCCTCAGGCCCCGGCCTTCGGGAAGCGCGCCATGACGGCCTGGAGGTCGGCCCAGGCGGCTTTCTTCTCCGGCGGGTTTCGCAGCAGGTAGGCCGGGTGGAACGTGGGCATCAGCGGAACCCCCACGTACTCCCGCCACTGGCCGCGGAGTCGAGTGATCGGGGTGTCTGTCCGGAGCAAGGTCTGGGCGGCGAACTTCCCGAGGGCGACGATGACCGAGGGCCGGATGGCATGGAGCTGCGCCTCGAGGAACGGCTGGCAGGAGGCGATCTCGTCCGGCTCGGGATTCCGGTTCCCTGGCGGGCGGCACTTGACCACGTTGCAGATGTAGACCTCGTCGCGGCTGTAGCCCATCGCGACGATCATCTTCGTCAGAAGCTGGCCCGCGGCGCCGACGAACGGGATGCCCTGGTTGTCCTCCTCGGCACCCGGCCCCTCGCCCACGAAGACCAGTCGTGCCTTCGGGTTCCCGACGCCGAAGACCAGGTTCCTCCGTCCGGAGCAGAGCTTGCAGCGCTTGCAGTCGCCGAGGGAGCGACGGACCTCATCGAGGCGGGGTCTCTCGTCCGAGCTTCGCGCCAGCTGCGGCTCGGCCAAGCTCACCGGCACCACGCTGGGCCGGCCCGCACCCCCGGGGTGCGCCGGGACGGCGAGGGGGTCTCCGTTCCCCGCGGGCGATGCCGGTGCATCGGCCGCCGCCTCGAGCGACGTGCTCACTTCCGCCGAGATCTCCGCATACTCGACGACGACCGGCGTCGTGCTCGAGCCCTCCACCGTGACCTGCACGTCGACCGCCGCCCGGAAGACCGCGGCCAGCGCTCCGTCCTCCGAGGCGTGCAGCTCGTCTCCGGCCACGTCCCGGTGCCAGCCCAGGTATCGCCGGACGTCCGCCAGGACTTCTGCCACCGCATCTGCCGCCGGAAGCACTCCGTCCGCCACCGTGGATGTTCCTCCCCTGCCCGGCGCGTTGCCGGGAGTGGGCGAACACTGCCATGTGAATCCGACGTGCCTGGCCGCCGAGCCCGGCGGCGGGGGGTTCAGGAGGTCGCGAGCGAGGCCGCAGACCGGATCGCGGCGAGCCGGTCCCAGAGCCCGGCGGCGACCGCGTCCTTGCTGCCCGAGAGCTCCAGCCGGCCACCCGCCCGGTCGACGATGACCACGGCGTTGGTGTCCACGCCGAAGCCCGCGTCGGACCGGCTGACGTCATTGGCGACGATCAGGTCCAGCCCCTTGCGCAGTAGCTTCGCGGTCGCGTTCTCGACCACGTTCTCGGTCTCCGCCGCGAACCCGACGATCAGCGGACGGCGCGCGAGCCCACGGGCGCGCTCGGCGGCAAGGGCGAGCACGTCCGGCGTCCGGAGGAGCGCCAGGGGGGCGCCGGCCCCGGGCTCGTCCTTCTTCACCTTCTGGTCGGCCCGGTGCGCCGGCCGCCAGTCGCTCACCGCCGCCGTCGCGACCAGCACATCGGTCTGCTCGAGGCGTGGCAACACTGCATCACGCATGTCCTCGGCGCTGACCACGTCCACGATGTCGAGCCCGGCGCGATCCACCGCGCCGACCGGGCCGAGGACGACCGTCACCTGCGCCCCGCGAGCCCTCGCCGCCCGGGCCACCGCGAGCCCCATCTTCCCGGTGCTCGGGTTGCTGATGAAGCGGACCGGATCCAGGAACTCGCGCGTGGGGCCGGCGGTGACCAGCACCCGCGTCCCCGCCAGGGGCCCCTCGCCGAGCAGCTCGGCGGCGGCGTCGACGATCTGCTCCGGCTCACTCAGACGCCCCGAGCCGACCTCTCCGCACGCCAAGAGCCCCGATCCAGGTCCGACGAACCGGTACCTCGGGTCCTTCGCCAGCACCGCGAGGTTGCGCTGCGTGGCCCGGTGTTCCCACATCGCCGTGTTCATCGCCGGCGCGAGGAGCACCGTCCCGCGGTAGGCCAGCAGGGTCGCGGCCAGCGCGTCGTTCCCCATTCCGGCCACAATGCGCGCCAGGAGATCCGCAGTCGCCGGCGCGATGACGAACAGCTCGGACCACCGGGCGAACTCGATGTGCCCGAACGCCGCCTCCTGCGAGGCATCGAGGATGTCGGTGAGCACCGGATGCCCGCTCAGCGCCTGGAAGGTCAGCGGCGTCACGAATGAGGCCGCTGCGGGCGTCATCGCCACCCGCACCTCGGCGCCCGAGCGCTGCAGCGCGCGCACCAGCTCTGCGGCCTTGTACGCCGCGATGCCGCCACCGACGCCCAGCGCGATGCGCCGGGCCTGGAGGACGCTCCGGTCCATCTCCGGCAGAAGGCTTAGCCCCGGCCCCCGGGGCCGGCAACTTCACAGCGAGAGCCGAGTCGCCCCCGACACCTGCACCGTCCGAACCACCGCCGTACCCTGCCGGAGCCCCACCACCGTCCAGCTGCCCGGGCTGAGCCCGTCGAAGCGGGCCGAGCGCTCCACCCCGAACAGCAGTTGCCCCTCGCCGCGCGGGCCGGGGCGGTCGCTCGACACCGGCCCCGCGGCGATGCCCTTCTCCACCCAGAGCGCCTCCAGCGGCGCGTCGACGTCGACCTCGAGGCTCGCCGCGCCGGGGCCGCTGCCGAGCAACACCTCGGCCGCGGGCAGCCGGACGAACCACACCCGCCCGGGCTGCGCGTCGGTGGACGCGCGGTACTCCCCGGCGAGCGCCTTGCCGCTCACCGTCCCGTCCGGCCCGGTGGTCCAGTCGTAGGTGCGCACGCCGACCAGCTGAACCGCCCGGCCGCCGGCGGGCGCGCCGTCCGGGCCGAAGACCCGGACCCGGACCGGCTGCTCTCCGGCGAGGACGATGCCCACCTGCGTGCCGAGCGGTGCTTCGGCACTGCCCGCCAGATCGCCCTGCACCGCGTGCACCACGATCGGCGTGCCCGCCGGCGGAGGCTCGCTCACCGAGAGCGTGAACGCACCCGTCGCGTCCGATCGAGCCGTGTCGACGCCGGCGCTCACCTCGGCCTTCGCCGCCGGCTGGCCGGTGGCGAGCGTCACCCGGCCCTGGAGCCTCGGCGCGGGCTGCATCCCGAGGTCCCCCAGCTCCGACACCGTGCCGCCGGCAACGACGGTGCGGGTGAGCATGCCGTCGGCCGCGACGCGAAACTCCAGCTGCCCGTCGCGCGGCTGGAGCGGCATCGCGAAGCGCCCGTCCCCCGTCTCGAAGGCGCGTCCCTCGACCGAGAACGTCCGCAGCGGAGCGCCTCCCGGGCCCACCACCCGCCCGCGGTACACGAGGCGCTCGCGGACCACCAGCCGGACGTCACTCTGTCCGGCGCGCACCGTCACCGGCGTGTCCTGCGACAGCTCCGGGGTACGCGCCGTGAGCCGGTAGTCGCGACCCGTCCGGAGCCCCTTCAGGACGAAGGTCCCGTCCTCGGCGCTCCGCGCCGGCAGCCCCTCTGCCGGCTCGACCCCCACGAACGCCCCCGAGACCGGAGCCCCGTCCCGGGTCACCACCGTCCCTTGGACCACGCCCACCACCGGCAAGAGCAGGAGAACCCTGGCCACCGAGCCCTCGCGGCCCTCCAGCTCGAGACTGCCCCGCGCGCCCGTCTCGGCGAGCAGCGCTTCCACCTCGAGCGAACCGCCCGGTAGCCCGAGGAACCGGAGGGCCCCGTTCGCGTCGGTGAGGCGGTCGGAGTGGAACAGCGCCGCTTCCCCGCTCCGCTGCCGGACGGTGATGCTCGCTCCGGTCACCGGACGACCTTCGGAGAGCACCTGGACATCGAGCCCGGCACGGGGCGCGAGCCGGAGCTCGACGCTGGCCGCTGGTGCGCGCGCCTCGGCCATGGCGTACCCGAGGTCCGAATGGTGGGCCTCGAGCCGCACCGTCGCGCCCTCCTCCGCCTCGAGCCGGAAGCGCCCGTCGCCGGCGGTCCGGGTCTCCGGCCCCTCGGGCGCGACCACCACCGTCACCCCGGTCGCCGGCCGCCCCTCCGCCGTCAGCACCCGGCCAGCGATGCCAGCGGTCCGGACGTCCCGGCGCGGCGCCGTGGCGGCGCCCCCGGGAGCCCCCACGGCCCCACCTGGCGACCCCGGCGACCTCACGCCAGGAGCCACGAGACCCGGGGCCGTCGCCCGAGGCCCCGGGGAACCGTTCCGGCGGACGTGCAGCTCCCAGAGGCCCACCGCGAGCAGCAGGGCCCCCGCGACGATCCACGGCCAGAGCCGCCGCCTCCGGTACCTCGGCTGGATCTCGAGCCGGCGCGGACTCACCCTCGTCCTCACTCCTCCGCGAAGGGCTGCACGGCCTGCGCCGCGGCGAGCTCCTGCCGGACCTCGGACAGCTCGTTGTTCGTCGCCCGCAGCCGGTCGGACAGCACCTGCACGAAGCTCCACAGCAGCTTCACCGCGAGGATCGCCTCACGCTTCATCAGCTGCATCAGCTCGGCGCGGGCGATCACCATCGCCCGGGTGGGCTCGAGCGCCCGCACCGTGGCGCTCCTCGGCGCGTGGTCCACCAGCCCCATCTCCCCGAAGTGACCGCCGGCGCGCAGCTCGGCCACGCCCACCCCACCGGTCTCCACCCGCACCCGGCCGCGCACCACGATGAAGAGCTCGTCGCCCGACTGCCCCTCGGTCACGATCTCCGCATCCGCAGGAAAGCTCCGGGTCGAGGCGATGGAGAGGATCGCCGTCTGCTCCTTGTAGGTGAGGTGGCGGAAGATGGGGATGCTCTTCAGCACCTCCATCCGGCTGGTGGTCTCCTCCAGCTCCTCGAGCGGCGCCCCGCCGTCGGCGATGCCCACCACCACCGCGGTGACGTTGTCCTTCCCGCCGCGCTCGTTGGCCAGCGCGATGAGCTTCGCCGGCAACTCGACGAGGGGGATGTCGTCGATGACCGCGGGCAGCTCGTCGTCCGGCAGGTAGCCGTGGAGGCCGTCGGAGCAGAGGAGGAAGAGGTCCTTCGGGAGGAGGTCCACCATCAGCGTGTCGACTTGGACCGACTCCTGGATACCCACCGCGCGGGTGATGACGTTGCGCAGCTGCGAGGCCTGGGCCTGCTCGCGGGTCAGGGTGCCCGCCTTGAGCTGCGCGGCGATCAGCGTGTGGTCCTCGGTGAGCCGGTGCGCCTGCCCGCCGCGGAGCAGGTACACCCGGCTGTCGCCCACGTGCCCCACGATGGCCTTGGTGCCGGCGAGCACCAGGCACACCACGGTGGTGCCCATGCCGCGCTTGCTCGGGTCGGCCGCCGCGAGCCGGTACACCTCGGCGCAGGCGCGCTGGATGGCGGTCTCCACCAGGGCCGCGGCCGCGGCGCGCGCCTCCGAGGTGCTGGCCTGGCCGAGGTCCTCCAGCACCTGGCGCCCGGTGGCGAGCTGCTGGCGGACCACCTCGACCGCCCGCTGGCTCGCCACCTCGCCCGCGGCGTGGCCGCCCATTCCATCGGCGACGACGAAGAGGCCGAGCTCGAGGTCGACGGCGAACGCATCCTCGTTGTGCTGGCGCTTCCGCCCGACGTCGGTCAGACCGTAGGCTTCGGCGGTCAGGGCCACTGGCGCGCTCCGCTCATCGACTCGAACCGTGGTGCGCGGAGAATACCGTAAGCCCGGACCGGCTAGCGCCAGTTGAAGAAGATGCCGCTCGAGAAGCCACCGATGTCGTTCGGGGAGTAGAGCCGGGGGTCCTTGCTCCACGGCTGCAGGACGCCGATGGTCACGCCGATCACGACCCGGCCGAAGCGGTAGCCGCCCTCGAGCCGGCCCTCCACCGTGCCGGCGGTGCTGGTGTCCTCGTGGACGGGGCCACTGAGCGTGCTGTAGTTGGCGCCGAAGATGGTGACGCCCACGGTGATCCGCCCGCCGATGTGCCAGCCCTGGGCCCAGTCGCCCTCGTAGGCGATGCCGCCCTGGATGTGCCACTGGTGCAACTCGGTGAGCGGCGGGTCGGCGTTCTCGTTGGTGACGCTCCGCTTGCCCAGGGCCCAGCCGCCGCCGCCCTCGATGATGAGGTTCAGGCTGTCGATCCGCTGCTGCACCACCGGGATGTGCCAGGCGATCCGCAGCTCGGGGGTGATGTTCCCGTTCTGGAAGAACGTGAGGATCGCGACCTCCCGGGGCAGCCACGCCGGAACCAGCGCGGGGGGCTTCTCGGCCACCCGCTGGGCGAAGGCGGGAGCCCCCAGAAGGACGGCCGCCAGGAGGACGAGAGGGGGAACTCGGCGCATAAGTAGGCTGTCGGCTTGGCAGTTTTCCAAGGACATTGTCAACGGTCAGCCGCGTCGATTAGAGACGAGCACTCGTGGTCGACACATACCCCACGATGCCGGTGCGACCCACCCCTTCCGGGGCGACAGGGAACCGGCGCGAGGAGTCTCACCAGGACATGGCACTCAAGACGATCAAGGCCCGGGCGGCACAGGCCGCCGAGCTGCTCGAGTCGCTGAAGCGGCTGGCGCGGGTACGGCGGGAGGCGTGCAGCTCGCCGGTGCTCGTCGTCTACGGGCAGAACGACGAGGCGGCCAGCATCTACTTCGAAGGTGAGGACGGCGCTCCCCGGACGGGCAGGGGCCACTGACGCCGGCGGACACCGGGCGGACGGTTCGCTCGCCGATCCTCCGGCGCCACCTTCCTTGAGTTCGTGGATCCTTCTGTGTAGAGCCCCCGGAGTTCGGACCCGACTCACCTTTCCGGGGTTTGCTCGTTGCTCGTAGCGCTGTTGGCCCTCACCGTCGCGGCGCCCACCTGCGGCCCGCTCGACCTCCAGACCGCCCAGGCGCTGGCGCTCGCCCGGAGTGACGAGGTGGGGATCAAGCGGAGCGAGCTGGCAGCGGCCGAGGCCGACCGGGCGGTTGCCACGTCGATCCGCTGGCTTCCCGAGTTCAGCGCCAACATCGGGGGGGGCGTCGTCCCGGGGGCACGGCTCGTGGAGACCACCCACGCCGCCCAGGTTCCTGATCCGGCCAATCCGGGGAAGACCATGATCGGCACCACCTACGGCGTCGATCAGAAGAACGTCGCCGACGCGACCGGGACCAACCGGGGGCTGGGAGACCTCGGGCCGTTCATCCGGGTCGAGGTGAACGCGCTGCAGCCGATCTTCACCTGGGGTCGGATCCAGGCGGCGAATGACGCGGCCGACGCCGGGGCGCGGGCGCGGAAGTTCCTGGTCGACGACACCGAGAACGCCATCCGGACTCGGGTGGTGCAGCTGGTCATGGGAATCCGTCTGACCACCCGCTTGCTGGCGATCGGCGGGGACGTGCAGAACGCACTGAAGGAGGCGGACATCCGGGTGCAGAAGTCGTTGAAGGCGAACGACGGAGAGATCAGCCCCGAGGATCGCTACCGGATCGAGATCTTCCGCAGCCAGCTCACCCAGCGCCTCGCGGATGGAGAGCGCGCGCTGCGTGTCGCGCGGGTGGGGCTGGCGGCCACGCTGGCCATGGAGCCGGACCAGCTGCAGCTCCGGGACGATCCGCTCCCGGACACCTCGAAGATCCGCCCCCCGGACCTCGCCCTGGCGCTCACCGAGGCCGAGCAGCAGCGTCCGGACCTCAAGGCGCTGGACAACGGCATCCAGGCGAAGGAGGCCGACCTGAAGGCGAGCCGGGCCGAGCTCTTCCCGCAGGTGGGCATCGTGGCGCAGTTCGCCTGGTCGCGCGCGCCCGGCCGGGACACCATCACCAACCCGTACATCGGCGACTACTTCAATGCCCTCACGATCGGCGGGGCGCTGGGGATCAAGCAGGACCTGTCCTTCTGGACGATCATCACCCGGACCAACAAGAAGCAGGCCGAGCTCGACACGCTGCGCAGGCAGCGCGCCGGCGCGGTGCGGGGGATCCGGGTCGAGGTCGAGACGGCAGTGGCCGACCTGAATGCGGCCATCACCAAGCGCGAGGCCTCGGCGAAGGCGGTGGCCGCGGGCCGGAGCTGGTTCCGCAGCGCGACCCTGAACTTCGGGGTGGGGGTCGGTGACGGCCGCGACCTCATCGATGCCTACCGCGGGTACGCCGAGGCGCAGTACGGCGACGCCCAGGCCACCTTCGACCTCCTGGCGGCGCAGAGCCGGCTGGAGCAGGTGACCGGGCGCGTGCCGCCCACGCCCGAGCTGAACTGCCAGATGCCCTGAGCCCGCCGGAGGGGTCAGCGCCCCGGCCCGGGGTCGGCCTCCTTGCCCCCGGGCGAACGGGGGGCAAGCTCCTCCGACCCGGCATCCGCGAGCTGGCCGGCGGCCCGTCCCTGAGCCCGCCCGGCGTCCGGCTGAGGCTGCCCGTCGAGCAGGACGAAATCGGCGTAATCCGCCTCGCTCGGCGAGTTGGTCGCATCGCCGTCGGTCAGCACCGCGAGGCCCACGACGTCCGGAACGTCTTCCAGCTTTCCACCGAAGTAGCGGACGAAGTCCCGCCGTGGGTCGACAGTCTCGGTGTGCCAGGTGTCGAGCGCTCCCCCGCTCCGGATCACCACCTCCCGCTTGGCGAAGAACACGTTGTTGGCCAGCTCGCAGCTTCGGTTGGCGGGGCCGACAGAGTTCCAGACGTACTTGATGACCATGACCTTCACCCCGGACTTGAAGGTGGCGAAGACCCCGGCAGCCGCGTCGCCCACCTGGGGATTGCAGTCATCGCCGCCCTTGGGAAAGGTCCGGACGCGCCACCGCCAGCGCACCCCGGCGAGCGTGCGGCGGAAGCTCTCCGGCACCTCGATGCCGCGGACCACGGTGTCCAGCGGCGGGTGGTAGCGCGCCGCGAGGAAGGCGCCGTCGGGGCCGGTCTCGACCTGGTAGTAGTCGACGGGCCCCGAGCTTTGCTTCACCACCTGGAAAGAGTGGATGTCGAGCGCGGCGCCGTCCCCCGGCGAGGCGGAGAGCAGGAGGCTGGCGAGGGCCGAGAGCACCGGACCAGCCTACAACCGAGGAGGCGGGAGGCCCGAACTTCGAGGGTCTTCCGCGCGGCTGGTCGGTCGTGGTACGGCGACCCGGCAAGCCGGCCTGGCTAGGTAGCTCAATTGGTTAGAGCGGCGGTCTCATAATCCGCAGGTTCCCGGTTCGATTCCGGGCCTAGCCACTCTCGTTCCGCGGGGTTGCGAGCAGGATCCCGCGGGCTTGGTGCGGCGGTGAGCGACGTCGATCAGCTCGCGGACTGCAGCGCGCCCTGGATGATCTCGGCCACCGTCGGCTGCGGGGACGAGGAGGACTGCTGGGCCGCGTACTGGTGAAGGTGATGGTGATGATGGTTGTGCTGCGCACCGTCGGCTCCGTTCGAGCTCGGGGAAGGAGCCAGCGAGGGCAGGGTGCCAGTCTGGGCCCCGTGCTGGAACCTGTTCGCCAGGTCGCCGAGGAACTGGGCCCGGTTCCCGGTGGCGCCCTGCGCTGCCTGCTGCAGCTGCTGGGCGATGGTGCTGGCCACCTGCTTGAACTTCTCCGGGTCGCTCCATGACAGCTGCTGGAGCTGATCCAGGAGGCTGGCGAAGTCCGAGACCGAGGTGGTGCCCGAGACGGCCCCCGCCACCGACGGACTCTGCTGAGAGACCAGCAAGGGAGAGCTCACTGCGCTGCTGCCGACTCCGGAGATGCTCACGTGGATGCTCCTTCTTCGCAGGCCAGCCATCTGGTCCGGCTCGAGCCAGGAGCCGGCCCGTTTCGATCGCAACGATAAGCGCGAGTCCGCGCGGGCCGCGATGTGAGCCGCGCGCGCACGCGAGCACGACGGGTTCATGACGCCTCCCGGCTGCCGGCGAAGACCCTTGCGACCGCATCGAGCACCGGGCAAAGGTGACCGGGTTGCACCTGCCTCGCGGTGGACCTCGTCCGAGGTGGCCTCACTCGCGGCTCGCCCGCGGGGCGCGGGAGATCGGCGGCGTCCGGCAGCTCGGAGGCGCCCTTCAGCAGGCCAGCGGGAGCCAGGCAGTCAGACGGAGGGTGTCTTCTGTCCCGGAGGGAAGAGCGCCGGATTCGATGTCCGGGCCGATGGAGAGCCTCCGATGGACGTTAGGCGGCGGGTGCTGTTCGTGGACGACGAGCCGATCGCGCTCCAGGCGCTGGAGAACCGGCTCCACCAGCAGCGCCAGAGCTGGGAGATGGTCTTCGCCGAAGGCCCGGAGGCGGCGCTGGCGGCGCTGCAGCAGGGTCACTTCGACGTGGTGGCCTCCGACCTGAGGATGCCGCAGATGGATGGCGCGGAGCTGCTCACCCGGGTGCGGGACCTTTACCCCGGCACCGCGCGGATCATCCTCTCCGGGCCGGAGACCGGAGAGCTGGCGGCGCGCGCGCTTCCCGTCGCGCACCAGTTCCTCGACAAGTCCTGCGAGGTGGAGGCGCTCCGGAGCGTGGTGGACCGCGCCTGCCATCTGCTCGGCCTGCTCCAGAGCGCCCGGCTGCGTGAGCTGGTCGGGCGGCTCCAGCTCCTGCCCTCTCCGCCCGGGACCTACCTCGAGCTGGGCCGGGTGCTGGCGGCGGAGAGCACCGGCGTGGCGGAGGTGGTGGCGGTGGTCCAGCGCGATCCTGCTCTGACGACGAAGATCCTCCAGCTGGTGAACTCGGCCTACTTCGGCCTGCGCCAGCAAACGTCGTCCGTGGAGCGCGCGGTGGCGTACCTGGGCATGGAGTGCGTGCGGAGCCTCGCCCTCGGCGCCCACCTCTTCTCCTCGTTCGAGTCCCCACCCATCCGCGGCTTCTCGCTGGAGGCGCTCCAGTCGATGGCGGTGTGGACGGCGCGGACGGTGCAGACGCTGGTCTCGCCCGGGGCGCGCGACACCGGCTTCACCGCCGGGCTGGTCCACTCGGCGGGGCGGATGGTACTCGCGGCATGCCTGCCCGGGGAGCTCGAGCGAACCATCGACCTCGCGCGCAAGGGGTCCAGCCTGGTCGAGGCCGAACGGGAGGTGTTCGGGGCGAGCTACGCCGAGGTGGGCGCGTGTCTGCTCGGCATGTGGGGTGTGCCGTTCGATGTGGTCGAGGCGGTGGGCCTCCATCCGCGGCTCACCGAGCTCCAGCCGGGTGGCGCCGAGCTGGTCTGTGCGCTCCACGCGGTCGTGGCGCGCATGCCCGGCTCTCCGCTCCCCGCGCTCGACCGGTTGCAGGTGGCCCGGGCGGTGGGGACCGCCCGGCTGGCGCAGTGGGAGAAGATGCTCGCCGCCGCGGCACCCGTGGTCGCCCCCTCCACGCCGGGGTGACCCCGCGGGAGAACCACCCGGACCCTCGGGCTCGAACGGGCGCCGCGGAGGGCAGCACGGCCTCCTCGCCGTCGCACCCTGCCACGTCAAGGAGGGTGATCACCGCGCGCTGCCGCGGCGTGTCCCAAGGTGCCACAGGCGGAGCGAGAACATCCGCTCGACCTCGCGGGAGAGCTCCTCCGCATCCGCCACCGTCTCGCTGGCGCGGGAATGACTCACCTGCACGTCTCCATGGTACATCCTCGGAAGCGCCGCAGTCCTGCCTCGGAGCGCCGAAATGAGCTCGGGAGAAACCGTCTCGGTCTTGGCCGCTCGCCCTGCGCTCGAGGAGCTCCGCATCCGAGGCGTCGATGCAGGGCCTCTCCTCGCGACGGCGGGCCTCTCCGTGCAGGCGCTCCGGAACGTCGACAACCGGCTCCTCGGCGACAGTGTGGACCGCTGGTGGGCCGCCGCCGCCGCCGCGGTCTCCGATCCCGCGTTCGGGCTTCACGCGGCCGAAGATGCACCCCGCGGAAGCTTCGACGTCATCGAGTACATCGATGCAACGGCGAAATCAGTAGGACAAGGGATCGAGCGGACAACACGCTACCTTCCACTTCTCGACGAGCGGCTGGCCGTTGCGATCCTGAGGAAGAAGAACCAAACCCGGCTGCAGTTCAGGTTCGAGTCTCCATCGACGCAATACAAGGACTTCCTGCTCGCACACTTCGTGGTCACCAGCCGAATAGCCACTCGAGTGGAGTGGCATCCGGATGCCGTGTTCTTCGACCATCCCGCTCCGGCCACCATCTCGGAGCATCAGCGACTCTTCCGCTGTCCCCTGACGTTCGGTGCACCTCGAAGCGAGGTGATCCTGTCGCGGAAGGTGCTCGAGCTTCCCCACGTCAATTGCGATTCCGCGCTGTTAAATATTCTGATCCGGTACGCCGACACGTTGCTTGCCGAGCTCCCTCCACGGGGGACTCTTCGCGCCCGCACGACCAGCACCATCGCGCGGGGACTCTCGACCCATCTTCCGACTCTCGCCTCCACGGCGACGGCGCTTCGGATTCCCGAGAGGACCTTGCAGCGCCGCCTCGCGTCCGAGAAGACAACTTACTCCAAGCTGCTCGAAGAAACGCGCCATGAGTTGGCTCTGCGGTATCTGGGCCGGGCGGAAGTCAGCATCCTGGAGATCGCGTTTCTCTTGCACTTCGCGGACGGGAGTGCGTTCCACCACGCGTTCAAGCGCTGGACGGGCGAGACGCCGGGCGAGTATCGGGCGCGTCACTTCGGGTGGGGCAAACGGAAGTCACCTTAGAGCTCACGCCGATGGCGTCCCAGAGCAGTCCTGGTGTCGCCCAGGGACAGGACGGCAGACGGGATGCCGAACTAGGCTCGAAGTCCTTGCTCGAGCACCAGGTACACCGCGGGCGGCCAGTTGCCATATGTTCGACGCAGACTTTCGAGGGATATCTGGCGCCGGCAAGGTGCTGGTTGTGGAGGATGACGAGGACGTACTGCGCTCCTTGGTCACTCTCTTGTCCGCTGATGGGCACGAGGTCCGGGCAGCCCGGAACGGCCCTGAGGCACTCCAGCTTCTCGCCGCGGACCGGTTCGATGCCGTTCTTTGCGACGTCATGATGCCGCGGTTGACTGGAACTGATCTCTTGCGTTTTGTCAGACAGACCGATCTCGATCTCCCGGTCGTGCTGATGAGCGCGGCGCCCGACGTCGACAGCGCCGTCAAGGCGGTCGAGTATGGAGCCTTTCGGTATCTGACGAAGCCAATCCCCCGAAAGCTGCTCCAGGAGGTCATGGGCCGCGCTGTTCGACTCCACCGCCTTGCTCAGCTCAAGCGCGAGGCTCCGAGTCGCGACGGAGATTCGGGGAAGGAGTCTGGTTGACCGATGGGCTCTTCGAACCAACCTCGCCGCTGGCGCAGAACGTGTCCCCAAACCATCGTGGCCCATCCCCCGGGGTGAATTGGTGACTCGTCGCAGACCGGTTCATCCTCGCCTCTCCAGCTTTCAACTTGAATGGCCCGAATACAGACTCTCGACTTCACGGCGATGACGTTGACGATCCGTGAGGCCGGCGAGAGCGAACGTCTCTTCCGGATCAGGCGCCTGGCGGCCGACCGCTGGGAGGCTGCCGCTGGACCCGAGGTGTGGAGACCGATCGCACGCACCGGCGCCGACCCGGCCTCGGTCGAGGGCGCCTACCAGCTCTTCCTCGCCGTCTCTCGCGACCCAGGCCACGGCGGCTCATCGGAGGAGGACCAGGATTGACCCGGTGGGCGGCAGCAGCACCACGGTGCTGGCGCCGCGCCGGTGCCCCTCGCCTACCTGGGCGAGAAGGACGTGGTGGTTCCTCTCCGGGGACGGGTCGTCCCTCCGGTCCGGCTGCCGCTTAATTGACAAGCCGTCCAGACGGGCGAACCTCGGGGCCACCGACGCGACAGACCTGTCGCACCGGAGAGGAGTTCGCCCGTATGGAACCCATCCCCACCGTCCCCGAGGCCCCTGCCGCGGCCGAGCAGCCCGGGGACCCGGACGCCAGCTTCACGGTCAGCACGCACGTGCTCGTCCCCGAGGAGGACGTCCGGCGGCTGAGGGCGCTCTCCGCCCGGACCCGGGTGGCGCAGAGCGACTATCTCCGGGAGGCCGTCGAGGACCTCCTCAAGAAGTACGGCGCGGTGCCGTGACGCCCCCCGCGACGGACCGTCTGTGCGAGCAGCAGACGCCGCCCCGTGAGCCGAGGGCGCGCCCGCCGCTGCGTCCCCAGTCCCCTCCCCCGTCCCGCACCGAGGGCATCGTCCAGGCCATCCAGGCCTGGCTCGACGGACAGCTCTAGCCAGCCGTGGAGGGCGCGTTCTCCTCTCGCTCCAGCCGCCCCGCGAGGTCGCGGAAGGACAGCTGGTCCAGCGAGAGAAAGAGGAGCCCGAGGCAGATCTGCTGGCCGGTCTGGCACAACCAGAGCACGTTGGCGTACGCCAGGCCGGGGCCGTTCACCACCGCCGCCGGCAGGAAGATCGACAGGCCGAGCTTCACCGCCGCCTGGAAGGTACCTACCATCCCCGGCGCGGCGGGGATCATCAACCCCACCACCACCAGGCACATCACCACGTACGACTGGGCGAGCGAGAGCTGGAACGGGAAGGCCCACATCAGCACCCACATCCCGAACCCGTTCAGGCCCCAGTAGAGCACCGTCCAGCCAAGGAAGGCGGCCAGCTCCGACGGCCGGTGGCCCTGCTTCAGCGCACCGACGAAGCTGTCCACCACCCCCGAGGCCCGCTCGCCGAGCCCGGGCGACAGCCGTCCGAGGGTCCCGCGGACCAGCGCCACCGCGCGGTCGTGGTGCCAGGCGGCGAAGAGGAGGAACAGGAACCCGCCGAAGAAGATGGCGAACATCGCGTTGGCCCCGTAGCGGGCCAGGCGGACCGGGGTGGCGTCTCCGTGGACGAAGAAGAGCAGCCCGCGGAGGAGGAGCGCGACGAACACCCCGTCGGCGATGCGCTCCAGCACCACGGTGGTCATCGCCGCGCTCCGGCGGATGGAGCTGCGCTGGGCGATGAGGAATGGCCGCGCGAACTCGCCGAGGCGGAACGGCAGCACCAGGAGCATCATGAAGCCGATGGCGCTCGCGTCGTTGAGCGCCCGGAACCGCACCCGCTGCTGCGAGGCCAGCAACGCTCCCCACCGCGCCGTCCGCGTCAGGTGGATGACCAGGAGGATGCCCAGGTAGGGCGGCACCCAGACGTAGTTCGCCGAGCGGAGGCTCGCCCACTGCTCGGCCCAGTGGGTGTCGCGGAACGCCCACCAGCCGAACAGCACGGTCACGGCCAGGCTGGCCAGGAGCTTGACAAGACGCTTCACGGGGTGCCGCCGTCTACCCCACCCGCCCCGGGCATTTCCACCGGTTCGCCGCCGAGAACGCGGACCGGGCCGTCGCGGAACAGACGGTCCACCGTCGAGTCCCCGGCGCAGCCGCGGAGATCAGACAGCGCGCGCTCCATCCACCGCCGCGCACCGGCGGGAGCGTGCAGGTCGGTCGCCGCCACCGCGTATAGACCATCGTCCAGGAGACTGCGGGCCGTGCGGCGGGCGACGGGGCCGTAGCGGCCGCTCAGCGCGCCCAGGTCCAGCTGCAGCCGCGCGCCGAGGGCCACCACCTCCTGGGCACGGCCGGGACGCTGGAGCTCGAGGCAGCGCTCGGGGTGGGCCAGAAGCGGGACCACGCCCTTGCGCATCATCTGGAACACCAGCGTGGGGAGCGCCGGCACCGGCGCGGCGTACGGGAGCTCCACCAGGACGTAGGGCCCCCGGTGCACGGGGCGCGCCGCCGGCGTCCCCAGCGAGTCGAGGAAACCGTCCTCCACCAGCGCGTTCTCTGCCCCGAGCTCGAGCGTGAGGGGGATGGCGGCCTCGCCCAGCGCGCGCCGGAGCTCGACCAGCCGCTCGCGACAGACGTCCAGCGGAGCGCAGCCGGCCCGGGCGTGGGGGCTGACCGCGACCGTCGACACCCCGACGTCCACCAGGGCACGGGCCATCTCCAGCGCGTCCTCGGGCGTGCGTGCGCCGTCGTCCACTCCGGGGAGCAGGTGGCAGTGCAGATCCACGAAGCCGCTCATCGCTCCTTCGGGTCGTCGGCGGACGGGGGCTGCTCGTCGCCCTCGGCCGTCGTCGACGGGACCCGGTACTCCTCTCCGAACCAGCGCCCGAGGTCGATGCGGCGGCAGCGCTGGGAGCAGAACGGAAAGGCCGGATTTCGGCCGCGCCGCTCCGCGGGCTTCTTGCACACGGGACAGTGGGTGATGCGTTGCACGGATCGCCCCTCTTCTACGGCCGCCGGCCTCCAGGTTCCAGCACCGGCCTCTTGCCCTTGCAATCTGGCCGGAAGCAGGGCAGGCGGGTCGCCCCGAGGAGAGCCAACATGCGCGCCGTCCGCATCGAACAGCCGGGGAGCGCCCGGGGCCTTCGCCTGGTCGAGGTCGAGGAGCCGGTCCCTGGCCCCGGGGAGATCGTCGTCGAGGTCCACGCCACCGCCCTGAACCGGGCGGACTGGCTGCAGATTCTCGGGAAGTACCCCGTGCCCCCGGGGACGCCGGCGGACCTGCCGGGGATGGAGTACGCGGGCACGGTGCACACGCTCGGGCCGCGCTCCTCCCGCTTCCGGCCGGGAGACCGGGTGATGGGGCTGGTTCCCGGCGCGGCGTTCGCCGAGCGGCTGGTCACCCACGAGCGTGAGGCGGTGCCCGTGCCCGAGCTGGTCTCGCTGACCGATGCGGCGGCCATCCCCGAGGCCTTCTTCACCGCCTTCGACGCGCTGGTGCTGCAGGGCCGGCTCGGCGCGGGCGAGCGGGTGCTGGTGCACGCGGTGGCGAGCGGCGTGGGCACGGCGGCGGCGCAGATCGTCCACGCCGCGGGCGCCACGCTCCTCGGCACCGGCCGCGCGGCGGGCAAGCTCGAGCGGGCGGCGGCGATCGCGCCCTTCACCGCCGTCACCGTGGACCGGGACACTCCCCGGTTCGCCGGCCAGGTCCTCGAGCTCACCGGCGGCGCAGGGGTCGACCTGGTGCTCGACCTCGTCGGTGGCCGGTACACGGCCGAGTCGCTGGCCTGCCTCGCCTTGCGCGGCCGCATGGTGCTGGTGGGCACGGTGGACGGGGTGAAGAGCGAGCTCGATCTGAGGGTCGCGCTCGGCAAGCGCGTGCAGATCACCGGCACCGTGCTCCGGGCCCGCCCCCTCGAGGAGAAGATGGCGCTCGCCCGCGCGGTGGAGCGACACGTCCTGCCGCTCCTCGCCCGCGGCAGCTACCGCCCGGTGGTGGACCGGGTGCTCCCGATGGATCAGGTGGCCGAGGCGTTCGAGCATCTGGCGGCGGACCGGAACGTGGGGAAGATCGTCCTTTCGTGGAGTCACCGATGAGCTTCGATCCCGGCGCACCCGGGCTTCCGGGGAAGGCGTACGGCCTCCCCCACTCCGTCGACGAGGCCCGGGTGGTGCTGGTGCCCGTGCCTTTCGAGGCCACCACCAGCTACGGCGGCGGCGCGGCCGAGGGGCCGGCGGCGGTGCTGCGGGCCTCGGCGCAGGTGGACCTCTTCGACCTCGAGACGGGCCGCCCGTACTTGGACGGCATCGCCATGCTCCCCGAGGAGCCGCGGGTGCGGGGCTGGAATGACGAGGCCAAGCGGCTCGCCGGGCCGATCATCGAGGCCGGGGGCGCGCCGGCATCGGACCCGGGCCTGACCCGGGTGAACGCGATCTGCGAGGAGCTCAACGGCTGGCTCGAGCGCACCGTGGCCGGGCTCATCGCCGACGGGAAGCTGGTGGCCACCGTGGGCGGAGACCACGGCAGCGTCTACGGTGCAATCGCCGCCCACGCGCACGCGTATCCGGGGATGGGCATCCTCCACCTGGACGCTCACGCCGACCTCCGGGACGGGTACGAGGGCTTCATCTGGTCGCACGCCTCCATCTTCCACAACGTGGTGCGCAGGCTGCCCGAGGTGTCCCGGCTGGTGCAGGTGGGCCTGCGCGACGTCTCGGAGGACGAGGCCCGGCTGGCCGAGTCCTCGGGCGGCCGGGTGGTCCTCCACACCGACCCCGAGCTGAAGCGCCGCGCCTTCGACGGCGAGCCCTGGGCGCGCCAGGTGGACCGGATGGTCACGGACCTTCCGGAGCAGGTCTACCTGTCCTTCGACATCGACGGGCTCGACCCGACCCTGTGCCCGCACACCGGGACGCCGGTGCCCGGGGGGCTCTCGTTCCCCGAGGCCACCGCGCTCGTCGCCGGGGTGGTGCGCTCGGGCCGGCGCATCGTGGGAATGGACCTGGACGAGGTGGCCCCCGGTCCCGAGGGCGACGAGTGGGACGGGAACGTGGGGGCGCGGCTGCTCTACAAGATGATCGGCTGGGCGCTCCGCTCCCAGCGCGGAGGTGAGGGACGCTGATGCGCCCGCTGGTCGTGCTGCTCGCGCTCCTGGTCCTCCCCGCGGCCCGGGCGGACGTCGCCCGACGTCGCTCCCCGGTGGCGGAGGTGGTCCAGAAGGTGGGGCCGGCCGTGGTCTTCATCGGCACCGAGCAGGTGGTGGACCGGCGAATGCGCGGCTCCCCGCTCGAGGAGTTCTTCTTCGGCGACGGCGGCCGGCAGCAGCGGCAGGCGGTGCAGTCGCTCGGCTCGGGGGTGATCATCGAGCCCGGGGGGACCATCGTCACCAACGATCACGTCATCCGCGGCGCCTCGGCGGTGCACGTGGTGCTCGCCGACGGGCGCCAACTCGACGCCGAGGTGGTGGGGGCCGACGCGCAGAACGACCTCGCGGTGCTCCGCGTCTCCTCGAAGACCCCGCTCCCCGCGGCGAAGCTCGGCACCTCGAGCGATCTGATGATCGGCGAGACGGTGGTGGCGATCGGCAGCCCGTTCGGGCTCACCAAGACGGTCACCTCCGGCGTACTCTCGGCGGTGGGCCGGAGCTTCAAGGCCAACGACCAGCTCTACATCGACTTCTTGCAGACCGACGCCGCCATCAACCCCGGCAACTCGGGTGGCCCGTTGATGAACCTGGACGGCGAGGTCATCGGCATCAACACCGCCATCTTCAGCGGCGCACAGGGCATCGGCTTCGCCATCCCGGTGGACAAGGTGCGGCGCATCGTCCAGGAGCTGCGGAGCTTCGGGAAGGTGCGCCCGGCATGGGTGGGCATCAACGCGGTGGACCTGTCGGCGCCGGTCGCGCGGCGGCTCGGCTGGGAGCGCAGCGACGGCGTGGTGGTGGAGTCGGTGGACGCGGGGAGCCCTGCCGCGGCCGCCGGCGTGAGGCCCGGGGACGTGGTCGCCGAGCTCGGCGGCACCCCGGTGCAGGGCGCGGACGAGTTCCAGGCCCGGCTCCGTGGCTACCCGGCGAAGGCGGCGATGCCGGTCTTGCTCTGGCGCGAGGGCAGGCAGCTCACGGTGACGGTCACCCCGGCCGAGTTCCCGTCCCAGCAGGCCGACGCCTTCGCCTGGGACCGCCTGGGGCTGCGGCTCCAGCCCGCGCGTGGCACGCTCGCGGTGTCGGCCGTGCGCGCACAGAGCCAGGCCGAGGCCTTCGGGATCGAGCAGGGAGACCTCATCGTCCGCCTGAACAATGTCGCCCTCGATTCGCTGGGAACCTTCCGCGAGGCGCTCATCTCGGCCCGGCACGCGCGCTCGGTGTTGCTCGTGGTGCGGCGAGCAGGTCGCAACTATCTCGTGACGTTCCGGCTGTAAGGGTCCTGTTCGACATCCTTGGTGGGTATGACTCCTGGACACCGGCCGGGGGGCGTGCATCCGGCCGATTTCACGGTGGTCGAGCAAGCGCAGTAGAGTGCCGCTCCAGCGTGACCCGAATCGTCCCGACCTATCGCACAGCGGGGCCCTTGCTCGCCGGCACCCGGTCGAGCGCCATGCTCGGGCTCGAGGAGCGCGAGGCCTCCGCCCGTCCCGTCGTCCTGGTGTGGGCGCCGCCCGAGCTGCCGAAGGACGAGGACCGCTTCTCGCAGCTACAGCGTGACACGCGCCGCGCCGTCACCCTGGAGCATCCGCACATCGTGAAGGTGCACGGCCTGGCCACGCTCGAGCAGGGCCTGGCCCGCGTGGTCGAGTACGTGGACGGCGAGTCGCTGCGGGACGTGCTGGAGCACACCGGCAAGCTCTCCCCCGCCATCGCCGGCCGCATCGCGGTGGACTGCGCCCTGGGCATCCACTACGCGCACGTGGCCGGGAACGACGACGGCACCCCGCTGGTGCACGGAGATCTCCGGCCCGAGACGGTGATGCTCGCCTTCTCCGGGCGGGCGAAGGTCGGGGGGTATGGCGCGCTTGCCGTCGCCCCCAAGGAGACCAACGGGCAGCGGGTGGTGAACCGCCGCCGGTACTGCGCGCCCGAGCAGATCATCGGTGGCCGGGCCGCGCAGACCGCGCAGACCGACGTCTTCCTCCTCGGCCTCGTCCTCTACGAGTGCCTGACCGGGCGGATGCCCTGGGACAAGGAGACCGACTTCGACCAGGCGGTGATGAACTCGCCCTTGCCGCTGGAGGGGCTGCCGCTGGCCGTCCAGGAACTGCTCCGGAAGGCCACCGCAAAGCGGGCCTCGGACCGGCACAAGACCGCGCTCGCGTTCCGGGACGCAGTGGACCAGGCGCTCGCGCCGCTCGCCACGCCGGCCCAGCTTTCCGAGCTGCTGGAGCACCACTTCCCGGCTCAGGACTCGCCCCGCGCGGCGCGGAAGCAGGTGCTGGAGGCGGCCCTGGCAGCCCACGCCCGGGCCTGGGCGTCGCACACGCCAAAGGGCTCCGAGTCGCCCACCATTCCCATCGCCGCGCGCGAGCTGGCCGAGCTCGAGGCGCCGCGGTTCGACTGGCGCGCGAAGATGCCCCTGGCGTTCGGGGTGGTGGTGGCCGGCGCCCTGGGTGCGGTGTTCTGGCTCCAGACCCGGCACGCGGTTCCGAAGCCGATGCTCCTCGTGCCCCCGGGCCAGGAGCAGGCCGCGCGGGCCACTGCGCCGCCGGCCACGGGGACCGCCCGGCCCGCATCCACCGTGGCGACCGCCACCGCCCCGGCGGTGGAGCACGCGCCTGCTCCGGCCCCGGCGGCGATCCCCCCGGGGGACGCCGCGACCGCGCCCGCGAAGTCGGCCGTGGCCGACAGCCGGCCGAAGAACGACTTCATGACCACCGGGCTCGACCTGATCACCGATCCTCCGGTGGAGGTCGCCCTGGACAAGAAGCCGTTCGGGCGCACCCCGCTCGTCATCCCCGCCACCCCGGGCCGGCACGTGCTGACGCTCAGCGATCAGGCCAAGGGCATCAACCAGTCGCGGGTGGTGACGGTGAAGAAGGACGGGGTCACTCCGCTGCACCTCACCGTGGGGCGCGGGACACTCTCGGTGCGCGCGCCCCAGGGCGCCCGGGTCATCGTCGACGGCCGCGTGGTGGGCTCGAGCCCGGTGGACGACCTGCACCTCTTCGAGGGGACGCACCACCTCAAGGTGACGCTCGGGGACGCGGTCTGGCAGCAGTCCTTCGTGCTGCGGAGCGAGCAGAGCCTCCGGTACGACGTGGAGCTCAAGCCCACCAACGGCGGCTGAGCTTCGCCGCGGATCCTCCCGACGCTGGTGTGGCGCGGCCAGGCTCCGCGGTGGTGGTGGCGCTCGGGAGCTGCGATTCGCCGGCGAGCGCGGTCACCGCCCGAAGATGTCACCGCGCGTCAGACCCGCGCTGGGCGTGAAGGGCGAGACCTCGAAAGCCCACCCGCCCGTGCGTCAGCGCAAACATGTCGCCCTCCCCTGCCTGCTCCCGCATCCACGACGCAGCGGTTGCAGTCCGGGCGCCAGCCGACCGGACTTGAATCCCATGGAGATTCGCGGACCGGAACCGATCGGCTGTAAGAACTGCCGCACAACGGGGAGCCTCGGCGCGAATGGCACGTGGGCTGCTTGCGTTTCCCGACGATTTCGGACAGTTCACCTCTCCTCGAACGACGTGGAACTCGCCCCAGCCCTGCATCTCCATGAGGTCAGCAAGCGCTACGGGGCGCGGTGGGCGCTCGTCCGTGTGTCCCTGACGGTGAGGCGCGGCACTGCACTTCTCCTGACCGGGCACAACGGCTCGGGCAAGACCACGCTGCTCCGGGTCCTCGCTACCGCCGTCCGCCCCTCGTCCGGGAAGGTGGAGATCCTCGGCCTCGACGCCGCGCTCGAGCCGGAGAGGGTCCGGGCGCAGGTGGGCCTCCTGAGCCACGCCCACTACGTCTACGAGGACCTCTCGGGCCTCGAGAACCTCCTCGTCCTCGCGCGCCTTCTCCGCGAGCCCGGGTCCGCCGCGACCGAGGCGCTGGAGCGGCTCGGGCTGTCACCGAAGGACGACCGCCCGGTGCGGACCTACTCGGCCGGCATGCGGCGGCGGCTCGCCCTGGCGCGCCTCTTCCTCAAGCGGCCTGCGGTGGCGCTCCTGGACGAGCCGTTCGTCGAGCTCGATCCGACGGGCGTCGCCGAGCTCGAGGCCCGCATCCGGGAGCTCCGCTCCGCCGGCACCACGCTCGTCCTCGCTACCCACCACATCGAACAGGGGCTTCAGCTCTGCACGGACCGATTGCATCTGGAACAGGGACGATCGATCGCCGCATGAGGCGCCCTGGCCTCCTGGCCTCGACCTGGGTCCTTTTCCGGAAGGACCTGCTGCTCGAGTGGCGCTCGCGCGCGCGGGTGAACGCGCTCCTCTTTTTCTCGCTCGCCACCCTGCTCCTCTTCTCCTTCGCGCTCGGCCCGGACACGGCCCTGCTCCGGAGGAACGCCGGCGGATACCTCTGGCTCGCGCTCCTGCTCGCCAGCGTGCTCGCGCTGGGCGAGTCGTTCCGGGTGGAGCGCGAGAACGCGACCCTGGAAGGTCTGCGCCTGGTCCCGGTGAACGCCCGGGCCATCTTCCTCGCCAAGGCGGTGGCCAACGCGGTCCTGCTCGCGGGACTCGGGGGGTTGCTGGTCCCGGTGCTGGTGGCCCTGCTCGACGTGCGGATCGTCCTGCCCGTCGGCCAGCTCCTCGGGCTCATCCTGCTCGGCTGCCTGGCCATCGCCGCGCCCGGAACCCTGTACGGGGCAATCGCCAGCCACGCCCGCGCCCGGGACGTGCTTCTGCCGCTCCTGCTCTTCCCCATCCTCATCCCCGCGCTGGTGGCCGCAGCGAAGGGAACGGCGCTGGTGTTCGAGGGTGACCCGATGGGCCAGTTCCCCTCATGGGTGGCTCTGCTGACCAGCTTCGATCTCATCTACTGGGGGCTGGGGGTCCTGTTGTTCCCCCGGGTTGTCGAGGAGTAAGCACCAATGGGTTCCTTCCTATGAGCAAGCCGGTCCGCATCGGGTTCGTGTTGTTCGCGATCGCGCTCCTCGTGTCGGGGGCGTGGATCGGGCTGGCCTGGGCGCCTCCCGATCGCGAGATGGGTCACGTGCAGCGCATCATGTACATGCACGTGCCCGCCGCGTGGATGGCGCTCCTCTCGGCGACGATGAACTTCGGTGCCTGCGTCAGCTATCTCTGGAAGGCGTCCTGGAAGAAGGACGCCTTTGCCGAAGCGACCGCCGAGGTCGGGCTGCTGTTCGGGACCATCGCCATCCTCCTCGGGGCCATCTGGGGGCGGCCGACCTGGGGCGTGTACTGGGCCTGGGACCCGCGGCTGACCACCATGGCCATTCTGCTGGTGGCCTACGCCGGGTACCTGGCGCTCCGCCGCTTCGTGGACGACCCGGACCGCCGGGCCGTCTGGTCCGCGGTGGTGGGGATCATCATCGCGGTGGACGTCCCGGTCGTATACTTCAGCGTGAAGTGGTGGAAGAGCCTCCACCAGGTGCAGTCCACCCCGAGGACGGTGGACCCGCAGATGGTCATCGCGCTGCGCTGGAACGCCTTCGCCTTCCTGGCGGTGCTGATCGTCTTCCTCGTCACCCGCTACCGCATCGCGCTCGCTGCCCGGATGCGGGAGACGACGGTGCCGGATGCCCCGGCCGGCGCCCGAGAGGCGGTGGCCTCGTGAGCACCCTGACCTTGGTCCTCGCCGCCGTCGGCGAGGGAAGAATCCGCGGTGGGTGGGAGTACGTGTGGACGGCGTACGGCATCGCCTGGGCGGGGATCTCGCTGTATGCGCTGTCGCTGTGGGCCCGCTGGCCGCGTGAGGAACGGAAGTGAACCCCACCACCCGCAATCGACTGATCGCTCTGGTCGCTCTGCTCGTCGCCGGCGCCGGCCTGGCCTACGTCGCCTTCGGGAACATCGGGCAGAACCTGGTCTTCTACTGGACGCCCGGAGAGATGCTCGCCCAGGGCAGCAAGGCCTACGGCCCCACCATCCGCCTCGGGGGCGTGGTGCAGCCCGGCAGTCTCCGGTGGGACGCGGCGCACGCCCACCTCACCTTCCGCGTGGCGGACAGCGACAAGCCGGGGGCGCCGTCGGTGCTGGTCCAGTCGCGCGAGACCCCACCGCAGATGTTCCGCGAGCGGATCGGCGTGGTGGTCGAGGGAACGTTCGACAAGGGTCAGACGTTCACTTCCTCGCGCCTCATGGTGAACCACTCCAACGAGTACCGTCCGCCCAAGCCCGGGGACGGGCCGGACAGGTGGAAGACCACGGTCTCGGCGCCCACCGCGGAGGCCCGATGATCTCCACCCTCGGAACGATGCTGGTCCTCGGGGGCGTACTCGCCGCGGCCTTCGGCGCGGTGGTGGGAATCGAAGGAGGCCTGCGCCACCGGGCCGGCGCCCTGAAGATCGTGGTCGGGGCGGTCACCGCCTTCCTCCTGTGCATGCTCGGCGCGAACCTCACGATGATCTACGCGCTGGTGACGCACGACTTCAGCGTCCACTACGTGAGCCAGGTCGGCAGCCGCGCGACACCGCTGGTCTACACCGTCGTCTCGCTGTGGAGCGCGCTCGAGGGCTCGATCCTCTTCTGGGGCGCCATCCTCGCGGTCTACGTCTTCGCCTTCGCCCGGGCGCACCGGAACGACCCGCCCACCAACCCGCTGCTCGCGCTCGGGACGATGCTCGCGGTGGGGGTGTTCTTCTCCTTCCTCATCGCCGGTCCGGCGAACCCGTTCGGCCGGGTCAGCCCGGTACCGCCCGACGGCCCTGGCCCAAATCCTCTCCTCCAGAACCACGTGCTGATGGTCGTCCACCCGCCCATGCTCTACCTGGGCTACGTGGGCATGGTGGTGCCGTTCGGCATCGCCGTGGCGGCGCTGCTCCGTGGCCAGCTCGGGGACGCCTGGATGGCGGTGCTCCGCCGGTGGACGCTCATCCCCTGGACCTTCCTCTCGGTGGGAATCGTCCTCGGCTCGTGGTGGGCCTACGCCGTCCTCGGCTGGGGCGGCTACTGGGCCTGGGACCCGGTGGAGAACGCCTCGTTCCTTCCCTGGCTCACCGCCACGGCGTTCCTCCACTCGGCCATGGTGCAGGAGCGGCGGCACACCCTCAAGCTGTGGACGCTGAGCCTGTCGCTCGGAAGCTTCCTCCTCACCATCCTCGGCACCTTCATGACCCGGAGCGGGGTCTTCAACTCGGTGCACTCGTTCACCCAGTCGGAGATCGGCCCCACCTTCCTGGTCTTCCTGGGGCTGGTGCTGGTGGTCTCCATCGTGCTCATCGCGGTGCGCGGGCCGCTGCTCGTCCCCGAGGGAACCCTCGGCGGCGTGGCCTCGCGCGAGACGGCCATCCTCCTGAACAATCTCTTGTTCGCCGCGCTCACCTTCACCGTGCTCCTGGGCACGTTGTTCCCGCTGGTCCGCGAGGCGTTCTCCGGTGTGCGGATCAGCGTGGGCGGGCCCTACTTCAACCGCATGGCGGTCCCGCTCGGCGTCGCCATCCTGTTCCTCATGGGCGTGGGCCCTTCGCTGCCGTGGGGACGCGCCTCGCCCGAGACGCTGCGCCGGCAGTTCCTCGTCCCGGCGGCCACCGGGGTGGCGGTGGTCGTCGTCTGCCTCGCCGCCGGGCTCCGGGGCGGGCTGACGCTCCTGACCTTCGGGCTCGCCGGCTTCGTCGGGGTGGTCACCCTGCGCGAGATGGTGCTCCCGATCCGGGTACGGATGCGCGAGCAGGGCGAGCCCCTGCCCCGGGCACTCTGGCGGAGCGCTGCCCGGGCGCGCCGGCGGTTCGGCGGCTACGTGGTGCACCTGGGGGTGGTGCTGGTGTTCGTGGCCATCGCCGCCTCGCAATCCTACGTGGTGCACACCACCGCGACGCTCCGGCCGGGTGAGAAGTTTCAGCTCGGGCCCTACACGGTCCAGCTCTCGGGCCTGCGCAACGGGGTGGACCCGCACCGGCGCTGGACCGCCGCCGAGGTCGACGTCACCGACGGCAGGGGCCGCCACCACGCGCTCGGACCGCGGATGAACTTCTACGAGCGGAGCACCGACCCCGTCGGCAGCCCTGCCATCCGCTCGGCGCCGTTCGAGGATCTCTACCTCACTCTGCTCGCGTTCGACGCCGGCACGCCCTCGGCGAGCTTCAACGCCTGGATCTTCCCGATGGTGTCGTGGATCTGGTGGAGCCTGCCGCTCTTCGTTCTCGGCGCGCTGTTCGCCGCCTGGCCCGAGCGCCGGCGCGTCCGCGCCGACGCCGCCGAGCGGCTGCCGGTGCCGAGCAAGGCGCGCAGCCCCGGAGCGGCGGCGTGAGCCGGCGCGGGCTCGGGATCGGTCTGTCCCTGGCCGCGGTCACCGCGGTCCTCCTCTTCGTCCTGGCCAAGGGCTTCGGGAGGGATCCGCACGAGGTGCCCTTCCAGCTCCGGGGCAAGCCGGCGCCGGACTTCACCCTGAAGCGGATGGACAACGGCGCCCCGGTGAAGCTCTCGGACCTCAAGGGCAAGCCCATCGTCCTGAACTTCTGGGCCAGCTGGTGCGGGCCCTGCAAGATGGAGCACCCGGTCATCGCCTGGGGGGCGAAGCGGTTCGGACAGGACTACCAGTTCTACGGGGTGGTGTTCGAGGACACCGAGGAGAACGCCCGGGGCTTTGCCGGAATACCGGACCCGACGTTTCCCCAGCTCCTCGACGATCACTCGCGCATGGCCGTGGATTACGGGGTGACCGGAGTGCCCGAGACCTACTTCATCGACGCCAACGGCATCCTCCGGGACAAGGTGGCTGCGCCGGTGGACCCCGAGACGCTCATGGCCAAGCTCGCCGCGCTGAAGCAGCCGGCCGGGCCGGTCTCGGAGGTCGTCCGATGACCGCGCTGGTCCTGGGGCTCGTCCTCGTCGCGTACGCCCCGCAGCAGGCCGGGAGCGCCCTCCTCGATCCGCCCCGCGAAGCACGCGTCCAGGCGCTGGGGAAGCAGCTGCGGTGCCCGATGTGCCAGGGGCTGTCCATCGCCGACTCGAACTCCTCCGCGGCCCGGGCGCAGATGGACAAGGTCCGCGAGCTGGTCGCCTCCGGGAGGACCGACCAGGAGATCCGCGACTACTTCACCTCGCGCTACGGCGAGTGGGCGTTGCTCGAGCCGCCGGCGAGCGGGATGAACCTCCTGGTCTGGGTGCTGCCGCTGGCGCTCCTGGCCGGCGGCGGTCTGGCCATCGCCCGGACGATGCGACGGCCGGTGCCCGCGCCCCCCGCGGCGCCGGAGGCCGACACGCGGGGCGCAACGTCGGACGATCCGTACCTCGAGGCGGTGCGGGCGGAGCTGCGCCGGTGAGCGAGAGCCACTGGATTCCGGGCATCGTCGTCCTCTCGCTCGGGCTCATCGCCGGGGCGCTCTACCTCCTGTTCGGGCGGAAGCCGGCAGGCGCCGGACCCGCGGAACGGGTGGGCGACACCCAGCGCCGGGTCGACTCGCTCCTGTCGCAGCTGCGCGAGCACCAGGCCGAGAAGCACCGGATGGACCTGGCCGCCTGGCAGGAGGAGCACGACCGGCTGGAGCGCGCGGCGGCGGATGCGATGCGTAGCCGGGACGAGGTGGCGAAGGCGCCGGACATGGCGCCCTCGGGGAAGAAGGGCGGCGCACCGGGCCCCGCGCCTGCGGAGTCCACCGGGTTCTTCGGCCGGCATCCGCAGCTGGTGGGGGCAGCGTGGGGCGCAGCGGTGGTCGTCTTCTTCGGAGCGCTCGGGCTCTGGCTGTCGCAGGAGCAGAAGCCCCGTGGCGAGGGCGAGACGGCGACCGGGACCGTCGGTCGGGGCGGACCGGGGGCGCCCGGCGGCGAGGCCGAGGACCGGGAGTTCCAGACCGCCCTCGCCCGGGTGAAGAGCAACCCCGGCGCCGATCTCGGGCTCACCGGCGAGGTCATCCGCGAGCTCATCGGCCGGAGCGACTTCCAGCAGGCGCTGGAGCTCAACGAGCGGGCGCTCTCGGCCGACCCTTTCCGGACCGATCTCCGGGTCCACCGCGCCTTCCTGAAGGTGGTCCAGGGTGAGAGGGAAGCGGGGATGACCGAGCTGGGGAGGCTCGCCGACCTCTACCCCGACGGGAACTCCGCGCTCATCTTCCGGGGGATGGTCCACATGCAGGAGCAGCAGCCCCGGGAGGCCCTGAAGGACTTCGAGGCCTATCTGGCCGTCACCCCGCCCCAGAACGTCCCGCCCCAGCTCCGCGCCGGCGTGGCCCAGCTCCGGCAGCAGGTCAGCGGAGCGCCATAAGCCTGCCCGATGGCCCGCTCCGCAACGCGCGCAGCTCGCCCGGGCGGCGTGATCTTCGACCTCGACGGCACGCTGGCCGACTCGCTGTCGGACATCGCCTCGGCCATGAACCGGACGCTGGAGGCGCATGGCTTCCCGGCCCACCCGGTCTCGGCGTACCGGACCTTCGTCGGCGAGGGGGTGCGGAAGCTGGCCGAGCGCGCGCTCCCCCCGGGCACGGAGGCAGTGCGCGAGGCGTTCATCGACGCGTACCAGGCCGACTACGCCGAGCACCTGCTCGACCAGACTCGGCTCTTCCCGGGGATCACCGAGGTGCTCGACGGGCTGCAGTCCGCCGGCGTTCCCGTCGCGGTGCTGAGCAACAAGCCGGACCTGCCGACGCGCCGGCTGGTGGACGCGCTCTGCAGCCGGTGGGAGTTCCGGGCCATCTTCGGCGAGCGGCCTGGAGTCCCCCGGAAGCCGGATCCCACGTCGGCCCTGGCGCTGGCGGATGCGCTCGAGGCCCCGCCCGAATCGGTCGCCTTCGTCGGGGACACCAGCGTGGACATCCTGACCGCCCGGGCAGCGTCGATGCGGCCGGTGGGCGTGCTCTGGGGGTTCCGGCCGCAGGAGGTGCTGGCCTCAGGCGCCGAGGCGGCGGGCACGGGCGAGGAGCTGGCGCGGATCCTCGGCATCGACGACGTCGCCTGAGACGCGAGGCGCCTCCACCTCGGCGCGGTGGCGAAGTGGCGGGCGGTCAGGGCAGGGTGTCGCGCGGTCATCGGGACACGCGGGGCGAAGTGCGCCGCATGGAGCGCCGAGGTCGCGCCTGCTCCGGGGTGGCGCTAGTCTCTGGAGCCGCGTGCCCGCCCACTGGCTGATCAAGAGCGAACCTTCCGCCTACGCCTTCGCCCGGCTCCAGGCCGAGGGAAGGACCGAGTGGACCGGCGTCCGGAACTTCGAAGCGAGGAACAACCTGCGCGCGATGGCCGTGGGAGACCTCTGCCTCTACTACCACTCGATGGACGACAAGGCGGTGGTGGGCATCGCGCGGGTCTCGCGCACCGCCCGGGCCGATCCCACCGCCCCCGGCGAGGCCTGGGCCTCGGTCGAGGTCGAGCCGGTCGAGCCGCTCCGGACGCCGGTCACGCTCGAGCGGATCCGCGCCGACCCGAAGCTCCGCGAATTCCCGTTGCTGACGAGGGGAAGGCTGAGCGTCGCGCCGGTCACCCCGGCCCAGTACGCGCGGGTGCTGGCGCTGTCGCGCGAGCGCGGCAGGCCGAGGCCGGCGGCGACAAAGAAGGCACCTGCGAGGCGCAGTTCCCTGCGCAGGCGGGGGGTGGGCTGAGCCCCGCCTTGGAGCGCTGGCTCAGCTGAGCACCGGAGCGTGCAGCATCTCCGGCCGCAGCATGCCGTGGAACGCGGCCGCGAGCACCCGCCGCGCATTGCCCTGCACCTCGGGAAATGACGCGCACCCGAGCGAGACGGCGGTCCGGACGATGCGCCCGTCCACCTGGAAGCGCGCGCGCTCGAACCGCTCCGCGAGGCGCGACCGCACAAAGGGCAGGCAGTCCTGCGGCGTGGCGGGAAGCAACACCGCGAACCGGTCCTCCGCCATCCGGGCCACCACGTCGGCCTCGCGGCTGGACTGGAGGAGCACGGTGCTCGCGTAGAGCACCAGCCGGTCCGCCATGCTGCGGCCGAAGGTCCGCCGGAGCTGGCGGAACGCCTGCAGCTCGAGGCCGAGGACGCCGAACCCCCCGCCGTGTCGCTCGCAGCGGAGCAACTCCTGGTGGACGAAGGCAGTCATCGCCCGGCGCGTCCAGGTGCCGGTCAGGCGGTCGCGCAGGCCGGCGGTCTCGTCGTCGCCAGGACGTGCGCTCCGACGGACCGCCTCCCGGAACCGGAGCAGTCCCCGTACCCGCGCCGCGACCTCGCGCGGCTCGAGCGGCTTGTGGAGCGCATCGACCCCGTGCCCCCGCTCGAGCACGTGGAGGCGGAGCTCGGGGTCGGGCGCGTCGAGCAGGTACACCAAGGGCACCGCTCTCTTCGACTGCGCCTGGAGTCGCCGGGCGATGGCGACCGAGGCGAAGCCCGGCGCGTGCGCGGCCATGAGGACGACCTGTGGCCGGAAGAACCTCCACAGAGGAAGGGCCGCTTCCGCGTTGCCCAGGCCGATGAGGTGCAGTCCGGCCCCCCGGAGCGCCTCGCCCAGCTGGGTCCGCACCGCCTCGGACTCGTCGACCAGCATCACCCGGGGCGCGTGTGTGTCGTGCAGAGGCACGGTCGTTTTTCCAGGGACGCCCTCGCCCGGCGCCCGTCAGAAGTTCAGCCTTTGGCTCGCCCGGACGGGGGCGACGGGGGCGCTCTAGGCAATGCTCATGCCACGGAGCCGCGACTCGAGCGCCGCGGGGTCCACCCGGAGCCGGGCGATCTCCTCGCCGTCCACGGTGATGACCGGCACCGCATGTCGGTACCGCTCCCAGGTGTCCGGGGCTTCCCGGATGTCCACCAGCTCCAGGACGAACGCGACCCGGGTCCGGATCTCCTCGAGCACCTGTCTCGCCTCCGCGCACAGCGAACAGCGGGGTTTCGTGTAGATCCGGACCCTCACGCCTGTGACACTAGCGCCCATGCGTGGCCTTCTGGGCGACCTTGCAACGATGCCCCTCCGGGATCTCGTGGCCTACCTGGGCAACCGGAAGGCGACGGGCACGCTGGTCGTCGAACGCCCGGACGAGCGCCACCAGGTGGTGATCCGCGAGGGCGCGGTCATCCAGGCCGGGAGCAACGCCCCGCGCGAGTACCTCGCCCAGTTCCTGATGAACATGGGGATGATCACCGAGGACGAGTACACCCAGGCCTTCCAGCAGCAGCTCGCCACCAAGGTCGCGCTGGGGAAGATCCTCGTCGACTCCGGCAAGGTCCCCGAGGACGCCATCCGCAACGCGCTCTCGCTCAAGTTCCGCGAGGCGCTGCTCGGGTGCTTCGGCTGGAGCGAGGGGCGCTTCACCTTCACCCCCGGCGAGACGCCGACCACGGTGCAAGGGCTCGACGTCAGCGTGAGCCTGCTCGACGTGCACCGCGAGGCGGACCTCCGGCAGACCGCCTGGCGCGCCATCCGCGAGGTGTTCCCCACCGGCCGGGTCCGGCTGCGGCTCGATCGCACCCAGCTCGCCGGCTCGCCCGAGCCGGGAAGCCTGGACGACCGGCTGTACATCCTCATCGAGGAGGGAGCCACCATCGACGACATGGTGCTCGCGCTCCACTCCACCGACTTCTTCCTCTATCAGCGGCTGTTCGCTCTGCACCGGCTGGGGGCCGTCTCGGTCGTCCCCACCGAGTCGCCCACCGTGCCCACCGCGGTGCCTGAGGTGCTGGGAGCCGAGCAGGGGTCGGAGGAGATCCTCCGCGCCGCCGAGGCCTTCTACGCCTCCGGTGAGGTCGCCGACGCGGCCGCGCTCGCCCGGCGCGCCTACGAGGTCTCGCCGTCTCCGCAGACCGCCAACTTCCTGCGCGAGGCCGAGGCGGCGCTCGCCGACCGGCTCAAGGCCGAGCTGGTGCAAGGGGGCAAGGTGCCCCGGCTCAAGGTGTCGGCCGGGCTGGTCCGGGAGATGCCGCTCAGCGCCCCCGAGCGGTACCTCCTGTCGCGCATCGACGGCCAGCGGACGGTGGAGGCCATCGTCCAGGTCTCGCCCATCCACGAGCTGGACGCGCTCCGCTGCTTCAAGGGGTTCGTCGAGCAGGGGCTGATCGAGCTTCGCTGACCGAAGCAAGCCGCCCCGCGCCGCTCCGCCCCACTGCGTCCAGCCCGAGCCGCATCGCCTCGCGGGCCAGCCACGGCGCGCGGATGCGCCAGCGCGGCTCGTTCACCACCACCGCCGCCACCGCCACCCTGGGCGCGTCCCGGGGGGCGAAGCCCACGAACCAGGAGTAGTCGCGGAAGGGGTTCCGGTCGGCGAGCGAGCCGGTCTTCCCCACCGCTCCCCGCAGCTCGCGGAGCCGGAAGAACCGCCGGGCGGTGCCGTGGGTCACGGTCTCCTCCATCATCCCGGTGAGCACCTCGGCGTGCTCCTCGCTGAGGACCCGCTCCGCATCCGCTGCGGCGGCCAGGTCACGCTCGAAGAGGATGGGCGCGCGCCACAGGCCGTGGTTCGCCGCCACCGAGGCGATGAGCGCGCCGTGCAGCGGCGAGAGGAACACGTCGCCGAAGCCGGCCCCGGTGCGTGCCAGCTCCAGCGGCTCGTCGGGCACGGCGGCCAGCGACGGCTCGGTGGGGATGGCGAACGGGATGGGCCGGTTGAAGTGGAACAGGTCGGCCGCAGCGCGGAGCTTGTCGGCGTCGAGGTAGCGGTGGGTCAGCTTGGCGAAGACCACGTTGGCGCTCCGCCCCAGCGCCTCGGAGAGGCTCACGCACTGGCGATCCCGGCTGGAGTCGGCGAGCAGCGACTCGCTCACCCGCCGCTTCCCGCCGTGGTAGCAGGACTCGTCGTCGGGACTGACGCCCTCGTCGAGCAGCGCGCTGGCGGTCACCAGCTTGAAGACGCTCGCCGCAGGAAACACCGCCTTCACCGGTAGCCCCCGGAGCCCGGGCGAGGCCTCGCTGTGCTCCACCATCGCCAGCACCCGCCCGGTGGATGGCTCGAGCACCACCACCGCCGCCCACGGCGTCTGGTACTCGGCGAGGGTGCGGGCGAGGCTCTCCTGGATGGAGGGAACGAGGGTGAGCGTCGCCTCCCCGTCCGGTCCGGTCACCACGTAGTGCGACCCGTCTCGGCGAGCACGCGAGAGCAGATCGTCGGCCGGGGTCAGCGGGCGCACCGAGGCGAGCGGCGGCGTCCTCATCCGGCTGGGCACCGCCGGCGGCGCGACGGCGGCGGCGGGTGTGGGTTCGGGCGTGTCGGCCGGAGCGGCGAGCCCCAGGGCTCCGGGAAGCATGGCGGGATCGAGCGCCTCGTCCTCGGGGGTGAAGCCGGTGAGCAACACGGCGAGGGACGCGAGGGGGAGCGCAGCGCGCATGTTCCGCCATCGTACGATGGCACCCTGCACCCGGTGAAGACTTCTGCCGGTGTCCTCTGGTAGGCCCTGGGCCTACCGTTGAGCCCCCTCCTCGAGACCCTGGCGGTGGCCCGCACCGAGCTGCTCCGGACCATCCGGAACGCCCGGGTGCTCGTTCTCCTCCTGCTCTTCGCCACCTCGACCGCGCTGATCGGGCTGGTGGTGGGGCTGCTCACCCGCGGCCTGGACGCGCAGGGGCCCGAGGCTGCCGCGGCGGCCACCGCCCGCATCCTGGGCTTCCTCTCCGGCGAGGACGGCGCGGCCATCCAGCGCCTGTCCGAGCTCCCTCTCCTGGTGCCGCTGGTGTTCCGGGCGACGCTCTTCTTCCTTCCGCTCTTCATCGCCCTGCTCGGGTACGACCAGCTCAGCGCCGAGCTGTCCACCGGCAGCATCCGCTACCTCGCGGTGCGGGCGCGGCGGGGGAGCATCCTCGCCGGCAAGTTCGTCGCCCAGGCGGTGGTCCTGGGAGTGCTCCTCGCGCTGGTGCTGGTGGGCCTCTTCGTCGCCGGCGCAGGTCTCCGTCCCGGGCTCGAGCCCCTTTCCTACGCCGCGGCGGCGGCCCGCTTCTGGGTCGGGGGGGTGGCGTTCGCCTTCGCTTACCTGGCGCTGACCGCGCTCTCCTCTGCGGTGACCACCAGCCCCGGCGGGAGCCTCCTCCTCAATGTGGGGGCGCTCTTCGGGTTCTGGCTCCTGGACGCCATCGGCGGCCGGGCGGCGCTGGTGCACCGCATGGGGGGGCCCGCCTCGTGGACCGAGGCCCTCCGCTGGGCGTCGCCCTCGGCGTACGCCTCCGGAGTGCTCGGCTCGTCGAGCGCGCTGCTCGGCTCTGCGGCGGCGTACGGGGTGTTCGGCGTCGTCTTCCTCGCCATCGCCTGGGCCGCCTTCCGGGCCAGGGACCTGTGACCGCCATGGACGCCGCGCTCAGACTCGATGGGGTGACCAAGCGCTACGGGAGGACGGTGGCGCTCGACCGGGTGAGCTTCCAGGTGCGCAGGGGGAGCTGTCACGGCCTCGTGGGGCCGAACGGAGCGGGCAAGACGACCACCTTCGGTCTCGCCGCCGGGTTTCTCCGCCCCGGGGCCGGCACGGTCCGCATCCTGGGCAGAGACCCCCACGACCGGGGCACCTCGCGTCCCCGCTTCGGCGTGCTGCCCCAGGGCGCGGCCCTGCCCGCGTACCTCGACGTGGGCACCCTGCTCACGGCCTGGGCTCGGCTGTCCGGCGAGACGCGCCCCGAGGCCGCCGCCCACATCGCGCTCGAGCGGGTGGCCGTGCCCGAGGCCTGGGACGCCTCCCCGCGGGCGCTCTCGCACGGCGTGGCCAAGCGGGTGGCCCTGGCCCAGGCGCTCCTCGGGGAGCCCGCGCTCCTCCTTCTCGACGAGCCCACCGCCGGGCTGGATCCGCGGGCTGCGGCGGAGGTGCGCGCCCTCCTTGCCGGGCTTCGCGGCCAGCGGACGGTGATCATCAGCAGCCACAACCTCTCGGAGCTGGAGCAGCTGTGCGACGCGGTGACGGTGCTCGACCATGGCAGGGTGGTCCAGGACGGCACCCTCGCCGAGGTCACCCGGCGCGGCGCCGAGTTCTCGGTCCAGATCAGCCGGGGAGACGTGCCGCTGCCGGAGGTCCGGGTGCTGCCCGGGGTGGCCCAAGCGGACCTCTCGGCGTCCGGGCGGCTCTCGGTGCGGCTGTCGTCCGATGCCCCTCCGGCCGAGGACGTCATCGCCTCGGTGCTCGAGACGCTGCTCGCCCGCGGCGTGCGGATCACCGCCCTCACCCAGGGGAGCTCGCTCGAGCGGCGGGTGCTCGACGTGACCGCGGCGCCGCTCCACGGCGGACCCGCGGCGGGTTGATCAGTCCGGGTAGAAGAGCGGTTCGCGCTCGGCGACGAAGCGGTGCAGGGCCTCGCCCGCCTCGGGGCCGAGCTCGAGGAAGCGCACACCCACGCCGGGGAACAGTTCCGGCACCCGGTCGTCGATCTCGCGGGTCCAGCGCACCTCGCCCTTCACCGTGATGCGAGACCTCCCCGGGAGGGTGAAGGTCAGGTCCACCGGCGTGCCCACCGGCAAGAGATTGTGGGTGGCCACGAACACTCCACCCTCGCTCAGGTTGGTGCTGAAGCCGGTGAAGACGTTCGAGTCGCTCGACAGGTCGACCTGGGTCTGGATCGGGATGCGGGTGCCGTTCCGCCCAGAGTCGACCGCGATGGGCGCGGAGATCTTCCCCAGCGGCTGGGTCGCGGCCCGGGCGCGCGCGGGGCCGGCCGGCTCCGCGGGCTCGGCCCTGCGCTGCTCGGCGAGCACCGGGACGGCGGCGGGACGGGCCGCCGCGGCGTTCCGGGCCCGCTCGGCCACGGCCTGGGCCTCGCGCCGGGCACGGGCCTGCTCCTCCTGACGTCTTGCCGACTCGGCGCGCCGGGCCTCCTCGGCGGCAGCCTCCAGGCGCTCGAGCTCGGCGGCGTCGCGGGCCAGCCCCGCGCGATGCTCCTCGAGCGCCGAGGCGCTCGATTCGAGAAGCACCCGGGCCATCTCCACCGCCCGGGCCCGGGCGGCGAGCGCCTGGTTCCGCGCAGCGAGCGCCTGCGAGGAAGGTCCGGAGAGATCAGGAGACTCCAGGCGGTGACTGTGGAACCGGGCCAGGAGCCACTCCGCCTGCGGTTGTCCGGTCTGCTCGAGCCGGGCGGCGCGGTTGCCCAACGCCTCCACCTCGGTGGACAGCAGAGCGATGGCGCGCGCCAGGGCCTCGGCGTCCACGGCGATCTCGCGCTCGGCGTCGAGGGCGGCCTGCTCGCGATCCAGGAGCCCGCCGTCGGCAGGTGCCGGGACCGGATCCACGCTGGGGACGGCTGCGGGGCGAAGTCTCATGGGCCCGAGGTCACTTCAAGCCCGGTGCCAGGACCCGGGGGGCCCTCATCCCGCGGTGTTGGACTCCTGCCCCCCCGGGGCGCCGGGAACCCAATCCCGTCCGCGCGAGGTGAGCTGGACCCGGATGCTCCACCCACTCGGACCCCGGTCCGCGGACAGCACGCGGTGGCCGAATCGCGTGCACCACGCGTCCACGTCCGGGCCGATCGCCGGGTCCGATCCACTGAGGTCCACCAGATCGCCGGCGTCGAGGCCGCGGGCGCACTCGGCGAGCCGCACGATGGGGAGAGGACAGGGCAGCGCCCCGACCCGAAGCTGGACGACGCGGGCCATGCCGGAGTATTCCCTACCACGCCCGCCCCAGGCCTCTCGATGGGCGGAGCGACCCACCATGAAAGTCAGCGCATTTCTCACCCTGCTCGTCGGGCTCGTCGTGGGCATCGCCATCGGCCGAGCCACCTCCAGCACCGCCCCCACCACCGTCGCCCAGAGACCGGGCACCCCTCCTGCCCGCCAGCGGCCCGCCGCGGACACGACCGTCTTCCGGCTCCCCATCGAGGACTCCCCGGTGCGCGGCCCGGCCGATGCGCTGGTGACGGTGGTGGAGTTCAGCGACTACCAGTGCCCCTTCTGCCGCCAGGCGAACGCCACCGTGACCCAGGTGGAGAAGAAATACGCGGGGAAGGTGCGGCTGATCATGAAGCAGTTCCCGCTGGTGTCGCTCCACCCGCAGGCCATGCCCGCCGCCCGGGCCGCCGTCGCCGCGGGGATGCAGGGCCGGTACTGGGAGATGCACGACCGGCTGTTTGCCAGTCCGCAGCTCGACTCCGACACGCTCGAGCACTACGCCCGGGAGGTCGGACTGGACGTGGAGCGCTGGAAGCGGGACCAGAACGACCCGAAGGTCGCGGCCATCATCCAGCGGGACATGGACCTGGCCACCAACGTGAACGTCACCGGCACCCCGGCCTTCTTCGTCAACGGTCGCCGGCTGCCAGGTGGCGCCGCGCCGCTGGACGCATTCAGCAGCCTCATCGACGAGGAGCTGGCAAAGGCCGAGGGAATGGTGCGGCAAGGTGTTCCGGCGGCCCAGGTGTACGCGAAGCTCCAGGAGAAGGCGGTGGCCTCCGCGGTTCCGCCCCCGGTGGTGAAGAAGGTGGACACGCCGGCGGACTCGCCCTCGTTCGGCCCCACGATGGCGAAGGTCACCATCGTCGAGTGGAGCGACTTCCAGTGCCCGTACTGCGCGCGCGCGGCGCCGATCGTGGAGCAAATCCGCCAGGCGTACCCGAAGGACGTTCGCTTCGTGTTCCGGCATCTGCCCTTGCCGATGCACCCCGACGCGCCGCTGGCCGCGCGGGCCGGCGTGGCTGCCCAGGCCCAGGGCAAGTTCTGGCAGATGCACGACTGGATGTACGCGCACCAGCACGACCTGAAGGAGGACCAGCTGGTCAAGGCCGCGGCCTCCTTCGGAATGGACGTGGCGAGGTTCAAGGCCGCGCTGGCCGACCCCGCGACCGAGGCCCGGGTGGGCGCCGACAGGCAGGCCGCGAGCGCGGTCGGCGTCTCGGCGACCCCCACCTTCTTCGTCAACGGCCGCGAGCACGTGGGCGGCATTCCGTTCGAGCAGCTCAAGGTGGAGATCGACCGGGAGATCGCCCGGGCGGACAAGCTCCTGTCCTCCGGGGTGAAGCCCGCCGACCTCTACGGACGGCTGGTGGCGGACTCCGCCGGCCCCTCCGGGGCCCGGAACTGAGCATCCGTCCAGCAAGCGCAGAGCCGGCTCGGCGTCGACGAGCGTCTCCTCGACGTCGAAGAAATCAACCGACGGCGACCGCGTCGATCTCCACCCGGGCGCCCTTGGGGAGCGCGGCCACCTGCACCGTGGCCCTCGCCGGCGGTGCGGTCCGGAACGCCTGCCCGTAGACCTTGTTCACCGCCGCGAAGTCGGCGAGGTCGACCAGGTAGATGGTGCAGCGGACGACGTGGTCGAAGGACACCCCGGCGGCGGTGAGCACCGCGCCGAGGTTCTTCATCACCTGCGCGGTCTGCGTGCTCACGTCCCCCGCCACCAGCTCGCCGGTCCCCGGGTCGAGAGGGATCTGCCCGGAGAGGAAGACCATCCGCGAGGCGGGCACGGCGATCGCCTGCGAGTAGGGGCCGATGGCCTTCGGAGCCTGCAAGGACTCGATGACGGATCGGTGCATGGGCCGCCTGCTACTCCTCCCCACCCGGAGGGCGCAACCTGCAGGCCGCCCGCCGGGTGCACGCCACCCCGCAGCCCGCGGTTGACCCGTGGGACCGCTCGACCCGCCCGCTCTCAAGCCTGCGTCCCGCCTCGATCTCCACACGCTGCGCGCCCTGGGCCGGGCGTTGCAGGTGCACGGGTGCCCAGCATGCCCACCCCGGCCCCGAACGCCCGAGATCCCCGCCTCGACATCTCCCAGGCCCGCCAGGTCCTCAAGGACGCCCTGCGGGCCCACGATGCGCGGGAGATCGTCCGCTGGCTGCAGGGGCACACCCACGAGCTCGCCCGGTCCCGCTTCTTCGAGCTGATGTTCTCGTTCGGCCCGCTCGCCGGGACCCTGTTGAACGCCGTCGGCCGGCTGGTCCCCGCCGAGCGGCGCCTGCTGGGCGAGGCGCTCGGTCGGGCCTTCGCCCTCGGTGCGATCCGTCCCGAGGACGTGCGCCGCGCCGTCCCCGAGCACTGGAGCGGCGCCGCGCCCGGCGACCCGCATCTGGGCCTCGCCGAGGTGCTCATCCTCACCGGCCGGCCGGCGATGGTCAGCGTCTACCTCGAGCGCGAGCTGGAGATCTCCCGGAAGCCCCACGGCCAGGACCGGCAGCGCATTGCCGCGGCCCGGATGGCCTTCGTCGCGCTTCCCGCCGACCTGCGCGCCGAGATCGCGGGCCGGCACCCCGAGCTGTCGCCCACGCCCGCGATCGAAGGCGCCGAGGCAGCCTAACGCCGCTGGAGCCTGTAGGGCGCTGACTGCGGCCGCCTGACCTAGACCCGCTCCACGGAGTACACGCCCTTCAGGCGCTCGATGGTCTTCATCAGGTCGGTGAGCTGCTTCAGGTCCGAGATGGTGACCTCGAAGGTGTTCACCGCGCGATCGTCGCCCGTGGCCCGGCAGTTGGCCTGGCTGATGTTGACGCCCTTCTTGCTGAAGATGTTCGACATGTCGGCCAGGAGCCCCGGCCGGTCGGCGGTGAGCACCCGGAGGGTGACCGGGCGCTTGTAATCGCCGCGCGCGTCCCAGGCGACGTCCACCCGGCGCTCGGGGTCGGTGGCCAGCGCACGCTCGCAACCCACGGTGTGCACCGTCACGCCCTGGTTCCGGGTGATGAACCCGGCGATGGGGTCCCCGGGCACGGGATTGCAGCAGCGTCCGAAGCGGACCAGCACGTCGTCCACGCCCCCGATGAGCACGCCGGTCCGGCTCCTGCGGCCGACCAGCTTCCTGGCCAGCTCGGTCACCCGGCCGAAGCCGTTGCCCGCAGGGGGCACCGCGTTGTCCACCGCGGGTGGGGCGTTGACTGCTTCGGTCTTGGTGTTCCGCTCCTTCTCGGTCTCGGCCAGCTTCTCGGGCGGGAGCAGCCGCGCCAGGAGCTGGTTGGGGACCACCTTGCCGTAGCCCACGGCCACCATCAGGTCGTCCTCGATGCGGTACCCGAGCTCGGCGGCCACCGGCTTGAGCTCGCCGCCCTTCAGCAGCTTGTTGAGGTTCAGGCCGACCCGTCGGAACTCCTTGTCCAGCAGCTCGCGGCCCAGCTGCTGGCTCTTCTCGCGCTGCTGCTGCTTGATGAAGCCGCGGATGCGCTGCTGGGCCCGGCTGGTCTTGACGAAGGTCAGCCAATCCTTACTGGGGTGGGCGCCCGGGCTGGTGAGCACCTCCACCGTGTCGCCATTCCTCAGCTTGTAGCGGAGCGGGACGATCTTCCCGTTCACCTTCGCCCCGACGCAGCGGCCACCCACGTCGGAGTGGATGGCGTAGGCGAAGTCCAGCGGGGTCGCGCCGCGCGGCAGGCTCTTCACGTCCCCCTTGGGGGTGAAGACAAAGACCTCATCGGTGAAGAGGTCCACCTTCACCGTCTCCAGGAACTCCTTGGGGTCCTTGAGGTCCTGCTGCCACTCCATGAGCTGCCGCAGCCAGGCGAACTTCTCGTCGTCCCGGCTGACCAGCGCCTTGCCTTCCTTGTAGGCCCAGTGGGCGGCGATTCCCTCCTCGGCGATGCGGTGCATCTCCTCGGTGCGGATCTGCACCTCCACCCGCTCCCCCAGCGGCCCGATGACCGTGGTGTGAAGCGACTGGTACATGTTCGGCTTGGGGATGGCGATGAAGTCCTTGAAGCGCCCCGGTACTGGCTTCCACAGCTGGTGGATGAGCCCCAGCGCCTCGTAGCAGCTGGGGATGGTGGGCATGATCAGCCGGAAGGCGATCATGTCGTGCACCTGCTCGAACTCGATGCCGTTGGCCCGCATCTTCTTCCAGATGCTGTACAGGTGCTTGAAGCGCCCGGAGACCTTGGCCTGGAGGTCGCGCTCGGCGAGCTTGCGCTCGATGAGGTGGACCACGTCCTCGATGTACTGCTCGCGCTCCTTCTTCCGCTTGCCGACGCGCTCGGCGAGATCGGCGTACTCCGCGGGCTTGAGCCAGCGGAAGCTCAGGTCCTCCAGCTCGGTCTTGATCCAGCTGATGCCCAGCCGGTTCGCCAGCGGCGCGTAGATGTCCAGCGTCTCCTGGGCGATGCGCTGGCGCTTGTCCTCGCGCATGTACTCCAGCGTCCGCATGTTGTGGGTGCGGTCGGCGAGCTTCACCAGGATGACGCGGATGTCCTGCGCCATCGCGATGATCATCTTCCGGAAGTTCTCGGCCTGCTTCTCCTCCTGGCTGAGCGTGGCGCTCGCCTGGAACTTGGAGAGCTTGGTCACCCCGTCCACCAGCTGGGTGACCTCGGGGCCAAAGAGCTCGGTCAGCTCGTCCGGGGTGGCCAGGGTGTCCTCGATGGTGTCGTGGAGGAGCCCGGTGACGATGCTCGCCTCGTCCAGCTTGAGGTCGGCCAGGATCCCGGCGACCTCGAGCGGGTGGACCAGGTAGGGCTCGCCCGAGTGCCGGAGCTGCCCCTGGTGGACCTTGGCCGAGTAAACGTAGGCCTTCTTGATGACGTCCAGATCTGGGTCGGGATGGTAGCTCTTGACCTGGGTCAGGATGTCGTTGAGGCGAATCATCGATACTGCACAATCGTAACTGTGGGATCGGGGGTGTTCAACGCACCGACCCCGGAACTGGCCGCTGGGGCTGAACATTGACCCTGTGCCGAGCAGGTTCCTACAGTGACCGACGCCCGCCCATGTCGCGCCTTCTGGTGAGTCAGCTCGGCGTGGTCTGCCCGTCCTGCGACGTGCTGAACGCGGCAGGCGCGCAGCGCTGCGAAGCCTGCGGAAAGACCTGGGGAAGACCTCCCTCGCCTGCGCGGAGCCCCACCGGCTCGGCCCCGGTCGTGTCCCCGCCCGGTCCCCCCGCCTCGCGGCCCGCGGCGCCCGCGGCCAGCCCGTCCGGCGCCGGCCTCCGGAGCTCCCCCACCCCGGCGGGCGGCGTGCCCCGGACCGGTGCCGCCGCGCGGCCGGCGGCCCCGGCGCCCGTGCCGAGCCGGTTCATCCTCAGCGTCAGCGCCGGGCCGGCGCGAGGCCAGCGCTTCCGGCTCATGGCCAACGGCTGCAGCGTGGGCCGGCAGCGGGGCGCCATCCTCTTCGCGGACGACCCCTTCGTCTCGCCCCACCACGCCGCGTTCCGCATCCGCGAGGGGCAGCTCTCGGTGAAGGACGAGGACAGCGTCTCGGGGGTCTACGTCGCCATCACCACCCACGAGCTCCTGACGCCGGGGACGCTCTTCTCGGTGGGCCCACACGTGCTCCGCTACGTGGGCCCGCTGCTGCCCCGCGCAGCGGAGGCCGGGAAGCCCCGGGTCTACGGCGCGCCGGTGCCGCAGGCAGGTGGCCTGTGGGGACTCGAGGAGATCCTGGTGGGGCTTCGCCCCGGCCGGGCGGTGGTGACCGCGCAGCCGTCGCTGACGCTCGGCTCCTCCGGGGCCGACCTGGTCTTCGCCCCCGACACCCATCTTGCCGCCCGGCACTGCGAGATCAGCCCGGCGCCGCAGGGGGCCATCCTTCGTGATCTCTCGGGCGGGCTGGGCACGTTCGTCCGCCTCGGAGCCCAGGAACGACCCCTCAAGCAGGGAGACCGGGTGCGCATCGGCCAGCAGACGTTGACCGTCGAGCTGGCGGCGTGATCGCCTCCGCCAGCCACGCCTCCCCGCGCTGACCTCAGCGGGTGGAGATGGGCTGCTCCACGTCCGGGTACCACTCCCGGATCACCGTCCGGGCCGGCGACCCCGGCGACTCCTTCAATGCCCGGGCGAAGAATCCGCGCGCCTCGGCCTCGCCCTCGGGTCCCCGGAGACGCGCCAGCATCCCGAGCTTCAAGGCCAGCGCGGCGCTCGGCTCCGCCTCGAACGCCTCCAGGTACTTGGTCCGGGCGAGGGCGCGGTCTCCGGCGAGGTAGAGGTTGTCTCCGTCCTGGACCAGCGTCGCGGCCTTCGCCGGGTCGCGCCGGTCGGCCGCGACCTCCCGCGCCCACGGCAGGACGGGCGTGACCACCGCCGGTGCGGCCGGCGGCGGACGTTCCGGCGCGTCGGTCAGCGGCTTGAAGGCGAGCACCCCGGCGCCGGCGGCGGCGACCAGCACCAGCGCCCCGAGTCCGAGCTGCAGACCGCGGCCGCCGTGTCCTCTGACCCCACGGCTGGAGGCGACGGTGGTCGCGCTGCCGAGCTGGTCGCCGGTCGAGCCCACCATGCCCAGGGGGATGGGAACGCGGGCGGTGCGCGGGGCGTGCATTGCCTCCGCGGCCGGGAGCAGGTTCAGCGAGTCGAGGAAGCCCACCGCCGTCTGCGGCCGGTCCGCGGGCTCCTTGCGGAGCGCCCAGAGGACGAGCGCTTCCAGCTCGCGGCTGCAGCAACCCGGCCGAAGGGCGTTGGGCGGCCTCGGGTCCTCGGTCAGGTGCTTGCTGGCGTAGCCCATCGCCGAGTCGGAGCTGAACGGCAGCTGCCGGGTCACCATCTGGTAGAGCAGCACGCCCACCGAGTAGAGGTCGCTCCGGGCATCGAGCGGGGCGCCCCGGGCCTGCTCGGGGCTCATGTACTCGGGTGTCCCGCAGACGAAGCCGGTCCGGGTGAGCGACGGACCCTCCTCCGAGCTGCCGTCGATGATCTTGGCGATGCCGAAGTCGAGCACCTTGACCACGTCCGACTCGCCGCCGCGCCGGGCCATCACCATCACGTTCTCGGGCTTGAGGTCCCGGTGGATGACCCCCGCCTGGTGCGCATCGGCGAGCGCCGAGAGCACCTGGGTCACGATGCGGATGACCCGTGGCTCGGGCAGCGGCCAGTCCTCGGTGAGGACCTGATGGAGGTCGCGACCGTCCACGAACTCCATCGCGATGAACAGCGCGCCGTCGTCCGTCTGCCCGAAGTCCAGCACGTCGATGGAGTTGGGGTGGTTCAGCCGGCTGGCAGCCTTGGCCTCGCGCTGGAACCGGGCCACGGTGCGCGCGTCCTTCTGGAGCGAGGGGTGGAGCAGCTTCAGCACCACCGGTTTCTCCAGCACCAGCTGGTTGGCGCGGTACACACGGCCCATCCCGCCCTCGCCGAGGAGCTTCTCCACCCGGTACTTCCGGGCCACCACCTGCCCGATGTACGGGTCCCCCGCCGCCTCCCGGGGGAGCGCGTTGCCGCAGGCGGCACAGAACTGCGCCTGGGGGGCGGTCTCGGTGGAGCAGGCGGGACAGTTCACGACCGGAAGGCGACGCTCCCACTCCTGGGGCGGAGCCGCAAGGCTGCATGGTACGCTCGCCGCCCGCGGTCCCGGATGGCCTTCTGCCCCGTGTTGCGATGCGCCGAATCCCGATGAGCCAGAACGCGGTTCCCGTTGTTGAGCCCCGCTGGACAGGGGGACGGTGGTGATGAGACCACCGAGCGCCGGCCGGCCACAGGTCAGCTTTCGCGTCGTCCGGGCCGACGGCGGGCCCGAGATGTCCGTGCCGATGAGCGGGGAGACGCTGACTTGCGGAACGCGGGCCGACCTCACGCTCCCCGACGACCCGTTCATCGCCCCGGTCCAGGCCCGGTTCTTCTTCTCCGGGCAGCGGCTGGCGATCGAGGACCTGGGCGGCGGCAACGGCGTCTTCGCCCGCCTGAAGGCGGAGCGGGAGCTGCCCGTCGGCGGCGAGCTCCGGCTGGGGCGGCAGCGGCTCTTGCTGGAGGCCATCCCCCCGGTGACGCCCGGCGACGGCGGTACCATCGCCTGGGGCTCGGCGGACCCCGGGTTCAAGCTGCGCGTCGTTCAGCTGCTCGAGGGTGGCATGCGCGGGGCAGCGTTCTGTCTCCGCGAGGGCGAGAACCTGCTCGGGCGGGAGGTCGGCGACATCACCTTCCCCGGCGACGGGTTCGTCTCCGGCCGCCACGCGGTGCTCAACGCCCGAGGAGAGCGACTGACGGTGAAGGACGTGGGTAGCTCCAACGGCACCTTCCTCCGCATCGCCACCCCCACCTTCGTCGAGCACGGCGACCAGTTCCTGGTCGGCCGGGAGCTGGTCCGGGTCGAGATCGGCGGCTGAGACGGGTCGGCCCCTGCCCCGCGAGGTCCCGATGCAGCCCGCCCTCCCCGCGTCCCGAGCCGACACCGCCGCCGTGGGACACGTCGCGACGGCGCGCTGGGGACCGGTGCTCGCGCTGGCCGGCCTGCAGGGCGCGGTGAGCGTGGCCTGGGTGGCCTACAACCTCTACCTCGTCGCGCTGCTGGTGCGCGCGGGGTTCGACGCCTACCTCGCGACGGTGCTGGTGACGGTCGAGGGCCTGATCGGCGCGGTGCTCGAGCCCTTGATGGGAGCGCTGTCCGACCGGCACCGGACGGGGCTCTTCCGCCGCTTCTTCCTGGTGCTGGGGGGGGTGCTGGCGGCGGCCCTCCTCTTCCTCGCGCTCCCGCTCGCGGCGGTGGGCGCGAGGCCCGGAGCGGCGACGCTGGTCCCTGCCCTGCTCATCGCCTGGTCCTGCGCGATGGCGGTGTTCCGGGCGCCGGCGCTGTCGCTGCTCGGGCGCTACGCACGGCCCGGGGCGCTTCCCCTGGCCTCGTCGGTGCTCACCGCCGCCGCGGCGCTGGTGGGCGCGGCGGCACCGTCGGCGCGGGCCTGGCTCCTCTCGCTCGGGCCGCTGCCCACCTTCGCCATGGCCTCGGCCGCGCTGCTCCTGGCCGTCCTGGTGCTCCGGGTGCTGGATCGACGGGAGCCGCTCCCCGCCGGCCGGGAGAGGGAGGTCCTGGTGCCGCTCGATCGCTCCTCTGCCCGGGCCGCGTGGGTCCTCTTCGGGGTGGGGACGAGCTCCGCGCTCGCCTTTCGCTTCCTGATGGACGGGCTGCCCCGTGCCGCCGCTGGGCCCGGGACGCCGGCGGCGGCGATCACCACGGCCTTCTTCCTGGGGATGGCACTCGCGGCCCTTCCGGTGGGGCGCCTGGCGCTGGGCCGGGTCGGCGGAGGCCCGGTCACCGTCGGCGGGTTGGTCCTGCTCGTCGCCTTCACCGCCCTGCTCCCCGTCGCCGGGGGGGGCGTGCCGGTGCTGGCCGTGGCGGCGCTCCTGGGCGCGGCGCTGGCGGCGGTGCAGAACGGGCTGTTCGCCTGGTCCCTGGTGGCGGTCCGGGGGGAGCGCGCTGGCCTGGGACTGGGCCTCCTCCTGGGTGGAGGAGGGCTCGCGCTCGGCCTGGTGAATGCGCTGTTCGCGGTGCGGAGGCCGGCGCCCGCGACGTCGCTCCTGGCCGCCGCAGGGCTCTACGCGCTCACGCTGCTGCTGCTCGCGACGCTCCGGCGCACCGTGCGCGCCGCGCGTCCCCGGTGACGGCGCGGGGCCGAAGCCGGGGTGGGCGCCCCGCCGGCGGCGGGGGCTCACTCAGCCGTACGACTTCTCCTTCTTCTCCTGCTCTTCCTTGCAGCGGATGCAGAGCGTGGTGACCGGGCGGGCCTCGAGGCGCTTGGGGGCGATGGGCTCCTCGCACCGCTCGCAGACGCCGAAGGTGCCGTCGTCGATCCGCATCAGCGCCTTCTCGATCTTCTTGAGGAGGAACTTCTCCCGGTCCCGGAGGCGGAACACCATGGACTGGGCGTATTCGCTGGAGGCGAGGTCGATCTCGTCCGGGAGGTCGTCGGTGTCGAAGTTCGACTCCTCCATGAGGGTCTTCTTCGCGCTGTCGAGGAGGGCCGACTTGCTATCCTCGAGCATCTTCTTGTAGCGCTTCAGATCTTTCTGATTCAAAGGTGCGACTCCGTGACCCTGCCGTCGGGCGAGGTGGGCAACGGTCCGGTTCGTCGAGCCGTGCACCTCGGAAAAAAAGGCCGCGGAGTCTTATCTGGCGCCCGGGTGAAGTCAAGGTAACCTGGCGTGCCCATGGCGGATCCGGAGAAGACCCCGCGGCAGGAGGCGACCCGGTTCGACCGGGAGTTCCTGCGCTCGGCGCTGGCGCTCGCCGCAAAGCCGGACATCGACCACTTCCTCTACATCTGCGACATCCCCATCCCCCCCGATGACCTGCGGCGGAAGCCGGCGCGGGGCAAGCTGGTCTACGCGGTCACCGCCGAGCAGATCGCCGCCGAGCTCCAGGCCCGGAAGCAGCGGGCGCTGGTCATCCCCGCCTACGACTACAGCCGGGTGGAACGGGTGAAGGTGGCGCTCGTCTCCGCGCTCGCCCAGGGAGCATTCAAGGAAGGCGACCTGGTGCTCTGCATGACAGGCCGTGTGGGCCGCCCTCCGGACACCTTGATGCAGATGCGCATCGGCGGCTCGCTCGACGACCGGGTGGCGATCGAGGGCATCAAGCTGGGCGACCAGTTCAACAGCCAGGTGGTGGACGCGCTCATCCAGCTCGCCCTGCAGATCGGGCAGGAGGGTTACGAGGGCCACCCCGTCGGCACCATCATCACCATCGGAGATCACAACAGCGTGCTGGAGAAGAGCCGGCAGATCACCATCAACCCCTTCCAGGGCCTCGGCGAGAGCGAGCGCAATGTCCTGGACCCCCGCATCCGCGAGGCGATCAAGAACTTCTCGGTCCTCGATGGCGCGTTCGTCATCCGCGAGGACGGGGTGGTGCTCTCGGCCGGGCGTTACCTGTCGGCGGGCGACGAGGATGCCAAGGTGCCGCTGGGCCTGGGGGCCCGGCACGCGGCGGCGGCCAACATCACCGCGGCGACGCAGTGCCTGGCCCTGGTGGTGAGCCAGACCTCGGGCGCGGTTCGCCTGTTCAAGGACGGCAGCATCCTCCTCGAGCTGCACCAGAGCGCGCGGCGGACTTGACTGGCCCCCCGGAGCTCAGGCCGGGCCCTCGCGGTCCTCACGCCACACCTCGGCGAGGGCGTGGGCGCGCTCGACCTCGTCGCGGGCCGCGTCCACCGCGACGAGCCGGCGGACGCGGTCCGCTCGCGAGCGCAGCGCCTCGGAGGCCAGGGCGGTCCCCGCGGTCAGACGGGCCGCGGCGAGCTCGCGTTCCTGTCGCAACTGGTCGACCTGGTCGGCCACCCTCCGGGCCGCCTGCTCGAGCTGCTCCACGTCCGACGCGGTGCGGGCGAGCTCCTGGCGGAGGGCGCTCGCCCGTTCGTCCTCGCGGAGCGCGTCCGCCGAGAGCACCTCGGTCGCCCGGAGGTCACCACTGGTCCTGGCCTCAGCGGAGCGATCGCGCAGGGTGCGGCCCACCCGCTCCATCCCCGAGAGCTCGCGGCCGAGGCGCGCCCGCACGGTGAGCAGCGTGGCGGTGGCCCGCCGGAGCTCGGCCGCCTCGCCCGCGAGGTCCGACACGAGATCGTCGTAGGCCGCGATCGGATCCGGCGGGGGAGCCGGACGCCGGCGAAACCAGCGGAAGGCCATCGGGCTGACGAGTCTAGCCCCTGAAGCCTCGAGGCGTGACCAGGGAGCAGCCGCTCAGCGCGCCGGCCGGCAGAGCAACCGCAGCCGGCGGAGAGCCTCCGCCGTCCGCGGTCCGGGCCGCGCGTGCCGGGTGAGGTGCGCCGCGACCGGAACCTCGCGCCGGGCGAGGAGATGCTCGAGCAGCACCACCGCCTCGCCCGCCCGCTCCTCGAAGGGCGCGAGCGAGGCGGCCTCGGCGATGGCCTGGAGCGCGTCCACGGTCCACGGATCGTCCTCCGGGGCGAGCGTGCCGCCGGGCTCGGGGAACAGCGCGTCGAAGCGCGGGGCCTCGACCGGCGGACGCGGCGGCTCTTCGCCGGCGGCGATCCGCCCGAGCGCCTCGAGGTGCGGCCGAAGCTGCTCGAGGTCCACCCCCTCCACCCATTCGGGCCCCGGCAGCAGCGTGGGGGGCCGGAAGTCGAAATCGATGGGCATTCCGGCGAGGCTCGCGTCGTCGAGGTGCAGCCACCCGGCGTCGCCGCCCCCGGCGCGCAGCCGGGCCACCCACCCCTTCAGCCACCGGTTCTCGTCGCCGAGGCAGACCACCCGCAGCGACACCGGGAGCCCCCTGAGTGGAGCCCACGCGGACTCGATGCGCACCACGTCGACCGCGTCCTCGCCGTCGGTCACCACCACCAGCAGCGCCGAGGCGAGCGATGGATCGTGCCGGGCCTGGTGCAGCCACTGCGCCGCACCGGCCAGCGCCGCGCTCAGCTCGGTCATGCCGCTGCACGGCCCCCCCTCGACCAGCTGGCCGATCCACGCCCGGGCTGCCTCGGCGGTGTCGACCCGCTCGAAGCGGAGCGTTCGGTCGCCGAAGAAGCAGATGTCCACCGGATCCACCGGCACCCCGTCGAGCGCCTGTCGCCGGAGCGCGTCCAGCTCGGCCAGCAGCAGCCCGTCCCGGAGTCGGGCCCGCGCGCCGCCCATCGAGCCCGAGGCATCGGCCAGGTAGACCCGCGCGCGGACCCGGCGCGCCGGGCGCGGCGCCGTGCCCCCGACCAGCCGCCGGACCCGCTGCGCGCCCGAGGCGAGGTCGTGCACCAGGCGCCGGGGATCCTCCACCACGAAGTCGCGGACGTCGGCCACGTTCGAGGTGACCGCCAGCTCGAGCCGCCGGTCCGGGGCGATCTGCCGCACATCCGCGGACGCCGCGCGCTCGCCGGCGAGCGGCGCATCGTCCCAGGCCACGAGACGCGCCGCCGCACGGCCGAGGTCCAGCAGCGGCCGGCCCACGGCCTCGTTCCCGAGGAGCAGGTCCACCAGCCGGTCCTCGCCGGCGGCCGCCGCCGGTCCGGGTGTGGGCGCGACGGCGCCGGACACCGGGAGGTCGATGCGGAACGTCTCCAGGGCCCGGCGGAGCACGAGGGCTGCCTCACCCTTGCCCGCCTCCACCGCCCGGAGGTACTGGATGCGGAGCGCGGCATACGCCGTTGCCGGGTCCACGCGCGCGCGGGCCATCGCCCACGCGGCCTGGCCGGCCCAGCCCCGCAAGTCGCCGGGCACGGCGGAGTCCCACGAGCGATCGCGCGCCGCCCGGAGCCGGAGCTCGGCGGCGTCCTCCTCCAGCGCACCGGACTCGAGCAGGGCGTGGGCGCGCTGCACGTCGAGCCGGCGGCGCTCCGGGTCGGCCAACTCGGAGAGACCGCGCTCGAGCAGGAACGCGCCCACGGCGTTTCGCGGCTGGCCGGGGCGGTGCGGGCACGGGACCGACGGAGGCTGCACCGGCCACTCCGGAGTCGCCTCGCCGGGAGCCTCGAGCACGTCCGCGGTGCGGACCACCCGCTCGGCGCGCAGGAACGCCCGCTCCAGCCGGCCTCGCTCGCCGGCGACCCACCGTCCGTCCGCCGTCCGCCGGCTCCACCGGATGCGCGCCTCCAGGGCGTCCAGTGCTGCGTCGGCGCGCTCGCCGAAGCGCCGGGCCAGACCGACGGAGTTGCCCTCGCGACGGGCGAGGCGGATCAGCAGCCGGAGGTCCGCCGCGGTGTGCACGCCCGTACGGGTGAGCCGCGCGTCCAGAGTCTCCAGCGGGGCGAGGGAGGGTGCCTGCCGCCGCTGACCGAAGAGGGCGCGCCGGGGTCCGTCGGCCCGGAGTCGCTCGAACATCGCCCGACAACGCTCGAGACGGTCAGCCCGCACTGGTCACGGCGCTCGGTTGGTCATGGAATCAGGCTCGACGTGCGAGCAGCGCGCGGCTGAAGGTCCCGAATCCGTCGGCGAGCGCCGCCAGCTCGGCACGGAGGTCCTGGGCCCGGCGGGATGCCGGACCGGACACGGCCGCCTGCAGCTCGGCGTCGAGCTTGGCGAACTCGCTCTCCTTGAGGACCAGGGCCGGGAACCGGCTGGTGACGAGCGAGGCCAGCCGCTGCTCGGTCTCGGGTCCGCCGGCGGGCGGCCCGTGCGGCGCGAGCGCCGCGTGCAGCGCGTCGTACCAGCGCCGGAGGTAGGTGAGCCGCACGGCCACCTCGCCCAGGGCGTCCGCACCTCCGGGGTCCTCGCCCAGCCGCCGGAGGACCCGGGCGGCGTCGGTCTCGGTGCCGTCGAGCCCGGAGCGGTAGCGGCGGTACGCCTCACCGGAGAGCGCGTCGGCCACCTCGACGCCCGGGACCGAGGCGGCAGGCCGCGGACGGGCGCGGGCGGCCGTGGCCAGCGCCGCGCGCACCTCCTCGGAGAGCAGCTCCGCTGCCTCCAGGCGCTCCAACGCGGGCAGCAGCGGCTCGTCGGCCCCGAGCGCCGTGACATGTCCCAGCGCCAGGGCGCGCGCCACCGCCGTGAGATCCAGCCCGGGACGGAGGCGGTGGATCCGATCGGCCGCGCGGTCCAGCGCCGCCCGGAGCCGGATGAACCCGGCCACATCGCCAGGGACGGCGCCGGCCCCGGTGAGGAGCAGCTGGAGGGCCTCGGCCGCCGCCCGCGCCGCTGCCTCGCGCGACTCGCTGGCCTCGGCATCGTCGGGCGAGAGCGAGGCGCTCCACCGCGCGAGCGGCTCGAGCGCCTGGCCCACCGCCTCGACGCTGGCCGGCGGGGTCTCGGCGAACGTCCGGGCCTCCTCGATGAAGCGGACCCGGGTGGCGGCTCCGGCCTGGCGCACCCGCTCGGTCAGCCGCGCGCGGTCGGCGGCGAGCTCCGGGGCGTCGAGGAGCGGCGGGAGCTCGGCGGCGCGCCGGAGCTGCGCCTCGTCCAGCTCACCCCGGAAAAGGGGCTCGAGCGTCCGGACCACCTGGCCGGCGAGGCCCACGAGCGCTGCGCGGTGCTCGGCCCGGAGGGATCGGGAGAGCCGCTCGCGCAGCGCGCCGAGCAGCGGGGCCGCGCGGGTCAGCACCACTGGGGGCGGGCCGCCAGCGGCGAGCCGCTCGGTCTCGGCGCTCAGCGTGGGGAGCTCGAGCGCGCGCGCCTCGGCGTCCGCGGCAGCGCGGGTCTCGGCGAGCGCGCGCCGGAGGGCCTCGGCGAAGCTCCGTTGCTCGTGCCGGACCGTCGACAGCTGGCCCTGCTCCCGCGCGTCCGGGGTGTGGGAGATGACCGCCTCGAGCTCGGACCCCTCGGGGCCCGCGGTGGCGAAGAAGAGCGACAGCGTCGCGAGGTCGTCGGGGGTCGCCCGGAGAGGGCGCTCGCGCCGGCACGCGTCCCGCACCACCGCCGCCCGGAGGGCCCACACCGCGCGCACCAGCGTGCGCTGGGAGAAGAGCCGGGTGCCCGGCTCCCCCGAGGCGTCGGCGGCCAGGGCCGGCTGGAGCACGTCCACCAGCCGCTCCAGCGCATCCAGCACCTCCACCGGCACCTCCACCTCGGGGAGCCTCGCCTGGAGCCGGGCGAGAGAGGCGCGGGGGAGCGTCGCCTCCACGGTGGGGGCGCGGGCCCGGAGCGCACCCCGGAGCAGCGCCCGCCGGCTCTCGGCGCGGGCGAAGCTGGAGGGGACGAAGGCCCGGAAGGCAATCCGGTCGGCGAAGGCCAGGAGCAGCTCGGGAACCCGGGCCACCACCTCGGAGAGGAAGCGGTTGCTGGTGAGGACCGCGGTCTCGAGCAGGCCTCGCTCCACCGACGGACCCTGCTTCAGCTCGCGCTCGTGCAGGGCGTTCAGGACGGCCCGAAGCAGCATGTCCCGGCCATCGAAGATCTCGTCCAGGAAGGCATAGCGATGCCCCAGCATCCCCTCCTCGAGGATGTGCCGGGTGCGGCCGGTCTCGGTGAGCACCTTGAAGTCCACCGGCCCGAGGAGATCGGTCTGTACCGCTCCCTCGGTCAGCTGGCGGGTGAAGAGCGAGGCCTTCCCGTCCTCCTCCACGATGCCGCCGAGCACCGCGTGGGCGAGCGCGCTCTTCGCCGTCCCGGGTGGGCCGGTGAGCAGGACGTGCTCCCGGGCCAGGAGGGCCAGGGCGAGCTGCTCCAGCACCGCCTCGCGCTCGAGGAACGCCACCCGAAGGGCGTCGAGGAACTCCTGGAAGGCGCGGGCGTCCAGTGCGAGGTCGCTCATGTCAGCACGGGCTGTGACCTTACCGTCGGCCATGGTGAGAACGGCTCGCGGCAGACCTGATTGCGGCCCTGGCGCGATTCCGGCGGAAGATGGCGATCCCCCAGGCCAGCATCGGCAGGGAGGTCACCGCGAGGAACATCGCCGGACGGGCGCCGTCGATGACTCCGTCGACCATGGCCCGCTTCTCGGACCCGGCGGCCAGCGCGATGCGCTGGAACCCGACCACGAGCGAGGCGATCGGAACGGCGACCACGCCCGCGGCGGCCACCAGGGTGGCTCCGAGCAGCGCGGCATTCAACCCGCGCGCGCGCCACGCCGCCAGTGCGACCAGCGCCCAGCATGCGATCAGGGCACCCGAGGCCAGCAAGGCCATGGCCGGAGCTTGCGCCGACGATCGGCCGGGTCACAAGACGCGAACGGGGCGAGCCCCGGTGTGGGACCCGCCCCGTCGGTGTGGCCTCATCGGCCGGCCAGCGTCAGTTGGTGCGGAACTCCGCGTCCACCACGTCGTCCTTCTTCGGGGTGGCCTGGCTTCCGGGGGCGTCACCGCCGCCCGGGGTGGCACCGGGTGCGCCCGGCTGTCCGCCCTGCGCACCGGAGGCGCGGTACATCTCCTCGGCGGCCTTGTGGCTGGCCTGCTCCAGGGCGGTCATCGCGCTCTGGATGGCGGCCTTGTCATCGCCCGATCGCACCGACTCGAGCTGCTTCATCGCCGCCT
>Ga0335069_10000599_pt1 | contig 60186 bp, 46 predicted proteins | sample Lox_Sample_11_FD_206714 | JGI IMG/M metagenome (GOLD analysis project Ga0335069, IMG submission 206714) | Soil microbial communities from Loxahatchee National Wildlife Refuge, Florida, United States - Lox_Sample_1.1 | ecosystem: Environmental > Terrestrial > Soil > Wetlands | place: USA... | reverse complement strand
GATTGCGAGCGACCAGGGACATAAAGATTGCGAATTTGGCTGTGACTGCGGGCGGTATGTAGAGATCTGGAATTTGGTCTTCATGCAGTTCGACCGCGATGCCACCGGCACGCTGTCGCTACTGCCAAAACCGTCGATTGACACTGGCGCAGGTTTGGAACGTCTGGCCGCCACGGTCCTCAATATCCAAGATCCATCAAAGTTCTCGAACTACGATACCGACCTGTTCACACCATTAATAAAGCGCGCGGAAGAGTTAACGGGCAGTGGAAAGACTCAGGCTGGAAAAGCTCACGCAGGCGCTGCATCCCTCAGAGTTATCGCCGACCACTCGCGTGCGGCGACATTCTTGATCTCAGATGGTGTGATTCCTTCAAATGAAGGTCGCGGCTATGTCCTGCGCAAAATCATTCGCCGAGCCATCACTCACGGGCGCCTGCTCGGACAAACGAAACCATTTCTCCACGAAATGGTATTTGCTGTCCGTGATCTGATGAGTGACGCGTATCCAGAACTCAATGAATCCACCGACAGAGTCTCCAAGACAATATTGGCGGAAGAGAGACGCTTCGCCAACACTATGGAGATCGGTCTCAAGAAGCTCGAAGAGCAACTCGAACCCCTTGCCGAAGCTAAGCAAAGAAATCCTGAAGCGTTGGTCGCGTATTCAGGCCTCGAGGCCTTCCGGCTCTACGATACCTTTGGGCTTCCTCTCGACTTCATAGAGGATGCCGTTAGAGATCGAGGCTTGGAGTTCACAGAGGAGAGCTTCGAACTGGCGATGAATCAGCAGCGCGAGCGCGCGAAAGCCTCATGGAAAGGCGCCGCCAAGCAGACCGCCAACCCCACTTACCAGCATCTTCCAAAATCCGACTTCGAAGGCTACCGCCGCACGCGCTCCGAAAACTGTGCGGTGCTCGCCATCATCAAAGACGGCCAAGGCGCACAAGAATTGAAGCCCGGCGACAAGGGCGAGATCATCCTGGACCATACGCCCTTCTACGCCGAGTCCGGAGGCCAGGTCGGCGACCGCGGCCTTCTCTACTCTAACGATCACAATACTGTTGTCGCCGAGGTCACCGGCACCTACGCGCCAATTCAGGGCGTCCGCGCCCACCAGGTCACTATGAGATCGAGGGTGCCCCACCCTTCCGCGTCTTCTGCGGAGGGTGGGGGTTTTGACTCTCTCCGCGTCGGCGACAGAGTCGACGCCGTCGTCAATGCCGATCTCCGCGCCGCCACCATGCGCAACCACACGGCTACGCACCTGCTCCACGCCGGACTGCGCGAGGTCCTCGGCAAGCACGTCAAGCAGGCTGGATCGCTCGTCGCGCCCAATCACCTGCGCTTCGACTTCTCCCACTTCGCCGGAGTCGAAGACGAAGAGCTGCAGGACATCGAAGACATCATCAACAAAGAGGTCCTCGTCAACGAAAAGATCGAGGTCATCGAAAACGTCCCCATCGACGTGGCCGTCAACGAGTACCACGCCATGGCGCTCTTCGGCGAAAAATACGGAGACCGAGTGCGCGTCATCAGGATCGGCGACTTCTCCACCGAACTCTGCGGCGGCACGCACACCGCCCAAACCGGCGAGATCGGCTTGATCAAAATTCTGAAAGAAGGCAGCGTCTCGTCGGGCGTGCGCAGAATCGAAGCCGTCACCGGCGAAGGATCGCTGCAACACTTCCGCAAAGATCACCAGCTCGAAGGCGTAGTAGCAAGTCTGACAAGTAAAGAGGCCGAGTCCCCCGCCGAAGCCCTGCGCACCGAAATCGACCGGCGCGACGCCGAAATCAAGCGCCTGACACGCGAACTCGATCAAGCCCGCATGAAGTCCGCTACGAGCAGCGCCGCCAATTTAGGCGACAAAATTAAAGAAGTAAAGGGCGTCAAGGTCCTCGCCCATCGCGCCGATAATCTAGAGCGTCCGCAAATGCGGACGCTAGTCGATCAACTCCGCGACAAGCTGGGCTCGGGTGTAGTCGTAGTAGGCTCAGCGACAAACGGCAACGTCTCGCTGATTGCAGGCGTAACAAAAGACCTGACCCAGCGCATCCAAGCCGGCAAAGTGGTAGGCAAGGTAGCGGAAAAAGTAGGCGGCAAAGGCGGCGGCCGCCCCGACTTAGCGGAAGCCGGCGGCAAAGATCCGGCCGCGCTAGACTCCGCGCTGTCCGACGTCTACGGCATAGTAGAGTCGCTGTTGAACTAGAAACTGGACCATTGAATCATTTAGTCATTGAGTCATTTAATCATTGGAAAGGGCACTATTCGGCACGAGCCAGTGACTAAATGACTCAGTGATTAAATGACTAAATAATTCCATGGACGACCCCATTCATTTCTTCGAGCACAAAGGCAAGCGAATCCTCATGATCGACTATTCGCACGCCACCGCCGCGCAGATGCAACTCCTGCTCGAGCACGTGAGAGTCACCATAGCGAAAGAAGTCCACGGAGAGGTCCGAGTCCTCGCCGACTTCGAAGGCGCCGAAATCGACCACGCCGTCGCCATGCGAATCAAAGAAGTCCTAACTCTCGATCGCCCGTTCGTAAAAAAAGGTGCATGGCTGCACGCCGAAGCCATCCCCAAAGCCTTCATGGACAACTTCCACAACTTCTCCCAGCGCGATATCGTGAAGTTCAAGACGCGGGAAGAAGCACTGGAATGGCTGGTCGCGGAATAGCTATGTGAAGATGAGTATTACGGACGCGAAGAGGCGTCTATCGGAACTGATGAAGGCGGTCGAAAATGGGGAACAGGTAACCATCAGTCGCCGAGGGGTTGCGGTAGTGGATATCGTTCGTACCCAGGTTCCCTCGGAAGAGAACCAAAATTCGGCACCTTGGCTGGAAAGATTAAGATCAACGACCCCAATTGGTGGAAGCCAATGACAGATGAAGAAGTAGAGGACTTCATCAATGGACGGTATTAGCCTGGCCATTCCGCTAACTTAGACGATCATTGAGCAAGAAATGAATCGCATACAGTGCCCTCATTGCGTGCTGGCCCCAGTGAGAATAGTAGAGAAGCCTCCAGGAAAAGATAGCGTCTTGCTGAAGCGCGACGTCAGTCTTGTGGGTGCGTAGCCCATCCGCAATATCGCGGTAGATGTCGGCTAGAGAGCCAGCCACGGCTTCGGAATCCGTCGTCGGGTCAAAAATCTGCCAATATAAATCCCAATCGCCGAGCTTTTCCTTCAGAACACCGTAAAGTTGCTCCCACTCCACATTGTTCATCCGGACACGCTCAGTCGTTACTGCGTCGGTATCGTCATCGCTACAAGAAACGGGCGGCAAAGCAATGCCGCTCTGAATCAATCGAGGAAGTATCCCGTAAACCCGCAAGAGGAACTCGGCCCGATCCAAACCCTGCGCCGAATCGATTACGACGCAAAGGTCGGATGCCACGACACTAAACTCTTCGAATACGGCAGTAATCGAGGTGGACGAGCTCATAATTGCCTCTATGCCGACCTTCCCATTCTTGGTCACCGGACACTGACCACTGGCCACCGGCCACTGCCTTTCAGCTTCTCCACCGCAGCGTCACCGACCCGGCCATCGGATGCCGAAACTCGCCGCCATTCATCTTCATCTCCAGCATCGCATTCTTCAACCCGAAGTACCACTTCGCCGGGCGATCCGCGTCGTCGATCAACATAAGGTGCGGATTATGCTTCAGCCCTTCCGACTGCAACTCCATCGTTCGCCGATCCTGCTCGACAAATTTTGCGAACACAAATTTCAGCAGGCTCGCCCCAAACGGAAACCAGCGAAACAAATTCCACGCCGCAACCACGTCGATACGGCAGCGATTCCGTCTAATCGGTGTAACGGTAGTCAGGCTCGCGAACCAGTACTTCCCCGCGCGAATCACCTCCGACCGCATATTCGGCAAAACAAAATCGATCGTCGTTGTGATCGAGTCCGCCTTCGCATACAGGCGTAGAAGCTTGTAGGGCGCGCTGTTTGACGAAGGCGCGTGCGCGCTCATCCGGAAGCCATACGGAATCGGCTCAAAATTCTTCGTCTTCTCATGGATCGAGTGCCGCGTCCGCCACCACCAAGCCTGATGCACAAACGGTCCGTGCGCCGGATCCATCAGGCCGATAATTCCGTGATCGACCGAGCAAGGCAGGTCGGCAGTAAGATACGCGAGCTTGTAAGCGCCGCTGAACTTGGGAATTTCTGGCGCGGGCAATGGCGCCGGCGCAGCCTTCGTAAACCCAGCGCCGGAGGGCGCAAGATCAGGCACAAACACCCAAACGAACCCGTCGCGCTCCTCACACGGATAACTTCCCGCGTAAATGCGATCCACTTTCACCTTCTGATCCGCCACTAACGAAGGAACCGCCGTGCATTGGCCGGTATGGGCATCAAATCGCCAGCCGTGATAAGGACACTCGACCTCGCCATTCTCCAGTCGCCCGCAGGAGAGCGGCATTCCCCGGTGAGGGCAAGTATCACGAAGGGCAAACGCGCGGCCTTGCTGATCGCGTCCCACGACGAGCGGTTGCTCCAGCAGCATCGTCGAAAGCATCTCGCCGCGACTGATTACGTCGCTCGGCAGCGCGCGATACCAAAAGCCGAACAGCATCAGCGAGTCGGGCGTCTGCCACTCAAGTGGAGATTCGTCAGGCATGGAACAAGGCAGGATAGCAGAAGGCAGCAATAAGCTCTCGGCTCCAAGCTCCAAGCAAAGGCAAGAACTTCCTTTCCGCGGATTCACGCAGATTTTCGCGGATAGTAATTTTTTTCTTGTTTTATCCGCGGGAATCCGCGTAAATCCGCGGAGAAGCAGTTGATCGGAGCTGCGAGCTTCTATCTCAGCCGCACTTGCAGATTCGCGTAAACTTCGCTGGCCTCCCCCGGCTGCTCCAGATGCGCCAGATAAAGCCGCCGCAGTGCCGGAGGTCCAAGCCGCCCTTCCAGATAAGCGTCGTACAAATCGTTGCCAAGCAGCGCGCCCAAGCGCTCCGTCGTGAATTGCCACTTGCGCCCGCTGAAAACCAGTGCTCGCGTCCAGTCCGCGCTCGCATGTCTCGCCGCCCGGGCCGAGTGCCGATACCACGAGAGGAACTCGATCACGTCCACCACATCCGGATAGTTGAGCCCAGTCTGCCGTTCCAGATCCTCGCATGTCAGGTCGTGCAATTCTTCCAACTCCGCATCGCGAAACGGCGCGCGCGCAGGATGCAGCACGCGCGATCCCAAACAAGCCAGCGCATGTTCCAGCACCGCCCCAAAAAACGCATCCTGCAGACCGCGCAGCTCGTGATGTTTTCCGTTCACCCGATCCGGCAATCCGCGGCAGGCATGATGCAAAAACCGCGCCGCATCCTCGGTCGCCGACGTCATCTCGAACTTGCGAACATAAAACGCGTTCAGCGGAGCCAGGTAAGCCCCTCCGCGCTCGCCAACCTGATGCAGCATCGCCCGCTTCTGCGCTGCCGAAAATCCCTTGCGCGAGAGCAATCGCCGCAACAACGCGTCCGAGTTCCGCGAGTAAACCTCGGGCATCAGATCGACGAGTAACCGAGGCTGCGTCGAATTATGTGGCGAGTACTGATTGATGTCCAGAAAACGCACCAGCCCGTCGATCAGGTTGTAAATCGTGGGCCCAAGGTCTGGACCGCTATCGTCGCCGCGGCCCCAGCGGTCAAGGCAAAGCCGGTAGTTTTCGTACTTCTCAAGCGGCGTGGCGTTGAAGACGCAAAGCACGTCAGGGCTGACCTCAACCGCCTCAACGCAATCTCTGTCCTCGCCCGCCGCCCGCCAGTAAAGCGCATCCACGTTCTGCAAAACGGTCAGCACGCGCCGAGCACGCGCATCCGCTTTTAGTCCGCTCTCCTCCAAACGCTCCTCTAAGCAGCAAGGCAAATGTTGCGGCGCCAGGTGCGACTCGCCGAACAAAACGAAAATCAGCGCATCTGGGTGCGCCCCCCGCATCTCCACAATCTTGTCCGCCGCATGCCGGTCTCGCGCCCCAATCTTCCGCAGATCTTCACGCGGCATGCAGTCCAGACCATAGATCGGCGCGCCCTGCTCCTGCGCTGCCGAAAGCACATCGAAAAACGGAGCCCAGTCATAGCCCCAATCCAGATCGAATCGAATTCGCTGCCGCAGCTCGCACTCGTCAATCTCGCCCCGCTGCCATTCATCGACAATGTGCTGGTCACGCGCAAAAATTGTCTCTACTCCCAGCGCAATCGGCCGCCCGCGCAATCCAGCGTCACGCAACAAAGAAGCCAGATACCGCTGTGATGTCGGCAGCGCATGGTAATCGCCAACCAGCACAATTCCCGACTCAGCAATCCGCCGCCGTACGCCGTCGCATGTCAGCACTCGGTCATACGACCTGTAAGCATCGCGAAAGTCGCGCACATACTTGCGCATGCTGGAGTTGTCGTTCGCGCGAATCTCGCGCTCCACCCCCGCTAGCGCGTGCAACTGTGCCACGCTGCGCCGCGATCGTAATATGCCCGTCGTTGCCATTTCTTCCGAGACGCTCTCAACGCGTCGTGTCAATTCCTGTCTTTATCTGTCTGGGCCCCTTGCTTGACTTCTTTTTGATGCCTCCCTATGCTCAAAACGTTTCGCGGTCTTAACTGTAGGGAGCCTCAACTTTGCCTTTACCTCCGCCGGAAAACCTTACGGTCGCCACCACCGGCGCCAGCGGATCGCTTTTTCTAAAGCACTTTCTTCTAACCGTCGAACGCGACGCCCGCGTCAAGACGGTCAACTTCATCGCCTCTGACAGCGCCCTGCGCGTCCTCGCCGAAGAACTTTCCATCGAAGGGCGCAGTGATCTCCTACGTCAAATCATCGGCACTCAGCCGCAGAAAATTCATCAGCAATCCAACGCCGATATCGGCGCCAATATCGCCAGCGGTTCGTATCCTTCCGATGCCATGGTCATCATCCCCTGCAGCGTCGGCACATTGGCCCGCGTCGCCAACGGCATCGCCTCGCACCTCATCGAGCGCGCCGCCGACGTAACTCTCAAAGAGCGTCGTCCCCTCGTGCTCTGCGTCCGCGAAACACCCCTCAACAAGGTCCACATCCGCAACATGTCTCTCGCCGCCGACGCCGGAGCCACAATCTTTCCACTGATTCCCACCTTCTATAACCATCCCTCCAGCCTCGACGTCATTGCTCAGGAGTTCGCCAATCGCGTGCTCGGACACATTGGCCTGCACCAGCCAAATGCCTACCAATGGGGCGTGACCCACTAGCAGCTACGAAAAAGCCCCGGCCGCCAGCTCCGCTTCTCATTGATTTCTAACTGTGATTTCAGTCTAGGGATGGGGTACGTCTAAAGGTAGGTCCCAGGCGGGCATGTCCAGCGAGAGGTCGTGCGACCAAAGTCACCGCTCCGGCGCGGCCCCCTGCAATTTCTGCAATGCCGCTACTGCCGCCGCGTTATCCGGATGCTCGGCAACTTCCGTTCTGAATTCCGCAGCGGCCAGCGTGATGTTGCCGGCGCCTTCGTAGGCCATGCCCGCAACCCAGTGGTAACCGCGCGCGTGCGGATTAAGCGCGATTGCCCGCCGCGCGTTTTCGACGGCCCCACTCATATTCTTTAACTGCAGTTCCGTGATCGCCAGATAAATGTATTCGTCCGCATCATTCGGATCGATCTTGATTGCCCGCCCCAGGTACTCTTCCGCGCCCGCGAAGTTGCCGCTCTTGTAATAGGCGTAACCAAGGTTGTAATTCGAACGCCAAAACAAAGGATTGCGTTCGAGCACTTCGAGATACAACGGAATCGCTCGCTCCGGCTGGTTCGCACCCATCAGCGCATTCGCCAGATTGTCACGCACGTTGAGATTCGCCGGCGCCGATTGAAGTCCGCGCGTGTAGAGAAGAATGTCGCTCGCCCACTGCATTTGCTGCGAGATGGTAAGTGCCGCCATTGTGATCACGACCATACTCGCAACAACGGCGGCTAATCGCACCCGTATTTTCGAATCCACCCCACGCCAACCGTCCACTTCGCACACGCGCCCCGCAACCTCGCCGATTAACAAGCCTACAAGCAGTGCGAATCCCGCCGAAGGAAGGTAAAGATATCTGTCGTGAACGACATCTCCCGGAGTAAGCGCCCGCAGGTCCAACACAGGCAACAGCGGAATCGTCATGAGCGCGATCGCGAAACCCCCAATCTTCTTTCTCGAACGATCGCGAATCAATGATACCGTCAGCGCCATCGCACCCGCGCAAACACAGAGCCATGCCAGCGGCATCACTACCCCGCGCGCCGTGAAATTCGAAACGTACTCAAGCGGATAGAACTCGCTCAGCCCAACCGGCCAAATCAGATGCCGGGCATAAAACCAAATCACTCCCGGCCACGTGAGCAACACTTGCTTCCACGTGAGTTGAATCTCAGGATGTGACCAACCCTGCAAGGCCCGCAATCGCACCCCGAAGTATCCAATCGTCACGACTACAAACCCTGCGCACTTGCGGAGCCCTCCAAGGATTTTGGCAACCGTCCTCGAACAGGAACCATCAGTCGGTCGCGCTATCTCCGCAGCGAAAATCAGAGCCGGCAGGACCACAGCCGTCTCTTTCGAAAGCAAAGCACACGCAAACAGCGCGAGTGACCAGATCGCGGCACCAAATCTTCTCCCGCTCCGCCACTCCAGAAACATCAGCAGACTGCCAAGAAGAAAACAGGTCATCAGCGGATCCGACACGCCCGAGATCCACGCCACACTCTCGATGTGCGAAGGCGTGATGCCAAACAAAAGCGCCGTCTCGAACGCCATCAGCCGGTCACGACTCAGTCGCACAGCAAGCTGAAAAACAAGGAATGTCGCCAGCATATGGCAAAGCACGGTCGTCGCATGCCAACCAGCCGGTTCCGGCCCGAACAAGACGTAATTCAACCTCAGCCACAGCAGCAGCAGCGGACGATAGTAGTTCCCACCCGCCCCCGGATGGATCGCCGCCAGAACATGCGAACTGAAATATTGCGGCAGGTAGCGCCACTCATGCAGCGCCGGACTCTTGAAAACCTGCAATACATCGTCGTAGACAAAACCAAACCAGAGCGTGGCCAGGTAAACCAGGGCCGTCGCCGCGCAAACCAGAATCTCTGCGACCCGGGGCCGGCCGAACCAACTCTGATTCACCCCTTGATGGGTAAACTCGTCCAGATCCCCGGGCGGCATATTCATCGTCGCTCGCAGCTTCACTCTCAACGGCTGAATGACCCGTTCACTTGAGACATTCTGTCGGTCCCTGTTCATGGCGGGAGCACACGCAAGAATCCCTATCTCCCGCGAGACTAATCACTTGCGCGGCCGCTCGCAAATTACTCTCGTGCGCGCCAAACGCCGCGGCCAGCGCGCCCGTTGACCAGTTGGGTTCCGCCCCTCACCCGATTGACTCCCGCTCCGTTTCGTACTACTCTGCGCTTACACCGGAAAGGAGGTGGTCGGATGCAAAGTTCAGATTGTCATAGTTGTGGCATTACCAGACCAGGTGAGGTGGCTCAGACTTAGAGCGGTTGCTCTAAGAGGTGTTTCTGCGGAGCCTTGGTCAGGCGAAGCGGAACATTCTCTCGCACACAATCCGTGAGTATGGGACTGATCCTCCCGCCGCTCGTCGTCGGGACCGGAAAAAAGCGAGGGGCCACGAAGAGTGACCACCTCAGTCAATCCCAACAGTCCACCGGACAGCCCGCAGGCCTATGGCTCGCGGGCTGTTCTTTTGCAGGCCGAAGGAGTCGAGATCCTTCGACCCCCTCGCGAAAAGAGAATAATCAGCTGTGAGCTGTGGCCTACTTCCCAATCGCGTCCAGCACTGCCTGGTTGATCGCGAACGCGGTCCCGTCGGCTCCAATCACCGTTGGTGTATAGGCCTCTCCGACGCCTTTCGACAGAGTAATAACTTCGGTGAATGTATTCGTCGTCAGGTCCCAGCGATAGAGATTTCCATCTTCGCTGTTAGCCAGCACCGACTTCGAGAATGGATCGATAGCGGCCGCATTGATGCACCACTCTCGCACACCGCCCGGGCAGTCCTCATCCGGCGTCACACCGAGATGCGTCAGCACCTCATTCATCACCAGCGTGCTCGGAATGATCGGATCGTGCTCGGTTGCGTTCGGATCGAGAATGGCGATCTTGTTTTGACCGGTCCCGCTTCCCACTCCGCAATAGTTGTTGTACTTCGACATCAGCAGGTAAGCGGACGAGCCTTTGTAACTCGGCACGATCGAGGCGGGAACAATCGATGGCGTATCGTCCCAGCCAAAGCTGCCCGGAATCTTGGTTTGCGTCAGATCGGCGTTGAAGTGCAGCAGCCAGCCGCGATCGTTGTGATTGGGAAAGGGATTCTCGATCACTCCAAAATAAACGTCACCGTCGGGACCGACTGTCGGTGAGGCCGAACTGGCGTCGAAAATGATCGCGTCCTGTCCCGACGATGGATCTTTCAGCAGAACTTTATTGATAACCGCCAGCGTGACGCTATTGAGCGCGAGCAGGTAGCCGAACTCACCATTGTCGACCGCCACGTACACGATACTTCCATCCGGCGAGAACGCCGGCGCCGCGCTCATCGAAACCTCAAACACCGAGGGATCACCGCTCAACGTTGCCGCCGATACCCACGTCCCGGTTCCATCAGCCCCAATGCGCGCCAGCCCGCCCTGCAGATTCAGCGGCGTCGAACCCAGCGCAAGAAAACCAAAAAACAAATCGCCCGCCGGATCGGTTGACAGCGGCGTGTTGATCTGGATGTTCGTTTCGTAGGCCGTCTTGTTCTTCTTGAAATTCTTGGCTCCGTAGAAGTAGAGCTTTGTAACCTTCTGTTTCTTCAGGTCCGGATTTGGACGCGCAATCACTCGCCCCGCGATATCGGGAATATAGAGCGTGCTCCCCGAGATCGTTGGTCCAAGCCCCGGCACAAAGCTCGCCCCCGGCGCCTGCCACCCGGTGTTCAACTGCCAAACCTTTTTTCCGGTGGTGGCATTCATCGCCTGCACGCGAAAGCTGTTGTTGCCGGTCTTGACGGGTACGATCACGGTATTCGCGGCCGTCACCAGCGGCGATCCGTAATGAATGAAAATCTCGCCCTGCGGTGGAAACAAGTCGACCGGCGTTTTCCAGTGAATCTTGCTGAGCGCCTGCGATTGCACTTCCGACAACGACGTGTGCTGCTCATCGTGCGAGTGGGTCAGCCACGCGCCACTCTGGGCGGACGCGCTCGCTCCGCATAAAATCGCCAAAACTCCAAAGACAATCAAGACATTGACTGCCCATAGTTGTACTGTTCTGTTCTGTGCTCTCATTCTTTTCCCACCCCCGAATAGCCGCATTGGACGCGGCAACTCACCCGCGCAGCCGCGTAACAGGGTAGCAGTGTAACCTGCAAAACTTGTCAACGAAAGGTAAAAAGTCCGGCGCCGGAAATTTGCAGGCAAAACTTTGCACTCCGAAAAGGTAAGTGGTGAAGGGTGAAAATCGACACAGTGGTTTTAACCTCTGACCTCTTACCTCGTCACCTCTAACCTCGCCTCACTCCCGTTCTGCCGGGGCAAAAAAGACAAGCACTTCCAATTCTTCCGCAACATCGTAGAACCTGTGTTCCTGCCCGGCCTCCACAAAAATTACCGAACCCGCCCCCACCTCGCCGTCATCGCGAGTTTCGCCCGAACCAATCTGCATACGCGCGCGTCCGCGCACCACGTAATACATTTCGTCTTCGCGATGCGGCTTCTGCGGATCGCGCGCCCCCGCGCCTAGAACATAAACGCCCGCGCTCATAGCCGGCACCCGCAAAAACTCAAAGTAAAGTTTCCCCTGCCCGGCCTGCTCGCGCAGCAATTCATCAGTGTGAAAAAAGTGAGTCAAAGAGAAGAACCCGTGAACTCTCGCGGCCGTAACTGAGAACCGAGAGCTAAGAACTCGCCTCTACACCGCTCCCCGAAAGAATATCTCCGTATACTGACGCGTCAGCGCCTCCGCCGTGAGCGCACCGCCCGGCTTGTACCACTGGTAAATCCAGTTGATCATGCCCGCTAGCGCAAACGCGGCTGCCCGTGGCGTTACCGTCGCGCCCGAGCCACGCTTCCGCTGCACCTCGGCAATCAGGTTTTCCACAAAATGCACATAATCTTTCTTCCGCCCGTTGATCTTCCTCCGCAGCGATGGCGGCAACGGATGGTTCTCGTGCAGCATCACCGTAATCTCGCGGTCGTCTTCGCTCAACACGGTATCCATGTGCAGGCGAATCAGAGTCCGCAGCCGCTCCTCGGGATCTTCGATCCGCCGCGCCACCTTGATCACCCGCTCCTCGGTTATCTCCATGGCATGCGACATGATGTGAAAAAGGATCTCGTCTTTCGACTGGAAGTGGTGGTAGAGGCCGCCCTTCGAGAGCTTCAACGCCGCCGCCACATCGTTCATCGACGTGGCATCGTATCCCTGCTGTTGAAAGAGGCGCGCGGCCGTGCGCAGTATTTCCTGGCGAGGTTCGATCGTGACTTCGCGGAGCATCACCACAGATGGTATCGCGGAATCGCCCCGCGCTCCACTGCGCCCGTTCATTGAAGGTAGGTTCTTTTGCGGCGGGTGACTGAACCACCCTCGCCGTCCAGTTCGAGCCGAGGACTTTGTCCCCGTATCCCGCTCAGCAGCTGCCGTCCTGGCGCCGCCACTCCCGGACGCGCATTTCCCCCGCATAACTGTGCGAACGCCGCAAGCGGTACTCCCTCGAATGCCTCGAATCTCACCTTGCGCAACGCGTCGTTCTGAAACTCACTGCTCGCGCTCGATGCCAGGCGCCGGATTCGCGACACCGCCCGATCCACCAGCCCCGCCAGCTCTTCCCCAAACTCGCCGTCGCGATTTGCCATCAACCGCCGCTTCGCCTTCTCCGCCGAATACCACGTTGGCGCGCGATAAGCTTCCTGCGGCGCTTCCAGATGCGAAACCTCGCAAAGATGAGCGGTCACCGTCTCGCACGCCGCCGCGCGCCCTTCGTCGCTCCCCTTGCCGTCGCGCCTCCGCTTCTTCCCCCCTGATCTGTCGGAGCCCGCCTTTCCCATTCGGTAGCGCGAGAACGGCATCTCTTCGATCCGACCGTGAACGCCGGCCTCTTCGTAAGCCTCAAGCGCCGCCGACTGCGCCTGCGTCAATCCCGGCTCGACTCCGCCCTTCGGAAATATCCAGCGCCCGCCCCGCGTGCGCACCAGTAGAAATTCGATCCCCAGCGAATTCACGCGATAGCAAACCGCCGCCACCTGCTGCCGCGCGGACCCACTTCGGCGCCCACCAGTGGCCGTCGTCCGCAATGAACCGTTCTTTCCCACCCAAGTAGGGTGCGCGTTCTCAAATGCCCTTGCCTAGATCAAAGTTGATTCCACATTAATTTCCCCGGCCTGATCCCACAAAACCGCACCCTACTCTGACCGCTGACCGCTCACCGCTGACCGCTGACCGCTGACCGCTATAAGCAGTGAGCCGTTAGCTGTGAGCCGTGAGCTGTCTTCTGAGGAATCTCCCTGCATACTTGCCCGCGCACGCACCCATTGGCGAAAGTGTGAAGGGCGGAAAACCTTGGAACATTGCTATTGTCTGCGCTGTAATCGGGAGATCGAACCGGGCGACAAATCCGTTGCCGTCTATCTATTCGCGCAGACGGTCGGCGTACGCCCGCGCCAGAAGTCTTCCGCGCAGCGCATCTCCTTCTGCCCGCCCTGTTCCGTCTCGCTTGCCATGGGCCCGGCCCCCGAGGGCGCTCTCAATCTCGCCGCCTGGCAGATGATCCGCGACATCGTCGGCTCCGACCCAGCCCTGACGGAGGCCGCTTGGGAAACTCTGCACGGCGCTGAAGACCGATTGCTCCCGACGGGTTCGGAAGGCGCATCTCCGCCTCGTCCCGGTTCATACTTGGAATTTTAGGAATCGCCCGGCCCTGCGCCAGGCAAAGAAAAAGTCTCAGACTGTCTCCCGCCGCGCCATCTTTTCAACCATCTCCGGCGGTGAAATCCACACCCTCATCTCCATGCTCTTCGGCGCAGCGGCGCCTCCCTCGGGATACAACCAACGCACCAGCGTCGCCAGCACAATCAGTCCTCCACCCACCAGCGCCAGCAGCTTAGACTCCGGAATCGTCGAGGAAGGCAAGGGTCCCATCCCCGCAGAATGCGCCAAAAAACAGGCAAACCCGCTACCGAACTTTATAGGCATCGTTTCTTTTTTCTTTCTGAGAGTCCCATTCTGGCGCGGCATTCCAAAGACGAACAGGTTTCCAAAGGTCTTGTTCCTGGCACAAAAGTGCCATTACGCCCACACGTCTTCACGCCGATTTCCGCACTCCCTTTCGTTCTTGCCTGCATTCCTGGAAACGCCCGCTTTTACCGCATTTCCTGCCTGTTTTTCCTCAATCTCAACGCGCCGTTCAGGAGATCGGCGCGAAAGTCGGCAGTTCATTCCCCGAATGTCCCGGGAATGCCGCGTTCCGCGGGCGGTTTGGCCTCATCTACTACCGCACCCTAGTCGATGCGCTTTTGCGAAAAACACTTTCACACTGTTCAACCACGCGAAACCCATATACATTAATGGTCGCTTTTGTGGGTCAATGTGTGGGGGGAGGATTCTGCTTGAAATTTGCTCGCTCGCTTGTAGTCACATGCGCCGTCCTGCTTGCTTTGGCCGGTCTCGTAGGTGCCCAGACCTGGACACCTCTCACCAATCAACCTGGTGCCAACCTCGGCGCCATGCTTCAACTCAGAGACGGCAGAATCCTAGTACACGAGGAGCAGTCCGGAAACTCCCGCAATTGGCACATCCTCACACCGGATGCAAGCGGCAGCTATCTCAACGGAACCTGGAGTTCCGGCGGCCAGCTTCCAACCGGGTACGCACCATGGTTTTTCGGCTCTCAAGTACTGCTTGATGGCAAGACCGTCGTGGTCGAAGGCGGCGAATACAACAGCGGCGCCCAGGATTGGACGAATCTCGGCGCGGTCGGCACCATCACTCCCTGGGGATCTATCTCCTGGGCGAAAAATAACCCGCCTTCGGGTTGGGGTAACCTCGGTGATGCGGAGAGCGTCATTCTCGCCGATGGCACCTACATGCAGGCCAACTGCTGCACCGCTCAGAACGCCCTATTTAACGGACCCAACTCGTGGACGGCGACAGGCAGCGTACTTCAGTCAAGCAACGACGAGTCCGGTTTCATGCTGTTGACCAATGACAAGGTCTTCACCGTCGACACCAAAACCGCTTCCTCTTGCGGAACCAGTCAGGGTTCCGAACTCTACGATCAGGTCGCCGGTCTTTGGTCCTGCGGCCCCACAACTCCTGTGAAGCTGTACAACCCGAACGACGAAGAACTCGGCGCCGCCATCGTGATGTACAACAACAAGCTCATTCAGTTCGGTGGCAACGTAAACGCGACCGCCATCTACGACATCGCCGCGAACAGCTGGACCGCCGGCCCGACCCCCGCAAATCACTTGGATCAGGCCGATGGCCCGGCCGCTCTTGAACCCAACGGTAAAGTGCTCGCCATGCTCAGCCCCGGCCTCTTCCAGGGCGGCTGCCAGTTCGTCGAGTACGATCCGGTCGCCAACACCCTCTCTAACGTAAACAATCCAACAAACTGCCCCGGCGATTCCTCCTACGTCGGCCACCTCATGATCCTTCCCACCGGTCAGATCATGTTCACCGACTTCAGCGGCTTGGTCGAAATCTATACGCCGGCTCCCGGAGCCGTATCGGGCGTCGCTCCGACCATCAACTCGGTCAGTCCGACCCTCAACAGCCCCTCCACCAACAATGCGCTCTCCGGAATCCAACTCAACGGCCTTACCGAGAACAACGGCTACGGCGACGACTACCAGGGGGACACCAACTATCCGCTGGTCCAACTCGTCCAGGTAAATTCGCCGAACAACGTCTACTACGCCAACACTCACGACGAAACCACACACTCCATCGCTCCCGGCACCGTCGCCTCCACCCAGTTTGACGTGCCCCCCGGCATGCCAGCCGGCAACTACACCCTGTATGTGGTGACCAACGGCATCCAGTCGAATGCGATGCCCGTTACCGTTGTGGCCTCCGCCGATTTCAGTCTCACCGCGAACCCGAGCAGCGTCACCGTCTCGCAGGGGAGCAGCAACACCAGCACCATCACAGTGGTTCCCGTCAACGGCTTCACCGGCAGCGTCAACCTGAACGCCTCCGGTCTGCCGACCGGCGTGACCGCTCAGTTCTCGCCCAACCCGACAACCTCAACCAGCACCCTCACCTTCACCGCCAGCCCTTCGGCGACGAAAGGTACGTCGACCGTTACCGTCACCGGCACCTCTGGAGCGCTGACTCACACCACAACCATCTCGCTGACCGTTTCCGCCGGAACTGGTCCCGCCGTCACCCTGTCGCCGACGTCCATCGCGTTTGCGAATACGATTGTCGGCAACACGTCCCCGGCTAAGTCCGTCACCCTGACCAACACCGGCAGCGGCACCCTGAACATCACCAGCATCGTTGCCAGCGGCGACTTTGCGATCAGCTCCAACACCTGTGGCACTACGCTCCTCGCCACCAAGAGCTGCAAATTCAAGGTCACGTTTACTCCGACCCAGCTCGGTACCCGCACTGGCGCTGTCACTGTCACCGATAACGCACCGAATAGCCCGCAATCGGTCTCGCTGACCGGCACGGGCACCGCGCAAGCTACCCTGACGCCCGCAAGTGCCAACTTCCCCAAGACGGCGGTTGGACAGACAAGCGCGGCCAAGACGTTCACCCTGAAGAACAAGGGTAAAACCGCCTTGACCGGCATCTCGCCCGCCACTACGGGTGATTTCGCGGTTTCGGGGACGACTTGCGGCGCAAGCCTCAACGGCGGCGGAAGCTGCACCATCAGCGTGGTCTTCCAGCCAACGCAGGTGGGAACCAGAACCGGTTCGTTGCAGGTCAGCGACAGCGCGGCCGGCAGTCCGCAGACCTCGACTCTGTCGGGAACGGGGAAGTAACCAAGCTGTAATTCAACTCAACAGGGTCGCGCCATGCGGCCCTGTTTTTTTTGTTTCAGGTAATCGAAGCGTCGGGATCGCGATCGGACTTACTCGACGGTCTGTGCCGCCCCAAACTCCCCGTACTGCATGTCCGCCCTCAGTATGTGCTCCACCTGCCATCGCTGAAGAAAATCCAGTAACTTCATAGCGGCGTCCGCATTGCCGGCCTCATACTCTTTCTGCAGCTTGTCGATCTCCAGGGTCAGCACGTTATGTTCGAGCCGGTGCGCGGCGCTCCCCGGAAAGCCATGCTCATCCATGAAATTCTCTTCCGTCGCAAAGTGTTCGATCGTATAGCTCACGACCCGGGCTATGGCGCTCTCAATCAGAGCATGGCCATGACCGGCCACAATCGACCGATGTAACTCCTGAATAATGCGAAACAGTCTCTGATGCTGCCGGTCGAGTTCGGCGATATGCACACTAAACTCCGGCTTCCAGGTAAGGACCTCAGACATCCGATGAGTGTATGCAAATTTTCCAGCCGGAATTTGTGATTTCGGTCACAGGGACAGTTACTTTTTACCCATCATCGTGAAATAGCCTTCCGCGCCTCCACATACTCTGCCCTTCCGGGACTGTCGCCACTCTCGCAAGTCTTAACCAGCTCGCGAAAATATCTCCAGCTCGTTTCGTCCTGTCCGGCGAGTTTGGCCGCGTACCCCGCCCCATATAACGAGCGGAAGCGTCCAGGTTCCCTCTTCAACGTCAATTCAAACTCCTGCAGCGCCAGGGAAGGCTGATTCGTCGCCAGGAGCATTTCACCCAATAGCTCTCGTGCCGGAGCTAGCGGTCCCGGCGTCACCGCGCTCTTTTCCGTGCCATCTTCCAATTCCGACGCCTGCTTCATCTCACTCAGCGCGTCCTTTTCTTTTCGCTCCGCCATCAACGCCCAGGCACGGACCTCATGCTCCTCGATCTCCACCTGCAAGGCCCAATATTTTTCGCCGGAAGCGTTCAATCGCTCCTTTATCTTCTTGAGCGCAGCCGCCGACTTATAGGCGGCCTTCGCCCGTCCCGCCCGAGCCGCACCCAATCCTCGCGCGAAGCAGGTGATCGCCTCGGTATGCGGAAATGGCGTCTCGCCCACGGTTAGCTGCGCAGCCTGCTTCCAATCCCCGCGTTCGAGCGCATATCGTGCCGGAATCGCCGCCAGCGCAAAATATCCCACCGAAGGGCTGGCGGCGCCACTCACAACTTTCTTGGCATCGAAACGCGATTCAATCTCCGCCAATGAACTCACCACCCGCCGCGCAGCCTCGTCCCGCCCGGTCTGCAGGTAGGCGTAAACCTCGTAATCGCTGGCATGCAATTCCTCAGCTGTCTCACCATCACGCTTTGCGGCAGCGGCTGCCGCAACATTCGACCGGATCGAATCCGCCCAATATCCGGTGCGCGTAAAAGTGTGCGAAGGCATATGCAGCGCGTGTGGCGCATCCGGCGCGATCTCCGAGTAGCGCCGCGCCGCCACCAACGCCCGCCCCGCCAGTGGAGGAACGTCATACGTATGAATGATGTAGTGCGCCAGCCCCGGATGATTCGGCTCCTCTTCAAATAGCTTCTCGAGGATCGCACCCGCCTTCAGCCGGCCCGCGTAAGTCTTATCCGCCGGATCTTCCGAAGCCGCGATTGCCAAAGCGTAGAAGATTTGCCCCTCGTGGTCGTCTGGATATTTGGAAGCCAGAGCCTGCATGGCATCGCGATATGCAATCAACCGCACCTGCTGCGGGCTATTCTCGAAGTTGGCATACAAAGCTGACGCAGCCGCAATGTACTCGCGTTCGCGTTCCGTCTTCGCGCCTGTAGTCGCGCCCTGTTCTGCGGCAGCACGCCCAGCCTGCAATTGGCTTTTGTCTTTGGCCCCCGGAGCAAACGGATTACTCCAGTCGCTCAGCGCGATTCCCCAATAAGCAACTCCGCACGCGGGATCGCTTTCCAGCGTCGCATTGAATCCCGCCATCGCGCGGCTGAACTCGAACGAGTGCAGCAAAGCCACCGCCCGGTCGAACTCCACTTGTGCTTTTTCGTTGCAAGAAGTCGAAAAATGCACCACGCCGAGCCTCTCGCTGGAACCATGCGTATGTTCCTGTGCCACGCCCAGCCCCGCAAGGATTAAAACGCAGCCGGCAATGTTTCGAGTCCACACAGAAGTTCTCTTCCCCATGCAGCAGCAAGGCGGGTATTTTATCGCGATGCTGATCTCGTGCGGCGCGCAAGTCACCCAGTGACTCGCAAACGAGAAGGTCTGGCCTGCCGTCGGCGCAGGTTTCTATTTTTTCAGTCCGTCCCACGACCAGCGCGGAATGCTGAGCCCGCTGGGCACATCCTTGGCGGATCGGTGGTATCGCGCCATCGTCGTCGTAGTCGCCCAAGCGAAGTAGTCATGCAGTACCTGTCGCAAAGCCTCATTGTCGGCTAGACCGCTATCGGCAAGAGCGTGGTCGAAACAGTCAATCGCTCGGCGATCCATTTCCCCGTGCTCCCCATTCCCGCTGTGTATCTTGACGACACGAGTTTCGTCACCATAGGAACCGGAATACGCGTTTGGCCCGCCAAGCGCCTCCGCAAAATAAGCCGCCAGCCGCTCGACATGGTCGGGACGGAAGCCATGGCTGAACGCATGCGCAACCACCTCATCGTCCATCACCCGCCGATGCCAGGCAGCAGCCAGACGCCGCATGCCCTCCATCCCACCAGCCGCCTCGAAGACGCTCTGCATTCCCTCATAATGACAATCGCCCCGGGCCTATGCAAGCCGTTAGCTACAAACCCCTACCGTCAATCCCCAATTCATTGACCGCACCCGCCCTAACTCAATTAAGATGTACCCACCGTGGGGAACCCTCCAACTCTCATCGGCCAAATCGTATCCCACTACCGCATCGTCGAAAAGCTGGGCGGCGGCGGCATGGGTGTCGTCTATAAGGCCGAAGACACCGAACTCGGCCGCTTCGTCGCCCTCAAATTTCTTCCTGACGAACTCTCCCGCGACCCGCAGGCCCTCGAGCGTTTCCGCCGCGAGGCCCGCGCTGCCTCCGCTCTCAATCATCCGAACATCTGCACCATCCACGAAGTCGGCAAGCATGGCGACCAGACCTTCATCGCCATGGAGTACCTCGACGGCGTCACGCTCAAGCACCTGATTTCCGGGCGTCCGCTAGAAAACGAAACTCTACTCGCGCTCGCCATCGAAATCGCCGATGGCCTCGACGCCGCCCACTCGCAAGGCATCGTTCACCGCGACATCAAGCCCGCCAACATCTTCGTCACCAAGCGTGGACACGCCAAAATCCTCGACTTTGGTCTCGCCAAAGGCATTCCCACCAGCACTCCATCGAGCGCCTCGGCCAACACGATGACCGTCGGGCTCACCGAAGATCACCTCACCAGTCCCGGTTCGACCATCGGCACCGTAGCCTACATGTCGCCCGAGCAGGCTCGTGCCAAAGACACCGACGCGCGCAGCGACCTCTTTTCCTACGGCGCGGTTCTCTACGAAATGTCGACCGGCCAGCTTCCGTTCCGCGGCGGCAGCTCCGCCGAAATTTTCAAAGCCATCCTCGACGGCGCACCCGTGCCGATCGCCCGTCTCAATCCCGACGCTCCCGCCGAACTCGACCGCATCGTTAACAAGGCTTTAGAAAAAGATCGCAATCTCCGCTATCAGTCTGCCGCCGACCTCCGCAGCGACCTCTCTCGCCTCAAGCGCGATGTCGATTCCGGCCGCTCCGGCACCGCCGCCAGCGCAGTATCCGCGAGCGGCACAACGCCGGCCGCGATCTCATCCGGCAGTGTGCCCGCAGCCGCTCCGTCGGCGGCAAGCGCATCCGCCATCACCGCTGCGCAGCCCGCGCGCTCACGCACGGCCCTAATCGCCGGAATCGTCGCCGTCATCCTCATCGCCGCCGCGGCCACTACTTATTTCCTGCGCAACAAATCGCGATCCGGCAAAATCGAATCCATCGCCGTCCTTCCCTTCGTCAACGCCACGAATGATGCGAAAAACGAATACCTAAGCGACGGCCTAACCGAAGGCCTAATCAGCAATCTCTCGCAACTCCCCAATCTCAAAGTCATGGCCCGCAGCACCGTCTTCCGCTACAAAGGAAAAGAAGACGATCCGCAAGCCATCGGCAAAACTCTCGGCGTCGATGCCCTTCTCCTCGGCCGCGTCATCCAGCATGAAGATCATGTCGCCGTCGAAGCCGATCTCGTTCGCACCTCCGACGGCTCCGAACTCTGGGGCGAGCACTACGATCGCGAGCCCGCCGACATCACTCACGTTCAAGGCGACATCACCCGCGATATCTCCGCCAAGCTCCGCCTCCAGATCACCGATGCCGGCCAGCAGCGCATGGCCACTGCCGGCACCAACAATCCCGAGGCTTACCGCCTTTACTTAGAAGGCCGCCAGCTCTGGCACGACCGCAGCAATGACGGTCTGAAGAAGAGCATCGATCTCTTCAAGCAAGCCATCGCCGCCGATCCCAACTACGCGCTCGCCTACGCCGGTCTCGCCGACACCTACACCGTAATTGGCAGCTACGATCCCGACATCACCTTCTCCGAGTCGCGAATTCAGGCTGACCAGGCTTCGCGCAAAGCTGTCGAACTCGGCGACTCTCTTCCCGAAGCTCACCTTGCTCGTGCCAATTCGCTCAACATGTGGGTCAAGTGGAACGAAGCGGAAACTGAGTACAAACGCGCCCTTCAGCTAGATCCCAACAATGCCAACGCCCATTACTTCTACGGCTGGGTCTTTCTCTCCGCGCAAAAGCGTTACGACGAAGCGGATCGCGAGTTCCACACCGCTCTTTCCCTCGATCCGCTCTCTCCGATCATCAACCTGAATTACGGCGTTCAGCTCATGATCGAGCGCCACTATCCCGAGGCTCAGGCGCAGATCGCCAAAACCATCGCGGCCAATCCCAGTTTTCTTGGCCCTCACCTCTATCTCGGAGTTCTCGACGCCATGACCGGCCGCTTCAACGACGCCATCGAGGAAACTCGCAAGTGGACGCCAATACCCGGGACTTTCTCTCCCGATGCCCGCGGACTCAATCAGCTCTTCCTCATCATCAACGCGAAGTACGAATCGACCACAATCCGCGGCGGCGCTCCCGCCTTCGTAGCCATCAGCTACGCTCTGCTCGGTGATCGCGACAAAGCCTTCGAATATCTCAACAAAGCTTATTCCATCGGAGACGAAGACCTGGTCCAATCCCTGCACTACGCCGCCTTCGACCCGTACCGCACCGATCCCCGCTACAAAGACCTGATGCACCGCCTCAACCTGCCAGAGTAATCCACGTTGTCGAGGTCGATGGTAGCGCCAGCATCCCACTGCGGTGACTGTCCGTTGTCGGTCCAATGAATCCAAGCCCTTTCAGATGACCCGATGACCAGATCGCCCGATGACTCAATCCCCGCTCGTTCGCGTTAGACTCATATCAACCCAACGGGAGACCCCATGAAACTCATCGTCCGCTTCCTCGCCATCCTCGGCGCTCTCTGGCTCGTCGGCATGGCCATCATGCTGTTCTTCGTCATCAGCTTCAAAGGCAAAGTCCCGTCGAAAACCATCCTCGAAGCCAACTTCGAAAAATCCTTCCTCGAAGCTGTCCCAGACACGCCCACCGCCCGCTTCCTGTCCAGCGATCGCCAGACCATCCGCGACGTAGTCGACGCCCTCGACCGCGGCGCAAATGACGACCGCGTCGTCGGTCTCATCGCCCGAGTCGGCGCCGCTCCCATGCCCATGGCGCAAGTCCAGGAGATCCGCGACGCCGTCCTCCGCTTCCGCTCTCACAAAAAATTCGCCGTCGCCTACAGCGAAACCTTCGGCGAATTCGGTCCCGGCAACGGTGCTTACTATCTCGCCACAGCCTTCGACCAGATCTACCTCCAGCCCTCCGGCGACGTCGGCCTCACCGGCCTAATCATGGAGTCGCCCTTTATCAAAGGCACTCTCAACAAACTCGGCGTCACCTTTCACGGCGATCACCGCTACGAATACAAAGCCGCCCTCAACTTCTACACCGAATCGAAATACACGCCGGCCCACAAAGAAGAGATGACCGCCATCATGACCTCCTGGTTCAATCAGATGAAAGACGGCATCTGCCAGGCCCGCCACATCGAGCCCGATAAATTTCAATCCATAGTGGACGCCGGCCCCTACCTCGGCAAAGAAGCCGTCGACGCCAAACTAATCGACGGCGTAGCCTACCGCGACGAAGTCTACGGCACGGTAAAAAAGCAAGCCGGCAGCAGCGCTGAGCTTCTCTATCTAGACAAATATCTCGACCGCGCCGGCCATCCGCACGATCACGGCAAACGCATCGCGCTAGTCTACGGAGTCGGCGCAGTCACGCGCGGCAAAAGCGACTTCGATCCCGTCCAGGGCGAGCAAACCATGGGCTCTGACACCGTAGCCTCCGCCATCCGCGCCGCCGCCAACGACGACCGCGTCAAAGCCATCATCTTCCGCGTCGATAGCCCCGGCGGATCCTACGTCGCCTCCGACACCATCTGGCGCGAGGTAGTCAACGCCCGCAAAGCAGGCAAGCCCGTCATCGTCTCCATGGGAAATCTAGCCGGCTCCGGCGGATATTTCGTAGCCATGGCCGCCGACAAAATCGTCGCGCAACCCGGCACCATCACCGCCTCCATCGGCGTGCTAGGCGGCAAGATGCTCACCTCCGGTCTCTGGGATAAAGTTGGCCTCACATGGGATGAGGTCCACGACGGCGACAAAGCCACAATGTTCACCGGCACGCACGACTACACGCCCGCCGAGTGGGCCCGCTTCGAAGCCTGGCTCGACCGCGTCTACGTAGACTTCACCGGCAAGGTAGCCGACGGCCGCAAGCTTCCCAAAGAAAAGGTTCTGGAAATAGCCAAAGGAAGAATTTGGTCCGGCCAGGACGCAAAAACTCTGGGATTGGTAGACGAACTGGGCGGCTACGACACGGCGTTAAAGCTGGCGAAAAAAGCCGCGAACATCCCCGAAACCGACGAAGTAAAAATCGAAGTCTACCCGCAAGAAAAAAATATCTGGCAGACGCTGCTCCAAAGAAACGAAGCCGACAACAGCGACAAAGAAGCCGCCGCCCAAACCATGGCCAAGGTTTTGCAAGAGATCCAGCCGGTAGCAAAAGAACTAAAAGCGCTGGGAGTGGCGAGTACAAAAGATCAGGACGATGTGCTGAAGATGCCGGAATTCGAACAAGGAAGATAACCCGCCTTATCGAGCCTCCAGGCAGATTGACAAGAAGGGCAGCTTAACAAAGGAGGGAACTGGACTGACCACTGACCTGGAGGTTTTTACTTCTGCAATCTGAAATCTGACCTCTGCAATGGGTTTAAACTCCCAGCTTCTTCACCTCATCGTTGTAATACTTGCGGTAAAGAATGGTCCATTCTTCCGACCCTTCAATAATCGTGCGCTTCTGGCTCTCGATCTTCCGCCGCGCCTCCTGGTCGATGCGCGCCTCCTGCATCAGCAGTTCTTCCAGAATCTTGCGCACTTCAAGCCGGACCGTGTTCCGGTCTTCAACAAACTCGACCTCATCCATGTCCGCCACCGCGTCGGTGACAACATGTGCCAGCTTGTTGACTTTATCGCGCGTCAATCGCACTACAACACCGCCTTATACTTCTTCACCAGTTCCGACTTCACCTTCCGGAACATCTCCTGATAATTCGCCCCGCTCTTCTGCATCTCGTCGGAATACGCCTCGAGAATCACCCGCACCTCATCGTTAATGCGGTCCTCGAGCGACAGCTCATCGTTCAGCGCGGCGTGTACCTTCTCGTTGAGCGCGGACAGAGCCTTGGTCTCGATGAGACCACTGGCCATCAATTTTTTGGAAACTTCGCGGGCCAAATAGCCCACATACTCTCTGGAAAAAAGCATGTCAGGAAATTTGAGTGAAACAGAAGTTTAACACAGCGATAACAAGCTGTGAGCCGCGAGCTCTCCTCCACGAGCCTCCCGCGTCGATCAGATCCGAACCGGTTGCGCAGTAGCTCAAAGCCCGCACCCCATAGCTGATTCCCCGCTGCAGGCCGTACAATAGGTGAAATGTCCCCTCATCCCGACGATCTAACCGCCATGAAAGACGACATGACGGCCTTCATCGAAGGCTTGGGCATGCGCCGTTTCTTTGGCTATGTGGAATGTGAAGAGGTTCCCAGCGTCCTCTGGGATTCGGGCCCCAATCCCGACGGCTGGAAGGATTTCGTCGAACTCGCCAAACATACGAACGCCGCCTTCGTCACCATGCACTCCTGGGTCCTCGACCGCGAAGAATACGACAGCCTCGCCGAGCGCCTGGCCGAAGGCGACTACTCCAGCGACGAAGATCTCGAAGAAGGCCGCTGGCTCAAAACCCACGTCGGCAAGACCGGTTTCGTCCAGCTGGCCTGGGCCTACCAGGGCTGCATGTTCGTCTACGAAGCCGCTACCGAGTGGTACCAGCACTACCAGCACCTGCGCGAGCTAGCCGACGACAGCGGCGGCTTTCTAATCGACGAGACTGGCCCCGACGAAGAACCCTAGCGATTGCAGAAGTCAGATTGCAGATTGCAGATTTGAAACCCATGCAATCCACCGCACCGCCGTATCCTGTGTAACCCCGTGCATGCCGTGGTTGCAGGGGTTCAGGCTTTTCTCTGCGAACTCCGCGGCTTTTCTCCGCGCCCTCTGCGGTTAAAAGCTCTTCCTCGGCACGATCCCAGCAATCACGAACAAGCAAGAATCCCGAAACGATCCCGGTCCGAAAACGTCCAATCCTATCGACACCGTGAACTATGATTGAGCCACGAATGTGTCAGCCTCAAGCTTTGAACTGACGGCTGATGGCTGATGGCTAGAAATGCCCCTAGACCTCCAAACCTGCTCCCGCGCCCGTCTCTCCCGCGATCCCCGTTTCGACGGCAAATTCTTCATCGGCGTCCGCGGCAGCGGAGTCTATTGCCGCTCCATCTGTCCCGCGCCCACCGCCAAAGAAAAAAACTGCCGCTACTTCCCCACCGCCGCCGCTGCCGCCGAAGCCGGATTCCGCCCCTGCCTCCGTTGCCGTCCCGAATGCTCTCCCGGAACTCCAGCATGGCAAGGCACCTCTACGACGGTCTCAAGGGCATTGCGTCTCATCGGCGAAAGCGGCTTAGAAGATGGCGGAATTGAAAATCTGGCCGACCGTGTTGGCATAGGCTCGCGCCACCTCCGCCGCCTCTTCATCCGCCATCTCGGCGCAACGCCAAGCGCCGTAGCTCAAACGCGCCGCCTGCACTTCGCGAAAAAGCTGATCGACGAAACAAAGTTGCCTCTCGGTGAGGTCGCTCTAGCTGCCGGCTTCGGATGCGTCCGTCGCTTCAACGCTGCGATTAAGAAAACGTATAATCGCCCGCCCAGCCAAATCCGGCGCCTGGCGCGCCAAACGGAGATGCAACCGGAAAACGAATACGTCTTCCATCTTCGCTTCCGACCGCCCTATCACTGGAAGGGCATGCTTTCGTTCCTGGCCGCCCGCGCCACACCAGGCGTCGAGATCGTCGAGCAGAACACCTACCGCCGCTCCATCTTCATCAACGGCTGCCAGGGACACTTCGAGATTTCGCCCAACACGGTTGAAACAAATAAAGAGCAGCACTCGCTAGCGGTGCGCGTCCAAATCGCCGACCCCCGCGCGCTCTTCACCATCATCGAGCGCATCCGCGCCATGTTCGATCTGAATGCCGACTGGAGCCTGATCGCAAGAGCCCTCCGCAACGATTCCCATCTCCGTGCGTCATTGCGCACCGAGCCCGGTCTTCGTGTCCCCGGCTGCTGGGACGGGTTCGAACTCGCTGTGCGCGCCATTCTAGGCCAGCAAGTCACAGTCGCCGGAGCCACGACGCTAGCTGGACGTGTCGCCAAAACATTTGGTCAGCCGGTCACCAAAGCCAACGGCCTCACTCACATCTTCCCCACTCCAGAAGTTCTCGCCTGCGCGAAGTTCATCGGCATCGGCCTGACCGAAAAGCGAGCGCAAACAATCCGGGCCCTAGCGCAAGCAGTCTGCGAACGCAAAATCACCTTCGACCGCGCGACCGCCGCAGAATCGTTAGTCAGCCATCTCTGTGAAATCCCCGGAATAGGCGCATGGACAGCGCAATACGTAGCCATGCGCGCCCTGGGCGAGCCCGACGCCTTCCCCACCGGCGATCTGCGCCTATTGCGCGCGCTGAATCTCAAAAGCCCGCGCGAGCTAGACAAGCGCGCAGAACCGTGGCGCCCATGGCGAGCCTATGCCTGCATGTACCTCTGGGCCTTCGCCCATAACTGAACCATCAAAGGTCCACAAGTAAAGGGATTGCTGTTCCTCTGCCATCTCCGCGGCTTTCTCGGCAAGCTCCGCGTTTAAAATCTTTTTTCTGCAGCACCAAAAACAATCGCAGAATCCCATAGACCCCAAGCCCACCAAGGTTTAATCTTTGCTGTTCGGACCTTGTATCCACGCAATTTCTCAACGGATACAACCCGGCATAAATCTCTAATCGCAACTCGCAACTGAGAACTGACAACTGACAACTCCCCTCAAATCCGCGAAACCCGGCACGCCCGTCCTGCTAGGCATTCCCTTCGACGCCAATTCATCCTGGCTTCGGGGAGCCGCCGGAGCTCCGCCTATCATCCGCGTAGCTCTCCACTCCGACGCCGCCAACGCCTCCACCGAATCCGGCGTCGACCTCGACACTCCCAACGCCTACTGCGATGCCGGCGATCTCAAATTTCATTTTCAGGAACCCTTTCCCGCCATCGAACAAAAAGTCGGAGAGCTCCTCGACCAGAATCTCCGCCCGGTCTGCCTTGGCGGCGATCACTCCATCACGCTGCCCATCGTCCGCGCCTTCGGCCAGCGCATCCCCGATCTAACCATCATCCACTTCGACGCCCATCCCGACCTCTACGACGAACTCGAAGGCAACCGGCACTCGCACGCCTGCCCCTTTGCACGCGTCATGGAATCCGGAGCAGCCAGGCGCTTAATTCAAGTCGGCATCCGCGCCATGAACACGCATCAGCGCGAGCAGGCAAAAAAATTCGGCGTTGAAGTCATCGAGATGCGTCACCTCCCCGCCCTCGACCGCATGAAAGTCGAAGGCCCCATCTACATCTCCTTCGACATGGATGCGCTCGATCCCGCCTTCGCCCCAGGCATCTCGCATCGCGAGCCCGGAGGCCTGTCCACTCGCGAAGCCATCGCTCACCTCCACGCGATTTCCGGGAGGATCGCAGGCGCCGACATAGTAGAGTTCAACCCCGCCCAGGACCACACGCAAATCACAGCCGCAGTAGCCGCCAAACTCCTGAAAGAGATCCTCGGCAAAATGATTGCGGGTTGATGTGCTCGGGTCGGGCGGACATTCTTGTCCGCCAAGACGAGCCAAGCTCGGCACCTTTATGGAGGCGTGGGGGCACGAGCGGCCCGCGCGTGCATGCGCAGAACCGGGCAAGAGCGCTGCTAGGTAACGGCGCCGTTTTTGGGTGGCGCAGCGCTTTAGCGCTGCGATTCAGACGTTCTCAGCGGGCGGCTTTAGCCGCTGGGGAGAGCCGCGAGCCGCGAGCGCGATTTCCATGCCATAATTCCCCCTTGCCCGCGAACCCCAATCGCGCCCGTGACCACCTCGCCAACGAACGCACCTTCCTGGCCTGGGTGCGCACCGGCATCGCCACCATCATCTTCGGATTCGCCATCGGCCGCTTCGCCATCGCCCTTCGAGAATTCATGAAGTTTCAGGGCCGCGACTCCGCCACCTCCAGCGTCACAGCCTGGTTCGGAGTGATTTCAATCGTCGGAGGAGTGCTGCTGGTAATCGCAGGCCTGGTCCGCTATAGAACAGCGCGCAAGCAGATCGACGAAGATGCTTTCGAGCCAGCCGGCTTCGTAATCGACATAGTGTCGTATCTCCTGGGCCTCTTCGGGCTGGCATTGGCGTCGTACTTGATCTATATAGAGCTAGTCAGAAAATAAGCTCAGCTCAAATCGCTTTTCCTGAGACCTAACACCTGAAACCTAAGACCTTCTCTATGAAATAATGTCCAGTCTTCCAAACCCATGTCCCACGAAAACGAAAAAGAACAAGCCGGACGCGCCGCCGCCCAACTCGTGCACGATGGCCAGATCGTCGGCCTCGGCACCGGATCCACCGCCTACTTCGCGGTCATCGCGCTAGGCGAGCGCGTCAAAGCCGGACTGAAAATTACCGGCATCCCAACCTCCATTGCGACGGGAGAACTAGCAACAAAACTCGGCATTCCGCTCACCACGCTCGAAAAGAATCCAGTCATCGATGTGGTCATCGACGGCGCCGACGAAATCGATCCGCACCTCAACCTGATCAAAGGCGGAGGCGGAGCTCACCTCCGCGAAAAAGTAATCGCGCAAGCTTCAGGAAAAATGATCGTGATTGCGGACTCGACCAAGGTAGTCGATCACCTCGGCAAATTCCCTCTTCCGGTAGAAATCATCGACTTCGCACGCCCGGTTGTAGAAAGAAAAATCGCAAGTCTAGCCGCATCAATCAAGCAGCGCACACGCAAAGACGGCAGCCCTTATATCACGGACAACGGCAACCCGATCCTCGACTGCACCTTCGGCAAAATCGTAGACCCGCCCGCCCTGGCCACCACTCTGAGTGCAATTGCCGGAGTGGTAGAGCACGGCCTTTTCATAAATCTCGCAAGCATTGCGTTGGTAGGAGAAGGGAATTCCGTCCGAGAAATTCGCACGCGTAAACCATAACGATCTTCTGCCCGCCCATAACTGCACTGTCATCCTGAGAGTAGCGACGTGAGCATAGCGAGCGGAGCGGAGTCGAAGGATCCCTACAAGCTCATCCCAAGCAAGATTGCATAAGGGAATTCTCTTCCCTTCTTTCGCGTGCTGAGTCCGCGAACTAGGCCACAATCTCGCGCAGCGCGGCCAGCAACCGATCCACTTCCTCCATCGTGTTGTAGTGCACCAACCCAATCCGCAAGAAACCACCGCTTTTCTCAACATCAAGCTGTTCGCTCAAATTCAGCGCGTAGTAGTTTCCGTCCCAGGTAAAGAACCCTAAGTTACCGAGATGAGTAGCCAATTCCAGAGGAGTATGTCCATCAATCCGGATCGCGAACGTAGCGCAGCGCTGATCGAAGCGCCGCGGCTCGCGGATACCGTACAACTTCGATCCCGGAATCTGCGCGAGACCGGCAATCATCTTCTCCGTCATCGCCCCCTCATGCCCATGGGCCGCAGCATGCGCCGCAATGATCGCTTCACGCCGTATTACTCCGGATGACTCCGAACCGTCGAGTCTCTGATCTTGGGTGGCGCAGCGCTTTAGCGCTGCGAAACCCGGCACAGTTTCATCGGCGGCTTTAGTCGCTGAGGTCGTGCGCCGCCCCAACTCCTCCCAATAGTCCACGCAAGCCTTGATCCCAGCGATGCACTCGTGATTCATCGTGCCCCATTCCCACCGCCCGGGAATCGCATTCGTGAGTGGCCGCACCTTATAAGGCTTCAGCCGCTCCAGATGCTCGCGCTTGCCGTAGAGAACGCCCATGTGCGGCCCAAAAAATTTGTAAGTAGAGCACACAAGAAAATCGCAATCAAGCGCCCGCACATCGATCAAACCATGAGGCGCGTAGTGCACGGCATCGATGTAGCTCAAAGCCCCAACCTGCCGCGCCAGCCGCACGACTTCCTTGACATCGTTGATCGTCCCGACCGCATTCGACGCATATCCAACAGCAACCAGCTTCGTATGGCTAGTGATGAGCTGCGCGAGATCATCCATGTCGAGAGTGCAGTCCGCAGGATTGAGCTTCGCAGCACGAACGATGACGCCCTTCTCCTCCAGCGCCTTCCATGGAGAGAAGTTCGCATCATGATCGAGCAGCGTGAGCACGATCTCGTCGCCCGGCCCAAGCTCGCGCTCAATCGAGCGGCTAATGGCGTAGGTGAGCGACGTCATGTTCTGCCCGAAGACAATCTCCTCCGCGTCACAGTTAAGAAAGTCAGCCATCGCAGCGCGCGCCTCAGCGACCACGCGGTCCGTGTTGCGGCTCGTCTGATACGCCCCGCCGATGTTGGCGTTGTCGCGGGCGAGATAGGCCGAGATGGCGTCGATGACCTGCCGCGGGACCTGCGTCCCGCCCGGTCCATCGAAGAAGACGGCGGGGTGGCCGTTGACCGTCTGGGCCAGGGAGGGAAATTGGGAGCGGACCCAGGCGATGTCCAGGGTCGTAGGGACGAGTTGTTCGGCAATAGGCATAGGACTCAATATTCTACGCTGGCCGGCCGGGGTCTTGAAACGTAATGTTCCCGATGTTTCACGTGGAACATTAATTGACAAATTAAGCAATATATATATGTATTTACATTAGCTATTACCTCAGCGAGCCATTAGGGTTGACGGGAAAAATGACCGCCTGTTCCGCGCACAAAACATGGCGCGAAGTATTTACGTCGGATGGGCTACATATAGTCCCGGTATCAAGAGAATTACTTTGACTTCGGGCTATGTTCCCCGACAATCGGGATAACTGCAGTTGTTCCGCCCGGCCGCTTCGTCGTTTCGTCACTCGTTATTGCTCTTTCTCAGCATTACTTTTCAGAAACCGAGGAGAAGTTCTATGTCGGGCCAAGTCGTACTTTATTTCGAGGATCAAGCGGATGCATTGCAGTTTGCGCTGGCAGCCGGAGGCGTGATGGCGGGTGAGGGGCCCAAGGCTTCGAGCGAACTGGTGCAGAAAACGGCGCGGGTGAGCCGCATCCGGTTGAACGCCAGCAATTCGGCAAAGACTAAGAGCGGACCGGAGCGGGCGGCGTAAGAACAGCTACGAGCTTCGAGCCACGAACTTCGGGCAACCTCGTCTTCAAAATTGAACACCTGCTGCGATAAGAGCATTCCTCGTGAAGGAGGTGGCTCTTATTGCTATCTCCAGAACAGGCCCCTACGCTTCTTTCGCTCGCCTCGGATCCTCTTTAAATCAATCTTCATGAAGCTCTTCACCGGGTCATCCCCAACTCTGAAGATGCTAAACTCGACCCCCATATAGAAGAGCTGCGTGGAGGATCAGAGGTGAAAACCGTTTCTTCAACGCCATCCGCCGTTGAGCTAGCGCGGCGGATTCGGGCTCGCAAGGTCTCTCCGGTTGAGGTTGCGCGCGAGCATCTGGAGCGAATTTCTTCGCTCAATTCTTCGTTGAATGCGTTTGTTGATTTCCGGCCGGAGCTTGTGATGGAACAGGCTCGCGCTGCGGAGCGCGCTTTGATGGGCGCTGGATCCAACGGTCAAGTCTCGCCTGAGATCGGGCCGCTGCATGGCGTGCCGCTCTCCATAAAATCCTCGATCAATGTTGCCGGGCATCGCTGCGAGGCTGGGTCGCGATTGCGAGCCGGGTATGTCGCGGCGGAGGACGCTCCCCTTGTGGCTCGGCTGCGGCGGGCGGGCGCCACTATTCTGGGCGTCAGCAACACGCCGGAATATTTGATGGCCTGGGAGACGGATAACCTTCTTTATGGACGGACAAATAATCCGTGGGATCTCACGCGGACGGCGGGCGGGTCGAGCGGAGGCGAGGCGGCGGCAATTTCTGCGGGGCTCTCCGCGGGAGGAGTAGGCAGCGATGGCGGAGGATCAATTCGCGTGCCCGCGCACTTTTGCGGAATTTGCGGATTGAAACCGACGCCGGGAAGGATTCCGTCGACCGGACATTTTCCGAAGTCGGGCGGGCCGTTCGCGTTGCTGGGCGTGGTGGGGCCGATGGCGCGGACGGTCGAAGACTTGCGCGTTTTGTTTGAGGTGATCGCCGGGTGGGATGATGGCGATCCCTGCTCGGCTCCGATTGCGATTCGAAAAGAACGGCGAACGAGTTCCACTGGACTCGATCAGTCCGGCTCTGGGTCAATTGGATTTTTTGCTGACGATAGTCGGACTCCGGTTACTGCTGAGACTAGGGCTGCAGTCCAGGGCGCAGCTTCTGCCTTGGCTGGCGCGGGATTTCGAGTTGAGGCATTCCGTCCACAGGGACTCGAAGAGGCTCGCGAACTCTGGTGGCAGTTTTTCGGCCTGGCGGGCGGAATGATTCTTGGGCCGATGCTGCGCGGACGCGAAGCGGAACTCTCGCCGATTCTGCGCGAGTTTTGCTCGTGGACCCCGGCGGGACAGGGAGCCGACCCGCATTCGGGAGAGTCGATGCTTTCGACATGGCTGCAGCGGGATGAGTTGCGCGAACATTTTCTTGGGCAGATGCGGAAGTATCCGGTGCTGATTTGTCCCGTCGCGTCGATCCCCGCTTTTCGTCATGGCGAGCGCTCATGGACGGTAGACGAAAAAACGGTCAAGTATTTGGACGCATGGTCTTATTGCGAATGGTTTAATCTCCTGGGATTTCCGGCAGCCGTGGTGCCGTTTGGGCGGTCGGCGGAAGGGTTGCCGATCGGCGTCCAGATTGTGGGACGCCCGTGGGAGGAAGAGATGGTGCTCGACATCGCCGCGGCGCTTGAGAACGCCGACGGCGGCGGTTATACTGCGCCAAATCTCTGAAAGGTTCAGCCCCGCGGACAGTGTCTCCTGATTCATCTCCATCCTTGCCGAAACTGATGCAGAGCTTGTTGTTCCTCCTGGTCTCGTCCGCGGCTTATCTTTATCCGTTTCCTCAGACGAATCTTTTTTATCCGGCCGTCGTGATTCTTCATGCACTCGGCGGAATTGTTGCGTCGATTGCCGGCGCATTTTTATTTCGGCGATTGTGGCGGTCGGAGGGATGGGTTGGCAGGATGGGATGGCTTCTGCTGGCCGTGGGCGCGGGTCTCGGGCTCTTCCTTATTTATACCGGCACAGCGCGCAGCGAATTTCGATTGCTGTATGCACATATCTTTTTTTGCCTGGCTGGGATTGGATGTCTGGCTGCGCAATGGATGGCCCGTGGTTCAAATCCTCTTAAAGCAGCGGCTTCTCTCGTGATCTGTTTCAGCGCGTTAGGTGCGCTCGGCTGGATAGCGCATTATCAGCGTGAGAACCGCTGGTCGCGCAGTGCCGTAATTCGCAATCCCGAACTGCCGCCGCTTTCGATGGATGGCGAAGGCGATGGGCCTTCCGGGCCTTTCTTTCCTAGTTCTGCGCAGGTTTATGGCCGCCAGAAGATCCCATCGACATTTTTTATGGAGTCGGATTCCTGCAAGCGCTGCCACGAAGTTATCTACAACCAGTGGTTCAGCTCGGCTCACCATTTTTCCTCGTTCAACAATCAGTGGTATCGCAAGTCGATCGAGTACATGCAGGACACAGTGGGCACGCGGCCTTCGAAGTGGTGCGGCGGATGCCACGATCCGGCGGTGCTGTATGCGGGGAAGATGGATACGCCGATCAAACAGATCGTGCACACGCCCGAGGCGCAGGCCGGACTGGGCTGCATGATGTGCCACTCGATTGCGCGCGTGAAGAGCACGATGGGGCAAGGGGATTTTTATCTCGAGTATCCGAAGCTGCACGAGATGGCGGCGAGCAAAAATCCCGTAGTGCGATTTTTACATGACACGATTACGAAGCTGAATCCGGAGCCGCACCGGCGCGTGTTTCTGAAGCCGTTTATGCGCGAGCAGACGGCGGAGTTTTGTGCGTCGTGCCACAAGGTGCATCTGGATGTGCCGGTGAATCACTACCGCTGGATTCGCGGCTTCAACGAGTACGACAACTGGCAGGCGAGCGGAGTTTCGGGGCAAGGAGCGCGGTCATTTTACTATCCGCCGAAGCCGCAGCAATGCGCGGATTGCCATATGCCGCTGGAGCGCTCGGGCGATATGGGGAATGTGGACGGGAAGGTCCACTCACATCGCTTTCCGGCGGCGAACACTGCATTGCCGGCTGCAAATGAAGATGCGGCGCAGTTGAAGAAGACGGAAGATTTTTTGACCAGCGGCGCGCTGAGCGTGGATATTTTTGCGCTGACAGCGGGGGGAGAGGCGGAGAAAGCTGCCCCGAGCGGGAGATCTGCGAAGAACGAGCTTGCAACGACCTTTGCGGTCGGCGAGGAGGCGGAGACTGCGGCTGCTCCGGCTGAAAATGCCGTGGCCGCTCCGGTGACGGCGCCGCTGGATCGCGTGCATGCGGCGGTTCGGCGCGGAGATTCGGTTCGTATTGACGTTGTGGTACGTACGAAACGCGTCGGCCATTTCTTTCCGGGCGGAACCGTAGATGCGTACGACACGTGGCTCGAATTGAAGGGAGTTGACGATCGCGGGCAGACGATTTTCTGGAGCGGAATGGTGGAAGACGGCGGCAAAGGTCCGGTCGAGAAGGGCGCGCATTTTTACAGATCGTTGCAGGTGGATGGGCATGGCAATCCGATCAACAAGCGGAACGCGTGGTCGACGCGGTCGGTGGTTTATGTGCGGCTGATTCCGCCGGGCGCGGCGGACACGGTTCGCTTCCGCATGAAGGTTCCCTCGAAGACCGGCAATAAAATCACGCTGACGGCGCGGCTCTGCTATCGCAAGTTTGCCTGGTGGAATACGCAGTTTGCGTTTGCGGGGCGGCCGGATTCCAGCGGCGATGCGTCGGGGGTGAGTGCGAACTATGACGACCGGAAATTCTTGTTCGATGCGTCGATGAAAGGCATCTCCGCCAAGGAAGAGAGGATTCCGGATTTGCCGATTGTGACGTTGGCCGAGAGTCAGGTCACGCTGGATGTCCTGGCGGCTCGTGCCTCCGCGCCCCAACCCGCGATGCAACTCGTAAAAGAAGATTGGCAGCGCTGGAACGATTATGGCATCGGGCTCTTGCTGCAGGGGGACTTGAAGGCAGCGCAGGCGGCGTTTGAGAAAGTTACTGAGATTGATCCGCAGAATCCGGATGGTTGGGTGAACATCGGGCGAGCGGCGCTCCAGGAGGGGGACATCGCGCGAGCTCGAACGGTGCTGGGAAAGGCCCTTGCGCTCGATCCGAAGCTGGCGCGGGCGCATTTTTTTTATGCGTCGCTCTTGAAGACCACCGGCGACTACGAGGGCGCGGCGGCGCATCTTGCAATTGTTCTGGTGCAGTATCCGCGGGATCGGGTAGCGCTCAACAATCTGGGACGGGTTTATTTCTTGCAGAGAAAGTACGCGGACGCAATTGCAGTTCTGAAGCGCGTGCTCGATGTCGATCCCGAGGACTTGCAGGCGCATTACAACCTCATGCTCTGCTACAACGGACTCGGCGACGAGAAGATGGCGAAGCAACACGAGGCGCGGTATCTGCGCTTCAAGGCCGATGAGGCGGCACAGACAATTACCGGGCCTTACCGGTTGGCTCATCCCGAAGACAACAACGAGCGGCAGAATATCCATGAGCATACGTCGGTGGCGCTGCCGGTTGAGGGGAAATGAGCGCGGCAATAAAACCTTTTACCACCCAGAGCACAGAGGTACACGGAGCAAAGAGCTGCGAGCTTCGAGCCTCAATCTTCGAGCGATCACATAGCTCAATTTGTCGTGCTCGGATTGGGCTCTTTGCGATATTGGCAGTTCTGATTTTTTTCTCTAGTTTGTCGCGATCCGCGCAGAACGTCGCGCAGAACGTCACCTTCCGCGACATCACCGTACAGGCCGGGATTCATTTCACGCATAACAACGGAGCGTTCGGCAAGAAGTGGTTGCCCGAAACGATGGGGCCGGGTTGCGCATTCATTGATTACGACAACGATGGATGGCCGGACATTCTTCTGGTCAACGGCGCGGACTGGCCCGGACACTATCACGGCGGCGCTACAACGATGAAGCTCTACCGCAACAATCATGACGGGACTTTTACCGACGTGACGGTTCGAGCCGGGCTGGCGGTTTCGTTTTTCGGGATGGGCGTGGCGGTTGGCGATTACGACAACGACGGGTTCGACGACATTTTTATTACTGCGGTCGGGCAGAGCCGGCTCTTTCATAACAACGGGAACGGGACGTTTACGGATGTGACGCGCGCGGCCGGGATGTGGGGACCGAATGAGTTTTCGACGAGTGCGGCGTGGGTGGATTATGACCGCGACGGGAAGCTCGATCTGGTCGTTGCGAATTATGTGCAGTGGTCGGAGGCGGGCGATCTTTACTGCACTTTGGATGGCACGCATAAGTCATACTGCACGCCGGAGTCTTATAAGGGAACGGCGGTGCGCTTATGGCATAACCTGGGTGGCGGAAAATTTGAAGACGCAACGGCGAAGTCAGGGCTTGGCGATCCGACTTCGAAAAGCCTGGGGATTGCCGTGCTCGACGCGAACGGCGATGGGTGGCCGGATCTATTGATCGCAAACGATACGCAGCCGAACAAGCTCTACATCAACAAAAAGAACGGGAGGTTCGAAGAACGCGGCGTGTTGGCGGGCGTGGCGTATAGCGAGGACGGTGTGGCGCGCGCGGGCATGGGCGTGGATGCGGCGGATTACGACCGCTCGGGCAAGGCGAGCGTGATCATTACGAATTTCGCGAATCAGATGCTGTCGCTGTATCACAACGAGGGGAATGGATTGTTTGTGGATGAGGCACCGCGGTCGGAGGTGGGACGCGATTCGTTGCTGACACTTGGATTCGGGTGTTTCTTCTTCGACTATGACAATGACGGCTGGCCAGATATTTTTGTGGCGGATGGGCATATTGAGAACGAAATTGAACGAGTGCAGAAGCGCGTGAGCTATGCGGAGGTTCCGCACCTGTTTCGAAATTTGGGCGGGGGGAAATTTGAGGAAGTGACGGCGAAGATAGGGGCGGCGTTCGCGGCTCCGAAAGTGGCGCGGGGCGCAGCCTTTGCGGACATTAATAATGATGGGGCGCTCGATATTTTGGTGACTACGAACGGCGGCCCGGCTCACTTGTATGGGAGTTCGGGCGGGAAGAATGCCAGCTTGCGCGTGAGGTTGGTGGGGACGAAATCGAATCGGGATGGAATTGGGGCGGTGGTGCGCGTGACCGCGGGTGGCGAGAAGCAGTGGCAGATGGTACGGTCGGGTTCGAGTTACTTGTCGGCTAGCGAGTTGGTGTTGACGTTTGGATTGGGGACGCGAGGGAAGGCGGACTCGGTTGAGGTGCAGTGGCCTAGTGGTGCGGTCGACAAGATTGCCAATGTGGCGGCGGGTGAGACGGTCACGATTGAGGAAGGGCGCGGCATCGTTTCCACCCGCAGGTACGGGAGCAAGTAGGGTGCTTCGACTCCGCGGATATTCGCTCTGCGAATGTCCGTTCCGCTCAGCATGACATCGTAGCTATAATTCCGGTGGCTCCGCTCCCATCGATGAAACGTCGTCTTCCGAAATCTCTTCTCACGTCTGGTGTTGCTCTTCTCGCACTCGCATCTTGCCTTCTCTTTCTTGGAGCTGAATCTCCTTCCAATCCTGCCGAAGCGGCGCGGTTGAATAATCTGGGCGTTGCCTACATGAATCAGCAGCTGTTTGATAAGGCGCTGAAGGCGTTTGAGGCGGCGAGGGCAGCGGATTCTGGACTGAAAATTGCGGAACTGAATCGCGGGATTGCGCTTTTGAATTTGCAGAAGGTGGATGAGGCTCGTCCGGTGCTGGAGAAGGCGGTGAAGGATCTGCCGGACGATGCCTATGCCTGGTTCAACCTGGGGCTTTATTACAGGAGTTCTAGCCGCGGAGAAGATGCGGTTGCGGCATTCCGGCGGGTTACTGAGATTGACGCAGGCGATGCCGATAGCTGGTATTTCCTGGGCGTGTCGTATGCGCAGTTGAGGAAATTTCCGGAGGCGATTGCGGCGTTTGAGCGGGCGCTGAAGATCGATCCGCTGCATGCTTCGGCGCAGTTTGGGATGGCGCAGGCTTACCAGCATTCGGGCAATTCGGATGCGGCGGCGCCTGCGTTCAGGAGATTTCAGTACATCACGCAGAACAAGCTGGGGACGCCGATCAGTCAGGCATACGGCGAGCAGGGGAAGTATTCGCTGGCGGAGGATTCTCCGCTGGGGGCGCAGAAAGTGCCGGCGCAGATTGAGGTTAAGTTTGTGGATGTGACGCGGGACGCCGGGCTGACTTCCCAGCCTGCTACCTTTGGTGGAAAAACATCAGATTCTGGCGCCTGCTTCCTCGATTTTGACAATGACGGGAAGATCGATCTCTTCCTGCCTGATAACGGCACGCAAGGGGGAGTGGCTCTGTATCAGAATCTGGGAGACGGTAGGTTTGATGATGTGACAAAGCAAGCGGGATTTGATCCTGTGACGCGGGGAGTAGGCTGCACGACCGGCGACTATGACAATGACGGATTTACAGACATCTCGGTCACGGTCGAGGGTCGGGTGAGACTGTTCCACAACGAACAGGATGGCAGGTTTCGAGACGTTACCGGCATCGCCGGATTCTCAGCCATTGATATCGATGGCATTGTCGGGAGAGGCCTCGTTCGTGGCGCGAGTTCTTTGACTTTCATTGACTTCGATCATGATGGCGATCTGGATCTCTTTACGACATGCCCGGCTCTTCTATGCAATCCACTTATAGCTAATGAAATGTGGCGCAACAATGGCAACGGCACATTTTCGAGAGTTGCGCGCGAAAAGGGATTAGTCGCTGGAGCCGCAGATGGCGCTGTTGGTACAGACTACAACAACGACCGAGCTGTCGACATCGTCGTCGCTGGATCTGCTGGTGGCGTGGGGTCGGCTGTTTGGCCAATTATTTATGTAAATCCGCGAGAGGGACGATTCGTAAACCATGCACTAATCGAGTCGCACCACGCAACTGTTGGCGTAGTTGCTTTGGACTTTGATCACGATGGGTGGATGGATCTAGCACTGACTCATGCCGAGCCTCCCGGACTTACCCTCTGGCGCAACAATCGTGGCAAGTCCTTCGATCACGTAAAACTCCCGGAAACTAACTGGGCCCGCGCCTACGGCATTGTCGCATTCGACTACGACAACGACGGCTGGGTCGATCTCGCCGCAGTGGGCGAGACGAAGGAGGGTCGCGGCGAGGTTCGTCTCTTTCGCAATCTCGGGCCGGAAGGATGGAAGGATGTAACTTCCGATGTCGGGCTCGACAAGATTGAACTCAAGAGTCCGCGAGCGATTATTGCCGGCGACTACGACAACGATGGCGCCGTCGATCTGCTGATCACGCAAAATCATGGGCCGGCAGTTTTGCTGCACAATGTTGGCGGCAACAAGAACAACTCGCTGCGGCTGGCGCTGAAGGGACTCGCGGATAACAAGTCGGCGATTGGGACGAAAGTAGAAGTTTTTTCGGACGGCATCCGGCAGAAGTTTGAGGTGTATGGGTCGTCGGGGTATCTGGGACAGAATTCTCCTTATTTGACGATTGGGCTGGGACCGGCGAAGCAGGCGGATGTGGTGCGGTTGCTGTGGCCGACCGGCGTTTTGCAGGACGAGGTCGAGGTCGCGGCGGGAAAGCTGCAGACGATTACGGAGATCGATCGGCGGGGGTCCTCTTGTCCAACTCTATTTGCCTGGGATGGCGCGAAATATGGGCTGGTGGCGGACATGCTGGGCGCGGGCGTGGTGGGTCATTGGGTTGGCGCGCATGACGGGCGCATCGAGCGCAACATTCCCCGTCCGACCGAGGCGATCAAGATTGACCGCGGCGCGCTGCGGGAGAAAGACGGCAAGCTCAGTTTTCGCTTTATGGAGCCGCTGGAGGAGTCGGTTTATCTCGATTCGGTAAAGCTCCTGGCGGTGGATCATCCGGCGGAGTATGAGGTCTATCCGAATGAGTATTTTGCTTCGAATCCGCCTTACCCGGAATTCAAGGTGGTGTTCAGCAACAGGAAAGAGGCGCGGGCTCCGGCGGGGGCCTGGGATGAGCATGGGCATGATGTGCTGCCTTCCCTCCTCGCTCATAAATATTTTGGCGATTTCAAGGTGACGCCGTTTTTGGGATTTGCGGAGCCGCATTCTTTGGAGCTTGATCTCGGGGAGCCTTATCGCGGCGGGCCGTTGTGGCTCTTGATGCATGGCGAGGTGGAGTATTTTTCGGCGAACAGCATGTATGCGGCGGACCAGGCTGGGCTGGCGCCGTTTGCGCCTTATGTGGAGGCGCTCGACGAAAAGGGGCGATGGGTGCGAGTTGTGGAGGATCTTGGATTTCCTGCGGGCGGAGCTCGCACCATGACCGCGGACCTGAAAGGCAAGCTGCCTGCTGGTACTCGTCGGATTCGGCTGACTACCAATCTGCAGATTTATTGGGATTCGATTCTGGTGGATCGGACCGAGCAGGGTGTTGTGGAGTGGACGAGCAAGGTCGGCGAGCCGAGTTCGCCGTCCCTCAAGCTTGTGAGTTCAAGTTTGGATTCTTTCTCACACGCGCGCAGCGCCCGGGCCTCCATCACTGCGGTTCCCCTCACACGCGCTTCTTTGGAATTCCATGGATTCCCTTTGAAGATTGAAGGAACGCCGCCGGGAAATGTGCAGTATGTCTACGAGAGGGCCAGTGCGACCGGGCCGTACACGCGTCCAGCGGGAGCTTACACGCGATATGGCAATGTGCTGCCGCTGCTCACGGCCGTCGACGACAAATTCGTCGTCTTTGGATCGGGCGATCAAGTCGCGCTCGATTTCGATCCAGCTGGGCTCCCGGCTCTCCCTCACGGCTGGGCGCGCGATTATTTCTTTGTCGCGAACGGATACGAAAAAGATATGGATTTCTACGCTTATCGCGGAGACTCGGTCGATCCCCTTCCCTTCGGCGGCATGCGTGGCTATCCGTATTCCGGGCGGGACTTTCCCGACGACGCTGAGCACTTGCGGTATTTGCTCGAGTACAACACGCGGTTTATGTCAGGGAATGAGACTGGCGGTTTTGCTTTCCAATATCACTGAGAGTTCTGTTGTCTGGAACGGCAGGCGGCCGCCACGACTGCCGGTGCTACAGTTGTCACATTCAGATTAGCTGGCGGCTTGTTCGGCTTCTTTTGCGTGGTGCTCTTTGGTGTGGTGTTTGGCGTCGTCGCGCTGGACTGCTCTCAGGTCGCTGTGCAGGACATCGAGCGCGCTGCTCGGCATTTCGGAGCCCCACTCTTCCATCTCTTCTTCATCCCAGTGGCCGTTGAGGCGGATGGCGGAGTCAGTGAAGTCTTCGGGGAACGCCTGGCGGTAGTTGCCCTCGCGGTTGAGGACGTCGCCGACCTGGCGGCCGGAGTGCATCTCGTAAATGCCTCGCGACGCCGTGCCATTCTGATTATTGAAGACCAGCAGAACCTCGCCGGCTTCGCCATAGTCGGGACGGTAGAACCATGCCTGCGAGGCGTCGGCCTTGGGACGCGCGCGGCGGCGGGAGTGCGCGGGTTCGGCGGCTTGCTCAACCTTCGGCTCGTTGGCCGGATTGTAATAAAGAACACGCTGGCAGGAGTCGCAATACATGATCTGCTCGCCGGCTCGAACTTCGTTGTAAGTTTGCGGACGCAGCATCACCTGGCAGCCCGAGCATTTGTGGTCGCGGACTTCAGCAAGGCCGCTCCCTCGGAATTTCATGACCCGCTCGTAGCGGCGCAGCAGTTCGGCGTCGATCCCGTGGCGCAAGCCATCTCGCTTGGTAGTCCATTCGGCCAGTTTCGCCTGATCGGCGGCTGTGATGCGGCGCGCTTCTTCTTTCTCTTTCTCGATCTCGGCGGTCTCGGCCTTCAGCTCGGCTTCCGCGGCCTTGACGTCTTTATCGCGGGCATCGACGTTCATCATGACTTCGAGGATGCGGTCCTCGTTGATTCGGATCTCCTGCTCCGCAAACTGAATCTCGTGCAGCAGCGCTTTGTATTGGTCGTTGGTCTTTACGTCAAGCGACTGGTCGCGATACTTGGAGATCTTTCCCTGCAGATCCTGGATGGCCGACTCGAACTTCTTTTTGTTCGCCTCGTCGGCTTTAGCCGCAGCGCGCGCCTTTTCAAGGCGGGCCTTGGTGCCGGCCAGTTTCTGTTCGATGACCCCGATGCGTTTGGGGAGTTCGGCGATTTCCTCTTTCAGCTTGCGGATCTCCTGATCCGCGACCTGGAGTTCGAGCAGTTTTTCTATGTCGGGAAGCATCGGTTGGGAGCGTACTCACATTGATTTTAGCACGCGAAAAACCACCGTTTAAGGTGGAGTTTGGGGAAACGGTGACAATCACGCCGCTCCGCTGTCCCCTTGTGATAGCCTGCGGAGTTTGGTTTTTAGAACGTTGGATTTAGGAGGGCTCCTGTGAAGCGATTTGCATTCGTCATCCTCTTTTTTGCGTGTTTAGCATGGGCGGTTCCGGCGGTTGGCGAACAGCCGAAGGCGGCGAAACCAGCCAGTTCGGTCGTCGAGCGCGTGGGCGATACCGCGTTTCTGCGGCTGCCTGCGCCTAGTTTCGCTTCTTTAACTCCGAAGCAGCAGGCGCTGGCATATTGGCTGACGCAGGCTTCGATCGCGATCGATCCGATTATCTACGACCAGTTTTCGGCTTATGGGCTTCGGCAGAAACGGCTACTGGAAGAGATCATGGCGCACCCGCAGGGGATCAAACCGGCAACGCGAGCCAAAATCGCCGGTTACACAAAGCTTTTCTGGGCGAATCGCGGAAATCACAACGACATTACGTCGCAGAAGTTCTTGCCGGGATTTTCGTTCGAGGAACTGCGCCTGGCGGCCGCTTCGGCGCAAAAGAATGGCGGATTCAAGACGGCCTATGCCGATCTGTCCGCGCTGAATTCGGCGCCCGACGTAAAGCGCGAGGTAGACCAGTTGCGCGCCGCGTTTTTCGATCCGGAATTTGAGCCAATGGAGGTCGCGAAGAGCCCGAAGGGCGGCAAGGACGTGATCCAGGCGAGTTCGAATACTTTTTATCCCGGCCTGAGCGAGGCCGACCTGCAAGGGTTCGAGGACAAATATCCGCTGAACTCACGCGTGCTGCGCGGCGCGGACGGCAAGCTCACGGAACTCGTCTATCGCGCCGGAACGCCGGATGGGAAAGTTGCGCCGGGGCTGTACGCGATCTATTTGAAGAAGGCAAACGATTGTCTGGAGAAGGCGCAGGCTTATGCTGAGCCGGAGCAGGCTGAAGCGATCGGACACCTGATCCGCTTTTATCAGACCGGCGAATACTTGGAGTGGGTCGCGTTCGGCATCGCGTGGGTGCAGAACAATGCGACCGTTGATTTCGATAACGGCTTCATTGAAATCTACCGGGACGCGCGCGGCGCAAAGGGCAGTTCGCAAAGCTTTGTGACGATTACTGACGAGCCGACGACCGCGACGATCACCAAGCTCGCGCAGAATGCGGGTTACTTCGAAGCCAAAGCGCCGTGGCTCGAGCAATACAAGCGGACATCATTCAAGGCCACATCGGTCAAGGCGGTCGAAACGCTGATCGAGACCGGCGATTTCAGCGTGAGCACGATCGGCGACAATCTGCCCAACGAAAATGAAATTCACGAGAAGTACGGCTCGAAGAATTTTATTTTCACCGGCAGCATGCGCTCGCTGAATGCGGCAAATGGCACAACCCTGGTTGCCGAATTCGCGCCGGATGCAGCTACTGCGGCGCGCGACGAAAAATACGGCCCCGAGGCGACCGATCTGCTGGTTGATATGCACGAGGTGATCGGCCATGGCTCGGGTAAGTTGAGCGAGCGCGTGAGCGCCGGCGCGCAGACATATTTGAAAGAATATTTTTCCACGCTCGAAGAAGGCCGCGCCGACCTGATGGCTCTCTGGAACGTGTGGGATCCGAAACTGAAAGAGCTCGGCATGATCACGAATCAGGAGGAAGTAGCAAAGGCGATGTACGACGGCGCGGCTTCGGTCGCTCTGACGCAACTCCGCCGCATTCCACACGGCGAAACGATTGAGGAAGACCACGAGCGCGACCGTCAATTGATCGCGCACTACATCGCCGACCAAGTGCCAGGATCGATTGAGCAGTTCCAGCGCGACGGCAAGACATATGTGCGCGTCGCCGACTACGAAAAGATGCGCAAGGGCGTTGGCATGCTCCTCGCGGAACTGATGCGCATTAAAGCCGAGGGCGATTACGACGCCATCAAGGCGCTGGTGGAAAAATATGGCGTCCACTTCGACCCCAAGCTGCGCGACGAGGTCATGGCGCGCTACCAGAAACTCAATCTTCCGACTTACTTCGCGGGCGTGAATGCGCGGCTGACGGCGAAGATCGGTCGAGATGGGGCGATTGAGAAAGTGGAAATCGGCGAGCCGGCCGATGTCGCCGCTCAGTATCTGGAATACGGGGCGATGTTTGACGAAGGGCTAAGACGGGTACCCGACAATCACTGAAGACTTCCCCAACGACAGTTTTTGGCTCGAAGCATGGGTGCAACTCGCGGCGGGATAGAGACCATCACAGAAGCGCGCCCGGGAAGGACGAAAAGAGTTCCCAAAGCAGATCGATCGACCTTCTGGCGGGATAAGCCGAATCTCCGGCTGGAGGGTCGTTATGGTATCGCGCCGCTCGCAGTGGTTTCCCCTTGTCTTTGTCGCTCTGGTTTTCGCATGGGCGACTCCTTCAGAAGCCGGCTCGCAGGCAACTGCGCCGGAATATGTTTACACCTCGAATTTCGGAGATTTCACCATCTCCGGATTTTCCGTTAATCCCGATACCGGCACGCTCACCAAACTTAAAGGCTCGCCATTTCCTGCAGGTGTCGGGCCGACCGCCTTCGCCGCCAGCCGTAACGGTCGTTTTCTCTACCTGGCACTGGGAGAGTGGTCGGAAGGCGGGCCTTGCGGCAATGATTTTGCCCAAGCCGTAAGCTACGCGATCGCACCTGCGACGGGAGAACTGACCCAACTGGACGATGTCACTCTGCCCGACTATTGTCCTTCGGATCTCATCGTTGACCGGACCGGCAGATTCATTTATGTCGCGCTGATCGATTGGGGATATCCGAAAGTCGGTGCCATCGCCGCTCTCACAACCAAAGGCGGAGCGCTGGCTGCCGTGGACGGTTCGCCATTCTTGTCGCCGATACAAGCCCCCGCCGGACAAGGCGCGGCCATTGGCTCGTTGGCACTCTCGCACGATGGCACAACGTTGTATGCATCGGACCCGAATGACGCCACCGGAATTCTCATCTTCGATCGCGACACGAGCACCGGCGCGCTGACATTCCGCGAAGCCTTCGATTCGGAAACGCCCTTCGGACCAATCGCGATCACGCCGTCGGGCAAGTATTTGATAGCCACTCCCGTTTCGGGGAGCGGCCTCTGGGAATATTCAATCGGCTCCGGCGGCAATCTCACCGCGGTGCCCGGTTCGCCATTTGCGAGCCCGGATAACAACCTCGTGACCGGCATCACCATTTCGCCGAATGGAAAATTTGCGGCCATCTCCGAACAGGGAGGGATCACCATTCAGAAAATAACTCCCAAGAATGGCGCTCTGTCGCTTGTCCCCGGTTCCCCTTTCGGAGGGTATTTCCCCTTAACCGTCACCTTCGATCCGTCCGGAAAATTCCTCTACGTGCCCGGCACCGCATACGAGATCGATCCTGCAACTGGCGTTCTCACGAAAGTTGGGAGCTTTAAAACCGGAAACTACGCCTGGGACATAACCGCGGTCAAGCAATAGAGCCGGCCTGTGGCAAGACCTTCGCAATCGAGCTTGGAAACCTAGGTTCACTGCATATGAAAAATGTTTCATAGTGATGCGGCTTCATTCGAGGCTTACAATGGTGCGGTTTCTAGCTTGAAGGAGACCCCGCCATGAAAACGCCTTCCCGGACATCTTCCCTTTTCCTGGTCGCCGCAATCGTCATCATTGTCGGCCTCGCAGGCCTTCCTTGCGCCCACGCTCAAAGAGCCGCAGGACCGAACCGCCCGTCCGGAGTGCCGGAGGGCTACATCATCACGCCTTTCGGTTATTTTCACCCGTCGTGCGTGCGCGGCGTCGCGAGTGGGGATACGGTGTTGGCGGACGGTCGCGTCGAGCATCAGAACGGCGCTGTGGACGCGCAGGCTCCACTCTGTGATTATCCGCACTATACCGCACGCGGCGAAATGGTAACGGCGGGCGTGGAGCCGCCGACGATCGGCCACAGCTGGATCGAAGACGGAGCCACCACCACCACGACCTCCTACGGAAAGCTGACCGCGACCTGGCCCGTGCCGTCCGCTCCGGCGACCGACCATCAGCAGACTGTGTATCTGTTTCCCGGGCTGGTCGACCTCCAGACCGATGCGACGATTATTCAGCCAGTGCTGGGATGGAATGCATTTTTCGGCAAGGTGTGGAGCATCGCGAGTTGGAACTGCTGTCCCCAGGGGACGGCCAACTACAGCACCCCGGTGCAGGTGAATGCGGGTGACACCATCTACGGGTTGATCAAGTTCACTTGCAAAGCTGGGACGCAGTCGTGCTCGACGTGGAACATCACCACCACAGACAAGTCTACAAAACAAAAAACGATTCTGAAGAAGACCCCGGGCGAAAATCAGACATTCAACTGGGCGCAGTCGGGCGCGCTGGAGGTTTATGAGATTGTCCAGTGCAGCGACTATCCTCCCGAGAATGCGACCACGTTCTCGAAGGTGGGTTTGTTTGACTACAACCTTAAAAAGATTGCGGATCCGGGATGGGCGTTCACGGATTACTACGATGGACTCGACCCACAGTGCAACTACGGCGGGGTGATCTCGACAAAGCAGACCACGCTGAATTACTGAGGGTGGAACCGCGGCGCGGAGAGGCACCCATCCGCTCGGCCAAGCCTACAAAGTTTCAGTCGGCTGGCCCGGCGTGCTGCACTTCGTCTGCGTGCGGAACTAGCTCTTGATAGATTGCGTTGGGCACCGGCGAGTCCCAACAGCCTGACGTTTTCGCAAATCCAACGATTCCGAAAAACAAGATTGCGATTCCAGCGGCCATGGCCCACACAGGGACTGGCCTGGGCTGCGGAACCATGCCCGGAAGTTTCGCCAGCGCGATGCTTAACGTCTCGTTCGCCGGGCACACAGCTACACATTCGAGGCAGCCGGTGCATTCGGCAGACTTGATGGTGACGAGCTTGTCTACCGGCAGCGCGGAAGGACACGCCTTTGCGCACTTCGCGCAATCGATGCAGCTTTCGGCATTGCGGCGAATACCGGTTGGGCTGGCGAGAGCGGTGAGTCCAAGAAGCGCGCCGTAAGGGCATAGATAACGGCACCAGAAATTCTGGACGAAGAGCGAGGCGACGCCGAGAATGGCGAGCACGATGGCTGCTGTTTCGCCGAGATGGCGGAAGAAGTTGAGCATTCGCACATCTGCGATCAGGCCATATGGGCTACTCATAAAAGCGGAAATTTCTCCGGCGCCCATCGACATCACGGCAAAGACGAAAAAGCTGAGCAGCAGGTATTTCAGGCTGCGCAGGGCGAGGTCGAGCCAGCGCGGAAAATGAAAGTTGCGCCCGAATAGTTTGCGCCCGGCGCGCCAAAGATATTCTGAGATCGTCCCCACCGGGCACAGCCAACTGCAAAACGCTTTGTGGAAAAGAAATGAGATCGCCAGGAAAGAAACCAGCAGGAACATGCCTGCGGGATGCAGCCTCGGGACGTGACGCTCGAGGAACACATAGCGCAGGTTCATTAGGCCGGCGATCGGCAGCCAGCCCTCGACGCCAGCCGGGCGGCGCATGGAGGTAGATGCACCACCCGGCTCAAACTGTCTTACCCAAAAATAGAAGATGCTGCCGAGCCAGATATTGAGCAACAGAAATGCGGCCTGAAATGAACGTCTCGCAGCCTGCGAGTAATCGCGATCGCTGCGGCGGACGAGTTTCTTCTTCGCCTTTGAACTGGGAGTTGGCTCTCCCTCGAGCCTCGCGGCTAATGGTGACGCCACGGTCTCCGCGGGTTCGATCTGCGCTTCGCTTCCCATAAAGCCATCCTCTGGCTTCAGGCTAAAGGGCTCGTGAACATCTGCATGTGACCTATGTCACACCATGCGATTTTTCATGCGCCGTATGTCGCGCCCATAGCGACCCGGCAGCTACTCGTGTTAAATCTTGTATTTGCCGATTCACATCGCCATCTTTCTTTTTGTTGCCGGCGCGCTCGGCGGCGCACTGAACGCCGTTGCCGGCGGCGGAAGCTTCATTGCCTTTCCTGCCCTGCTCTTTACCGGAGTCGCGCCGATCGCGGCCAACGCAACCAACACCGTCGCGCTCTGGGTTGGCGTGACCGCCAGCACCGGCGCGTATCGCAAACACCTTGACTTGTCGCGGCGCGTGATGGTTCCCCTGGCCGTAACCAGCGTGATCGGAGGAATTGCCGGCGCCTATCTCTTGCTCCATACGCCCGCGCAAACTTTTCTCCGTGTGCTGCCGTGGCTGATGCTGGGCGCGACGCTGCTGTTCGTTCTGGGGCCGCGGCTGTCGCGCTCCCGCGAAGGGCTCGGTCGCGATATCTCGACTTCGGCCCTGCTCTTCGCCTCCATCTTCGAACTGGTCGTCTCTGTCTATGGCGGATATTTCGGCGGCGGCGTCGGCATCCTCAATCTCGCCATGCTGGCGGTGATCGGCATGACCGACATTCACGCCATGAACGCCCTGAAGGTCGTGCTCGGAGGAATCATCAACGGTGTGGCCGTCATCACCTTCATCGCAAAGAGCGCCGTGGTTTGGAAGCAAGGCACGGTGATGATCCTGGGCGCAATTGTCGGCGGATATCTGGGTGCGCATTACGCGCAGAAACTGCCGCCCGCATGGATTCGCGGCTTTGTCATCGTCGTCGGCTCCGGGATGACGGTATATTTCTTCTGGAAAGCATACATCTGACCAGGATTAATGCACGAAAGTTGCGGGATTTACTTTCGTAATGTGCTCGTTACGATTCGTTAGTGAAATACTGGCGGTGAGATGCCAGGCAAGCCCCAAACTCCGCGACGCCAGCAACGGAGCACCCGAGTCAAACTCAGGGGCGCCATTCCTGCCCAGGTACTCCTCGAAAGCGGACGTGAAATCCAGGCCCGCTTGAGCCAGTTGTCGGAGAATGGCGGATTGCTTTCGCTCGAGAATCCGCTGGATGAAGGAATTCAGGTCGCCACGCTATTCAAGGTAGGCTCTACCAGCTTCCGTTGCCGCTCAAAAATGATGTTTCCCATGTGGGCCACGCGAGGTTGTCTCCAACCCTTCCGCTTCCTTGAATTGAGCGACGAGAACCGCGCCGGCCTGACTCTTGAACTGGAAAGCCTGATGCAGGGCGGCCCGGTCGAAGCGCGAACCGAATAGTGTCGGGAGCGCAGCGCGCCCGCTACGAAGATGCCGCGGCCAGTAACCTCTCCAGCGAATAATTCTGCAGCTCACCTATCCGTTCAATCGTAATGTCAGGCGTAGGATATTGCTCGACCAGCGCGGCATCGTGGGCATAATGTCCCTGGCGCGGGAAGACGGTTGTTACGCGGGCGGCCCAATGCGCTTTGATCGCTGCCAACAGACGTACTTTGTCGTCGACCATCACATAGTGCTTCGCAGGATACTTGGCTTCCACGTCGGTTAGCTGGAGTTCCTTGTGTACGTAAATAAGAACGTGGCCGTCGAACGCGTCATATAAACCCGACCGATCCACCTTGCGCGGCTGAAAAACGGCGTCGCCATCGCTCAGAATCACCGCTTGCCCGAGTTCCTGTGCGTGCTCGACAGCATCCAGCGACTCGGGAAAAAGCCGGTTAGCGAAAGGATAGTTGATCATGAAGTACGAAACTTCCAGTAGCTTCGGATCTCGCGGCTGTTCGATACGGTAGCGCTGGAGCGCTCCGAGATAATCGGCATAGCCGAGTTCTGAACGCAGTTGCTCAAAAAGCTGCCAATAGCGCGCCGCCCCTTCTGGACTGACCTTGTTTTGGAGATGGCGCTGCAGGTCTTCGGCGACGCGGTCATTGTCGACGAGCGTGTTATCCACATCGAAGAGAAAAACGGTGCGTGCGTTGGCGCCTTCTCGGTTCACGATTGAGCGGTCGTTGCTTTAGCGATGATAAGTCCTAGCGATCATAACTTAGATTATGTTGCGCCCTGGAAGGTGAACTTCTTTTCCGCAATCGGAATTCCTCCTCTTTGCTTCCTGGGGATCGCGCGCTTTAAGCCGCCTGTTTTTGCCATTTTTGGGCAAAATTAGCCAATGCGTCAGGCCCCTCAACCGATAGAAAATCTTGGCTGGTTAGGGGCTTGCCATGCGCTCCCGACTGTAGTACAAAGTCCCTTCACCCTAGGCGCTGTCTTCGTTGTCGAATCCGTACTTTGGCTATCACCAACCAGGGCACTCTCACCGCGCAGGAGAGACTTCGTGGAACACATTGATCCGGAAGTATTGAAACGTTTTGATACGCGCTCCAGCCGGCCGTGCGAATTTTGCAAGGAACTAGACCCACAATTTAGAACTCGCGCAGCCGTTGACCAGATGGTTGCAACCAGCCGCAAAGCGACCGCCTCGGCGCATTTGACGGAGGACGGATATGTCCGCCACCGCATTCTTGAACTCAGGCAAATGACCGCACGCGCCCCGCTTAGCGCGGCCTGAGTGCAATCTTTTGCCGATGTTCTTTTCGTCCTTGCGGCTGAATTGACAATTTTCTACGCAACTTTACCCTCCCCGTAGGTTCTAATTTAGGGGGCGTTCGCCTGCCCGAGCCTCGCCCACGACCGGAACTGCGAATCTCTAGACGGAGAAAAGACCGGGTCTCGTGCGTGTGGATATCGGTCTTGTAACGGATTTCCGGGGAGGGATTCCATGACTGCCGATCGAGGATTTTGCTTCCTGTTGCGGTACTTGGTTTTTTGCCCTGTCCTGTCTCTCCCACTTCTGGCACAGGGTCCGTATCTCGAGTTTCATGGCATCCCTCCCTCCGGCATCGGTGGGGCAAATGCTTTCTCTGCTGCGCGTCAGAACGTCAACCTCGGAATGTACGGAGGGGCGAACTTCTTTTTACCTTCCAGCTTTTCGCCACTGGTTCCCTATCCAGTCCCGGGCACGACGGCTGGGAATGGACATCGCGGTAATCGGCATCACCACCACCCCGACGATACAGGTTCCGTCATAGCCGAGCCGGTTTACATTCCCTACGCGGTGCCGTACATAGCAGATCCCGGCGAAGATCTGGTGGAAGATCAGAATGATGCCGGCCCGGGGCCAGAAGAGATGGCTGTTCCGGCACGGTCTCCCGCTGGTTCGCCCGGCGCCCGCAGCCACGGCCGCACTCTGGCGAGCAAAAACGGGCTGCCCGGGCCAGCCGAAGCACCGGGACCCATAATCGACAATGGATTGCCGCTGTATGGCCAACCGGAAGACTCGCCTGCCGGCGCCGCGGTTGCGCCTGCTGCAGTCCCTCAGGAGCCCGTCGTGGCACAGCCAACAACTGTCCTCGTCTTCAAGGACGGTCGTCGCTCCGAGGTCGGCAACTACGCGATCGTGGGCGGAACGTTGTTTGATTTTTCTGGCGACCGTGCCCGCAAGATTCAGATCGCTGACCTTGATCTCGCCGCCACGCAAAAAGCGAATGACGCGACGGGAGTGGAGTTCAAGCTCCCTCCGGGCGCAGGCCCAAATTAGTGCGGCCCGGCTAACTCGGGCCGGCGCGTGTGGTCCGTTCCCTCGATTCGCTGTTCAAACGCCTATCCCCATCGCGAGTTCCTCTCCGTGCGCTCTGCGGATCTTCTCTGCTGCCCTGCGTTTAAGGGCTTTTTGGCGTGCCCAATGCCGCGGCTGCGGTTTCTTCAGTCACTCCGCCCTTGACACCCCCTTCCTTTCTCGTGGATACTTATTCATCGGATTGGATTTTTATTCATCTCCGGATTTATGTCGAAAACCATGCGGCACAAAGCGATTCTTGACCTGCTCGACGGCGGCCCTGTGGAGAGCCAGGATGCTCTGCAACAGAGACTGGAACGCAAAGGCATCGACGTGGGGCAGGCGACGTTATCGCGCGATATTCGCGAACTGAAACTCGTGAAGGGCCCCGATGGCTATCGCCGCGCCACGCAGGCGTCGGTGGCGGATGGCGTCCTGCCTTCGGTGATGCAACTGGCGCATCAGTTTGTGCTCGAGGTGCGGCAGGCGCAGAACATGCTGGTGGTGAAGACGACGGTCGGCAGCGCCCAGCCGGTGGCAGCGGGGCTGGATGCCTCGCACTGGCCGGAAGTTGTGGGAACGATCGCCGGCGACGATACGGTGCTGGTGATCGCAGAGGATAACAAAAAGGCGGCGTCGCTCGCGCGGCGCATTCGCGAACAGGGATAGTGGGGCGGTCCTTACGCAACGGCGAAGGACACTGAATTAAACAAAGGGCATCGCATTGTCGCCCAGTCCGGATGGGCATTGGGAACTTCAGTTTTTAAGAACGGAGTGCAGGAAGCAGAAATGTACAAAACGCAAATGCGAAGTGAAACCATGGCGATCAACAATTCCGCGCATGTGCTGGCTGAGCCGGTTGCGCCGCGCGATCTGATCTCGGTGCATGATCTCGCGCCGGCGGAAATTCAGCAACTCTTCAACCTGACAGCAATGCTCAAGGCACGCCCGGCAGACTTTCGCGGCGTGCTCGCGGGCAAGCAGATGGTGATGTTTTTCGAGAAGCCGTCGCTGCGCACCCGGCTGACGTTCGAGGCCGGCATGGACAGCCTCGGCGGCAGCACGTTCTTCATGGACCAGACGGCGAGCCGTCTGGGCGCGCGCGAATCGCTCTACGATGTCGCCCACAACCTCGAGCGCTGGATCGACCTGATCGTGCTGCGCACCTTCTCGCACGCAACCGTCGAAGAGATGGCCACCTATGCCGGCGTGCCGGTGATCAATGCACTCAGCGATCTCGAGCATCCCTGCCAGGCGCTCGCCGATTTCTTCACGCTGCACGAGCACTTCGGAGATCTGCGGAAGATTCACTTCGCCTATGTCGGCGACGGCAACAACATGGCGCATTCGCTGCTGCTCGCGGGGGCGTCGATGGGATCGAAGGTCTCGATCGCGACGCCGGAGAAATACGGACCGAACCCGGTGATCGTGACAATGGCGCAGGCGATCGCGGAAGAAACTGGCGCGGCGCTGAAAATCGGCCACGATGCGCGCAAGGCCGTGAAGGGCGCGGATGCCGTGTACACCGACACGTGGGCCAGCATGGGACAAGAGAGCGAAGCCGGGGAACGCCACGCGATCTTTGCTCCGTTCCAGGTGAACGCCGGCTTGATGGCCCTGGCCGCCCCGCACGCTCGCTTCATGCACTGCCTGCCTGCGCACCGCGGATGCGAAGTAACGGACCAGGTGATCGATTCGCTCAATTCAGTCGTTTTCGATCAGGCGGAGAACCGGTTGCACATTCAAAAAGCAATCATGGTTTGGCTGCTCGGCGGAGGCGTGGGATCGTTTCTCCATCCGGGCTTTTCAGTAAGGAGCGCGCATGCCTAGTTTGAAAAAAGAAAAGATCGTTCTTGCATATTCCGGAGGTCTCGATACCTCCATCATTATTCCGTGGCTCAAGGAAAACTACGCCTACGACGTAATTGCGATGGTCGCCGACGTTGGCCAGGGCGATGACGTTGAGGCTGTCGTCGACAAAGCCTACAAGACCGGCGCGGCCAAGGTTGTGGTCGAGGATCTGCGCGAAGAATTCCTGGCTGGATATGTCTGGCCCGCTCTGAAAGCGGGCGCCGTATACGAGAACAAATATCTGCTCGGAACGTCGCTGGCTCGTCCGGTGATTGCGAAGCATCAGGTGGAAGTTGCACTCGCGGAAGGTGCCGTCGCCGTTGGACACGGATGCACGGGCAAGGGCAATGACCAGGTGCGCTTCGAAATGGCCTATCAGGCGCTGGCTCCAGAGTTGAAGGTCGTCGCGCCGTGGCGTGAATGGGAACTCAAATCGCGCGAGGATTGTCTTGACTACGCGGAAAAGCATGGAATTCCCGTCGCGCAGAGCCGCGAGAAAATTCACAGCCGCGATCGCAATCTGTGGCACGTGAGCCATGAGGGCGGCGAGCTCGAAGACGCGGGAAACGCGCCGCTGGCTTCGACGTGGCAAATGAGCCGTTCCCCGCAGGATGCGCCGGATAAAGAAGAACTGGTCGAGATCGGATTCGAAAAGGGCGTGCCGGTTTCTGTCGCCGGGCAAAGTTTGGATCCGGTTTCGCTGGTCGAGTTGTTAAATGAAATCGGTGGTCGCAATGCAGTCGGCCGTATCGATCTCGTCGAGAACCGGTTCGTCGGAATCAAGTCGCGCGGTTGTTACGAGACTCCGGGCGGAACGCTGCTGCTGGCGGCGCATGGAGAGCTTGAGGCCTTGTGCCTCGATCGCGACGTACTGCACTACAAGCAGCATGTGGCGCTGAAGTACGCAGAGCTTGTTTACTTCGGGCTATGGTTCACGCCGTTGCGCGAGGCGCTGGACGCCTTCGTCGAGACGACTCAGCAGAACGTGACAGGCTCGGTGGCTCTTTCGCTCTACAAGGGCAACGTCAGCGTAGTGAGCCGCAAGTCACCGTTCTCGCTCTATCGCACCGATCTCTCTTCGTTCACCATGGGCGCGGGGTATGATCAGAAGGATGCGGAAGGGTTCATCCGCATTCTGGGATTGCCTTCGCGGTGCAGGGCGCAGGCGGAGTCGACGAAGCAAACGAAGGTTGAGGTTGGCTGATGAAGATGTGGTCGGGTCGCTTTCGGCAAGGACTTGATCCGCAGTTTGAAAAATGGCAGCGGTCGTTTGATTACGACAAACGGCTGCTGCCTTTTGAACTTGCGGCCAGCCGCGCGCATGCGCGCGCGCTCGAGCACTCGGGTGTGCTCAGCGCGGAGGACCTCGCGGAAATTCTTGAGGGCCTGAACAAGATTGAAAAGCTAGTCAATGCTCCGGAGTATTTCGACGATCCCGAGGCGGAAGACGTTCATCACTTTGTCGAGAAAAAACTCGCCGCCCTCATCGGGCAGACTGGTTACAAGCTGCACGCCGGACGCAGCCGCAACGAGCAGATCGTAACCGATCTGCGGCTCTTTGTACGCTCGGCGATTGACGAATTGCATGGTCTGCTGGCGGATTTTATCGAGGCCATTGTTGCGCGAGCTGAAGCCGCGGGTACAGCGGCGATGCCAGGGTTCACGCATCTGCAACCGGCCGAGCCGGTGCTGGTCGCGCATTGGCTGCTAGCCTATGTCGAAATGTTTCTCCGCGACTCCGAGCGGCTGGCGTCTTGCCGGAAGCGCGTGAATATCTGCCCGCTGGGCTCGGGCGCAATTGCGGGAGCTACGCTGGCGCTGGATCGGCGCGCCATCGCGGCGGAGCTTGGCTTTGACGACATCACGGCGAACAGCATGGACGCCACGAGCGACCGCGACTTCGCCATCGAATGCGTACAGGCGCTGTTGCTCCTTTCGCTGCATCTGAGCCGGTGGGCGGAGGAGATGATTCTGTTTTCGACCGCGGCCTGCGATTTTGTTGTGCTGCCGGAAGCGTATTCGACGGGATCGAGCGCAATGCCGCAGAAGAAGAATCCCGATCTGCTGGAACTTGTGCGCGGAAAAGCGGCGCGGGTAGCCGGTTTTGCGACGGCACTCGAAACCGCGGTGAAGGGATTGCCGCTGGCTTACAACAAGGATCTGCAAGAGACACAGGAGCCACTGTTCGGCGCGACTGATACCGTAACTTCCATGCTGCCACTTGTCACCGGATGGATGCAGGCCGTCGAATTCAATTTCGCCAAGATGGATGCGGCGGCGCGATCGGATTTTATGAATGCCTGGGCGGCGGCGGCATATTTGGTCGAGCGCGGTGTGCCTTCGCGGCAGGCGCATGAAGCAGTGGGCAAGGCGGTGAAGCTCTGCCTCGAATTAAAGTGCGATTTGCGCGAGCTGTCACTAAAGGATTTGAAGGTCATCCATCCGGCGTTTGATTCGGATCTGGCCGCGCGGCTGGAACTCGGCGAGGTGCTGGCGATTCACGACGTGCCCGGAGGCACGGCACCGCAACGCGTCAAGCAGGCGATTCAAAGCGCGCGCGAACGGGCAGCAGCTCGGCGGCCGCAGGCGGAAGCAGCAATTGGCTAGCTCAGGGTTCCCTTCGAATTACCTCTCGATTCTTTCCGGTCCATAGGGCATCTAATCTTTTGTAGCCTCACAGGAGAATTGCCCTGATCGGACGAGTCGTTTTCCTTGTCGTTCTTCTTGCAACGATTTATGGAGTTCAGCGCTTCTGGTTCCTGCGCGCCTGGAACTGGATCGAAACCTTCAGCAACGGGCAGCTGCGATCTGGGTTGCACGTCGCGCTGATTGCCGCAGCGCTGGCCTTGTTTGCCGCGCTCTTCGATTCCCTCCTTGGACACGCCATCTCGCGCGCTCCCTTCGGCAAGAGCCTGATTGCCTTCTCGCGTATTTGGGTTGTCACTTCTCTCTTCGCGCTCATCGCCGTGAAATCGGTTGACGGGATTGAATGGGCCACGAATCTTGTCGCTGGCCTTCGCCACCGCGCGGCGGGCGTCGATCACGCACAATTTGACGCTTCCCGGCGAACGTTGTTCCGTTACGCGGCTTATCTCGCGGGCAGTTTGCCATTCATCGCGGCCACGTATGGATTTGCGGCTGGCCGACTGCGGTATTCGATCGAGCGTGTCGATGTGCCGATTGCGAAGCTTCCGGTTGAGCTTGACGGCTTGCGCATCGCTCAGCTAAGCGACATTCATATCGGCGACTACATGCCTCCCGAGGAAATAGCCCGCGCCGTTGCAATGGCGAATGATCTGAAGCCCGACCTCGCGGTCGTGACCGGAGATTTTGTTTCCAGCGAGGGCGACCCGCTGGATGCCTGCATTGGCGAGCTGGCCAAACTGCGTGCTCCGCTGGGCGTTTGGGGCTGCAATGGTAATCATGAGATTTATGCGGGCGTGGAGGATGAGGCGGCGCGGTTGTTTCAGTTGCATGGCATGCAGTTGCTGCGGGCGCGCAATCAGGTGATCGAGCATAACGGCGGGCGGTTTAATTTGATCGGCGTCGATTATCAGCGGGATCACATGGTTTCCGGCGAGCGGACTGGGCCTATGCTCGAGGAGATTGCGCATCTAGTGCGGCGCGACATGCCGAATATCTTGCTGTCGCATAATCCGAATTCGTTTCCGCGGGCGGCGGAGTTGGGGATTGAGTTGAGCCTGGCTGGGCACACGCACGGCGGACAGGTGAAGGTGGAGATTGTCGATCACAACATTTCGCCGGCGCGGTTGATCTCGCCGTTTGTGGCGGGATTGTATCGGCTGCCGATGGGGGATGGATTGTCGTCAGTTGCTAGTCGTCAGTCGTCAGGAGAAGCTCATGGCGCTGACGAGAAACTGGCTCCTAACGCCACCCGGAAGGCCGCGCTTTATGTGAATCGTGGGCTGGGGACTTTTGGATTTCCGGTGCGGCTGGGAGTGCCTCCGGAAATTACTTTGCTGACGTTGAAAAGGGCGTAGGCGCCGAAGCCAAGCCCCCGGACTAACGCAGTGGCGAAAGCGCAGGCTTGCGCTAACGCCTGTTAGCGTCACTTGACTAACGGCAGATGCTGAAGGAAGGCACGCATCTCGCGGATCACATCGCCTTCATTGCTGAAGAATACGTAATGATCCGCGTTATGCAACTCTATGATTCGAGCTTTGGGGGCTTCGACCGTCAACGTTTGTTCCAACTGCTTCGTGCAAACCCTATCCGTGGCGTATATCTTCTTAAGCGCGGCATGCTCTTCGTCCGTCATTGGTTGAAATCGATAGTACTCTGACCATCCACTCGATTGATCGGGCGGCATCGGGACAAACGCGAGAATGGGTACTTTGATCTTGGAATAATCTCTCTTCTTCGAGCCTTGGGCGATGGCTTTCCTGACAGACGCCCGAGCCCGGACAGTACCCACTGATCCGTCCGGCTCTTGGTCGTACTGACTTCGTAGCTCCGACTCTGGGAAAGCAAAGTTAACTGTGCGCCTTTTCCAATAGCCGTAAAATGCTTCGAAGGATTTCTTGTCTGCATCACTTGGTGGGGCAGGATTTGATACCGCACTAGGGAGCAGCTTAAAAAGTGCCTGGTATTCAGGGTTGTTCCAGCAAGTGTCGGTCGGGTCGTCGTTCGCATCAAGATAGATCAGCCCCGACAATCGGTCAGAGCGCTGGTCGCCTATGGTGGTCAATTCCGACCCGGCCATTGAGTGGCCCACCAAAACGGGCTTGTCGATTTTCAGTGAGTCCAGGACGGCAAGAACATCATCAGCTAATCGTTGGTCGTCATAGCCAGAATCAGGTTTGCTGGAAGCACCGAAGCCACGTCGCGTTACACCATAAACATGAAATTCGGAATTGAGTTTCGGTGCAAAATCGTCGAAGACATGGGCAGTATTCCCAGAACCCGCTAGAAGCATGATGGGTCTGCCCGAGCCACCCCAATCAAGCACTTCCAACTTCACGTTCTTTTCCACGACGACGAACTGAACCTTGTGCGGTGATGGGTCGTGCCACGACGTGGCCTGTTGAGCCGAGACTTGCGACACCGCAAGAAGCAAGGTGAAAATAGCGGTCACGAGAGGTCGCATTCGATCATCCTCCGTTTGGGACCAAGCCGAGTACTCTCTCTAGAGTCCAGCGAAATGCGGGTGTGTCCACTGTCAATCAAGCCACGACAAGCCATTATGCCACTCGCTTCCTGCGTTGTTGTCGTAACATCTTCATTACGCTCACGCCCCTTTCCTCGCGACTAATCCACCGAAAAGTGTGCCGAGTTGATCATCGATGGTCGCCACCCCCCAAACAGCCGAGATGGCTGCCATTTGTGCTATAATTCATAGATAAAGCGAACAAGATAAGTATATGTAGATGCAACGACTTAGGTCCATTTTTTGAGACGAAAAAGGAGCGGAGGTTCTCTCCGCTGGACAGCCGAGGGCGGCTGTCCCCACGTGGGTCGTGCCAAGGCCCGCATGGTTTTACTGAGAACTGACGACTGAGAACCGAGAACTTCTTTCATGGCTGACGATCAAAATCCTGAACTGCCTTTGACACCTCCTCCGGGGGGCGACGGTCCTACGGGGCCGGGCGCTGCGAACATTCAACCCGTCAATATCGAAGAGGAGATGCGGAAGTCGTATCTCGACTATTCGCTCTCCGTGATTATTGGGCGCGCGCTGCCCGATGTGCGCGACGGATTGAAGCCGGTGCACCGGCGCATTC
>Ga0335069_10000598_pt1 | contig 60200 bp, 38 predicted proteins | sample Lox_Sample_11_FD_206714 | JGI IMG/M metagenome (GOLD analysis project Ga0335069, IMG submission 206714) | Soil microbial communities from Loxahatchee National Wildlife Refuge, Florida, United States - Lox_Sample_1.1 | ecosystem: Environmental > Terrestrial > Soil > Wetlands | place: USA... | reverse complement strand
ATGCGGCTGTGTTCGAGGAAGCGTCCGACAATGCTGGTGACCTGGATGTTTTCGCTGACGCCGGGAATGCCCGGGCGCAGACTGCACATGCCGCGAACGAGGAGATCGACTTTAACTCCGGCCTGCGCGGCTTCGTAGAGCAGCTTGATCATGCGGCGGTCGATGAGCGCGTTCATCTTGAGGACGAGATGGCCCTGGCCATCTTTTTTGTGATGCTCGATTTCGCGGCGGATGAGTTGCTCTAGTTGATCGCGCAGATTGACCGGAGCAACCAGGAGTTTTTGATATTCGCTTTTCGCCGAGTAGCCGGTGAGGTAGTTGAAGAGGTCGGTGCAATCTTCGCCGATGGCTTCGTCGCAGGTGAGGAGACCGAGGTCGGTGTAGAGCTGTGCGGTGACCGCATTGTAGTTGCCGGTAGACAGGTGAACGTAGCGACGAATGCGGTCTTTGTCTTGGCGAACGACTAACGCTGCTTTGCAGTGCACCTTCAAATTCATCAGTCCGTAGACTACGTGGACGCCTTCACGCTCCAGCTTTCTTGCCCACTCGATGTTGCTCTCTTCGTCGAAGCGCGCTTTGAGTTCGACGAGCACCGCGACCTGCTTGCCGTTTTCGATGGCTTCGAGCAGAGCCTCGACCACCGGGGCATTGCGGCCCACGCGATAGAGCGTGATTTTGATCGCGAGAACGTTCGGATCGCGCGCCGCTTTTTGCAGGAAGGCGACGACAGGCTGGAAAGAGTCGAATGGGTGATGAAGAAGAATGTCCTGGCGGCGGATAGAGGAGAAGATGTCTTCTCCTTCTTCCTGCGGCTGTAGGGTAGGGACGAGGGCAGGGACGAAAGGCTTGTCTTTGAGGTCAGGACGGTCGATGGAGAGAAGATGCTTGACGCGAACGAGCGCAAGCGGCCCGTTCATCTTGTAAACGTCTTCGTGCTCGATTTCGAGATTCTTGAGGAGGATGTCGAGGACCTCGGCGGAGATGGCGTGATTAACTTCGAGGCGGACGACGTCCGCGAAACGGCGCTGCCAGACACCTTCTTCGACAGACTCGAGGAGGTCGCCAGCTTCGAGCTGCTGAATGGCGGAGTCGGCGTCGCGCGTGACGTGGAAAGGATGGGCCTCGAGGACCTCCATGCCGGGAAAGAGCGCTTGCAGGTTGTGAATGACTAGCTGCTCGAGCCAGACGAAGTGAAGAGTCTTCGGCGGCGTCTTGGATTTCGACTTGGCTTTCGCCTCTTGTTGCAGAGCGGTTAGATTGACCAGCTGCGGCAGGCTGTCGGGAACTTTGACGCGCGCGAAATGCTCCGTGCCCTGGCTGTCGCGAATGAGCACGGCAAGATTGAGGCTGAGATTGGAGATGTGCGGAAAAGGGCGGCCGGGATCGAAGGCGAGCGGCGTGAGCGTGGGAAAAACCGTGTCGGAGAAATAACTATTGGCGGTGGCGGTGTCGGACTCGCTCAGATGCGCATAGTCGATGACGTGAATGCCTTCTTTGGTCAGTTGCGGGTGGATTTGGCGAAGGCAGTCCTGGGCGTCTTTATAAAGCTGGGCGACGCGCTCACGGATGGCGATGAGTTCCTGCGCCGGAGCCATGCCGTCGGGACCGGATTCGGGAGTGCCGCTTTCGAGCTGGCTCTTGAGTCCGGCGACGCGAACCATGAAAAATTCGTCGAGGTTGGAGCCGATAATGGAGAGAAACTTCACCCGCTCCAGGAGAGGATTCTGCTCGTCCTGCGCCTCTTCGAGAACGCGCGCCTGAAACGAAAGAAGACTGAGCTCGCGATTGAGGTAGAGAGAAGGGTCGTCGAGCGGCGGAGTTGCCGGGGCTTGATGTCCGTTGTTGGATGCGGGTTCGGCGCGACGTTTGCGGGGCGCTCGCTTGGATGAGGCTTTGGGACTAACGCTTTGGCTGGCCGCCATGACGGAATAGTTTACTAGAGGAAATTGGGGGAATGTTAAGAGGGTGTGAATGCGCAGAAAATTGCCGCACTACGGTAGAAGAGCACCACCACGAAGGGCACTAAGGTTCACGAAGGCTCTATTGCCAGGTGGTGTTGTGGCGCTGCAGGTACCAGCAGGGCGGGTTCCACGCGGAGGCGGCGTATTGCGGAAAAAGGGAGCGTGCGCAGGGCTGGTTGCTTGTGCCTAGATAGTCGTATTCGGCTTTGTTACCTTTGAGGGTCGTGGAGAGAAATTGGTCGACTGAGACGGTGGACATTGCGGAGCCCCGAATGCGATGGATCTGGAAGATGGCGAAGTCGAGAGCGTAGAGGATGATGACAGCGATGACTACGTATTTGGCGGCTTGGGAGAGGATTCGCACGGCTCACCGGATGCACGGATATCGTAAAGCATTTTAGGCGAGCGGGATTGGGAAGGGTGAATAGAAGGGAGGCGCAGCCGGTTCGTGTCCCCGCGCCTCTGCGATGAACGTCATTTTTCGCGGGCGGAGGCCCCTTCGGCAAGCTCAGGGCAGTCCGCGCTCACAACACTTATTGCTCGTCGGGGTCTCCTCCGGATTGGCCGCCTTTGTGATGACCTTGCCATCGCTGCTCGCGGTTGGCCTGCATCTCGTCCCACTTTTTCTGCTGGGCCGCGTCGAGGAGGGCGCGAACCTGCGCGTCACTTGTCTTGTGGATCTCCATCATCTTGGCGCGGCGATCCTGGCGCGACATCGATGAGTCGTTGTGCAGGGATTCCGCCTGAGATTGCTCGGACTTGAAAATGTCCTGGACTTTTGCCTGTTGATCGGCTGTGAGATTGAGTTTCCTGGTGAGGTGCGCCGTGCGCTGGCTGGGGTCCATCATCGGGCCGTGGCCATGGTGCATGGGTTCGGCGCTGGGCTGTTGCTGGTCGGGGGCGTTCTGCGCGACGACAGGCGCCGCGCTGATAAGGCCCGCCAGAGCCAGCTTGAGCAGGGAATGTTTAAGCATGAAACTTCCTCCTGAGGTGAGATTCGACTTGGCCTAGAGGTATGAACGGGATTGTGACGCGGGAGTTGCGTCGGAGAAATGGGTTTTACGAATCTTTACTTACTAGCTGCCAGCTCTCACTTCTCAGGCATCAGTTAAATCGCTTGTCGGCGATTCGCGGATTTGGGCTCGCAGTGTACCGACAAAATTTTACGTTGCGATTCGCTGGGGCGGGCTATGATCCGGTCATCTTACATGGCAGTGAAGTCGGGCGTTTCTGAACGCTCTTTGTTAGGCGACCTGAAGTTTTGTTTACATGAGCGGATTACATAGACAATTTGTTTGCCGTTGGTTGACGGCCGGATTGGTGCTGGCCGTTACGGCGAATTGTGCTTTGGGGCAGGCTGCTTCGCCCGGGTCGGGACAAACTCAGATTTTGGGCGGAATCATTCACGGAGTGGTCAAGTCTGGAAACATGCCGATCCCTGGGGCGGCCGTGGTGATCTCGGCGGCGGAAAGCACCCCGGCTCCGGCTAGCGGCGCTGCTCCGAACTCGACTACGGCCGGAGTTGACTTATCCGCGAACGGCGGAAGGATATCTACCTGGACCGACGTGGATGGGAGTTACTCGGCCGGGGTTCCTTCTTATGGAAGTTACACGGTACGAGTGCAGATGTTGGCATTCGCGATTGGGATGCAGACGGTGACAATCGACGCTACACACGACACCGTGGTGGCAGATTTTGAAATGACTTTGCTGTCGCGGGTGCGGACACAGAGTTCGCGGACACAAACAGCAGGCGCGCACCCCGGCGCGGGGACGGGGCAGGGTCGGCGAAATGACACTGCGGGTTCTCGCGGGTTCCAGAGCTTGTCTGCGCTGGAAAATCTGGGATCGGGCGAGGGCGGAGGAAATGCCCTGAGCGATGTGGTGCCGTCCGGGATGCCGGTGCCGGGGATCGATTCGAACAGCGCGACGGAGTCGATTGCGGTTTCGGGGAATGCTCCCAACTCGCTGAATTCGATGAGTGGAGATCAGTTACAGGATCGGATTAACGAGGCACGGGCCTCGGGAGCGGTATTTGGTGGCGGTCCGGGCGGCGGCGGGCCGGGAGGATTTGGAGGAGGTGGACTCGGCGGAGGGTTTGGCGGCGGCCCCGGTGGTGGCGGCGGGCGCGTGCGTCGAGGCTTTGACATCAATCATCCGCATGGATCGCTCTATTACGGGATCGGCGACTCAGGGTTGAACGCGGCGCCGTATGCGCTCGCTGGCGAACCGGCTCAGAATCCTTCGTATATCCGGCACAGTTTTGGCGGGTCGGTGGGCGGGCCGCTCAACATTCCTCATCTTTATAAAGGTGGGAATAAGACGTTTTTCTTTGTGAATTACAACGGGCGGCGCGGGGAAAATCCATTCGATCAGTTCTCAATTGTGCCCACTCTGCTGGAGCGGCAGGGAAATTTTTCGGCCCTATGCAAGACCAGCTTTACGGCGGGCGTTTGCAACGACCGCGATGCACGCGGGAACGTGATCGACCAGATCTACGATCCTGCGACCGGTCTGCCCATCGCCAACAATATGCTCACATCGATCAATTCGATCGCCGGCGGCCTGCTGCCATATATTCCGACGCCCAACATCACGCCGTCCCCAGGAAATTTTCAGAACTTTCACTTTGTCGCCGCGACGACGAGCAGCAGCGACGATCTGAACGTGCGCGTCAATCACGCTCTGGGCGGGGCTTCGGCGGGGCCGCGTGGCGGGCGTGGATCGCACAACAACCTGACCTTCGGATTTCACTATCACGCGTCGCACGCAAACATTACGAATCCGTTTCCGAGCGTGGGTGGGTCGACCAGTGTGCGTAATATCGATGTGCCACTGGGGTACAGCCGCACCTTTGGGAAGCTGACGAACAGCTTGCGTTTCGACTTCAATCGCTCGCGCACGCATACGCAGAATCTGTACGCGTTCAATGACAACATCGATGGCGGGTTGGGGATTGGCGGCGTGTCGGAGAACCCATTTGACTGGGGGTTACCCAGTTTGACTTTCACCAACTCGGCGAGCTTGCAGGATGTGAACCCGCAGTTGCAGCGCAACCAGACTTATACGATCTCGGACTCGATGGTCTGGAACCACAAGAAGCACACGTTTCGGTGGGGCGGCGAATTTCGTTTTGTTCAGCTCAACACAGAGGCGAGCAGCAACGCGCGCGGGGCATTTACTTTTACGGGGGCAAACACGGCAGCGTATCAGGTGGTCGACGGACAACCGGTGGCGATTCCGGGTACGGGTTTTGATTTTGCCGATTTTCTGCTTGGGTTGCCGCAACTCACTGCTGTCCAGTTTGGACAGGATAACTACTATTTTCGTGGGCATTACTGGGATCTGTATGCGCAGGATGAGTGGAAGCTGCGCGGAAACCTCACGCTGAACATTGGCGTGCGATATGAATATCTCTCGCCTTATACCGAGTTACACAATCAGATTGCGAACCTGGATCTGTCGCCGGGTGTGCTGAATCCGGCGGCGGGGACGCCTGCAGTGGCCGTGGTTACGGCGGGGCAAGGTGGGCCCTACAGCGGAGCTTTGCCGGAGAGTCTGGTGCGGCCCGATCGGAATAATTTCGCTCCGCGCATTGGATTTGCGTGGAAGCCGCTGCGGGACACAGTCATTCGCGGCGGGTATGGGATCAACTACAACACCGGCGCTTATTCGACGATCGCGCAGCAGTTGGCGTTTCAGCCGCCGTTCTCGACCGCGTCGACGAATATTCAGACCGTCGAGCAGGCCGGGGCTGGGTTTCTGACATTGGCGAACGGATTCCCCGCGCCCACGGGAATTACCAATAGCTATGCGGTGAATCCGAATTACCGGCTGGGGTATGTGCAGATTCGGAACCTGGATATTCAGCAGCAGATTCGGCCGACCTTGCTGTTGAATCTCGACTACACGGGGACGAAGGGAACGAAGCTCGATATCCTCGAAGCGCCGAACCGGACTGCCGGGCCGGATGGTTTTCAGACGCTGATTGCCGGGGCGCAGCCATTTACGTTCGAGAATTCTGTCGGCGACGCCGAGGCGAATGCGCTGTCGGCGCGGGTGCGGAAGCGGCTGGCAAACGGGTTTTCCATCGGCGGAATTTATACATGGTCGAAGTCGATCGATGATGCGTCATCGATTGGAGCGGGGGCGACGGTGGGATCGGGCGGCAGTGGATTGGGCGCGGGAGGAACCGGTGCTGGCGCGGGGGGAGGATCGGCATCGCCGGGAAGCGGCGCGAACAGCGTGGCGCAGGATCCGCTGGATTTGCCGGCGGAGCGCGGGCTTTCGGCCTTTAACCAGATGCATCGATTCACCGCGGATTACTTGCTGGAGCTGCCTTTTGGGCATGACAAGCGATTCTTGAGTGCGAATACGCCTTGGCGCGCGATTGTTGGTGACTGGCAGTGGAGCGGAGATTGGACGATTGCTTCGGGGCTTCCGTTTACACCGCGATTTGTTGGAAATTTCGGCGAGGTGAATGCCGGGACGAATGGAACGCTGCGGCCGGATATCGTGCCGGGACAGACGGTGCAGCTTAGGAGTCCGTCGATTGCGGAGTGGTTCAATACCGCGGCGTTTGTTGCGCCGCCCGATGGTCAGTATGGGAATGCGAGGCGCAACAGCATCATTGGGCCGCCGACGCACGTTGTCGATATGGCGTTTACAAAGATTGTGCCGCTGAAAGAGGCACGGGTGCTTGAGTTCAGGATGCAGGCGACGAACGTTTTCAATATTCCGAATTACACGGCGATCGATACGTCGGTGACTTCGCCGACGTTTGGAAGAGTGACCGGGGTGGGCGGAATGCGCCAAGTGACATTGACGGCGAGGTTCAGGTTCTGAGGGATAGATCGAGATGGTGAGATCCTGGTCAATTCCGGTGCAGGCTGTGCGGAGGTGGATGGAGTCGGCCGTCAGTTGTCAGCTCTCAGCTGTCAGGAAAAGTATCTGGCTGCTCGTCGTTTGCTCCTCGCTTTCTTTCTCGCAGGAGGATTACACGTTTCATGCCGAGAGCGACCTGGTTTTGGTGAATGTTACTGTTCGGGATAAGAGCGGGAATTTTGTAAAGGGACTGAAGCCCTCTGACTTTACTTTGCTGGAGGACAACAAGGCGCAGAAGATTGTTTCGTTCGATGTCGAAAGCGTAGATGCGGTGGCTAACGCCAATGTTGCACAGGCGCACGCTTTCGGAAATTCGTCATCACAGGGTGGCACAGGGTCTCAGGCACCCGCGCAGGTTGCGAATACGAATGCCGGCGATCTTTTCAAAGACCGGCGGCTGATTGTGTTGTTTTTTGATCTTTCGGCTATGGAGCCGGATGAGATCGAACACGCTGTCACGTCAGGCGAGAACTACGTCGACAAGCAGATGGCGCCGGCGGATATGGTCGCGATCGTCTCGCTGGGCAACTCTCTTACTGTCAATCAGGACTTCACTTCCGATCATGATTTGCTTAAGAAGCAGCTGCAGGCTTTCAGCGCAGGAAGTGGCCAAGGATTCGAAGATGGCACGACCGGAACGACCGAAGGTACGCAGGATACCGGGCAGACATTCACCGCCGATGACACCGAGTACAACATCTTTAATACCGACCGGCGGTTAGAGGCTTTGCGGTCAGTGGCGGATAAGCTGGCACACGTTCAGCAGAAGAAGTCACTCATCTATTTTTCGAGCGGGATGGACCGCACTGGGATTGAAAATCAATCGGAATTGCGCGCGGCGGTGAATGCAGCGGTGCGGGCCAACATGGCGATTTACACGATGGACCTGCGCGGATTGCAGGCGCTTGTCCCTGGCGGCGAGGCCCAGAATGCGAGTATGCGCGGAACGTCTGTGTATTCGGGGCAGTCGTCGATCAATGCGCTGAACTCGAATTTCATCACGCAGGAGACGCTGGTGACGTTGGCCGCGGACACTGGCGGCAAGGCGTTTCTCGATTCGAACGATTTCAGTCAGGTCTTCCGCGGCGTGCAGCAAGATACTTCGACTTACTATCTGCTCGGCTATCACAGCACCAATCCGGCGCGGGATGGAAAGTACCGACGGATATCGGTAAAGGCGAATGTAGCCGGAGTAAAGATCGATTACCGGCGCGGATACTATGCGCCCGCTGACTATCGGCATTCGACGAAGGATGATCGCGAGGCGCAGCTTGAGCAGGAACTGGCTTCGGAGCTTCCAGCGACGGACCTGCCTCTTTATTTGAGTGCGGCTTATTTCCGATTAGAGACGAACAAGTTCTATATACCGATCTCGCTCGTGGTGCCGGGATCGCAGATCCCATTCTCGCGCAATAGCGATAAAGACAAGGCGACGCTGGATGTAATTGGCGTGGTGACGGACGGCGAGCGGCATCCGGTGACGCAGATTCGCGATACCGTGAAACTGGCCGTGAGCGCGTTGGCAGAGGTGCAGAAGAAAAACGTGCAGTACGACACGGGAGTGAGCCTGCCGCCGGGCAAGTTTCATCTGAAATTCGTCGTGCGAGAAAACGAGACAGGGCGGATGGGGTCGTTTGAGACGGATCTCGAAGTGCCGGATCTGAAACAGCAGCGTTTGAAGATGAGTTCGGTGGTGCTGGCCAGCCAGGTGGAGACGGCAAAGAAGGGGTCGGCGCCGAATCCGCTGGTGCAAAATGGGTTGGAAATGATTCCGAATGTGACGCATGTGTTTTCATCGGCGGGGCACATGCGGTTGTATTACGAGGTGTATGAGCCGGGGAAGATCGAATCGGGGAGCGGAATCCGCCTTACTTCGAGCGTGGCTCTCTTTCGCGGGAAGAATAAGGTGTTTGAGAGTTCGCCGGTGGATGTGACGGAGTTGAGCGCCGCGCGGAAGGCGGGCGTGTTTCAGCTGGATCTCCCGCTGTCGGGGATTGCGCCGGGATTTTACACATGTCAGGTGAATGTGGTGGATGATGCGGCTGGGGCGTTTGCGTTTCCGAGAGTGGCCGTGCTTGTAAGAGAAAATAGGGCGACCGGTACAGTTAAGAATTGATAGACGGTATTCGGGATGAGTTGCAAGGGCGGGTCGCCCTCGCGACTGCGGCGAGTCGCCGGCGCTACGGTCTTATTTCGTGATGGACCGCTGATCCTGGGGCGGCCTTTGGGTTACCTGCTGCATGGTGGGTAGCTGGCTTGCATCCCAGCCTCCTCCCAGAGCTTCCACTAGCAATACAGCGCTGCTCATCTGCTGAATTTGCGATTGCACTAGAGTTTCCTGAGTTCCGAGGAGCGCCGTCTGTGTGGTCAGCAGGTTGAGATAGGGGTCCAGGCCGGTTTCGTATCGTACCTTTTCGAGGTCGTAGGCTTTTTGCGCGGCGCTTACTGCGGCCTGCTCCTGCTGGATTTCGTTCCAGAGAATGCGGGTTTGCGCGAGGTAGTCTTCGACCTGCTGAAAAGCACTTAGCACAGTTTGCCGATAACTGGCGACATCGGCGTTGTAAGTTGCCACGTACTGCTCAATGGCAGCGCGGCGGAGGCCAGCGTCGAAGATCGTCTCTGAGATCGAAGGGCCGACCGACCACACTCGGCTGCTGGCGTTTAGCAGTTTGCCGATGGCGGATGAAGCGAAGCCACCGCTGGCGCTTAACGTTAGCGTCGGATAGTAGGCGGCATATCCGATGCCGATCACCGCATTGGCCGAAGCCATCTGACGTTCGGCGGCCGCGATGTCGGGACGGCGCTCCAGAAGCTGCGATGGAGTTCCGGTCGGGATCGCCGGTGGCTGCGCCAGCAGCGGCTTTACTGGAATAGTGAAGTCTGTCGCGGTTTTGCCTAACAACGTGGCTATGGCGTGTTCGTACTGCGCACGGAGAATGCCGACGTTGGTCGCGGAGGCGCGAGCGCTTTCAAGCGTCTGAATGGACTGCTGGACGGAGATTTCAGTATCGGTGCCGACTTCGTAGCGTGTCTTGGCCAACTCGACTAGCTCTTCGTCGGCCTTGACCGTGGCGTTGAGGAGTTCCTGCAGCGCGTCCTGCCCGCGGATCTGGAAATAGGTTTCCGCTAGCGTGGCCTGTTCAAGCAGGCGCTCGTTTTCGAGGTCGGCGGCGCTGACCTGCGCATTCGCCTGAAACTCGCGAACCTGGTTGCGCACGCGGCCGAAAAGATCAGGCGCCCAGGAGATGTCGAGCGGAAGCTGGAATTCAGAGAATGTGCCGCCGCTGGTGGCCCCGGATCCGCCGCTGGCAGTTCCCGCGGTATGAGAGCGGCTGGCTGATGCTCCGATGGTGACGTTCGGGTAGTACTGGGCGCGGGCCTGGCGGATCTGAGCGCGAGCGGCGAGATAGTTTTCGAAAAAGACCTTTATGTTCTGGTTACCGATGTTGAGCTGCGCTTCGAGGTCATTGAGTTCCGGCTGGTTGAAAATCTCCCACCAGTTGCCGTGGAGCATGGCGTCCTGGGGCGAGGCGACCTTCCAACCTTCAGCGTCCTGAAAATTGAGCGGTGACTCTTTATAGTTTGGCGCGGCCGGAACCGTGGCTGAAGGCTTGCTGTAGTGCGGGCCTACGGTGCAGCCGAGAGTGAGCAGGAGGACTGCTGTGGCAGGTAGCAACCCACACAAGCCAAAGGACGGCTTATACGGCCCACCGTCCAAATATGGTCTCTTTAATTTCATGCAGTGCCTTCTCCGGGGGCGTCCTGGCCGTTCAACGTTTGCAGAGTGTCGCGCTCCTGCCCGAAAAGCCAGCGGAGCAGCCATAGGCGCGCGCGGTCCATTAATAAGTAAACAACGGGCGTCGTGTAAAGAGTTAGTAGCTGACTTACGATGAGCCCACCAACGATGGACAGGCCGAGGGGGCGGCGCAGCTCCGAGCCAGTTCCGGTGCCGAAGGCAAGAGGTAGGGCGCCGAAGAGGGCGGCCATGGTAGTCATCAGGATCGGACGGAAGCGTAGGAGGCACGCAGTGAAGATCGCGTCGTAGGTCGTCATGCCGTGCTCGCGCTCGGCCTGAAGGGCAAAATCGATCATCATGATGGCGTTCTTTTTTACGATGCCGATGAGCAGCACGATGCCGATGATCGAAATGACGTTCAGGTCGTTATGGAAGATCATCAGCGCGAGCATGGCGCCAACGCTGGCCGAAGGAATCGTCGAGATGATGGTGAGCGGGTGGACGAGACTCTCGTAAAGAATGCCGAGCACAATATAGACCGACAGGATGGCAACACTAACCAGGATCCACATCGTGCTCAGGGAATCCTTGTAAGCCTGCAGCGTTCCGGAGAAGTAACCATGGATAGTGGACGGGGTCCCGAGCTTCTCCTGCATCTTCTGGACGAGACGGGTGGCGTCGCTGAGCGCAAGGCCTTCGCCGAGGTTAAAAGATACCGTCACCGATGGGAACAGGCCCGAGTGAGCGATCGTTAGGGGCGCGGTGTTGGTTTTGACCGTTGCGACCGTGCCGATGGGCACGTTGCCGTGGCTGTTCGGAATATAGATATTTTTCAGGCCTTCCGGTGACTGCCAATATTGCGGAGCGACTTCGAGTACGACGTAGTACTGATTTAAGGGCTGGAAGATGACGGAAGTCTGTTCCTGCCCGAAGGCGCTGTAAAGGGTGGAGTCGAGTTGCTGCGGCGTAAAGGCGAAGCGGGCGGCGGCAGTGCGGTCGTAAGTCAAGTAAGTCTGTAGGCCGCCGTTCTGCTGATCGGAGTTGACATCCTGCAAGCCGGGAATTTTCTTCATCTGGGCGAGCAGAATCGGTCCCCATTTATTGAGATCTTCGACGTTGTCCGCCTGAATCGTGTACTGATAGAGCGCGGAACTGCCGCGGCCTCCGATCCGGATATCCTGCGAGGGCTGGAGAAATGCCTGGGCCACAGGGAGTCGATTCATCTTCGGACGGAGGCGATTGATGACATCCATCGCACCGGAATGGGGCGGGCGCTCCTTCAAGGGCTTGAGAGCTGCATAAATGAAACCGCCGTTGCCGCCCCCGGTATAGGCGTTGACGTGAGAAACAGCGGGATCGACCTTCATGACATCGACGAGTTGCAGGATGGAATTATCCATCAAGGGGAATGAGGCGTCTTGCGGACCCTGCACGCCTCCAACGATGGCGCCAGTATCCTGCTGCGGGAAGAGCCCGAACTGCATGTGCGTCATGATGACGAAGTTAAGGACGATCACCAGCACGAGCATGGTGATGACGAGCCAGGGATTGTCCAGCATCCAGCGCAGCGAGTGCGTATAGCGGCCAAGGATGAAATTAAAGAAACGCTCGCTCAGACGGTACAGACGGCCATGTTGCTGATCCTCGTCCGACTTGAGGACGTGCGCGCACATCATGGGGGTAGTGCTGAGGGAGATCACCATGGAGACAATGATGGCGGTGGAGAGTGTGACCGCGAACTCGCGGAAGAGGCGGCCGACGATGCCACCCATCATTAGAATGGGAATGAAAACTGCGATGAGCGAGACGCTGATGGAGAAAACGGTGAAGCCGATCTCCTTCGCACCGAGGAATGCGGCGGCCATTGGCTTCATGCCAGCTTCCAGATGGCGCGTGATGTTCTCCATGACCACAATGGCGTCGTCGACGACGAACCCGGTCGCGATGGTGAGCGCCATGAGCGAGAGATTGTCGAGGCTGTAGCCGCACAGATACATCACCGCGAAGGTGCCGACGAGCGAGACCGGGACCGCCACAAAGGGAATCACGGTTGCGCGCACGCTGCGCAGGAAGAAGAAGACAACCAGCACGACCAGAACGACGGATAGGCAAAGAGAGACTGTGACGTCCCGAAGGCTGGCTTTGATAGTGACGGTGCGATCGAAGACGTCGGTGAGCTGGATGGCGGACGGAATCGAGGCCTTCAGAGACGGTATGGCATCGTTGACGCGCTTGACCGTCTCGATAATGTTGGCGCCGGGCTGGCGGAAGATGATCATCGTGACCGAGGGCTTACCGTCCATGTAGCCGGCGTTGCGGATGTTCTGCACCCCATTGAGGACAGTAGCGACATCGGAGAGGCGGACCGCGGCGCCGTTGTGCTGGCCGATGATCAGGGGCCGGTATTCGGCGGCCAACTTCATCTGATCATTGGCGACGATGTCGAGCGTGGTATCTCCGTTCGAGACCTGGCCGAGCGCGAGGTGAGCGTTGGCGAGGCGCAGCGTGTTTTCGATCGACTGAAAAGAAATGCCGTAGCTGTTCATCTGCGTGGGATTGAGTTCCACGCGGACCGCGGGCGGCGAAGCTCCAACGGCGGTGACCTGTCCGACGCCGAGAATCTGCGAGATGCGCTGCGCCAGGATCGTCGAGGCCGCGTCGTACATCTGGTCTTTGCTGTAGACGTCGGAGGTGAGCGCCAGAATCATGATCGGCGAATCGGCGGGATTCACCTTGCGATAGGTCGGATTCGACGGCAGGTTGGCAGGAAGATAGGTGCGAGCTGCGTTGATGGCGGCTTCTACGTCTCGCGCCGCACCATCGATATTGCGGCTGAGATCGAACTGGATGGTGATGTTGGTGTTGCCGAGCTGACTGGAGGAGGTCATCTCGGTGATGCCCGCGATGTGGCCGAGCTGGCGCTCGAGCGGAGTAGCGACAGACGAGGCCATGATTTCGGCGCTTGCGCCCGGCAGACCAGCGTTGATGTTGATGGTGGGGAAATCGACCTGCGGCAGAGGCGCAGCGGGGAGCACCGTGTAGGCGATGGCGCCGGCAATGGCGATCGCGACCGTAATGAGCGTGGTTGCGACCGGCCGCTTGATGAATGGGGTGGAGATGCTCATACGCTTCCCGCGCCGGCCTATGCCGGCGACGGACCCTCCTGTGGCGACGGCAGATTCTGGTCCGGATTGTCGGCGCCTTTCTTCGAGAAGCGTTGCGCGATGCGGTCAAAGAAGATATAGATGACCGGCGTTGTGTAGAGCGTAAGAATCTGGCTAAGGAGCAGGCCGCCGACCATGGCGATACCGAGCGGACGGCGCAATTCGGAGCCGAGGCCTGTACCGAGAGCGAGGGGAATGCCTCCGAGCAGCGCGGCCATCGTGGTCATCATGATGGGGCGGAAGCGGAGCAGGCTGGCCTCGTAGATCGCATCGGTCGAGGACTTACCGTGCTCGCGTTCGGCTTCGAGCGCGAAGTCGACGATCATGATGCCGTTTTTCTTGACGATGCCGATGAGCAGGATGATGCCAATGATGGCGACGACGCTCAGGTCCTGCCTGAATAACATCAGAGCGAGCAACGCGCCGACGCCCGCCGAGGGCAGCGTGGAAAGGATTGTGATTGGGTGGATGAAGCTCTCGTACAAAACGCCGAGCACGATATAGACAGTGACGAGTGCGGCGAGAATCAGCAGCGATTCATTCGACAGCGAATTGTGGAACGATGCCGCTGTACCTTCGAAGCCGGTTTGCAGGCTTGCCGGTGGATTGAACTTGTCGGAGAGGCCGTCGATCTTGCTGATGGCGGTGCCGAGCGAGGCGTGGGCCGCAAGATTGAAAGAGATGGTGACGGCAGGGAACTGGCCCTGATGCGTAATGGTGAGCGGCTTGCGGACCAGTTCGAGGTGCGTGAAGGCGCTCAGGGGCACGGCATTCGCGATCTGAGAACTGCTGCCGCCCGTGGAGGATACGACGGTTCGCGCAAGTGCCGTTTGCAGCGGCGCGAGGATAGACTGCCCGGGCGTTGGCGTGTATTGCACGGATTGCGTGGCGGCGTTCGACCCGGCAGACGCCGAACTGGACGACGAGAACGAGGTGGCCGCGCCCGAGCCTGTCGCGCTGGCCGAGGCGTTCGATTGCAGGAAGATCGATTGCAGGTTGTCGGGCGAGAGTTGGAACGAGGGCAGCGCCTCCAGAATGACGTGATACTGGTTGAGCTGCGTGTACATCGTCGAGATCTGGCGCTGGCCAAAGGCGTCGTAGAGTGCATTGTCGATCGTCGAGGTGGCGATGCCGAGACGCGAGGCGGTGACGCGGTCAATTGTCAGCGAGACGGCCAGGCCGCCGGTCTGCTGGTCGGTCGCCACATCTTCGAGTTCCGGCATCTTCTGCATCTCTGCGACATACTTGGCGGTCCAGTCGTTCAGCTCGTTGATGTCCGGATCTTCGAGCGCGAACTGATACTGAGTGCGGCTGACCCGGTCGTCGACGGTGATGTTCTGCACCGGCTGCATATACATCTGAAACCCCTGCACGTTGTTGCCGATTTTCGCTTGCAGGCGGCGAATGACATCGGAGGCGCTCATGTGGCGCTGGTCGAGCGGCTTCAGGTTGATGGAGTAGCGACCGGAGTTGAGCGTGGTGTTGGTGCCGTCGGCGCCAATAAACGAAGACAGGCTCTCGACCGCCGGATCCTTCATGATGATGTCGGCAACTTGCTTCTGTTTCTCCGCCATGGCAGAAAATGATGTAGGCTCGGGCGCCTGCGAAATACCCTGAATCACGCCCGTGTCCTGCACCGGGAAGAATCCCTTCGGGATGATGATGTAGAGGACGACCGTGAGGACAAGCGTGGCAACGGCCACGATCAGCGTGATGGTCTGATACTCAAGCACTCTCTTCAGCGTGCGGCCGTAGAAGGCAATCATGCCGTTGAAGACATCTTCCGACCAGCGGTAGAAGCGCGTCTGCTGAGCTTCCGGCGTGTGCTTGAGGATGCGCGCCGACATCATCGGCGTGAGCGTCAGCGAGACGACGGCCGAGATCACGATGGTGACGGCCAGCGTGACCGCGAATTCGCGGAAGAGCCGTCCGACGACGTCGCCCATAAACAGCAGCGGAATCAATACGGCGATCAGTGACACCGTCAGCGAAACGATGGTAAAGCCGATCTGTTCGGCGCCCTTGAGCGCAGCAGCCATGGGCTTGTCGCCCTGTTCGATGAAGCGCGAAATGTTTTCGATCATGACGATGGCGTCGTCAACGACGAAGCCTGTCGAAATCGTCAGCGCCATGAGCGAGAGGTTGTCCCGACTGTATCCAAGCAAGTACATCACTGCGTAAGTGCCAACCAGCGAAAGGGGCACGGCGACACTGGGAATGATGGTGGCCTTAAGGCTGCGCAGGAATAGGAAGATAACGAGGATAACGAGGCCGATGGTAAGCACCAACTCGAAATCGACGTCGTCGACCGACGATTGAATGGCGGTCGTGAGGTCGGTGAGCTTTGTGACCTGAATGCTAGCGGGCAGGTTGGCCTGGAGTTGCGGCAGCAGTTTCTGAATACTCTCGACGACCTTAATCGTGTTCGCGCCGGGCTGCCGCTGAATATTAAGGATCACGGCGGGTGTGTCGTTCATCCAGGCGGCTTGCTTCGAGTTTTCGACACCGTCGGTCACGCTCGCAACATTTTTCAAGAAGACCGGTGCGCCGTTGCGGAAGGCCACGACGACGTCGCGATAGTCTCCGCTGTTCTGGAGTTGATCGTTGGCGTTGATCTGGAAGTCCTGGCGCGGGCCGTCGAAGTTACCCTTGGCGGCGTTGACGCTGGTCTGGGTCAGCGCGGTGCGGACGCCTTCGAGATCGATTCCGTAAGAAGCGAGTGCCACCGGATTGGCTTGAATGCGGACCGCCGGCTTCTGCCCGCCGCTGATGCTGACTAAACCTACTCCGCTGAGCTGAGAAATCTTTGGCGCGAGACGCGTGTCGACGAGATCCTCGACTTTGGAGAGAGGAATCGTGTCGGACGTGATGGCGAGAGTAAGTACTGGCGCGTCGGCGGGGTTCGTCTTGCTGTAGATCGGTGGTGCGGGCAGGTTTGAAGGCAGCAGGCTCTGCGCGGCGTTGATGGCCGATTGCACTTCTTCTTCCGCGACGTCAATCGGCAGCGACAACACAAATTGCAGCACGACGACCGAGACTCCACCCGAGCTGGTCGAAGTCATCTGGCTCAGACCCTGAAGCTGGCCGAACTGGCGCTCGAGCGGTGCAGTGACCGTGGTCGCGGTCACATCCGGGCTCGCGCCCGGATAAAACGTCAGGACCTGGATTGTGGGATAGTCAACCTGCGGCAGCGCCGAAACCGGTAGCTGGAAGTAGGCGACTATTCCCGCCAGCAGAATGGCCGCCATCAACAGTGAAGTTGCGACCGGCCGCAGGATGAATGGCCGCGAAGGGCTCACTGCGATTTGCTCCCGTTTGGCTTGCCTCTGCCGGATCTGTTCTGATGCAGGCCGTTGTTTTGGTTTTGCTGGTTGGCCTGATTCTGATTCTGTCCCGGCGGGCCTTGCTGCTCGACAATGTTAACTTTCGAGTTGTTCTGCAGTTTCTCGAAGCTCGAATCGGCAACGACTTCGCCGGCATTGAGGCCCGTGACCTGGGTAAGGTTGTTGTCGGTTGCGCCGGTCGTAATGTTGCGCGTCTGCGCGGCGCCATTCTGAATGACCCAGACGAAGGCCTGCGTGCCATTGTGCTGGATGGCCGAGGAATCAATAAGAATTACGTCGTGGAGCGTGTCGACGAGCAGACGTGTGTTCACGAACTGGTTCGGGAAGAGCGCGTTGTCTTTGTTGTCGAAAATGGCGCGCATCTTGACCGTGCCGGTGGTTGTGTCGATCAGGTTGTCGGTGGTGAGGAGTTTGCCGGTTGCGAGCTGCTTGCTCTGGGCGCGGTCGAGCGCTTGCACTGCCAGAGTCTGGTTCTTGTGCAGTTGCGATAGAACCTGTTGCAGGCTGTCCTCGGAGATGGTGAAGACGACCGTGATCGGTTGCAGTTGGGTGATCACGGCGAGGGCTGTGCTGCTGCCCGAATTCACCACGTTGCCGGGATCGACCAGGCGCAGACCAACGCGTCCGGTGATGGGCGCGACGATGTGGGCAAAACCAAGCTGGACGCGGTCGAAATCGACGTTGCCCTGGTCGAGCTTGACCGTACCGCGGTCCTGCAAAACGATCTTTTCTTGATCATCGACCTGCTGCTTGGCGATGGCATTGCGCGACAGCGCCGTCTTGTAGCGTTCAAGATCCATCTCGGCTTGGGCGAGCAGGTGCGTGTCGCGCTCGAGCGTGCCTTCGGCGACTTTCAACGTTGCCTCGAAAGGACGCGGATCGATATCGACTAGCGGATCGCCTTTCTTGACGAGTTGGCCTTCGCGGTAGTGCACATCGACGATCTGACCTGTTACCTGGCTGACGATCGACGCGGTGTAGACAGGCGTGACCGTGCCAATCGCATTTAGGTAAACGCCGATCTGGCCTTGTCTCGCGGTTGCGGTGGTGACGGTGACGGGGCCGCCAAAACCGCCTCGGCCCATTCCTGCGGTAGCTGCGGGCGAGCTGCTTCTCCCGCGAAGGACCCACCAGAAGGCGAGCGCGAAGACTAGCAATACGACAATCCAGACCCATGCGTGACGCTTCGGTTTGAGTTCGGGGAGCGCGGTGTCACGGGCGGGGCGGGCCGGCGCCGGCGGTGGCAAATTGGGCGGAGTAGGAGTATGGGATATTTGATCGGTCATCGTTGATTATGCGGATTTGAAGATATGGTTCTCCTGCGACTTCGCTGAAGGCACGACGACGGCTAACGCGGCCAGTAAGCGTGAATTAACTATTATGGCAAAAGCGGACCGAGGTTGGCGTAAAGTCCTGTAAAGCCTGACCCTCTCCACACGCTCCTGCTGTTTCACAGGCCGCGTCTCAAGGAGATGTTTCTCCCTGCGTTCCCTGCGAATCCTCCGCGCCCTCTGCGTTTTAAGATCTTTCCCTGACGCCTCACTCGTCAACGTGCAGAAGCATCTCAACAAACTCCTCGAAGCTGTTGTGTCGCCGACTCTCACTTCAGTTGCGCTTCCAAGGAGCATCGTGGAAGAATGCCCGCATGACGCGATCGAAACTTCTTCTCTTCTTTCTCTTGTCCTTCCTGCTCCTAATCGTGGCATCCGCGATTGCGGCCGACGCGATGCCTCCTTCGGACGATCAGAAACTGGCGCACGATATCTACAAGCAATTTGTCGAGATTCAATCCGGATTCACGACCGGCTCGACAACTCCGGTTGCTGAGGCGGCGGCCGCGCAGTTGAAAGCCGCGGGATTTCCTGACTCCGACATCTTTGTCGGCGGAGCGAGCCCGAAGAAATTGAACATCGTAGTGCGTTATCACGGCACTGGAAAAGCGCGGCCAATCTTGCTGCTGGCGCACGAAGATGTTGTTGAGGCCAAGCGCGAAGACTGGAGTATGGATCCGTTCCAGTTCACGGAGAAGGACGGATATTTCTACGGACGCGGAACTGGTGATGACAAGGCGCAGGCTGCGGTCTGGATCGCGAATTTGATTCGCTACAAGCGCGAGGGATTCAAGCCGGACCGCGACATTATTGTCGCGCTGACCGCTGATGAAGAAGGCGGCGGACCTTTTAACGGAGTCGATTGGTTGCTCAAAAATCATCGCGACCTGATCGATGCCGAGCTTGCGCTCAACGAAGGTGGTTGGGGCGAAGCGGCGCATGGAAAAAAGATTTCCAACAACCTTCAGGTGAGCGAAAAGTATGTCATCGACTTTCGCTTCGAGGTGCGCAACAAGGGCGGTCATAGCTCGATTCCTGTGGCCGACAATGCGATCTATCATCTTGCGGGCGCGCTGCAGCGGCTTTCACAATTTGGATTTCCGCTGAAGACAAATGAGGTGACAGCGGCTTACTTCGCAGCCCTGTCGAAAATTGAGACCGGGCCGATCGCGGCGGAATTGGCGAAGACTGCTGAAGGCTCTCAGCCAGCGATGGAGAAGGTGGCTGCGGCCTCTCCTGCATGGAACGCCACTTTGCGGACGACTTGCGTGGCGACTGAACTCGAAGGCGGTCATGCAAAAAATGCGCTGCCCCAACTGGCTGCGGCGAACGTCAACTGCCGCGTGCTGCCCGAGGATTCCATCGACTACGTGCGCGATACTTTGCGAAAAGTTGTGGGCGATGATCAGGTGTCGATCAAGATCACAGGCGAACCGGGGAAGGGGCCGGCTTCGCCGCTGCGTCCGGACGTGATGAACGCTGTCAAGCAGGCGACAGAGGCCGAGTGGCCGGGCGTTCCCGTGGTCCCGATGATGGTGATGGGCGCGACCGACGGGCGTTCCACCCGCGAAGCTGGAATCCCGACCTACGGCGTGCAGGGATTTTTCTTCGATCGCGACGATATACGGTTTCACGGGCGCGACGAGCGCATGGGCGTGCGCGAGTTCTACGAGGGCCAGGAGTTCTTGTACGAACTGGTGAAGACGCTCGCGAGGTAGGGGGATATCCGCGCTTTTTCGTAAATTCCTACTGCTAAACAATATTCTTACTTCATTTGTATTGACGTACTTTATGCTATTTGTAATACTAGTTAGCATGAGTACGACAGAAAAATCCGAGACCGTCTGGTTTACGACGAAGGGACAGGTTGTCATCCCTCTCCGTCTTCGCAAGCAATTCGAAATTGAGGAGGGAACCAAAGCGGTGGTGCAAGCCACGCCCGAGGGGATCCTCCTCAAGCCGGTGACGGCAGCGCTCATCCGCCGCGGTCGCGGCATCCTTAAGAGCACGCCGGGACGCAAATCGCCAGCCCAGGGGTCGCAGGTCTTTGGCTCGTTGACGGAAGAGTGGGCCGAGCACAAGAAACAGGAGCGCGCGCTCGAGGAGCGGCATGCCCGCTAAGGTGCTCAACAGCTTCGCTCTCATCGCCTACTTCCGCGACGAGGCAGGGGCTGAGGCGGTGGAGCAACTGCTCGTCTCCGCCAGCAAAAAAGACAGCCCGCTTCACATGACCGATGTGAACTACGCCGAGGTGAAGTACTCGATTCTGAAAAAAGACGGCGCCGCTGCCTGGGCGGAGGCCACAAAAGTTCTTGATGGCCTGCCCATTGATTTCCACTCCATCAGTCGCGCCCAGGCCGACGCTGCCGCCGATTTCAAAGCGCGTTTCAAGTTGAGTTTGGCCGATGCCTTCGCCGCCGCTCTGGCCAAAGAAATGAAGGCTGAACTCGTGACCGGCGACGCGGAATTCAAGCCGCTTGAGGGGGAAATCAAAATTCATTGGTTGAAATGAGGGCGGGTCGCCCGGTTCTCCGCCCCGCCGATTTTGATCCCACATGACTGAGGGTGCCCCATGTCTCGCGCGGTTCGAGACATGGGCAACGATGCCGACGGCAGCGAGAGATTCTACGCCGCCGGCGCTCGAATCTTTAGCTTCAGCCCCCGCAAGAAAAATTGGTGAACGTCCCGTGTCCCCGTGTCCGCCGTATCCCCACGGTGGAAGAGCGGCGCTTGAGCGCCGCGTTCCCGATCGCCGACCCCAGGGCAACGAGGCAAGCACCCCGCTACCCCACCGCTCTTCCTGAGGCGCAGCATTCCGCACCCACCCCCGGGGCAGCGAGCGCGCGACGATAGTGGAGTGACCGCAGCGTGGCTCGGCGTTAGTCGTTCGCTGCCGATCGCCTGACCATCTTGAAGTTGATGTCGGCGTCGGGGAAGATCGGCAATATCACGGTTCCCCAGTGCTTCTCTGGCCGCATGAAAGTGTACAGGGGCTCGGTGTATTTCGGCTGGTGATTTTCCTTGGCGGAGGCGTCGGCTTCGAGGATGTAGTCGGGCGCGAACTCGGGGGGAATCCACAGCTGATCGATACCGACTCCACCCTCGGCCCAAAGCCACTTCCCGGAACGGCTTTCGACCTTGCCATTGGGCCAGAAGATCGTTTCGGAGAAAGTTTTATCCGGCGAAAGTTTGAGTTCTATCTTGCCGTTTCCAGCTTTGAGTTCGTAGTCGCCGGGCACGTCGGATTCCGATTTGACCAAGCTGCAGCCAGCCGCGAAAAGCAACAGCGCGAGGATGAGCAGAAGCGCGCTTCTTGGGAGCTGTTGGGTCGTTCTCCTCTCATTAAGTCTCGCGGCGGGTCGCCCGGTTCTCCGCCCCGCCGATTTTTGATCCCACATAACTGAGGGTGCCCCATGTCTCGCGCGGTTCGAGACATGGGCAACGATGCCGACGGCAGCGAGAGATTCTACGCCGCTGGCGCTCGAATCTTCAGCTTCAGCACGTCCCACTGATTCACGGCGACCGCGCCCGCTTCCCCAAACGCGTACGCCCGGTAACTGCTCCATCGCCACAGCTCCGGCGACTCCACCAGACCGCGCTTCACCGGATTCTGGTGCATATAATGCAGCTTCTCCGTCCGCTTTTTCGCGCTCCAGACGCTGAAATCGTAAAACCGCGCTTGCCAGATGTGATGGGAGGGCTCGAACATCTCTCCCTGCGCGGGACTGCGGCGTCGCTTCCGTTCCGCCAGCACTCGCCGCGCAAACCCCAGCTTCAGCGCCTGCATGACGACCGACGGCGTGCGCTCCTGCGGTTCGCTGATCAACAGGTGAAAGTGTTCCGGCATGACCACGTATCCGACGACGACAAACCGATAGTGCCGCCGCACACGCTCCAGCACGGTAAGAAACAAGTCGCGCCGTCGGGCGGTGCCGAGCAGCGGTTGCCTCTGGTAACAGCTGCAGGTGATGAAGTGTAAGTCGCCTGCGCCGTAGTAACGATGCAGTCCCCAGGGCATAAGGTGAGGATAGGTGGAGGCAGGGTGGCAAACCAGTGAGCGCGGACACAAGAAAACGGTGATGAAATATTGTGGCTGGAGTCGTGGAGATGTCCCCATGTCTCGAACCCCGCGAGACATGGGGCACCCCTCGGTATCGGTGGAAGAAGAAACCGGTCATGGTGGAGATCCGGGCCACCCGCCAAACGAACAATAGGAGGGCGGAACCTCAATTCTCAGGATTGGGGTAAACCGCAAGAATGGATTACGAAGCTCAGGCGGTTAACCTGTGGCACGTACGGCTCGAAAGTTAATCGCCCCCCGTTCGAAGAATTACTTTTACGCCGTTTCATCGCAATTGTTCAAACCGAACACAAGGTATTGCGCCTTCTCCGACCGATCCTAAAACGACCGGCGGGGAAGTCGCTTATTCACCCGAACAAAAAGGTATTAAGAAGGGAACTAGAAATCAGAAATACGCTTGTGCTAGGCTTGTGTCATACGGCAGCAAATGCCGTAAATAAAGGGCTTGTGATGGCTCCGCCCGTAAACTAGAGCTTGAACAGATCTTCTCAGGTCGAGTTCCCGTCGAGGTAATGTGTATGTACCTTCTGACCCCTTCACCCCGTTAGAGTTCAACCTTTTCCGTGTTGCTCTCTTCATCATTTTCATAGCCGCCCTTTTCCGATTTGTAATAAAAGAGATCGGAGGCGGCGACTAGTCCAATTCGGCAAAAATACAAGCAAACCCTAAAAATGGACGATCCCACCAAGTAGCCTCCGGGATGCTACCTGATGGGATCGTTCGGGACTGACGCCGCGCCCCCCAACGCCCAAAATACAGACGCCGGTTTTAGGGACTAGCACATAAGCCGAGTGGCGTGTCGCACCTGGATTGCTCCAGTGGGGCTTCCATTTGTTGTTCCCCTCGGTTCAGGCGACACCACGTCCCGGAATCGTTCTGGCATCGACATTCCCTACAGCGATCCTTGCCTCTAATAGCTGTTGCTAATAGCTCAACGCTTTCGCTTCCCGATTAGCACTGCCGCGAGAGCCTCGTGACATCGGCAGGACAGCGCACTAATTTAGCGATGTAATTCGCCACTTGGTGCACCTCCCAGTAGACCGGCATAACAGCCCGGCAGCTACTTACCAAAATGATAGTACAAAACCCACTCGCCGGTTTTTTCATCCTTCCGCATTTGAGCGTATAGCTCTTTCTTCAAGCCAATCCCCGCGTCCATGAAAAGGCCAGTTCTCTCCTCAATGTCTTTTCGGTTCACTTCAGCCCGAAATTTCTTATACGTTTCGAGCTTCGTCTTTCCGCGAACCACGTCGCCCATGCCGCCCATTCTCTACTCCTAAACGCCTTACCCAACTTGCAGCGGTCGCCTGCCTCAACCTATTCGAACTTGTATTCCGGTGGCAGCTGAAAACGGAAACGATTAGGCCAGCGCGGTCCTGGATCGTCAGGATGCTGTTCAACCAGACGCGCTCCAAACCGCAGGTGAACCTCAAGGAGTGGAACCAAGATGTCTACGATGGTTCCCCAAACGGAATCGAAAAGTTCTTCCGCCGTTTTCGGATTGTAGAATCCCGCGAACCTCTGAGGATCGCCAGCCGGGTGTTCAACGCCTTCGTTTCGAAACTCCACCAGTTTTGCCTGCCAACCATTTCGATTATCTTTCAGCAAATTTTCATAGTCGTCGCGCAATTTGCTCAGGAGTGGATGAGACTTCCTGAAATTATCAACTCCTGCCTTGAATAAGCTGTCCTTTTGATAGAGAAACCCAATGTCGAAGTCCAATTCCTTAACGGCCAATTGCAGCAATTGCTTATATGCCTTCCAGAGTTTTCCCGAGAGATCTTTGTAGAGCTCCGTCTGATCCATCACTGGCAATGGCTGTCCCACCGATGCGCGGATTTTCTGGAGCACCAAGAATGAAGGCATCAACCCTTCGACGAGCACAGCAAGAATCGCTTCTTTCGCTCGTGTGCGAGCATCACCTTCGATGTTCCCACCGTCAACGAAGGTAGGAAGTTCAAGCATCTGTTTTACGAATTCTTCGTCGCTGCCAATATTTGCATACAGCACAGGTTTCCACTGCGACGGGTGTTGTCCATTCTTCGCGTCAATCCGGTGAACCGCCATTAGCTTAACTCCATGTTTTCCTTACCGCCTCTTCGAGTGGATCCTGCCTCGATTTTACCCAAGGAGCGTAATGCCTCTGCATCACCGAAATATTCTGATGGCGCGTGGGCCCGATCTCCAGCCGGCGCTTCGCAGTAACGAAATTGGGGTGCCCCACACCCGGCGCTCTTCCAGATGTTGGGCGTCACGGCCGCCGCCGTCTTGCCCAAAACCCATCCGTCGCCCATTTTTCATCACATTTTTCCCGTGCAACCATCACCGACAAACAACCGCGATCCATGCGAAGCTTCCCAAGGGTGCGGGATCAAGGACTGTGTCCGTCTCCAGAGACGGCGCCAACCCTGTCACGTCCTTGCTGGCTCTTTGACAAGTTCAACCATGCATTCCCAAAATGGGACCGATAACTAACTTCCTTCCAATTACTTAGTAAGAACCCGGTAAAAAGTACATAGTCGATGGGGGAGGGGGGGGTACCCCCCCCAAAAAACCAAAGACCGGGCGGCCCGATCTTCGGGGGAGCAGTGTGGCGCGGTTGATCTTGTCGCAAAGAAATACGTGTGGAGGCGCCACAAAATTTCAAAACGCAGAGTTCGCTGAAGTTTCGCAGAGGCCGCTGAGAAAAGCTCTTTGCGGCCTCTGCTCGTTTTTTTGATCGCTTCCTTTTTGTCTCCGCCTACTTTCCCGCTTCTGGATTTGCCAGCAGCCGGATTGCGGCGGCGAAGGTTGCGCTTGACAGTTTCGGTATATGTATGTACAGTTTGTACATCGACGAGAGGCAGAAATGCTTTTCGAGTGGGACGAAAGGAAGCGGCGATCTAACCTGGCGAAGCACCTGATTGACTTTCAGGATGCCGTGCAGGTCTTCGACGGACCGGTTTTTGAAAAAGTGCAGCGGCGGCACGGCGAGAACCGTGTTTTAGCTATCGGCCTTATGCAAAGCATCGAGATCGTGGTGGTTTACACGCTGCGCGGCAATCGCCGGCGGATCATTTCGGCCAGAAGGGCTCATCGAGATGAAAGGAAAGCTTATGCGCGGCAGCTCGAGGACGCGATCGAAGGGAGCCACGGATCTTAAGCGGCTCAGAGGGATGCGCGACGCGGACATCGACTTCTCCGATATCCCAAAGCTCGGAAAGTCTTTCTGGAAGCGCGCGAGGCTGGTTATGCCTGAGCCCAAGGATCGGCTGACCATCCGGGTGGATCACGACGTCGTCGAGTGGTTGAAGGAAAATGGCCCCGGCTACCAGACGCGTATCAACGCCATCCTTCGTTCTTACATGGAGGCTCAGGCCAGCGGAGATTGATGGCGCTTGACGGGCCTGCGGCGTGATTGGATCACGAAAGCGAAATCTTGAGACGCAGAGATCGCTGAGGCCGCTGAGAAAAGCTCTTTGCGGCCTCTGCGCGTTTTTTGATTACTTACTTTCCTTCTTCCTGATTACTTGCCTGCTTCCGGATTCGCCAGCAGCAGCATTGGAACGTCCTGCTGTTTTACTAAGTTGTTGTAGGCTGCGACGTCGGTCGCTACGATCGTCTTCCACTTTGCCAGTTGCTCATCGACCTGCTTGCTGACCATGTCGAAGACTTCGTAGGACTGCGCAGTAGGAGCCGAGTCGGCGCTCTCGACCACTCCGCCGAGCGCGGCCAGATGGTTGTTAAGGCGAACCGGGAAGTTGAGGACGTCCTGTCCGCTCTTGGCTTTGGTCTGGATGAGCGCTTCCTCGACCTCGGTCATCTTCTTGTCGAGCGCTTTGCCCGCATCGGCCAGCGCTTTGGCCCGCGAGTCGTTCTTCATGCGCTTGTCGACGGCCTTGATCTGGTCGCGCATGTCGCGGATCTGGATGATCGCGTCGTCGGTCTCGGTGAGCTTGTCACGGATCTTGAGCGACAAGTCGAACTGCTTGGCGAGATCGTCGGGACCGAGCTTGAGCCGCGGATCGGCCGCGATCGTCAGCGGAGCAGTGTAGATCTTGCCAAGCACTGTCAGACGCACCTGGTAATTTCCGGGAAGCGCAGTTGGCCCATCCGTTCCGCCTCCCCAGAGCGGCGCGTGCGGAACGGGCGTTGCGCCTTCGTAGCGGAGATCCCAGACGAAGCGGTTGAGGCCCGCTTCAGCGGGAAGATCGCTTGCTCCTCCGCGGCTGAAGAAGTCTTCTTCGCCCGCTGGACCTTCGTCGCCTTTCTTCTTGGGGAACTTGCGGACGACCTTGCCCGACGAGTCGAGGATTTCGAGGGTGATCTTGGGAGACTCGTTCTTGTCTTTGTCCTTGTCGGCCTCGGATTTGGATGCTTCGGACTTCTCTTTGTCGGAGCCGCTGGCTTCGGCTTTCGCGCCTTCGGACTTGGTTTCGGGTTGAGCGGTTTCCGGAGCTTTGGATCCAGCCTTGTCGCCTTCCGCTCTCTTCTCCGGCTTCAGCGAGGTTTTGAGCCAGTAATAAATCACTGCTCCAGAGGGCGGATTATGGCCTACGCTTCCGCCGCGGGCGCCGAAGAATCCGCCGGGAAAAGTAGAGTGATTCGCGGTGAAGGGCGTGAAGAGGTGCGCTTCTTCGTTCGGGATGGAGTCTTGATATTGCTCGAGCGGCGTGATGTTGTCGAGCACCCAGAAGCTGCGACCGTGCGTGGCTACTACCAGGTCGTTGTTCTCGGCAGTGCTCTTCACGACGAGGTCGTTCACCGGAGACATCGGCAGATTGAGTTGGAGCGACTTCCAGTTGGCGCCGTCGTCGAAGGAGACGTAGACGCCCTGCTCGGTTCCGGCGAAGAGCAGGTTGGGATGACGCGGATCGATGCGCACGGCGTGAACGTAATCGTCGGCGGGAAGGCCGTTCGTGAGCGAAGTCCAGGTTTTGCCAAAGTCGGCGGTCTTGAAGATGTACGGAGAGAAGTCGTCCGACTTGTGGCGCTCCACTGCGACATAGGCTGTGCCTGCATCGCGCGGCGAGGCTTCGATCATGCTGACGGTTCCCCAGTCAGGCATGGCTTTGGGCGTGACGTTGTCCCAGTGCTGGCCGCCGTCGCGCGTGATGTGGATCAGGCCGTCGTCGGTGCCCGCCCAGATCAAGTCCTTCTGCACGGGCGACTCGACGACCGAGAAGATCGTGTCGTAGACCTCGACGCCGGTGTTGTCCTTGGTGATTGGGCCGCCGGACGCGGCTTGCTTGGACTTGTCGTTGCGCGTCAGGTCTGGGCTGATTATGGTCCAGTGCATGCCGGAGTCGGTCGTCTTGAACAGCACCTGAGCCGCGAAGTGGAGAGTCTTCGGGTCGTGCGGCGAGAAGACGATGGGCTCGGTCCACTGGAAGCGATACTTGGTGTCGGCGGGAGCCCAGCCGATGGGATTGATCGGCCAGGGCGTGATGTTCTGCTCCTCGCGGGTGCGGTGATCGTAGCGCGTGATCTCTCCGCCGTAGGAGCCGGCGTAGACGATGTCGGGATCGGCGGGATCGGGTGCGATGTAGCCGCTCTCGCCGCCGCCTACCTCGTACCAATCGGAGCGATCGATGGCGCCGTCGGGGCTGGCGCTGGCGATGCCGACCGTTGAGTTGTCCTGCTGCGCACCGTAGATGTAGTAGGGGAAACGGTTGTCGGTGGTGACGTGATAGAACTGCGCGGTCGGCTGGTTGTAAATAGTGGACCAGCTTGCGCCTCCGTTTATGGAGATGGTTGCGCCGCCGTCGTTGCCGTTGATCAGGCGTTTGGGATTGGTGGGATCGATCCAGAGACCGTGATTGTCGCCGTGCGGCGCTCGGATATTCTCGAAGGTCTTGCCGCCGTCATTGGAGCGATAGGCACTGGTGTTGAGCATGTAGACGGTCTCGGCGGACTTGGGGTCGGCGAAGATGTGCGAGTAATACCAGGCGCGCTGGCGGAAACGGTGATCGTCGGAGAGAAGATGCCAGGATTCGCCGCTGTCGTCGGAACGGAAGATGCCGCCTTTCTCGGCTTCGACGACTGCCCAGACGCGATTGGGATTGGCGCCGGAGACGGTGACGCCGATGCGGCCTAGAGTGGTTTCGGGGAAGCCATGGCCCTTCAGTTGCTTCCATGTATTGCCGCCATCGGCGGAGCGATAGAGACCGCTGCCGGGCCCGCCGCTGTCCATGCTCCACGGAGTTCGGCGAACCTGCCAGAGCGCAGCGTAGATAATGTTGGGATTGGAAGGATCGAAGGCGAGATCGATGCCGCCGGATTTCGCGTCTTTGTAGAGGACTTTGTCCCAGGTCTTGCCGCCATCTTGCGTGCGGAAGATGCCGCGCTCTTCGTTGTCGGCGAAGGGATGGCCGAGGGCCGCGACGAAGGCGATGTCGGGATTGTGCGGATTGACTAGGAGGCGGCCGATGGCGTGGGTGTCGCGCAGGCCGACGAATTTCCAGGTGGCTCCGGCATCGATGGATTTGTAGACGCCGTTGCCTCCGACGATGTTGCCGCGGACGCAGGCTTCGCCGGTGCCGACGTAGATGACGTTGGGATCGGACTCGGAGACGGCGATGGCGCCGATAGCGGGCGAGGCGTCTTTGGTCTTGTCGAAGATCGGATGCCAGTTGAGGCCGCCGTCGGTGGTCTTCCAGACTCCGCCGGCTGTGGAGCCCATGTAATAAGTGTCGGCCTGGCCGACTACGCCAGAAACAGCGACCACGCGGCCGCCGCGGAACGGGCCAACTAAGCGGTACTCGAGGCCCTTCCAGGGGTCTTTGTTTCTTGCGTCTTCGTCATCCTGGGTGGTGACGTTGGTGGCGGCGGGTTGGGCAGGCTTTTGCGCCTCAGCTTTTTGTGTTTCTTTCTTGGGGTGCTTTTGCGCGAAGGCGGTCGTCACGCAGCACGCCAACAGAAGGACGAGCATAGGGTTTCGCAAGGGACCTATTCCTCCAGAGGGGTTGGGGATGAAAATTCGCAAGGGACAATACTACGCCGAACTACGATTGAGCATCGTGGTTTTGGAGGCGAGCTTAGTTTGGCGCTGGAAAGCACAGCATTTACAAAGGCTTACCAATGAGGCAAAGTCAATAGTCAGCGAGGGCGAGATCAACCGGCAGGATACAGAATGTATCCGTATCGCCGGGAATCGCATCGAAATCCTCGGCTGTCAAGCTTGACGTGTGGAGAGCGAGACGATGACATTTCCTGAACTAAACCGCCTGCTTTCTCCGGCGTTGCTGTTGATGCGCTTGATGGTGGGAGCGATCTTCGTTACGAGCGGCTGGAGTCACACTACCAAGGCGAAGCAGCGCGCGCAGAGCATCGAGATGAGCGAGGGGTTCACGCGCTTTCTTGGAATCGCCGAACTGGCCGGCGGGCTCGGCGTGGTGTTTGGCGTGTTGACGCAACTGGCGGCGTTTGGGCTGATTCTGGTCATGTCGGGCGCGATCTACAAGAAGATCGCAGTTTGGCATACGGGGTTTTGGGGAGAGAAGGCTTCGGGGTGGCACTACGATCTGATGCTGGTGATTATGAATCTGGTAATCATTGCAACAAATGGCGGGGAATGGGTGCTAAGGAAGTAGTGTTTGTTTCGGAGCGCGACCGGAAGCCTGACCACGAAGGTCACTAAGGTCCACGAAGGAAATCCCTCGAGAGGAACGCGATGATGCCGAGATATTTAAACTACAAAATACTTGGCGGCTGGGTGATGGACCACGATCGCTGAGGTGGACTGCTCGGGCTCTAGCAGGAAGCCTGAGGTGAGGCGGACGCCTACGTTCTTCTCCGGATCGAGCAGCTTGAAGAGCTTGGTCTGGTCTTCCAAGTTTGGGCATGCCGGATAGCCGAAGGAGTAGCGCGAGCCGCGATATTTCTGATGGAAGAGGTCGCGGATGTGCGGCGAGTCCTCTCCGGCGATGCCGAGTTCTTCGCGCATTTTTTTGTGATGGAATTCGGCCAGGGCTTCGGCAGTTTCGACGCTAAGGCCGTGGAGGTAGAGATAGCGGGTGTATTCTCCGGCTTCGAAGAGACGCTGGGTTTCAATGGTGGCTTTGGGACCGATGGTGACCAGGCTCAGGCCGAGAACATCCATCGTGCCGGAGGATTTGCGGGCGAAGAAGTCGGCGATGGAAAGCTTGCGGCCTTCTCTTTGGCGCGGGAAGGTGAAACGGAGGAGCTCGCGGCCTGCCGAGCTTTGCTCGGCTGAGCGGGCAAGAGTGCCCGCTCCACACGTGCTGGGGTCGTAGACGATGATGTCGTTGCCTTCGCCTTGAGCAGGGAAGTAGCCGTAGACGACTTTTGGTTCGAAGAGCCCGGCGGCCACTACCTCTTCTTCCAACTTCTTTTTGATCGGGCGGTATTTTTCTTCGACGAGGCGCGCATAGTCTTCCTGCGACGCGGTCTTCAGTTGCCACTGATTCTTAAAGAGGGCGGTGTCGTTGATGTACGGGAAGATTTCGCGGAGGTCGTAGGCCTTCTCGACGCGAACGCCCCAGAAGGGCGGAGCCGGAATGTCGGACGCGTCGGTTACCACCGCGCTGCGCTCGGCGAAGACTGGGCCGGTTTCTTCGTCGACCGCTGCTGCTTTTGAATATTCTTTTACGGTTTTGCCTTCGGCGAGGCGGTTGGTGCGCTGGCCGTCTTCGGAAGCGAGGTCTTCCATTACGTGTAGTCCGGCAAAAGCGTCTTCTGCGTAGAAGACGGCGTTTGAGTATTCGCGGCGGAGATCGTCTTCTACGTATTTGCGCGTAAGCGCCGCGCCACCGCAGATGACCGGATATTTGAGTTGCTGGCGCTCGAGTTCCTGGATTACGTACTTCATTTCGAGCGTCGACTTTACAAGCAGGCCGCTGAGGCCAATTGCGTCGGCTTTATGCTCGGTCGCGGCGTGGATGATGGAGTCGCCCGGCTGCTTGATGCCGAGGTTTACTACCTTGTAGCCATTGTTCGAGAGGATGATGTCGACAAGGTTTTTGCCGATGTCGTGGACGTCGCCCTTCACCGTCGCGAGCACAATGGTGGCTTTTTGCTGCGCGCCGGTTTTCTTCTCCATTTTCGGCTCGAGATAGGCGACTGCGGCCTTCATGACTCCGGCGGAGTCCAGAACCGACGGAAGCTGCATCTTTCTTGCGCCGAACAGGTCGCCGACCGTCTTCATCCCGTCGAGGAGAACGGTGTTGATCAGGTCGAGCGCAGTGTATTGCTTGAGCGCGTCTTCGAGGAGGTCGTCGAGAGTGCGTTTGTGCTCGCCTTCGCCGACGCTTTTTTCGCCGTTGATGATGGCGAATTTCAGCTTGTCTTCGATGGAGAGAGTCTCGACGTGCGCGGTCGTCTGTGCTTGCGGCTTGCCCTTTTTCCCGGCGAAGTGCTGCATGTAGACCTGGAGCGGGTCGCCGTTGGAGCGGTCTTGATAGATGAGCTTGCGCGCTAGGTCGACTTCTTCCTGCGGAATTTTGTAGAGCGGATAAATTTTTGTGTAGTTGACGATGGCCATGTCGAGGCCGTTATCAACTGCTTCGTGCATGAAGACGGAGTTGAGGACGCGGCGCGGATAAGCGTCAAGGCCGAAGCTGATGTTGCTTACACCGAGAACGGTCTTTACTTCGGGGAGTTCTTCTCTTATGCGCTGGACTGCGTTGATGGTTTCGATGCCGGCGGTGCGGTACTCTTCCTGGCCCGTGGAGATCGGCAGTGTCAGCGCGTCGAAGATAAGATCGACCGGGCGGATGCCGTATTTCTCTGTAGCCAGCTTGAAAATCCGTTTCGCGATTGCGACTTTTTTATGGGCTGTGAGCGCCATGCCATCTTCGTCAATAGTGAGTGCGATGACTGCCGCGCCGTAGCGCTTGGCCATGGGCAGGACTTTCGACGTGCGCTTCTCGCCATCTTCGAGGTTGATGGAATTGATGATGGCTTTGCCAGGAATTCGCTTGAGCGCCTCTTCGACGACGTCGGCTTCGGTCGAGTCAATGAGGATGGGCGCGGGCACGCGCGTGGCGATCTTTTCTAGGATCGCGGAGATATAACCTTTCTCGTCCTCGCCAACAATGGCGCAGCAGAGGTCGAGCATGTGTGAGCCTTCGTTGGCCAGTTTCTTGGCGAGGGTGAGGATGTCGTCGTATTTCCTGGCGCGCACGAGATTGCGGAAGTGCTCGACGCGCGTGGTTGTGTTCATCTCCTCGGCAATGATGAGCGGCTTGGGCTCGAGGTCGAGGGGGACACTCGTGTACGCGCTCGATGCTGCGCCGACGGGCTTTACGTCGCGCTTGGCGGGCTCGACTCCGGAGACGGCATCGACGACCGCTTTGAGGTGCTCGGGGCGCGTGCCACAGCAGCCGCCGACGATTCTTACTCCATAGTCGACGACGAAGTGCTTGTGATATTTGGCTAGTTCTTCGGGGGTGAGTTTGTAGACCGCGTGGCCGCCTTCGTTTTGCGGGAGGCCGGCGTTGGGGAGAACCGAAACTTCCTTTGTCGAATTTAGCGTCAGGTAACGGACCGCCTCGTTCATCTCGGCGGGGCCGGTGGCGCAGTTCAAGCCGATGATGTCGATGTCGTAGGGCTCGAGCGCAGTAAGGGCGGCGCCGATTTCCGTGCCGAGCAGCATGGTGCCGGATTCCTGTAGCGTGACTTGCACGGTTACGGGAAGGCGCTTGCCGGCTTTGCGCAGAGCTTCGAGCGCGCCGACTGTTGCGATTTTCGCTTGCAGCAAGTCCTGCGATGTTTCGACCAGGAGGATATCGACTCCACCTTCGATGAGCGCCGCGGCCTGCTCTTCGAAAGCGGCAACCATATCGTCAAAACTGATGTGGCCAAGTGATGGCAGCTTTGTAGTTGGGCCGATCGAGCCTGCGACAAAGCGTGGTTTGTCCTTCGTAGAAAACTGGTCTGCAACCTCGCGCGCCAGCTTGGCGGCGGCGATATTGATTTCGCGGACGCGGTCCGCGAGTTCAAACTCGCCGAGGACGATGCGGGTGCCGCCGAAGGTATTGGTCTCGACGACATCGCAGCCAACGCGAAGGAAATCAGCGTGGACGTCCCGAATGATGTCGGGACGGCTGAGGACCAGGACTTCGCTGCAGTTTTCTTTTCCCCAGAAATCGTCGAGGGTGGGTTGGCGGAGCTGGATGTTGGTGCCCATCGCGCCGTCGTAAACTACGACGCGGTCGCGGACGATCTGGAGAAAGTCGTTCATCAGTGGTCAGTGTTCGGAGGCCAGTTCTTGTTCCTAATTGCTATTGTCGCGCGCTCTACAAGGTCTCGGCTATTCCGCTACATTATTCGGTAATCAGAAGTCACCCAACTGAGAACCGAGAACCGGGAACTGAGAACTCGTTTTATGCACAAACGCCGGCCGCTGGGGCCGGCGCTTGGTTTGGATCTTGAATCTGAAGTCTTCTCAGCTCCCTGTCACCATTTGCGACGGCGCGCCGCCATCGGACTCGGCTCCATTGAAAACGGAATTCGCTCCCATGTGCGCGGGGGCGATCGCGAGCAACTGCTCTTTGCGATAGATCAGATTGCTGGCGTTGAATGTGGCCAGTTCGAAGCCGTGGCCGTGCGTGATGGCGTCGGTGGGACAGGCCTCGACGCAGTAGCCGCAGAAAATGCAGCGGTTGTAATCGATGTTGTAGACCTTGGCGTAGCGCTCGGCGCCCGAGATGCGCTTTTCCTCCGTGTTCTCGGCCGCCTCGATGTAAATGCAATTCGAGGGACAGGCGGCAGCGCAGAGGAAGCAGGCGACGCACTTTTCCAGGCCGTTTTCATCGCGTTGGAGCACGTGCATGCCGCGGAAGCGCTCCTGAAACTTCGCGCCCTTAAGCGGGCCCGGGCCGTCAGGATAGTTTTCGACGATGGTCGGCTGGAACATTTCCTTGCCGGTGATGACCATGCCCTTGGCGATAGCGCCGATGTTCTTGATGACGGACATTGCTCTTCTAGTATAGCGGAAGAGCGGGGTTGGGCTCGGGGCGTCGGCCAACTGCTGACCGCTGACGGCTGACCGCTAACCGATGCTCCAGCATCTACCTCCGTCTACCCCACTTTTGTAGACGCAATTTGCGTATGACATCACATCCTTCCAACCTCCTCTTTAGTACTTTTCGCACAGGGCGGAGTGTATCCGTATGCCGATCTGTTTTGCGCGCCTTTTTGTCGTTCTGCTCATCTTCATTTCTTCTCTTGGCGTCGTGCTCATGAAGCCCCCGTCTGCCCTCGCCGAGTCGAAACGTAAGTCTGTTTACGACGCTGTCGAGGAGAAAGACAAAGAGCGTCCTGACCTGCGCGGACGCTGGATGATGAGCGGGCGCACCGCCCCGCGAGGCGAGTCGCCGGCTGCGCTACGGCTGAGAGCGTTTCGACAGAAGCAGGCGATGCGCGAGGCACGCGCAAAGGTGAAGGATGCCGGCGCAGCGTTCGACAGAACGTCCCGCAACGTTCAACTTGAGCCGCAGAGCTCTACGCCGTGGGTTCCGCTGGGCCCCGCCCCGTTGATTTCCGATCAGAACTTCTACGGCGCGGTTTCCGGACGCGTCACCGCCGTGGCCATCGATCCAAGCGACTCCACGGGCAACACTGTCTATGCGGCAGCCGCGTCTGGCGGAGTATGGAAATCGACGAACGCTGCGAATCCCACAGCCGCGAACGTGACTTGGGCTGCTCTTACTGATCAGCAGGCATCGCTGGTGAACGGAGCGGTTTCGGTAAAGCCGGATGGCAGCGTGGTCCTTGTCGGGACCGGCGAGCCTAACAATGCGATCGACAGCTACTACGGCGTCGGGGTTTTGCGCTCGACGAACCACGGATCGACGTGGACGCTGATTCCTTCAGCGAATGGTGGTGCGAATTCGTTTGCGGGGCTCGGTTTTTCGAAGTTTGCGTGGAGCACGGCTTCGGCGGACACAGTGATGGCTGCGACCGGCACAACAACGCAGGGATTCGACGATGGCGACATCACGCAAACGACGAACCGCGGGCTCTATCTCTCCACCGACAGCGGGCAGACGTGGGCGTTTCAAATTCCGCAGGATGCTGGGGTGGCGATCAGTCCGTCGTCGGTTTCCGCGAGCGACGTTATCTATAACGCAGCAGCGGGCAAGTTTTTCGCGGCCATCCGCTACCACGGTGTCTACTCGTCGACGAATGGGCAGAACTGGACTCGGCTTCCAAGTCAGCCGAACCCTACTCAGCTGAGCACGGGCAATTGTCCGGCGCAGATCCTGAACAGCTACTCGACCTGCCCGATTTATCGCGGGCAACTCGCGGTCGTGCCGGGGCGCAACGAGATGTATTTCTGGTTCGTCAGTATCGCGAGCGATGGGGTCACCGTGATCGACGAGGGCATCTGGCGATCTACTAATGGCGGCGGCAGTTGGACGCAGATTAATGAAAACGGCATTGCGAACTGCGGCGACCCGGGCAATATCGGATGCGGCGTCGATCAGGGCTACTACAATCTTGAACTCGCTGCTGTACCTGACGGCCAGGGAACCGACCTTTATGCCGGGGCCGTGAATCTGTTCAAGTGCCAGCTTGCGAGCGGCGCGAGTGCATGCAACACGCTTGACCCAAATTTTCACAACGAGTGGATCAACCTTACCCACGCCTACGGGTGCAGCAGCATTGCCAGCGTGCATCCGGACCAGCACGGGATTGATTTCATCGTCGCAAGCGGCGAGGTGGTGATGTACTTCGGCAATGACGGCGGAGTCTATCGGACGCTCAACGGATTCACGAATCTTGACAGTGGAACCTGCGGGCAGCCTAATGGATTCGACAATCTGAATGTGTCGTCGATCGCTGGCGGAACGATCGGGTCGCTGACGCAGTTTGTTTCGTTCTCGCTTCATCCTACCGATCAGAACACTGTTTTGGGCGGCACCGAAGGCAATGGTTCGGCCGGCACGGCCTCGGCTACGACCGGCGCACTGTGGACCACGGTCAACGGCGGTGATGGTGGGTACAGTGCGATCAGCGCCTGGACTCCGGCTGAGTGGTATTCGGCGAACCCATACGTGAACATCTACGCATGCCCAAGCGGCATCGACTGCACGACCGGTGATTTTTCTTTGACTGTAGGAAGCGAAGAGGTCGGCGGCGACGGGAGTGCCTTCTACACGCCATTCATCCTTGATCCGCAAGATCAAACCACAATGCTGGTCGGCACGTGCCGCGTTTGGCGCGGCACTCCGACGGTGCCACCAAGTTCGTTTCTGGCGCTGAGTCCCGACTTCGACACGCTGGGATCGAACACATGCACGGGCGAGGAGATCAACCTGGTCAGCGCGCTGGCCGCCGGTGGGCCGACCGCCGACTACATGTCGACCACGGTTTATGCGACGACCGGAGGCAGTGGCCCGAACGTGATTACTCCGGCTGGCGGGGGAGTCTGGGTGACGACGAATGCCGGGATCGTGCCGATGGAGAACGTGACCGGCGCGATTAATCCATCGCATTACACGATCTCGTCGGTTGCACTGGACAGTAACGATACGGCGGGGGCGACGGCTTACGTCGGCATCATGGGCTTCAACGTCTCGCACGTTTTCAAAACCACGAACGCTGGAGCGACATGGACTGATTGGTCAGGCAGCGGATCAGCCTCCCTGCCGGATGCTCCGGTGAACGCCCTGCTGGTTGATTCTTCGGCGCAGGTGGTCTACGCCGGGACTGATGTGGGCGTATTCGTCAGTTCGATCGCGAGCCCGGGCTGGAGCGAGGTTGGCACGCAGGCACAGCCCAATGCTACCGGCTATTTGCCCAACTCGCCGGTCACGGCGATCCGCATGTTTAATTACGGCGGCACGAAGAAGCTGCGCGTTTCTACGTATGGGCGTGGCATCTGGGAGTACATGCTCGCGACTGGTCCGGATTACACAAACGTCGTTTCAAATTCGCCGCAGACAATCTTCCCCGCGCAGACCGCGATGTTCAACGGCACGCTGACGGCGCTCAGCGGATACGCCAGCGGAGTCAACCTGAGCTGCAGTGGCAGCGCGCCATCAACCTGCAGCCTGAGTCCGGCGCAGGAGACGCCTACTGCAACGTACACGCTGACGGCCGCGGGCGCGGTAGGAGACTACACCTTCTACTCGCACGCGGTCGGCACAGATCCGCAGAGCATCACGCATGACGCGCCGGTCACGTTGCACGTAGTCGATTTCAACGTCTCTGCGCCAAATCCAAATACGTTGACAGTTGCGCAGGGCGAGACGTCGAGCGCGTCCACGTTTCAAGTCACAGCCGCAGGATCGTTCTCGGGGATCGTCACCCTGAGTTGCCCGAGTGGACTGCCCTCGGGTGCGGCGTGCCAGTTCTCGCCGTCGAGCGCGGTGAATCCGACCTCTACGAATCCCGTCACAGTTACGCTTACAGTCACTGCCGGAAGCGGCACGCCCACCGGCGGGCCAATCCCTGTCACGCTGGCTGCGAGTGTGACCGGCGCTCCAGCTCCAAAAACCCAAACCTTTACGCTGACCGTGACCGGCAGTGCGCCCGACTTCGCACTATCCGTGAATGCCACGCCGAACTCGACGGTAGTCGGACAGAACGTGGTTTGGAGTGGGACGCTAACGTCGCTGCACGGGTACAACTCAAGTGTCGCGCTAAGCTGCACTGGCGGGGCTCCAGGTACGTGTACGGTCGATCCTTCGACTCTGGCACCAACCAGCAGCGGCGCGACGTTCACGGTTACAGCAGGGAATGCGACGACCGGATCTTTCAACTTCAACATTCAAGGTACGGATGGCGCGTTGACCCACTCACAAGCGGTGACCCTGACCGTGGGCACCGATGTCGCGTGGACCGACACAGGCAGTAGCATGGTGACGGTGGAAGCAGGCCAGAGTGCGATCTACAGCTTTTCCGCCGCGCCTACCGGCGGGTCGACATTTACCGGAGCGGTGAGCTTTAGCTGCGCGAATCTGCCTGCGTTGACCAGTTGCAATTTCAGTCCGTCATCGATTGCTGCAGGTGCGGGAACGACTGCGGTGACGCTGACAATTTCGACGACCGGTCCGAACAGTGGCGGTTCCAGTTCGTCCAAACGCCACACACTGACAAGCGAGGAGGCAGTGAACACAGCCAGGGGTACGAGCCAGATATGGCTGTCGTGGCTGGCGATCCCGCTCGCAGGGATTTTTTTTGCCGGGGCAACGTGGGAACAAGCGCGTCGGCGCTCGCTCTCATTGGCTTTCTTGTTCGCTCTGGCGGGGCTCTCGCTCTTCGCGGCGTGTGGCGGAATAAGTGGCGGTGGTGGCGGTCAGCCTCCGCAAGTCACCGTGACGGTCAGCCCAAAGGCCGCGAGCGTCTATGCCAACGAACCAGGAAACACCTGGCCGGCTTCCTCGACGCAATATCAGTTCACGGCGGTGGTGAACTACGGCAGCAGCCAGACGGTAACGTGGGCAGTCACAGGTGGAGATGGCAACGGGACAATCAATTCAAACGGGCTGTACTCGTCGCCAGCGGTTGGGCCGAATCCTGCCAACGTGACCATCACAGCAACCTCCACAGAAGCGACTTCGCCAGGCTCAGCCATGGTGAATATCGAAACTCCGACCGCTGTGGGAACCTATTCGAACATTCAAGTTTTCGCAACGGCGGCAGCAGGCCCGAGTCATGCAAGTCCGGTGACGCTGACAGTTGACTGAAGATCGCTTGAGCATGCCCGGCGCGAACAAAGGCTTGAACCATAGGGTTCACGGGGTTGCACAGGGCTTTTCCTGAAGGCTCCACGAACCGCCCTCCCGTTATCCGAAAATCCCTTCACCGTTCACACATCACAGTTTCATTGTCCAGTAAGCGTTACGATCGGAAGGTAAGATGACCTTACTCAGACTATGACCTATGACATCGCAGTCATTGGCGGCGGCATCGTCGGCATGTCGTTCGCAATGCAGGCATCCGAAGCCTTCCCGCAATCGCGCATTCTCGTCGTCGAAAAGGAGGACGGCCTCGCCCGGCACCAGACCGGCCACAACAGCGGAGTCATCCACAGCGGCGTTTATTACAAAGCCGGGTCACTCAAGGCTCGGATGTGCGTAGCCGGCGCCCGCGAGATGGTTGCATTCTGCGCGCAGCATGGAATTCCTCACGAAGTCTGCGGGAAGCTGATCGTAGCTACTACTGCGGAAGAAGACGCGCGGCTCGACGACCTCCTCGCGCGCGGAAAAGCTAATGGCCTCACCGGTCTTGAAATTCTCGGCGGCGCTGCCATGCGCGAAATCGAGCCGCACGTCGGCGGATTGCGCGCGCTCAAAGTTCCTGCTACTGGCATCACCGACTACTCGATGGTGACGGCGAAGTACGCTGAGATTGCCAGATTGCGAGGAGTCGAGGTCAGGACGAACGCAGGCGTAGTCGGCTTTGTGGCGAAGGCGAACGAAGTGGTCGTTCGTACGCGAGCCGAAGAGTTTCCCGCGAGCTTCGTCGTGAACTGTGCCGGTCTCTACAGCGATCGGGTCGCGCAACTCGCCGGACACGATCCCGGCATGATGCTCGTCCCGTTTCGCGGCGAGTACTACGATCTCGCGTCCGCCCGCACCAGCCTCGTGCGCTCGTTGATCTATCCGGTGCCCGATCCGGCTTATCCATTCCTCGGCGTGCATTTCACGCGGCGCATTCACGGCAATGTGGACGCCGGGCCGAATGCCGTTCTTGCCTTCCGCCGCGAGGGATACACGCGCACGGACTTCGATCTCGGCGAGTCGATGGAAGTTCTTGGTTACTCCGGCTTCCGCTCCATGGCTCGCCTGCACTGGAAAAACGGGCTCGGTGAAATGCGGCGCTCGTGGTCGAAGCGGCTCTTCGTTCGTTCCTGCCAGCGCCTTGTGCCCGAGGTTCGCATGGCAGACATGACGCCGGGTGGGTCGGGCGTGCGAGCGCAGGCTGTCGCCGCCGATGGATCGCTCGTCGACGATTTCCGCTTCGTCGCGCACGGCCGATTCTTGCACGTGCTGAACGTTCCATCGCCGGCAGCCACTGCCTCGCTGCCCATCGGACGTGAGATCGTCGGGATGGTGAAGAAGGTTAGAGGCTAAGACCGAACAACTTCCTTTCCAGCGGATTTGGGCAGATTTTCGCGGATAAAATAAGAAAGCAAAATCCCATCCGCGAAAATCCGTGTGAATCAGCGGAGGTGAAGTTCGCAGGAGGATTTAACTATGGCTAAAGCGACCGCAGGGGAGCGCGTGGCTGTTCTAGGCGCGGGCAAGATGGGCTCGATTCTTTTGCAGTCTTTGCTCCGCGATGGTCTTTTGAAGGCGAATGAAACGTGGGCGACTGTCGCGCACGCCGAAAAGGCACACGCTCTTAAAGACAAGCTCAAAGTCCATGCCGGGACCGATAACTCCGAGGCGGTGCGCCATGCCGACATCATTTTTCTCTGCGTCAAGCCGCAGGTTGTTGCCGAGGTTCTCCGGGAGATTCGGCCGCATGTCCGGCGCGAGCAGTTGCTCATCTCGGTCGCGGCATCGGTTCCCACGGACATGATCGAGCGCGGCCTTGAGAAAGACGTGCCGATCGTGCGCGCCATGCCGAATACTCCCTGCGTTCTAGGAGCGGGCATGACCGCGCTCTGCAAAGGGCAATTCGCGCAGAAAGAACATCTCGACCTGGCGACGAAGTTTTTCGCTGCCGTCGGCCGCACAGTGATCGTCGACGAAAAACACATGGACGCAGTCACTGGTCTCTCCGCCAGTGGCCCCGCCTACATTTACATCATTCTCGAATCGCTGGCCGAAGCGGGTGTCAAGGTCGGCCTGCCTCGGGACATAGCCACGCTGCTGGCCGCGCAAACTACACTCGGCGCCGCGAAGGTCGTGCTTGAAACCGGCGATCACCCGGCGCTCCTCAAAGACGCTGTGACTACTCCCGCAGGCTGCACGATCGACGGCATTCTCGAACTCGAGGAAGGTAAGCTGCGTGTCACGCTGATCAAAGCCGTGGTCAAGGCTGTGCAGCGCGCGAAAGAACTGGCCTACTCTTAGGATCGCAGAAGGCAGAAGTCAGATTGCAGAAGGATAACCTTGCCAATTGTAGTGGCGGCATATTGCCGGCTATCCAGCTACTACTTTCCTTTAGTTTGGCAGCGAAAATGTCAGCGTGACGTCTGTCTGGAACTTGGAGGGTTGGTCGTTGGCGCGGTAGGGTTGGTAGCGCCAACTGCGAACGGCGTCTGCCGCTGCGGCTGCGAGTAGGGGATCACCGTTGAGTGTGCGCACGGAAGACACGGTACCGTCTTCGGCGACATGCACTTCGAGCGTCACATTGCCGGAACGGTGATCGGCGAGGGCGTCGGGTGGGTATTGAGGCTCGACGCGGGTGAGGAGACGGCTTTCCGCCTGTGCCGGCGCCAGCCAGATGGAATGCGGCGGCCGGCTCTGTGAAGGGATCGACTTGGCCACTGTCGAATCCTGTTTCGATGTCTCACTCGGCGGGTGTCCCGATGTCTTTTGCTCTTCCGACTGCGTGGGGCCCATGCGGAAGACGACTTTGTTCTTGTCGTACACAACTAGTTGGTCGGAGGGTGGAGACGCGGGCTTGGACTTGCCGTCTGGTGGCGATTTTGGTTTCGAAGAATCCTTATGCGGTGGTTCTGGCAGTTGGATGGATGGCGACGTGGGAGAAGCGGCGGTATTCCCGGGAGGGGATGAGGATGCTACCGAGGGCAGCGAGGTCCGCAGCCAGCCGATGCGCGATCCGATCATGAAACTGAACGCGGCAGCAGCGAGAATGACCAGCGCACCCAGAATGAGCGTCCAGACTTCGTAAGGTTGGCGCGCCGGGGCAGCAGGCGTTGCTGCGTCAACCGCAACCGTTGCGGGTAGAACTTCGGGTTCGGAGATGCGTGCGGCATCTTCATCCCCCAAAGGTAGCTCAGGTAGACCTTCGAAACGCCCGATCGGGACGCCCACTCTTCTATTTTCCGTTTCTGAGCCGATTATCTCTTCGTCCAGTGGAATGACCTCGGCCGGCGCACGGGTCTTCAGTTGCGCGGCTACCCGACAGATACGCGCGCACTCATCCGCAAAATCCGAGAGCAGGATTTGCGACTGGTGCGTGAACGTGTCGGGCAATGGCGAGAAGACCTCAAGCACACCCGTGAGCGGCGGCCGGTGATCCGGGCCGGTTGCCTCGTGGTCGAACACGGGCACGATCAGCATCGACCGGATGCCCTGGCGACGCGAAACGGAGGAATCGATGCGGGAATCGTTTTCGGTGTCGGCAGAAAGTTGCGGTGCCCGTGTGCGCAGACAGGCGCCTGAGAGGCCGTCATGCGTGTCGAGTGGGACGCCAAGATCGGGAGCATGGAGCCCGGTGGCGGCGCGGCAAACCATCTGATCTGCACGCAGGAGGGCGAGAGCGGCCGCGGTCGCCTGGGTTGCGTCCGCAGCGCGCACGACCAGTTCGTTGAGCACGAGATCGAGGGCAAGGTCGGGCGGAAATCCCGCGCTTGAGTGCCGTTCGAGCAGGAGCGCAAGATCGGGTAGCGGAGGGTCTTTGCCCGGCGCGGACCTCGACAAAGGGTGCGGGAGCATGCGCTGTTCCTGCAGCCTGGATTTACGGGGGACAGGCTATAGCGGGAAGTTTCCCGCGAAATGCGGGGGAAGTCAATCGCGGAATGGGCTTCAGGACGCTGATCCTGCCTTGGGCAGGCTGATCAGGCGCAAGTTTCCAGGCCGTCCAGCCTCACCGCCAGCCGCTCTCCTTTCCGCTACAATGCGATGATTTCCTTGTTATGTGCAACCAGTGACCGAGCCAGCTTTGTCGGAACCTTTTCTAAATCGAGAGCAGTGGCACGCATGCAGCGCGGCGTTCCTGGGCTGGACGCTGGACGCTTTTGACTTCTTCGTCGTCGTTTTTCTGATTAATACGCTGGCAGAGCATTTCCGCGTGTCCACGGCGGCGATCATTGCGACAACAGCTTGGACGCTGGCGATGCGCCCGGTCGGTGCGGTGATCTTTGGCATGCTTGCGGATCGCTACGGACGCCGCGGGCCGTTGATGGCGAACGTCATTTTCTTCTCTGTTGTCGAACTGCTCTGCGGATTTGCGCCGAATTACAGCGTGTTTCTTGCTCTTCGGACAATCTATGGAATCGGCATGGGTGGCGAATGGGGACTGGGTTCGTCGCTGGCGATGGAGAGCATTCCGCCGCAGCGGCGCGGCCTGATCTCCGGGATTGTGCAGTCGGGATATTCGTGCGGATACATTCTGGCGGCGATTGCGGCCAAGACTGTGCTGCCGGTTTGGGGATGGCGCGCGATGTTCTGGGCTGGCGGTCTGCCCGCGCTGCTTGCCTTCTACATTCGCTGGAAGGTGAAAGAGTCGGAGGCATGGAAGCAACATCGCGTGCCGAAGTTCAGCTTGATTGTGAAAGCTGCGGCAACGAATTGGCCGCTGTTTGTATACATGGTTGGGCTGATGGCGTTGATGAATTTTCTTTCCCACGGCACGCAAGATCTCTATCCGCACTTCCTGCAGTCACATGGCTTCACGACATCGACGGTGGCGAATGTTGCGATCTTCTACAACATCGGCGCACTCGTCGGCGCGTTCACATTTGGCCGTCTTTCGGAGCATCTGGGACGTCGTCTGGCTCTGGTGTTGGCGACGGTACTCGCCCTGTGCGTGATTCCGCTTTGGGCGTTCGGAAGTACGCTGCTCGCGCTGGCGCTTGGCGCTTTCGTGATTCAGATAGGCGTGCAGGGAGCTTGGGGAATCATTCCCGCTCACCTGAACGAACTATCGCCGGCGGCGGTGCGTGGGCTGATTCCCGGACTCGCGTACCAGTTGGGAAATTTTGTGGCTTCGCCGGTGAACAAAATCGAATACGCGCTGCGAGACCGTTGGGGCTATTCGTGGGCGCTCGCCGGTTTCGAGATCGCCGTGATTGTTGTGCTTGCGGCGGTCGTCGGCCTTGGCCCGGAGCGAAAAGGGCAGGCGTTTTTGAAGGGCGAGGAAGGGTAGCAGCCAGCGCCGGTCAGCGGCAGCTCGATGCTCTTGCCGGATCGAGGAGCCGCTTACTTTTCCAGTTCCTTAGCTGCTGACTCAATTAATGCCGCTTCATCTTCCAGCGCTTTTGACACGCGGACAATTTCCTGATCTGCCTCTGCGTATCGTTTTTGTTCGATTCCCTCGCGCACGCCGGGAACTGTCTTTACGGCATATCCTGCATACACTCCGGGCGCATAGAGCAGGTGCTTATACCACGGCCGACGTGGCAGGCCTTCGTCATTAGTCAGGCGGCGCTCGCTTTCGATCAGATCGTGATTTAGGGTCGCAAGCTTGCTTGCCATCGCCTCGTCGCCCAGCGTACTCTGCTTCTGCGCCATCGCCTTTTGATAGTGCTTCGCGCTGCGCGTGAGTAAATCAACTGCGTTCTCCAGTGGGGCAAAATTGAGATGCGGAGGCGCCTCTTCTTTTGCGGGCGCGACCGTCGGACGTCGCGGATCATTGGTCGCGGCAAAGACTCCCTCTTCCAGTTCCTGATTCCGCTCGTGGATTTCTTCCTGCTTTGCGGTGAGTAGCTTCTGTAGTTCCTTCTTGTACGTTTCTACGGTGTCAGCGAAATCGACAAAATCAAACGGCAGCACCTCGGCGTCGGCCAGCCGCATTACCGATGTCCCGACGGTCTGAGCGAGTGCCCGCCCGTACACGAAGTCGCGATCCGAGAAATGTGTGTACCAGTAAAAGTCGTCGTAAATCGAGTGATAGATGCCCTGCTCGTCCTCGCCGCTGTAGCCGAGATCGAGGGTTGCGATTCCCAGGTGGTCGAGGAAACCAGTAAAGTCAGTGCCGGAGCCGAGAGCGCTGATACGCAGGTCGGGGCGCTGGCGAAGTTCCTGCCGCTCCTCAGCTGTTTTCGCCTCAGCGATGCGGTTGGACTGGTCGCGCTTCCATACGGTCACGTGCGTTTCCGGATCGTCGATGTCTCGCGCCACGGAGTTGATGAACTGCTCCAGGCTGTGCGAGCCGCCCATGTTCAGGAATCCGCGATCGTTGCCATCGGTATTGATGTAGACGGCCGCATGCGCGCGCAATTCGTCGGCGTGCGTTTCAACCCATTCGGTTGAGCCGAGGAGCATTGGTTCTTCGCCATCCCACGCGGCATAAATGATTGTTCGACGTGGCTTCCAGCCTTGCTTCAGCAACGCGGCGAGCCCGCGCGCCTCTTCGAGCAGCGAAACCTGGCCGGATACCGGATCCTCCGCTCCATTTACCCAAGCGTCGTGATGATTTCCGCGCACGATCCACTCGTCGGGCGCGACGCTGCCGGGAATCTTCACGATGACATCGTTGACCGGCTTGATGTCCCAGTTGAACACGAGTTTCAGATGAACCTTCGATGGGCCCGGACCGACGTGATAGGGAATTGGCAGCGAGCCGCGCCATTCCTCGGGCGCCATCGGCCCGGCGAGAGCGGCCATCAGCGGCTGGGCGTCGCCATATGAGATTGGCAGGACCGGGATCTTCGTAATGCTCTTTGCGTCTTTGATGTCGAGCCGCCTGGCGTCCGGAGTTGCGCCCCAGCCGGGAGTGAGCGGGTCGCCTGGGCTTGACGAGGCAAAATCCATCACGCTGCCGCGCTGTACGCCGTTGGGATTGCGCATCGGGCCGTCGGGGAAGACATTGTCTACCGTGTAGCCGTCATCCTTCGGCTCGGAATAAATAAGGCACCCGATTGCGCCATGCTCGGCCGCGACCTTCGGCTTTACACCGCGCCACGAGTGGTAATACTTCGCGATCACGATTGCACCTTTTACCGAAACGCCCAGGCGGTCAAGCTTTTCGTAGTCCTCCGGCAGGCCGTAGTTTACAAATACGAGCGGCGCTGTCACATCGCCGTCGATCGAGTAAGCGTTATAAGTGGGAAGCTGCTCCGCTTTCTGATTCGACGTCGGATCGACCGCTACCACCGGCTCATCGAGTTTCGCCGTGAACCTGGTAGGCGAGACCATCTCAAGCACGCGCAGCTTTGGGGTCGGAAAAAGAACGTTGAAGGTCTCGATGTGTGCGTCCAGACCCCACTCTTTGAAGCGCGCCAGGAGCCACTCCGCGTTCTCCTTGTCGTAGGGAGAGCCGACGTGGTGGGGCCGCGCCGAAAGATGCTCCATGTAGTCACGCAAATTGGCCGGATCGGGTATGGCGCGGAACTTTGCCTCCCACTCGCGCTCGGTCTGGCTGTTGCGGGGCGCGAAGCCGGCCAAGGGCGCGTCATCCGCAGACGATCCTGCGAACGAGAACGAAGAAAATGTGAGAGTGAAAACGAGTGCAAGAGCAGCCCAGGTTCGCATGCGTCTCCTAGTCATGGATTGTTTGGCGTCGACCCGTTTGGTGCGGCTTGAGGGGCGTCAGTGCGGGCCATTATAAACGGCTTTGGTTGACTGGTGACGGGGATCACAGGCGGGTGTTCTATGCAGACGCGAAAATAGAAGAGAATCAAGCGGGCGTACTGGTGGGGCTGTCACGCTCGAAAATGCTAAATTGGAAGACTCATGTCCGCTCCCAACTCTCTTTTTGTTCGCGCCGCGAAGGCTCAGCCAACCGAACGTACACCCATCTGGCTCATGCGCCAGGCCGGCCGCTACATGGCTGAGTATCGGGCCGTGCGCAAGCAGTATTCGCTAATCGAAATCTGCAAGAAGCCCAAGGTGGCAGCGCAGGTGACAATTGAAGCCGCGGAAATACTTGGCGTCGACGCTGCCATTATTTTTGCCGACCTGCTGTTGCCGCTTGAAGTGATGGGCATGCCGTTTCATTTTGCAGCGGGTGAAGGCCCGAAGATTGAGAAGCCCGTGCGCGAGGCCGGCGACATCAAGCGTCTGCGGACTGACCGTGCTGACGAACTCGGTTACGTTGCCGAGGCCGTCGCTCTGGTCTGCAAGCACTTTGGGGACACACTCCCAGTGATCGGGTTCTGCGGCGCTCCCTTCACGCTGGCCAGCTACATGATTGAGGGAGGCGGCTCGCGCAACTACATCCACACTAAAAAGATGATGTATTCCGCGCCCGGCGCGTGGAATGAGCTGATGGCGAAGCTTGTCGAGGTGACCGCCGAGTATTCTGCTGAGCAGGTCCGTGCCGGGGCTGACACGCTCCAGATTTTCGACAGTTGGGTCGGCTGTTTGAGCGTCGAGGACTACCGCCGATATGTTCTGCCGCACGTGACAAAACTTGTTCACCGTCTGCAGAAGACAGGAGTGCCAATTACTTATTTCGGCACCGACAGCGCTACGTTGCTGCCGTCAATGCAGGAGACCGGGGCCGAGGTGATTGGACTTGATTGGCGTATTCCACTCGACGCGGGGTGGAAAAGTCTTGGTTACAAAAATGCGGTGCAAGGAAACCTGGATCCCGTGCTGCTTTTCGCTGATTGGAGAGAATTGCGCTTACGCGCGGAGAACGTCTTGAGCCAGGCCGCCGGACGTCCCGGACACATCTTTAACCTTGGCCACGGAATTTTGCAGGAGACGCCGGTCGAAAACGTGAAGTCGCTTTGCACTTTTGTGCGGGAACACTCGGCGGAGTTCAAAACCACGGAGCGCAAGAAATGACCGCGTGCCCGTTGGGATTGGCCGGAGCCTGTTACTGCGCGAACCATGTCAGTTCTTTTCTGCCCCCGAAGTCGGAACTCGGCTCGTTCGCAAAGACCGCGGTGCTTTTGCTGGCGCACGGCAGCCCGGAAAATCCAGACCAGATCCCCGAGTTTCTAGGGTATGTTACCGGTGGACGGCCGATGCCGACAAACGTGATCGAAGAAATCCGCCATCGTTATTCGCTGATCGGATTTTCTCCGCTGGCATGCTGGACTCTTCTTCAAGCCGACCAGCTTTCGCAGATGCTGGGCTTGCCGGTGTTTGTCGGGATGCGGAATTGGAAGCCGTTTATCGCCGACGCGGTTCGAGCCATTGAAGCAGAGAAGTTTGAGCGCGTGATTGCCGTCTGCCTGGCGCCGCAGAATTCGCGAACGAGCGTTGGGCTTTATCGTAAGGCAGTTGTTGGAGAGAGCGGCGTGCCGTTCGAAATGGACTTTGTCGAGGAGTGGCACGACCAGCCGCTCCTGGCAACGGCGTTTGCGGAAAATCTCCGGGCTGGGTGGGAGAAGGCGAACGCGGAATATGGGGCGAAGCTGCCGATTATTTTTACCGCGCACAGCGTGCCTGCGCGCACGATTACCGAAGGCGATCCGTATGAGGCACAGTCGAAAGAGACTGCGGAACTGGTGGCTCGACAGGCGGGCTTGGGTTCAGATGAATGGAGCTTCGCGTTTCAGAGCCAGGGAATGTCTGGGGGCGCCTGGATCGGGCCTACGGTGGAAGAGACGATTCTTGGGCTGAAGGGAAGAGGGCACAGCGGTGTGTTCATTCAGCCGATTGGGTTCCTTTGCGATCATGTCGAGGTTTTGTTCGACATCGATATCTTCTTTAAGGAATTTGCAGAGAAGCAGGGAATGCGGTTGTGGCGGGCGGAGTCGCTGAATGGGTCGCAGACGTTGACCACGGCTTTGGCCGAGTTGGTGCGTGGGCGGTTGGCGGCGAATTCCGGAGAAAGCGATTCTGCGACAAGCAGTGACCACCGGGGCTAAATCCCCATGGATTCGGAGTGGATAACGCGGCCCTGAAGGGCCGCTCCTCCACGGTGGCGCATACATTTCCTCCCACGGAGGCGCATACATTTGGAACAGTGGCGTTTGCGTCGATCATGTGGCACTTGCTTTCGGGGCGGCGGCGTAACTGAGAACTACTAGCAACTAGCAACTATCAACTCAATGTCACGAATTGCCATTATCGGCGGGGGAATTTCTGGGCTTTCGGCTGCTTTTGCGCTTGAAGAGAAGCGGCAGGGCGGGGCGGAGATTGAGTACGTCGTATTTGAATCTGCGGCTCGGCTTGGTGGCGTGCTGGTTACCGATCATGTTGACGGTTGCCTGGTTGAGGCTGGGCCCGACTCTTTTATCAGCGAAAAGCCTTGGGCTGCGGACCTTTGCCGGAAGATCGGGCTTGGCGATCAGCTGATTGGGTCGAACGATGCCGACCGAAAGACTTACATTGTGATGCGCAAGAGCGGACGTGACCGGCTTGTCGTCATGCCCGATGGGCTGATGTTCATGGTGCCGACGAAAATTCTGCCGACGGTGATGTCGCCGCTCTTTTCGCTGCGCACCAAGCTGCGGATGGCAGCGGAGTGGTTTCATCCACCGCACAAAGCGACCGCTGACGAAACCGTGGCGCAGATGGTGGAGCGGCATTACGGGTCGGAGATGGTTGATTTGCTGGCGGACCCGCTGCTGTCGGGGGTCTACGGCGGAGAGGCTTCGCAACTGAGCGTGCGGGCAGTGCTGGCGCGGTTTGCCGATATGGAGGCGAAGCATGGGAGCCTGGGGCGCGCGATGCTGGCCTCGCGAAAGAAAATGGCGGCGATGTCGAAAGGTCCGGCGCGTCCGCTGTTTACTTCGCTGAAGGAAGGCATGCAGCAGATGGTCGATGCGCTGCTGGCCCGCATCGATCCCGCTACTCTGCGCACTTCATCGCCTGTTCAATCCATCCTCTCGGAAGACGGCGGCTGGACCGTTTCGGCGGGATATCAGAGCGATCGCTTCGACGCTGTGATTGTCGCGGCTCCGGCGCGCGCAATGTCGGCGCTGCTTTCCTCGGTGGAGACGAATCTCTCGCGCGAATTGGCGGAGATTAACTACAGCTCGTCGGTTACGGTGACGCTGGGATACGACGAGAAGGTGCGGCGGTCGCTGCCGGCTGGGTTCGGATTTCTGGTGCCGCGGAGTGCGGGGCATCGGATGCTGGCGGCTACGTTTGTGCACAATAAATTTCCGCATCGGGCGCCGGAAAATCGGGCGCTGGTTCGGTGCTTTCTGGGCGGGGCGCGGGATGAGGAAATTCTCTCTTCTTCGGAAGACGAAATTCTGGCGATTGTTCGCAACGAATTAGGGCAGATCATCAATCTGCGGGCGGAGCCGTTGTTCTCGCGCGTCTACAAATGGAAGGCAGCGATGGCGCAGTATTCGGTTGGGCATTTGGAACGTCTGGAGCGGATCAAGGCGCTCTGCGAGAAACTGCCCGGCTTGGCGTTGGCTGGCAATGGCTTCAATGGCATCGGCGTGCCTGACTGCGTGCGGTCCGGGACGGAGGCCGCTACGAAGGTTCTCTCACAGATGGGCATGTGGTCCGCGGCGTGAGTTTCGGAATTTCCTCATAGACCAATCGCTCGTGGGAAGGACAGGCGTCGACCATCCTCCTCATGGTCCCGCCTTTTGCCCCTTCCTCCTTGGCGTCAACTTCTTCACAATAAATTCCTGAAATAAATTTTGTATCGCTGTCGCCCCCAACCCAATCGCGGCATTCTCCATGGTCAATCCCGCCCCGTTCCGGTCCTGATCCGGATAATACAGATTCGACATCCCGCCCGCCGCCAGGCTCCCGAGCACATTCGAGTAATTGGGCTGCCACTTTCCATTGTCACCTTTGCAGATGAACGCGCTCGCAATCGCATAGGTCCCGCGCGACGCCACCGATCCCGTCCCCTTGTAGAAATACCGAGGATCCTGCCTGAGCAGCGCCGGCAAAATCGCCCCGCCGATCAGCGTCCCGGTCACCGTATCAGCATAAGTCGCGCCAAACCGCTTCCCGTATCCCTGGGCACCCTGCCCGTAGGCGGCAAAATGATTCTGCCCCTGCTCGATTGCCGCCGTCGCCCCCACCACGAAAAACGTAAACGGATCGATAATCGTCCGGAACGCCAGCTGAAATTTCTGCTTCGCGTCGAGCGGCGCCGCATTCGGCACATAACTCACATAAAAATTTGGAACTACTCCCAGCACCCGCTGGTGCTCTTCTTCCTTAATTTCTTCCGTCGCCACCTCGACCTGGCTCAATCCGACCTGTACCTCGGTGCGAGCCTCGGCCACGTCTATCGCAATCTGCGGCAAGGTCTCAATCTCGCCCGGATGCAGACTCCCGGAGTAAGTCTTCGCCTCGAATCCCGACGAAGTTATCGCCAGTTGAAACGCGCCAGGATCAACTTTTGGAAAGAAAAACTCGCCATCGTTGTCGGCAACCGCCGTCAAACCTTGTGAGTTTGGTTGCGGGTCGACATAGGTGAGCTTGACCTTAGCACCCGCCACCACCGCGCCGCTCTGGTCAACAATCGTGCCGCTGATACTCCCCGGCGCATTGGGCGGCGAGGACGAATTGTTCGCCGGAGACCTTTGCCCCAGCGCGAAAGACGTACACGAGAGGGTCCAAAAGGCGAGAACGATAATGATTGACTTCAAAGAAACCGCCATGAATAGCTTGACTCTATCCTCTCGTCTGGTTGTAACCAAGACACAAAAGGCCCACAGCCACCTGCGAACGCCAACTGCTTGCGAGCGAGCCGAACCCCGGGGAAGCCTGCTTAGAACTTTGATGCTGACTCTAGCAACATTCAAGAGAATTTGTGAGAGGCCGAACCGCGGGGTGACCAGGACGGCTGACCGCCAACATCGAAAAACCAAGGACGAAAGACCAAGGACCAAGGACCCAACGCCTGCTTTACTATGGACTGTCCATGGAATCAACCACCATCCATCCGGCTCGCAGCATTCAAGGCGTTGTCCGCATCCCCGGAGACAAATCCATCTCTCATCGCTACGCCATGCTTGCGGCCATCGCTCAAGGCACCAGCCGCTTTCACAACTTCTCGGCCGCCCGGGACTGTTTCAGCACGCTCGGATGCGTGCAAGAACTCGGCGCAAAATGGCGCCGTGCCGATGGCGAAAAAGAAGACGGTGCAATTGAAGTCATCGGTCTCGGCTCTCGCTTGCAGGCTCCTAAAGCTCCGCTCGACTGCGGCAATTCGGGCTCGACCATCCGCATGCTCAGCGGAATCCTCGCCGGCCAGCCCTTTGCCACCGAACTATTCGGCGACGAATCCCTCTCCCGGCGTCCCATGGCGCGCGTCATCAAGCCGCTGTCACAGATGGGAGCAAAGATTTCTTCGAATGAAGCCGGGCGCCCTCCGCTGACAATTCAAGGAGGTCAGCTGAAGCCGATTCACTACAAACCCGAAGTCGCCAGCGCCCAGGTCAAAACCTGCCTCCTCTTCGCCGGACTCTTCGCCGACGGCGAGACCACCATCGAAGAACCCATCCGCACCCGCGATCACGGCGAGCTGGCGCTTCAGGCTTTCGGAGCAGAAATCGAGCGGAAGAAATCCGAGCGGGGCAGCAACATCGTGAGCACTCGCGGCGGGCAAGAACTCACCGCCATCGAAGCCCGCGTCCCTGGCGACCTCTCCAGCGCCGCCTTTTTTCTTTGCGCTGCCGCCCTCTTTCCCGGCTCGCACATCTCGCTGCCCGGCATCCTCATGAACCCGACCCGCGCTCGCCTGCTCGATATCCTCATTCAAATGGGGCTCAAAATCACCGTCGGCCAAATCGAGCAGCACTACGGCGAGCTCGTCGGCAGCATCGAAGCCAATGGCGCCACTTGGCTCGGTGGGACAATCTCCGGGGCCGACACCGCCGCGCTCATCGACGAAATCCCCGTCCTCGCCGCTATCGCGCCCTACTCAGAAAACGGTCTCGAGGTTAGCGATGCCCGCGAACTCCGCGTCAAAGAATCCGACCGAATTGCCGCTGTCGCCACGAACCTACGCAAAATGGGCGCCGAACTCGAAGAGCGACCCGACGGCCTTCGCATCCCCGGCCGCCAAACCCTGCACGGCGCCGAACTCGACTCCTTCGACGACCACCGCATCGCCATGGCCTTTGCCATCGCCGCCCTTCGCGCCGAAGGAGAAACGCAGATCACAAACTCCGACTCCGCAGGCGTCTCCTACCCCACGTTCTTCGAAGACCTGAGTTCGATAGCCGATCACTGAAGCCAAGTGACTCAACTGCAATTTACACGACAGTCGATTGTTTTCCCTGTGAACCCTGTGGTTGAAGCTCTTCTTCGCTCCCGCGCTAGTCATTGAGCACGCGGCATTACTGGTGTCCATGTTGGTGGGACCCTCTGCCCGAGAGCAGCATCCCTGCACCCAATCCTCAGTCCTCAACATCTATACTCTCGACCAAGCCACACTTCGCCCGGGGAAAATCAACATGTCCACATGGCCCGCACCCAGCATCCTCGATCCCACCACGCAAATGTTCCCGACCCTGACCGAGGCGCAGATTCACCGCATCTGCCCAAGCGGAAAACGCCGCACGGTCGAAAAGGGCGAAATTCTCTTCAAGCCCAATGACACCAACATTCCGTTTTTTGTCATTCTCAGAGGCACGCTCGAGATCTTGCAGCCCGGCATGGATGGCGAAAAGCAAATTGTCACGCACGGGGCGAACCACTTCACCGGCGAGATGTCGATGATCACCGGCGCCCGTTGTTTGGTCCTCGGCCGCATCACCGAGCCAGGCGAGGTTCTCGAGGTCACCTCCGAGGGCTTGCGTTCGCTGGTTTCCAAAGACGCGGAACTCGGCGAAATCTTCATGCGCGCCTTCATCCTAAGGCGTCTCGCCTTGATTCGCGAGGGCCTCGGCCCGCTGGTCCTCCTCGGCTCGCGTCACTCGGCCGCCACCCTTCGCCTGCGCGAATTTCTGGGCCGCAATGCTTACCCCTACAAATACATCGACCTCGACATCGACAAGGATTCTCAGACCCTGCTTGATCGCTTCGACATAAAGGCCTCCGAAATTCCCGTGGTCATGTGCAACACGCGCGGCAGCGTTCTGAAAAATCCGACCGTCCAGCAACTCGCCGATCGAATCGGCTTTAACGTCTCCATCGACGGCTCGCAGGTGCGCGACGTTATCATCGTCGGAGCCGGTCCGTCCGGTCTCGCCGCCGCCGTCTACGCCGCTTCCGAAGGCCTCGATGCTCTCGTCATTGAATCCGAGTCGCCCGGAGGTCAGGCCGGCTCCAGCTCGAAGATCGAAAACTATTTAGGATTTCCCACGGGTGTCTCCGGCCAGGAACTCACGAACCGTGCTCTCGCCCAGGCGCAGAAATTCGGCGCACGAATGATGATCGGCCACGGCGTCACCCGCCTCGACTGTTCCAAACGCCCGTACAAGATCGTCCTCGACAATGGCGACGAGCTCGCCGCACGCTCCATCGTCATCTCTACCGGCGCGCAATATAACAAGCCCGATATCGCCAACCTCAAGCAGTGCGAAGGACGCGGGGTCTACTATGGCGCCACCTGGATCGAGGCGCAGCTATGCGTTGGCGAAGAGGTTGTTGTCGTGGGCGGCGCCAACTCCGCTGGACAAGCCGCCGTGTACCTAGCTCAGAATGCGCGAAAAGTTCACATGCTCGTACGCCGCGACGGCCTCGCCGATACCATGTCGCGCTACCTCATCCAGCGCATCACCGAGAATTCCAACATCGAACTGCACTGCAATACGGAGATTGTCGCCCTCGAGGGGGACGCAGATGGACAACTGCGGTGCGTGACCTGGCGTGACAAGAAGACCGGCAAGACCTCGACGCACGAGATCGGTCACATCTTCATTATGACCGGCGCGTCGCCGCGCACCGACTGGTTGAAGGGCTGCGTCGCGCTCGACGAGAAGGGTTTCATCCTCACAGGGCGCGACCTGATTGATGGCCACGCTGTCGCCAACGGCAACGGCGGTGCGGCGCAACCCTGGACGCTAAACCGTCCGCCGCAGATGTTCGAGACCAGCCTGCCATCAGTCTTTGCCGTCGGCGACGTCCGTGCAGGCAACGTCAAGCGAGTTGCCTCCGCTGTCGGCGAAGGCGCGATCGCCATCTACATGGTGCACCGCGCCCTGGCGGAGCACTAGATTTCTTGATTGAAATCTCAGGACTCGGACGAGGCGCGAGAAAATGCGGGCTGTACCTCATCCTTTGTGCGCGCGAGTTCTTCGATCACCAGCCGTGCCACCTTTCCCACGCACTCCGCGATCTCAGGTGACAGTTCCATCCCCATGTCCGCCGGTGGATTGATGGAAACGGCAAACAACGTTACCTCCAGCCCCCCGCTGGTCAGATATGCAGCGTCCAGCAGGTCTTTCAATCCAATGTCATGTGCGGTAAGAGTTCTCGGATAGTCCGAGGAGAATTTTGGCGTGAGCCGTGTCAGCGTGCCCGCAGAACTGCCATCGATCGTCGCGTCAATAAGGATGATCCGGCTGGCGTCCTGCATCGGTTCGAGCAGAAGAAAGCTGCCCGTCCCACCGTCCAGGCATTCCACATCTTCCGGCAGCGGCATCTGACTGAGTTGGCGTACGACGTGTACGCCCACTCCTTCATCCCCCATCAGAATGTTACCGATGCCGAGCACCAGCACCCGTTCCTGCTTACTCATCGTGCTTTTCGCTCTCGAACTTCCACCCGCCCACCATCGACGATGTCGTTCCGCGTCCTTCGATGTAGTCGTGATAAAAGACCAGGTAGACGTGCACGATCACGAACAGCACGAAGAACCACATGAATACGTGGTGCCACTGCCGCACTGCAAAGTCCCCGCCCATTATCGGCACGATCCATGCAAACAGCTTCGGCAACCACGAGTGGCTCATTCCTGAGTACAAAGCAAATCCGGTCAGCGACTGGAAGAGAAACGCGAGGAAGGCCAGGAAATAGATCGTTCCCGCCAGGGCGTTGTGCCCGAGCGTGATCAACCCGCGCGCTTCCGTTTGCAGGATATCGACCTTCATCACCTGCCCCATCTCTCGCCATTGCGCTCCCCGCGTGGGAATGAAGTTCGTCCACCTGGCATAGGCGTTCCCCACAAATCCCCAATAAATCCGGACCAGGAAATTAAAAAAGAAAACGAACGCGGTGACAAAATGAAGGAAGCGCACTGTTCCAAACCAGTATTGCTGGTAGGCTTCGCTCGAGTAGCTAATCGCGAGCGGGTGTCCGATCAGATACCCGGTCACGCACAGCACCACCACGCACAGCGCGTTCACCCAGTGATAGAGCCGGACAGGCAATTCCCACACATACACGCGCCGGAAACCGGCTCCCGGCGCCGCCGCGACAACGCTCTTGGTCGCCATACTCGTCTCCTTAGCCGATTGTCAGTTGGTGCAGATGCTTGCCTTCCGGATCGTATAGGTGCACGGCGCACGCCAGGCACGGGTCGAAAGAGTGTATGGTTCGCAGGATCTCCACTGGCTGTTCCGTGTTCGCCACCTTCGTTCCGATCAACGATGCCTCGTAGGCCGAGCGCTGACCGTTCCCATCCCGCGGCGATGCGTTCCAGGTGCTCGGCACTACCAGTTGGTAGTTGTCGATCTTGCCGTCCTTGATTCGGATCCAGTGCGCCAGCGCGCCGCGCGGCGCTTCCGTCAAGCCGACTCCTTCCGCCGACGCTGGCCACGTCGATGGGTCCCACTTGTCGCGCGTGAACGTGCTGGTATGGCCGCCCTTCAACTGCGCCAGTAGTTGGTCGTAGAACTCCTGCATCCAGTGCACCACCAGCCGCGTCTCGAGTCCGCGCGCGGCCGTCCGGCCCAGCGTGGAAAACAGCGCTGTCACCGGCACGTTGAGCTGCTGCAGAGCCTCCGTCACCACGTCCTTTACGTCCGTGCGACCTGCCGCAAAACTTACCAGCAGCCGTGCCAGAGGACCGACTTCCATGGCGTGGTCCCTCCAACGGGGCGTCTTCAGCCACGAATACTTCCCGTCGACGTTCAGTTGCTCGAACGGCGGGTGCGGCCCGGTGAAGTTGAACTCCGTCTCGCCATCCCACGGATGCAGTCCTGCCGAGTCTCCCGCCGCGTAGCGGTACCACGAGTGCGCAATATACTCCTTGATCTCCTGCGCATCTCGCGGATTCACCGGATGCACTTCCCCGAGATTACGGTCGAGGATCGCTCCCCGCGCGAACTTGAAATACTCCGGCTGCCCGTAGCCCCGCGTCGGCAGGTCGCCATACGCCAGGTAGTTCTTCAATCCGCCTCCGTACCCCGCCCAGTCCTTGTAGAAACCCGCGATCGCCATCAGATCGGGCAGGTACACCTGCTCCACGAATGCCTTGGCCTGCTTGATCAGGCTGCCAACGTGATTCAGCCGCTCAATGTTGATCGCGTTTACCTCTTCGGGATTCAGCGAGCACGGCACTCCTCCGACCAGGTAGTTCGGATGCGGGTTCTTGCCGCCGAAAATGGCGTGGATCTTGACAATCTCCTTCTGCCACTCCAGCGCCTCCAGGTAGTGGGCAACTCCCAGCAGGTTCACTTCCGGCGGCAGTTTGTAGGCCGGGTGTCCCCAATATCCGTTAGCAAAAATCCCGAGCTGACCGCTTTCCGCAAACGCCTTCAGCCGCGTCTGGATATCCGCGAAATATTTCGGCGAGCTCTTGGGCCAGTTCGAAATCGCGACCGCAATCGTCGCCGTTTTCTGCGGATCCGCCTTCAGCGCACTCACGATGTCCACCCAGTCCAGCGCATGCAGGTGATAGAAGTGGATGACGTGGTCCTGCACATATTGTGTGCAGAACATCAGGTTGCGAATCAGCTCTGCGTTCTGTGGCACGCTGATGCCGAGCGCGTCCTCCACCGATCGCACGCTCGCCAGCGCGTGCACCGTCGTGCACACGCCGCATGCCCGCTCCGTGAAGGCCCAGGCATCGCGCGGATCTCGCCCTTTCAGGATCTTCTCGAACCCGCGCACCATCGTCCCCGAGCTGTACGCCTCAGTGATCGTTCCGTTTTCGACTACTGCTTCCACGCGCAGATGGCCTTCAATTCGAGTAATTGGGTCAACCACGATTCTCGCCATGGCGCCTTACTCCTTTGCCTTTTGAACTGGGTTTTCCTGCTTGCCTTCCTCGATCAACTGGTGTTTGCGCACATTCGTGCTGATCGCGTGCAGCGCCACGCCTCCGAGCGCCGCCAATCCCACCGCCGTGCCCACGTTGTCAGCCGTACTCTCAATCCCAAATCCAGGGAACGATGCCAGATGCTGATAAAACGGCCCGTTATCCCAGAAGCCTGCCTCGCTGCAACCAAGACACCCATGTCCCGATTGAATCGGATAGCTCGTCGCTCCGTTCCACTTCGTGACCGAGCACGCGTTGTAGGTCACTGGTCCGCGGCAGCCCATTTTGTACAGGCAATATCCCTTGCGCGCTTTCTCGTCGTCCCACGCTTCCACGAAAAGACCGGCATCGTAATAAGGCCGGCGGTAGCAGGTGTCGTGTACGCGCCGCGAATAAAATTCCTTCGGACGCCCCAGCCCGTCCAGTTCCGGCGCGCTCCCGAAAACCAGCAGGTGTGTTACCACGCCGGTCATCACGTCCGCGATCGGCGGGCAGCCCGGCACGTTGATCACTGGCTTGCTGATCAGTTTGTGCACCGGCGTTGCGCCTGTCGGGTTTGGCCTCGCCGACTGGATGCACCCGTTCGACGCGCAACTGCCCCACGCAATCACCGCCGCCGCATCCCGCGCCGCCTCCTGCAGGATGTCCTCTGCCGTCCGGCCCGCAATCATGCAGTAGATCCCGCCGTCGTTCACCGGTATCGATCCTTCTACCAGCAAGATATATTTCCCAGCCGCGTTCTTGATCGTGTCTTGCAGGCTCTTCTCCGCCTGATGCCCGGCCGCTGCTTGCAGCGTTTCCGTGTAGTCGAGCGAGATGCTGTCCAGCAGCACATCCGCCACCAGCGGATGCGACGAGCGTATGAACGACTCGCTGCAGCAAGTGCACTCCTGGAAGTGCAGCCATATCACCGGCGGCCTCGCCTTCGTCTCCAATGCGTGAACTACCGTCGATAGCGCCGTTGACTCAATTCCAGCCAGCATGGCCGCGAAGCTGCAGAAGCGCAGAAATTCACGCCGGTCGTATCCCTTCGCTTGCATGGATTCCCAGATGGTGGAGTTGGAGTGGCCCATACGTCCTCTCCTTATCGTCGAGCGAGATGTTGCTGCTCCGAGCCCCAACTGAAAGCGTTACAGCCACTCGGTCTCTCAAAAAATCGGGGACGGAATCAGCAATTAGTTTCGCGGGAGGCTAGCATTAGGGAGAGAAAAGGAATGTGATACTTATCACTGTTGAACGTGACATTCAGGCGGAAGTCGTGATATCCGCGTCGGCAGCATGCAGCGAGTGGCCTCTGCCGTCGGCGAAGGCCGGGTCGCCATCCACATGATTCACCGATTTCGGTGGCACTGGCTACGCGCAAGATTTGCTGAAGATCTTACGGATTCCATGCGGCAGGCTTCGCCAGTTTCCCGTGCCCGCGTCAAGGCAACACGGTAAACGTTCCGCTACTTACCGCTGTTCCACCCGCATTCGTCACGGTGATGTGTCCGGTGCTGGCCCCCGCCGGAACGGTCGTCACCAGCGTACCGGATGATTTCACCGTGAATGCGGCGGAAGTTCCGTTAAACGCAACCGCGGTCGTGCCCGGCGTGTCTGATGCCATCTCCGGGTTGGCGTGCTCGCTCGTAATCGACTGCGCCTCGAGCCCACGGGGCCGATGCGCCATCGAAACCAAAATGAAGCTGATAATCATCAACAACAGCCAGGACCCGAACTTTCCAAACCGCACCAACTCCCACCCGTTCCTCTGATGCGGATACACCCACACCACAGCAAATGTCCCCACGTTCTCAGCCGCCCAGATAAAAAATGCGACCAGACAAAACCCAAGCAGCAATGGCATGCGCCGGAATTTCTGATAAGGCCTGTAGTAAACCCAGGTCGGCCCGAACGCCGCAGCAATGGCGATGAAGAG
>Ga0335069_10000597_pt1 | contig 60381 bp, 38 predicted proteins | sample Lox_Sample_11_FD_206714 | JGI IMG/M metagenome (GOLD analysis project Ga0335069, IMG submission 206714) | Soil microbial communities from Loxahatchee National Wildlife Refuge, Florida, United States - Lox_Sample_1.1 | ecosystem: Environmental > Terrestrial > Soil > Wetlands | place: USA... | reverse complement strand
TCTGCCGAGGTCACGGTTTCCGCCACGGCCACGAGCGGATTTCAGCTTACCTTTACGCTCTCGAACAACTCGCCTTTGCAAACGTTCTTCCTGCTCGCGGGCGGATCGCCGGTGCCGATCATCCGCGTCATTCTGGTGGCGACGTTTGGCGGCCTGCCGCAAGTGGTGATGGATGGCGTCGTCAAGCACACCGAAATTGCGCCGGATGCTATGCAGGGCTCGTCCAAGTTGGTCGTGACCGGTGAGGACCTCACGGCGGTGATGGACCTCATCGATCTTTCCGGCCTCCCCTACCCAGGGCTAACGCCTGACTTGCGCGTCCTGGTCATCCTCGCGAAGTACGCCATGTTCGGGATCGTCCCGGAAGTAGTGCCCGTGATCACCCCGGACGTCGAACTGCCCATCGATAAGATTCCGACGCAAAAGGGAACGGACTTGGCCTACATCCGGCAGTTGGCGAAGGAAGCGGGCTATGTCTTCTATCTGGAGCCGGGCCCCGTGCCGGGAATGACGCAAGCGTACTGGGGGCCGCAGATCAAACTGGGTGTTCCGCAGCCCGCTTTGAACGTGAATATGGACGCGTGGACGAACGTCGAAAGCTTGAGTGTGCGTTACGAACCGCAGGGCGCCGTGCTTCCTCTGGTTTTCATACAGGACCAGACCACGAAGGCGGTGATCCCGATGGCCATCCCGCCCATCACGCCGCTCAATCCGCCTCTGGGCCTGGTGCCGCCGGTCCCACAACAGATTGACGAACTGGAGGACACGGCGAAGCTCTCGCCAGCCCAAGCCATCATGGTGGGAATGGCACGGGCTTCGGAGACGGCGGATGTAGTTTCGGCGGATGGCTCGCTGGATGTCGTACGCTATGGGCAGATTCTGAAAGCGCGCCAGTTGGTGGGCCTGCGTGGAGCAGGGCTGGCCTTTGACGGCCTTTACTACGTCGAGAGCACCAAGCACCAGATCAAGCCCGGGGAATACAAGCAGAGTTTCTCGTTGAAGCGGAACGCGCTGGTTTCCAATGTGCCGGCCGTTCCCACGATGGCGTTTTGAGGATTTGTAAGGGCGCACGGCCGTGCGCCCTTACACCAACGCCAACTGACGACGTTTCGAACGAGGGCACGCCATGGCGTGCCCCTACCAGGGGGTCAAGCGTGGCCAAGTTCTTCGGCAAGTACCGGGGCACGGTGCTGGACAATGTGGACCCGTTACAGAAGGGCCGGCTGATGGTGCAGGTGCCGGATGTCTCGAACGTTCTGCCCTCGACGTGGGCGATGCCGTGCGTGCCGTTTGCGGGAATCCAGAACGGGTTCTTCGCGCTTCCCGCGATCGGCTCGGGTGTGTGGGTCGAATTCGAACAGGGAAACAGCGATTACCCCATCTGGACAGGCTGCTTCTGGGGTTCGGCTTCGGAAGTGCCCGCGCTGGCGCTGGCTGCACCGCCGTCCGTACAGCAGATCGTTATCCAATCGGTTTCGCAGAACACGCTGATGATCAGCGACGTGCCGGGACCGACGGGCGGCATCCTGCTGAAGACGAGCACCGGGGCCATGATCGCGATCAACGATACGGGCATCACGATCACGAACGGCCAAGGGGCCACGATCATGCTTACGGGTCCCAGTGTGACCGTGAACGAAGGGGCGCTGCAAGTCATTTGATCCGGTGATCGGATGAACGTAAGGCCAAATGTGGCGTCGATGGTTTTCTGTTCACCCGATCACCGGATCGCCCGATCTCCCGATCATATGTTGGAGGTCCTGTAATGCCGGGTTTCTTGCTTCACCAGGGTGCCACAGTTCTTTGCAGTCACGCGGGCCAGGCGACGCCCACGGTGCCCAATCCGCGCGTCCTGGTGGGCGGCCAGCCGACTGTATTGCTGACCGCTCCCTGGGTGGTTGCAGGATGTCCGCTAGTGCCGCCACCGCTCCCCCCTTGTGTTACGGGGCAGTGGATCCTGGGAACGCTGCGGGTGACTTCCAACGGGCAGCCCCTGGTTGTGCAGTCGGGGCAAGGCATCACGATGCCGAATGGCACTCCGATGCTCCCGGTGGTGATGCAGACGCGAGTCAGTGGTGAGTAGTTGTCAGTCATCAGTTATCAGTTTTCAGCAAGAACGGCTGATGACATCCCACCGCAGGGGACGGAAGACTGACAACTGAGAACTGACGACTGAGAACTTCTTTATGAACGTCACATATCCTTACGCGTTCGACAGCACCGGGCATACGGCCCAGACCGACTTGCCTGGCCATATCCAGGACATGATCGAGCAGATTCTGCTGACGTCTCCCGGGGAGCGCGTGAATCGCCCGACCTTTGGCTGTGGAGTCTCTCAACTCGTATTTGCGCCCAACAGCGATGCTCTGGCGGCAGCGCAGCAGCAAGTGATACAGGCTTCCTTGCAGCAGTGGCTTTCCGATCTGATTCGGGTCAACGCCGTCAGTGTGGAGGCGCAGGACTCGAAGCTGCTGATTACGATCACGTACACCATTGTGCAGTCGCAGCAGCAACAGACGCAGCAGTTCGTGTATGGCGGAGCTGCTTCATGATCTATTTTTGCCCACAGAAAAACCGGCGTGCTTTGGTCTTGCAGCATCCGACGCTGAATGGCGTTGACTACCTGGAAGTGTCGGATGCGAGTACCGGCTGCGACAATCGCCTGCTCGTCACGCTGCTGAAGGATGGGCGCGGTCTCAACTTGAGCCCGGCGCAGGTGAAAATCACCGGCGGTTCTCCCACCTCCCAGGTAACGGTGGCCTCGGTTTCTCCGCCGACGGATGCCGCGCCAAAACTGGTGACCGTGGATCTCAATCAGTCCGGCGACTTCTCGCCTTACACATTCTCTTTTGTGGCTGACCCCAGCACGAGCGATCCCCCCGACGGGCTCGATCCGCAGCTTTCAACGATGACCTTCTCTTTCAAAGCGGGTTGCCCCACGGTGGGAGATTGTGTCCCGAACAACTGCTGTCCTCCCAGCCCGGCTCCTGAGCCTGACATCAACTACCTGGCGAAGGACTACGGCGGGTTTCGCCAGGTGATGCTGGACCGGCTGGCCGTGCTCACGCCGGGATGGGCGGAGACTCATGCGTCGGATATCGGCATGGCTCTGGTGGAATTGTTGGCTTACGCGGCCGACCATCTCAGTTATCAGCAGGACGCGGTTGGCACCGAAGCTTACCTCGGAACGGCGCGCAGCCGGATCTCCCTGCGTCGCCACGCGAAGCTCGTGGACTATCGAATTAGTGAAGGCAGCAATGCCCGCACGTGGGTTTACCTCAACACGGGGCAGGACGGAGTTTCCATTCCCGCGGGCACCTTGCTTTTCCCGCTGGTCCCGGGCCTCCCGGTCAGTGTCTCGCCTGGCAGTGTTGATCCCTCCCAAGTGACTTGCGAAACAGGCTCCTTGCCTCTCCCGGCAGTGCAGCTTCTGCGCAGCAGCACGATCGGCTTCGCCACGCTCCTGGACATCCAGCTTAACCAGGAGCAGAACGAGATGCACTTCTACACCTGGGGCGATTCGGAATGCTGCCTTGCGAATGGCGCTACGGAAGCAACGCTCGTGGGCACGCTCTCTTTACTTGCGCCCGGCGCGGTTGTCCTCGTCGAGGAGGTCGTCGGGCCTGGCACCGGCGATCCCGAAGACGCAAATCCCGAGCGCCGCTGGGCAGTACGCTTGACCGGTGTCCAAACAATGGATCACCTGGGGCGCATCCTGGTTGACCCACTTAATGGACTGGCCATTACACGGATTACCTGGGCTGCCGAGGATGCTCCACCATTTCCAATCTGTATTTCGGCGATCACCGACGCGGCGCACGGATCGCTGGCACTGCCGGCCGTGAGCGTCGCGCGCGGCAATATTGTTCCTGCGGACCACGGCATATGGCAGTGCTGGGAGGACCTGGGTGAAGTCCCTGCCGCGCCGCCCGCCCCGGCACTTGCCGCGAGCTGTCAATGCAACTCGCCAGTGGCGTTGGCACCGCCGCGGCCGCGCTATTTCCCACAGCTTTCGAAATCGCCCGTCACGTTCGCGTGGCCCGTCGATACGACTGTGCCTGCGTCGCAATTTCTCGCGCCCGTGACTTCCGGCACCGCGCAGCCGGCGCCACTACTTGAGGTGCAGGACGACCAGGGCCGTACCTGGGACGTTCTCGACGATCTGCTATCCAGCGACGATTCCCAGCGGGTCTGCGTGCTGGAAATCGAGCGCGACGGCACAGCTTTTGTGCGCTTTGGTGATGGGCAATACGGCGAGGCCCCGGAGACGGGCGCGGACTTCCAGGCGCGCTACCGCGTGGGAAACGGCAGCGCGGGAAACATCGGGCGCGATAGCCTCGCTCACATCCTGACCAACGTCCCTGGCGTCGTCCAGGTTCGAAACCCGCTCCCGGCCACGGGCGGCGTCGATCCCGAAACGATGGTCCATATCTCGCAGCAAGCGCCCTTTGCCTTCCGTACCCAACTCCGGGCCGTCACCGAAGACGACTACGGCACCATGGCTGCGCAAGATCCATCCATTCTCGCGGCGAAGGGGACACTGTGTTGGACGGGAAGCTGGTACACCGCGTTTGTTTCTCTGGAAGGGAAGGGCGGCACGGAGCCCGACCCGGCGCTGGTGGTGGCGACGCTGGCACGCCTGAACCTGCTGCGCATGGCTGGTGTCGACCTGGCGGTCGAAGGAGCGGTGATCGTCGGCCTCAGGATCGAGATGAACATCTGTGTCGACCCGGCGTTTTTCCAGTCCGACGTGCGCAACGCCCTGCTCCAAGTCTTTACGACGGGTAATCAGTGTACGGGCCAGCCGGGAATCTTGAATCCTGAGAACTTCACTTTCGGCCAGACGATTTATACGAGCCCACTTATTGCCGCAGCACAGGCGGTCGAAGGAGTCGCGGCTGCGACCCTGACGGTGTTCCAGCGCATGGACGATTCCTCGATCGACGGCGTGGCGCAAGGCTATCTGACCATGGGAAGGCTCGAAATCGCGCGCTGCGATAATGATCCGAACCGGCTCGACCACGGCATTTTGGTTTTGCACATGGATGGCGGCAAATAGGGTAGGGGCATGCCATGGCGTGCCCCTACGACGGTGGATGGTGCCAAATGAACGGTTCTTGCGAGACCTCCGAGCAGCAACTCTGTGGCTGCTGCCAGGGCGTGGGTACGGACACGCCCGAACCGGTTTATAACCGGCCGGGCTTGAGCCAGATCAGCTACCGCGTGGGAACGCAAGCGACCTTCAAGGCCAGCCTGCTGGCGGGGCTTTCGGACTCTAACCTCCCGGCTCTGGCGCCTCTGAGAACGCGGGATGACTCGGATTTTTCCATCGCCCTACTGGACGCCTGGGCCGTGTCGCTCGACATCCTGAGCTTCTACCAGGAGCGCCTCGCGAACGAAGCGTACCTGGGGACCGCCGTCGATGCCGCGTCGGTGATGGATCTGGCGCAACTGGTGGGCTACAGGCCGTCGCCGGGCGTCGCGGCCTCCGCGTTCCTGGCTTTCACGCTGACCAGCGGGCAGGGTGCGCCTGATAACGTGCTGATCCCAGCAGGAACGCGCGTGCAGAGCGTGCCGAAACCCGGCCAGACACCGCAGGTGTTCGAAACTGCGAGTGACCTCACGGCGCTGATCGAGCAGAACGCCATTCCTCCGCAAACCACGGTGTCCTGGGGCCTGAGCCCGGGATTGACGTCGCTGTGGCTTCAGGGGACCAGCAACAACCTCAATGTGGGAGACGGAATCCTGTTCGTCAGCCAGGCCCTGCACGATGGCGCCGCGTCGGGCTCGGCTTCTGCCTCCGGCGTGGCGGAATTCCACTTCGTTACGGCCGCAACTACCGATTCCGACTCCGGCAACACTTTGGTTGCGTGGGACCAGCCCCTCAATTGGCCCACGTTCAACGACAACACCGCGTACGTTTATGTCTTCAGGAAAAAGGCCGCGCTCTACGGGTCGCAAGCTCCTGATCCTCGGGCACTCTCGCAGGCGGATCTCTCACATGTTCCGGGATTCGTGAGCGCCACAGTTGATTGGAGATTTTCGAGTCCGAAAGGCGAGATTAACCTGGATGCCTCCTACGCCGGCCTTGCGCCTCAGCAGTTCAGCGAGCCGCAGTGGATCGTCCTGAGGTCGCCCTTCTACACGGCCTTGTATCAGATCACGGCAGCGAGCGAGTCTTCGCCCACCATGTACACGCTGACGGCGAAGACGACGAACTTGCACCTTGCGAACCAGCAGGTGCTGGTTAACGCAGGGGGGGCCGCAACCACCCGCGTGCTGCACAGTCTGGTGCGGGAGACGCGCAGCGTCGCCGCGTTTGTGCAGAGCGCCAGGCTTGCCCCGGCCGACTCTCCCTTGAGCGATTGGGTCTACGACGACACTTTTGCGCGGCAAGACGGGATGCTGAGGCCGGTTGAGGGCTCTGATCTCCAGATCGCCGGAACACAGCAGTTCGGCGCCGGCCAGCCCGTGGCCGTCTTCGGGAAACGGTTGCGTCTTGAGATTGCAAATCTCGCCACGAAGCCTACTCAGAGCGTCCCTGGCTTTGTGCCGGACGGCGCGACCGGCAGCAAGGCGCTTTCGGACGGACAGGTTTTCCTGGTCGATGCCTTCCCGCCCCGGACCACAGCGAACTTCGTGGACCTGCTCTGGTCTGTGATCACGACGGACGGCGTGGCGGGCACCCTCCAAATCAGCGCCGGCAACCTTTTGCTGATTCCGGCCGATAAGAGCGATTCCGTCGTGGGCGAGTCGAGGACCATCAGCCAGGCCAGCGTCGAGGGCTCGATTGACACTCTCAGTTTCACGCAACCGCTGTCCCGGATCTATGACCGCGGCACGGTAACGCTGAACGCCAACGTGGTGCCGGCGACGAACGGCGAGACCATGCACGAAATCCTGGGCAACGGCGACGCCACGAACGCGGCGCTCGCGTTCACCTTGAAGCAGTCGCCGCTGACCTATGTGAGTTCACCCGTGGGTCTGGGTGCTAGCTCCACCCTTCAGGTTTGGGTGAACAATCTCCAGTGGCACGAAGTGGGTAACTTCCTCGCTTCGGGCGCAAGCGACCGCGTCTTTGTGACGCAAGCGGACTCAACGCGAAAGGTCACGGTGCAGTTCGGGGATGGCGTTGAAGGGGCGCGCACTTCCACCGGACAGATGAACATCCGGGCGGTCTATCGCAAGGGGATTGGGGCGGCGGGGAATGTCGATGCGGGGCAGTTGTCGCAGGCGCTCGACCGGCCGCAGGGATTGAAGGGCGTGACCAACGCCGACCCGGCCACGGGGGGCGCCGACCCGGACTCCGCTGACTCCGCCCGTGTGAGCGCGCCGCTGCACGTTCTGACTTTGGAACGTGTCGTCTCGCTTGAGGACTACCAAAACTACGCGCTCGCCTTTGCGGGAATCGCCAAGGCGCTCGCCACCTGGACCTGGGCGGGCCGCGCGCGGGGGATCTTCCTGACCGTCGCCGGTGCCGACGGCACCGTGTTTCAGTTGGACGATCCAACCGTTACGAATCTCATCAAGGCACTACGAAGCGCCGGGAATCCCTATATTCCGCTGACGGTCGCGTCCTACACGCCCGTGTACTTTGAAGTTGGCGCCAATGTGCGCGTTGATACGAACGACTACGATCCCGCGCAAGTCCTGGGGAAGGTCTGGCAGGCGCTCTCAACGAGTTTGAATTTCGAGGCGCGCCAAATTGGGCAGGGTGTGGCACAGAGCGAAGTTATCGCTTTGATGCAGTCCATACCCGGTGTGATTGCCGTCGAGCTCACGGCGTTCAATCGCCAGGGGCAGCCGCCCGCGCCCGGCGCAGCGCTTCCGGGGGTCTTACGCGCGGCATCGCCCATCTCAGGGCAGCAAGGCACGCCGCAGCCTGCCGAAATGTTGTTGCTCGATCCCGCTTCGCAGGGCGCCTTGAAGGAATGGTCATGAATCGGAAACTCGTCACTGGTTACTCGTCACTGGTCACTGGGGTAAGCTCATGAGCCTGAGCGCCGATCAACTGTACGCCCTTCTGCCCGCGATCTACCGGACGCGCGACGCCGAAAACGGGAGCCCCCTCCAGGCGCTGCTGAGCGTGCTGGCGGGCCAGGGCGCAATTCTCGAAGAAAACATCCAGCAGCTCTACGACGATGAATTCATCGAAACCTGCGCTCCGTGGGTCATTCCTTATATTGGCGAGCTGATCGGCTCCAACCCGATTTACGAAATCTCGGGCGCGGTCAGCGGGCGCCGCGCGGAAGTGGCCAATACGATCGGCTACCGGCGGCGCAAGGGCACGGTTTTGGCGTTGGAACAGGTGGCGATGGACGTGTCGGGCCGCCGCGCCGCCGCTGTCGAATTCTTCAAGCGTCTGATCACCACCGAGAGCATGCGGCATGTCCGCACTCATCACGCGTCGACGGTCGATTTGCGCCATGGTGGACAACTGGAGCGCCGAGACACAGCCTTCGATACTTTGAACCGTACCGTGGACGTGCGGCGCATCGCGCCCCGGATCCGCGCGGTCTCTGATCCTGATCCTACTCCCCTCGATGTCAATTTGCATGGTGGAGGCAGGTTCAGTATTCCTGACATAGGGATTTATCTGTGGCGCTGGAAGCCATTTGGAGTGACGGGCGCGCCCGCGTTTCGCGTTGATGGCCGCCGTTACAAGTTCAGTCCATTGGGCCAGGACATCCCCTTGTTCAATGCGCTGGCGCCGCGCGACTCCTTCAGCCGGCTGACGGGACGGCTCGACGTTTCGCAGCCGATCACGCGGCGCGAACTCTATCGAGACCTTGAGCAATTCTACGGACCGGACAAGAGCGTTGAGATTCTCCTGGATGGCGCCCCGGTCGCTGCTTCGCAGATCTGCTGCCAGAATCTTTCCGGCGATGCGCAGGGATCTTGGGGCTGCACGCCATCGGGCAAGATTGGGGTTGATCCCGAACTCGGAAGATTTCAGTTTGCGCCAGGCTTTCCGGTACCGGAAGAGATCGAGGTGAACTACTACTACGGCTTCCCGGCGGAAATCGGGGGCGGCCCGTACGACCGCACGCCCAACCTGTCGGCTCTCGATCCCAACCAGTTCAATTTCGTGGCGGTGGTGGGGTCAGGCGACGTTCCCACACTAGAAACTGCCATTGCTGCTTGGAATCAGCTGCCTCCCGGGTCCGAAGGCCTGATCATCCTGCCCGGCTTTTCCATTTTGGACGTGGACCTGACCGGTCCTGCAGCGATTCAGCTGCCCGCGCAGAGCCAATTATGGATTCTCTCGGCGCAGGTGCATCCCGGCGGCGAAAACGACTTCACCTACGAAGATTCCTGCGTGACGCTGCGCGGCAACATCGAGGTGCAGGGTATCGCGGCTAGCGTGACCGAGAGCGGGGAGGTCCCGCCCGCCGGACAGTTGTCGCTCAGTGGAATCTGGATTGCGGGATCGATGACCGTTCTCGGTGGTCCAGCGACGGTTCAGTTGATGGACTGCACGCTGGTGCCGGGGATTGCGCTGAACGGCGACGGCACCGCGGTCCATCCGGGCCGGCCAAGCCTCACTGTCTCCACGGGAGAAGTGAGTCTGGCCCTTATGCGCTCGATCACGGGGCCGATTGCCGCATCGGTCGAAGGCACGACGCGAATCTGTTCAAGCATTGTGGATGGCGGTTCGCGTTGCGCCGTGGCGTACGCGGCTGAGGACTTGGCCGGTGAGGGGGCCGATCTGCACATCGAGGACAGCACGGTGATCGGAAAGGTGCATGTCCACCTGTTGGAACTGGCTTCGAACACCATCTTTTTGGCGCGATTGGCACGGCACGACAGTTGGCCCGCAGCGCTATGGTGCAGCCGCCAGCAGGCTGGGTGTGTACGCTTTTGCTTTCTTCCGGCGAAGGCGATTACGCCCAGCCAATACCGCTGCTTGCCGCCCGACTCGACCCAGGAGGATCTGTTTCTACCCAAGTTCGTCACTTTGCAGTACGGCCATCCGTCCTACGGCCTGCTGAGCGGGGATAACCCCATGGCGGTGTGGACGGGCGCCGACAATGGTTCCCAGATGGGCGTGTACTACCTTTTGCAGGAGACTGAGGCCGTGCGGAACGTCCAGTTGCGCGCGCCGGAGTTCCTGCCTTTTGGCCTGGAGGACGGGATTTTCCTGGTGCCTTCGCGGCCAGAAATCCTCCGACCCCTGCCTGTGGGTTATGGCTACGGGCTGCTGAGGAAACCTGTGAACCCCTGTGGGGACCCGGACGAGGATGATCTCCGATACGTGGGTGTGGGAGCGGCGCTGATCTAGCCGGAACAGGAGAAGCTCGCCATGAAGGGTGATTTCAGTCGTATACGGTTCAGTCGCGCGAAGAATTACACCGCGGTCTTGCAGCAGCAGGGGCGCGTGTCGCTGGATGCGGATTCGAACGAGCAGTGCGCGATCAACAACTACCTTCGCGACACGGAAACGGTGGACATCGTGGGGCGCTGGGGCGGCCCGGTCGGCGACGAGGGCTTCGCCATCACCGCCCGGGGCGGCACGCTGGAGATTGGCGCCGGGCGCTATTACGTAAACGGGATTCTGTGCGAGAACCTGGCCGGCCAGCTCGCGTACGCGCAGCAACCTTTCCTGATTAACCCCAGCCCCACCGACGCCGCATTGCTCGCGAGCCTGGCTCAGGGTTCGATTAACACTATTCAAGTTTGGCTGGAAGTGTGGCAACGCCTCGTTACCCCTCTTGATGATCCCTGCCTGCGCGAGCCGGCCCTGGGCCAGGCGGATACCACGGATCGGTTGCAAACGGTTTGGCGCGTCGTGGCCACACCTCCCCCGGCTAACGAGTTGCGCTCTCTTTCCACCACCGTCGGACGTGCCCCGGCGGCTGACGGAACGCTATCCCCTTACATCCTGTACCGCGATTGCTGTTCCCAAATGCGGCGTTCGGTTGTGGCCTTGGGATCCACGGGAAAATTGAGCGCCATTACCGGGGCAGGCGGAAGCGACTGTTCCTGCCAGCCCACGCCGCCTGCGGGTTACACGGGGCTTGAAAACCAACTCTACCGGGTTGAAATTCAACAAGGCGGCGACGAGACGCAAGCCACTTTCAAATGGTCGCGGGAGAACGCGTCCGTGGTGGTAGCCATCACGGGCGTATCCGGCTCCCAAGTCTACGTTGATAGTCTTGGCCCGGACGCCAACCTAGGTTTCAGTCCCGGCCAATGGGTAGAGATTTCGGATGACAGCTACTTATTTGGTTCTACTCCCAACCAACCGGGAGACCTCTACCAGATTCAGAGTGTCACTCCCGAAACGCTTTGCGTGACGATGACGCAGACTGCGGCGGCCGTAGATCCGACCAAGAACGCGCGATTGCGGCGCTGGGACCAGTTCGGTGCCTCCGCCGGCGCGAGCGGCATCGGCCTTGCCGTAACTGCTCCCTACACGTTGGAGAACGGTATCTCGGTGCAGTTCGCGGCGGGGCAGTACCAAGCGGGCGATTACTGGCTGATTCCCGCGCGGACCGCCACGGGGGAAATCGAATGGCCCCCTTGTGACAGCGACGGCAGTGTTTTCCAGCCTCCGCATCGCATCGAGGTCTACCGTGCCCCGCTGGCTTGCATTCAATGGGACAGCACGAAGGGCCAGGCCGTCGTGCACGACTGCCGCGACAAGTTCTACCCGCTCACCGACCTGACTCCGCCCGCGCCGCCCCCGGCCCTGCATGTTACCGCGATCAACTGGTCTAACGATGATGTCATGACGCTCGACCAGTTGGTGGCGAACGGCCTCACCGTGACGCTCGACCAAGCGGCGCCTGCCTCACAGTACGTCACGCCGGCGAACTTTACCGTTATTCTGGAGATTGCTTACCCGGTCGGCTCCACCTCGCAGTTCTCTCCGGTCGCGGCGAGCGATTCCGCCGTAAAATTCCAAGCGTTCCTCACCTCCGTGGGATTGTCACGAGGGCTCTCGCTCACCAAGTTCGAAGGAAGGTTCGTGGCTCTTCTGCGGTTTGAATTGATCTTGGATGGACAAACTTCGGCAAACGGTTCAAATCTGCTCTGGCAGATTCCCTGGGAGGCAAGAAATGGGGCGGAGACACTCACTCTGGAACTGATCGACGTACTCTTGCTGGTTGGCGCTGCGCGGAATGACCTGGGGCGCGTCCGCGTGAAGCTCGCCGGTAGCCGCCTGTTCGCGGGGCCGTTGAACCAGGTGTTTCTCGACGGCCAGAGCCTGGGAACGCCCGCCTTGCGTGCCGATGGCACGACGCCGCGCATTGATCTGCAGCTTCCCTCCGGCAGCGGCGTGCAGGCGAGCGATTTCGAAAGCTGGTTCTATCTTGCCCCCACCCAGACCGTGACGGCGCTTAGCATCGATCATCCTGCGCTGCTCGTCAGTTCCGACGGAACGGTGACGGACGCCAACCTCCCCACCGCCGGGGCGGTTTCTCCCACAGGGACCGTCACGCTGCTTTACCCTGCCATTACCGATACCGCGGTGGCGCTTTCACTCACCGGCCCCAGCGCCGCCGGGGTCTTTTCCATCCCGGCGACTGTGACCGTTGCGAAGGGGCAGACCACCGGAACCTTTCCGATCACCGTGCAGGGCAATCCCGGACCTGCCACCGACACGTGGCAGGTCATTGCGACCCTCAACAATGCCCTGGGCTTCGGTTCCAGCCAGCAGGCCACGCTTACCATTACCGGTTCTCAATTCATTATCGGTGTCGTCTTCAACTTTCCCAACGTGGGCGTGCTGCTAGGGCCTAACCGGAACATCGTGACCGTTGACGCTACGAACCGAAATGCCGGTGCGGTGGCCGCGCAAGGTACTATTACGCTGTCGAGCCCCGCGCCCACGCCCACAGTTGTAGCCCTGTCCGTGACGGGCGGGCAACCGGGAGTCGTTACGGTGCCGCAGAATGTGACGATCCCGGCAAATCAGACGCAGGCGACATTCCCTGTCACCGTAGCCAGCGTACCCGGAGCAAGCGCGGCGTTTTCTGTTGCCGCCACACTGACCCCGGCCGCGGGCAAAGTCAGCAGTCAAAAGGCTACGCTGACGGTTCACAACCTGACGTAAACGGAGCGTCGATGCGCGCGGTTTGGTCTTTTTGGAGCCGGCCTTTCTACACGTACTACGGCCAGATCTGGGCGAAGCCCCTGCACCATCTTCTGGCGTGGGGGCTCTCGGTCAATACGGCCAGCCGCTACTATCCCGATACGGTGCTGGTCACGGATCGCGCGGGCAAGAAGCTCCTGGTCGACCAACTCGGGTTGCACTTCGCCCAGGTCTCGACGGACCTCGAACGGTTGAGCGGTGTAGACCCCGGCTGGTGGGCGCTGGGCAAGCTCGTGGCATACGGCCTTCAGGACCGCCCCTTTGTTCACCTTGATACGGACGTTTTCCTTTGGAAACCCCTGCCCCGGCACGTCACGGAGTCGCGAGTCTTCGCACAGTATCCCGAGGGCTTCTATGAGAATGGGCCGTACTACCGGCCTCAGGACATCGAGTGGGCCTTTGCTGAGGAGGGTTTAACGCTGCCGCCAGAATGGGTCTCGATCCGAGCGGCGCGCAGCCATTTCCCGGCGGCCAACTGCGGGATTCTGGGCGGCACGGATGTCGCGTTTCTTCGCTATTACGCCGAGACCGCCGTCGATCTGGTGACGAACAAGGAATACGCTGCGGCCTGGCAGCGCCTTCCGGACAAGCGTGCTTACAACATCGTTCTCGAACAGTTCTTCTTTTCGGCTTGCGCCGAGTACCATCGCCTGCAACCTGCGTCGCCTTTTCGGGGCGTGCAAGTGGAGCACCTTTTCTCTTGTTGGGAGCATGCCTTTGACCCGAATTACGCGGCGCGCGTGGGGTTCACGCATCTAGTAGCGGGAGCGAAAACCCATCCGGCCCTAGGGAAACGCATCGAGCAGCGTGCCCAACGTGAGGACCCCGCCTTCTACCGCCGCTGCGAGTTATTGCTGACCCAAAGTGCCCTTCCGGCCTGATGGTAATTTGCAATCGAAGGTTCGAAGCCATCGGTGAATCAATGGGCCATTCTGTATTCTCCGTGCTTCTCAGGCTTGAACACAGAGTACACAGAGGGTCTCAGTAACCTCTGTGTGAATGCTTCTTCTTGTTCCAGGCGTATCGCCCCACGCAGGAAGGGAAGGGGCTCGGAAGGGAGGAGCGGCCTACGGCTCGTTGCGATGTTCAGGGGACGTCCCGGCCTCTTTCAAGCGTGCAAACATGTCGCGCAGGTCTTTGGTCCCGCGCACGAGGACGATGAGCGTAATCAGCGTGAAGGCTGACCCTGCCACGATGAAGTTTACCGTCCAGAAGTAGTACCAGAAGCCTGCCATCTGACAGCACCTTGACGAACTCAAGCCATTCTCGCCGATTTTGCCGAGCGGAGCCAGCCTCAATTGTCATTTTGCGTGGATCGCGTGCGGGCGCACCGCCGTACGCCCCTACTGTGCTGGATCGCAATTTCGGGAAAAATCCCACTTGCATTGGATGCCGCCGCTTTATAGTCTGTGCCGGATTCATGGCGGCCCCTGTTGCGACATGAACTTAGCACGTGGCGCGCACCGGGGGCGAACGCGTGTCTTGCGGAGGATCGAATGTTCAGGCGCGATTTTCTGACGACGGCACTTGCTTCTGTTATGTCCCGCAAAGATTCCGCATGGGCGTTTCATTCCAGTGCAGAGCCCGCGCGCATGGAAGCTGGGGCGAAGGCGGATGAGCTGGCTATCGTTTGCGACTCCAAGGAGTCAGCCGAAACAGTCGCTGCCCGGGAGTTGCAGAGCTTTGTCGGCCGCATGACGGGTATTCAGCCACGTCTTGCAGGTGATGGTTCGGAGCCACTCTCCGACCGTTTCACCCGATTTCTCGTGGGGCGTACGGCGGCGACGGAAAAACTCCTGCGTTCGGGCAAGCTCGACGACCCCGCTAAGAAGAACGCCGAGGCGTATGTCGTGCGCTCTCTCGCCGGCGGCGGCAAGAGCGACGTGGCGTTCTTGGGCGGCAGCGGCATCGCCACGCTCTATGCTGTGTACCATTATCTAGAAAAGATATGCGGCTGCGGATTCTACTGGGACGGCGACCACGTGCCACACCGCGAACGAGTCCCGGTCGAGAACCTCGACATCGCGGCGCAGCCTTATTTCGCCGAGCGCATGTGCATGAACCTGACTCTCTACTGGTATTCGGTCCCATGGTGGGAGTGGGAAGACTGGAAGGGCTACATCGACTGGGCGCTGAAGGCGCGTTTCAACATCCTAAGCTTGTGGGACACGCCGGGCGAAGACGTGGCTTGGAAGAAGGCCTGGAGACGGCTGGAGGTGGACGTTTCGGACCTGTCGTATTCCGGCCCGCCGTACGGCATTTTTGCTCCGATCAAGTATGGCGTCCGTCCGCCGCTCACAGAGGCTTGGCGGGAGGGTCAGAGTGCGCTGAACAAACAGGTTATCCAGTATGCGCGGGCCCGCGGCATGCGCTCGCTGGTTCCTGCGGTGCCGGGCATTGTTCCGCCGGAGTTTGTGTTCTCCTATCCGGAGACGCGCCTGTTTGAGATTTCGTGGGCGGGCTTGCCGAAGCAGAAGTACATTCATCCCCGCAGTCCGGTTTACCAGGACGCCGGCAAAGCGTTCCTGGAGGAATACATCAAATTGTATGGCACGGACCATCTCTACTGGCTGGAGAATTACCTGGAATGCGATATTGAGGAAAGTGAGGACGTCCAGCGGGAGGTTCGCCGGGAAATTGCCGGAGCAAATTTCCAGGTTGTGAATGAGGTGGATCCCAAAGGGGTCGGCATCTACTCCTCGTGGAGTTTCCTGTTCAAGCCGCAGTACTGGACGCCGGAGCTCATTCGTGAAAGCCTGGAACGCATGCCGGCCGACCGCGTACGAGTGCTCGATCAGTGGGCGGAAATGGTCCCGGAGCACAAGCGCACCGGCTACTTCAATGGGCGGAAGTGGTACTTCGGCCAGGTCTATTCCTTCGGTGGAAACACCAACCTGCACGGTGATCTCGGCTTTATTGAGAAGCAGTTCCGCAGCATTGTTGCTGACCCGCGTGCCGGCCAGTGCGTGGGCTTTTATCCGAACGAAGAGGCCATCCGCCACAACTATTTCTATTACGAGTTCCTATGCCGTCTGGGCTGGAATCCCCGGGAGGTTGATTTGCGGACCTTCACGAACAATTACGCCCGCGAGCGCTACGGGGAAAGTGGTGTGTCAGCCATGGTCACAGCCCTGGAAGAGCTGCTGGCCAGCGTCTACGGGTCGGATGACCTGACGCAGCCGCTCTACTGGCACCGCTTGGGGACAGGAGCCGGCTACTTCCGTCTTCAGGTGGCGAACCGCCGCGCTTTCATCCCGCACCTGCGCAAAGCTCTCGAAAATGCTTTGACCGCTGCGCCGGCACTCCGTAGTAATCCTCTCTACCGGCATGACCTCAACGACATCGGCCGTCAGTACTTGGCGGAACTCTTCGCTGCCCACACACTGAAGATTCAGGAGGCACAGGCGGTTCTCGATAGAGGGACCTTTGAGCGCGAAGCGGCAGTGCTTGAGTCCTGCATGTCGTCCCTTGAAGAACTGCTCGGGCATGATGACTACTACTGGCTCAGTCCTTTGATTCGCAAGGCACGGAAGCTACCGGGCGCACCGGCCGACGTCGATCTGCGGGTGCGGGACATCTTTACGCTTTGGGCGGACGTCATTCGTGACTATGCCTCGCGCGACTATTACGAGTTGGTCCAGGGCTACTATCACCCGCGGGTGACCACGTACATTGGCACCCTGCGCGAGGGGCTCGAACTTGACCAGCGGATGCTCTACAACGGCGTGGAACTGGACCGCCGGTACGAAGCCATCGAGAGGAAATGGGTCAACGAAGGTTTTCCGCTGGTTGAGCGGTCGCCTGACCCTGAAGGCGTGGTCGCGACGGTCCAGGATATCCTGAAGAAATTTGAGTCGGCGGAGATCTCTTCGCCACCATCATCCTGAGCGATGCGAGGGAGCCCGGCGTTCGGACGTTTGAGCGGTGCGGTGCCTCCTTCTCTTTGCTTGTCGCGCGTGCGATGTGGGGCGCACGGCCGTGCGCCCCTACGGTATTGAAAACATTAGCCTCTGAAGAAATCGACCTGGACACTTTGTTGACGAGGTCTTGTGCACTTTCACGTTCTCGACTGGATCATTGTGATTGTCTACCTGTCCGGCACGCTGGCTGCGGGTTTGTATGGGAAGAGGTACGTCGCCGGGCTTTCCGAGTTCCTGGTAGCGGGACGGCAACTGGGGACTTTCATTGGAGTCGCCACGCTAGCCGCGACGGAAATCGGGACCATCACGTTTATGTATTATGCGGAGCTGGGCTACAAGACCGGTTTTGCATCGTTCGTGAATGGGCTGATTGCCGGCGGCGTGATGCTCTTTATCGGCAGGACCGGCTTCATCATTCGCAAGCTGCGCGGCCTGGGCCTGATGACGGTCCCGGAATTCTTTGAGGTCAAATACAGCCGCAACCTGCGCGTGCTTACCGGGATCATGGTGGCGGCGGGCGGCATCCTGAACATGGGAGTGTTCCTGAAAGTCGAGGGGACGTTCCTAGCCATCATTGCCGGTATCCCCCTCAGCCACTTGAAAGCGATTATGACGGGGATCCTTCTCCTGGAACTCGCTTACACGGTTCTGGGCGGCATGGTCTCGATCGTCATCACGGACTTCCTGCAATTCATCGCGTTGAGCCTCGGCACGGTGCTGGTGACGCTCTATTCGATTCACGTGGTCGGGTGGGACCACATGCGCGCCAGTGTTGATGCGGCCATGGGAAGTCAGGGCTTCAATCCCTTCACGAACCCGCAGTATGGGTGGGCATACATCATTTTCCAAATCCTTCTCTGGATGGCGGTGGACACGTGCTGGCAGACGACGGCGATGCGAACTTTCTCCACTCGCGATCCCGAGACTAGCCGGAAGGTCTTTACTTGGACGGCTTTCATTTACCTGGGGCGCGGCATGATGCCCATGCTGTGGGGAATTGCCGCGCTCGCGATGTTGGGGCCCAACGTTCCTTCGCTCGAAGCCATGCCAGTGATGCTGACGCGAATCCTGCCCGTCGGCATCCTGGGACTTGTGGTGTCGGGAATGCTCGCGGCCACGATGTCGGTGAATAGTTCCTATCTGCTCGGCTGGAGTTCGATCATTGCTCAGGATATCATCCTGCCCCTTCGGAAGACGGCGCTCTCGTCCAAGGGTCAAGTGCTGCTGAACCGCCTTGCGAACCTCTTCGTGAGCCTGTTCGTTCTCTTCTGGGGAATCTGGTACACGCTTCCCGGTCCCACCTATTTCTACCTCAACATCACGGCGTCGATATTCCTCGCGGGCGGGTTCTCGGCGGTTATTGCCGGACTCTTCTGGAGCCGGGCGAATACGCTGGGCGGTTACTGCGCCATGATCACCGGCGCTGTGGGCGCCGTGGCCTTTTTCTTTTTCCAAGTGCCGGCAAGCTACGCGGGGCTAGGGTCGTTCGCGCTGGCAGGAGCCGCGATGGTCCTGGGTTCGCTCTTGGGGAAGAGCCAACCCGCACGCGCCGGTCGCGGTGCCAGTTTGTAACGCACCCCACGGCAGGGGGTAATGGAGTCATTGGGGTGCGGGGCCGCCGCATTCGCGATATGCTTTCTGCCTTGAGAGGATCCTTCATGAACTCATTGGGTCGTGTACGGAGTCTTGCACTGGTAAATCTGTCTTTCGTGGTGCTCGGGTTGGCGGCGGATGGTTGGGCGCAACAGCCGATGATCATTCCGCAACCCCGGGAGTTACATGCCTTATCGGGGAACTTCGACGTCACACCCAATCTGCAAATTGTTCTGTTGCCAGCGCCCGCGGAGGAGGACCGCCCTGCGGCCGAAAGCCTCAGGGAAGAGTTGAAGGGGGCGACGGCGCAGGATTTTGCCGTGGCGACGACGCTGCCGGCAGCGAATGCTCCCGTGATTGTGCTGGGCAGGCTGGGCGACGCGACAATGCAAGGTTTGCTGGCGGGGCGGGGTGTCGAGACGAAAGGGATCGGCGACGAGGGCTACATCCTGGACGTCACACCCAGCCGCGTGCTCGTGGCCGGCAGGGATGCGGCGGGCCTTTTCTACGGTGTCCAGACGCTGAAACAACTGATCGTCGGAGATGCGCCGCAGACGGAAATTCTCGGCGTCCAGGTTCGGGACTGGCCGGTGCTGCCCTATCGCGGAACCCAGGTGGACATGGCGCGCGGTCCGGTGCCGAAGCTCGACTATCTGAAGCACATCGTACGTACCATCGCGGAGTTCAAGCTCAACCAGCTTTATTTCTACATGGAGGATTCTTTTCCACTGAAGGACCAGCCGCTGGTCGGGCTGCTGAGCGACAAGCTTCGCCAGGAAGACTGGAAGGAACTTGTGGCCTACGCGGCCCGCTACCATGTGGACATCATTCCCGCGCAGAACTCCTGCGGGCATCTCCACAAGGTCATGCGGTTTGAAGAATACGCGGGCCTGGCCGAGACGCCTCACGGTCATGTGCTGGCGCCGGGGCCGGCGAGCTACGATTTCCTCCAGGGCCTTTACCGGCAGATGGTCCCGGTTTTTTCGAGCCCCTTCTACAACGTCGGCTGCGACGAGACGGCGGAGCTGGGGCGCGGCAACAGTGCCGACCGGGCCCGCGATATCGGGGTGGGGAAGCTGTATATCGAGAATCTTCAGCATGTTTACGATATCGTGCATGCTTACAATAAGCATGTTATGTTCTGGGGGGATATCGCTCTTCAATACCCCGACCTTATCAAGACGCTGCCCAAAGACATGCTGGTTGCGACCTGGGAGTACTCCGTTCATCCCGACTACAGCAAGTGGCTGAAGCCGTACGCGAACACGGGAATGAAGATTATCGTGTGTCCCTGGGTGGGGAGCACGAACCTGACCATACCGGATTACGAGCAGGCCGCGGACAACATCGGCCACTTCCTGGACGAGGGGAAGAAGGCCGGCGCCATCGGCATGGACAACACCGTCTGGAACGACGACGGCGAGACGCTCTACGGCTTGAACTGGTGGAGCATCGTTTACGGCGCCGCCGCGGCCTGGGAGCCCGGAATCCCCGACGTCCAGGCCTTCGACCAGAAGTACGACTGGGCGTTCTACCGCAATGCGGATCACCGCTTTGTGGAGGCGATCAAGCGGCTGAGCCATATCAATGAGCTGCTGCGCCAGACCGGCCTGGGCCAAGTCTACGGCCAGGATTACGGCGGGACGGGGAACGCTCTGTTCTGGCACGACCCGTTTTCTCCCGAAGGGCAGGCGGACGCCGAGCGGGCCGAGGTGGCCGCTCCCGAGATGCGTCTGATGGCGGAGGGCGCGTACAGCGTCTTTGCCACAAGCGCGGCGCGGGCGCGGCGCAACGCCGATACGCTTCCTTATCTCGAGTGGTCGGCGTTGAAGCTGGATGCACTGGGGATGCGTTACATCTATCTTCAGGAGATGGCCGAGGCGTACGCGAATGGCTTGGCGCATCAGAACGACTCCGACCGGCGTCTGGCGTTCGTGGCGGTCAGCACGGCATACGGGACGAACGGCCGGCTGGAGGACCTGCGCGACTACACCACCAAGCTCCGCGAACTCTATCAGCAGTTGTGGTTGAGCGAGAACTACCCCACCTGGCTTCCCAACATCCTGCAACTTTACGACCGGCAGTCTGAGATGTGGCAAGCCAAGATCGCACAGCTCCGGCAACTGCGGACCGCCGTCCGGCAGAAAGACCCGCTGCCACCGGCAGAGTCGCTGGGCCTGATGGTGGTCCCGCCCACGAACTGACGACTGCGAGCGGGAGATTCAAGCTGTAGGCGGTGCCCCGTTCGAAACGTTCGGAAGCAGGCTGGCGGTGTGCACAGGGCCTTCTTTTCTGACGATGTACCCACGATAGATGGAGGGAATGCCGAATGATATACTAGGCAGCAACGGGCTTACAGGGAGGGCTGACATGAGATACCTCATCGTTCTTGCCTTGATGGCAGGGTCCTTCAGTGCTTTGCGCCTGCTTTGCGCCCAACATCAGTCAGGAGGTTTCGGGGGGCAGTCCACGTTGCCGGGGAGCCCGAACGCTCCCTTTGGGAAGATCGGCAGCCGGCCTCACCCACCGGATCCGTTGGCAACCGAGGAACCCGCGAAGATGAAGCGGCGCTTCAACGCGGAAGCGGCTCGCAAAAACGCCCAGCAGATGGCTGAGCTTGCACAGAGGATCCCCGCCCAGGTCGACCTGCTCTCAAAGAACGTCCTCCCCCAGGACCTGGCCCGGCAGTTGAAGCAGATTGAGAAGCTGGCCAAGACCCTGCGGTCGCAGATTAATCCCTAGCGATGTGTTCTGGCCGGTCCCTCATAACAACTACTCGCTGACTCTTGCTGGATAAGGAGGGGAGGGGCATTGCTGATTCCACCCTCTGATATTGCGGCCGCCAGCTTTACTGCGGGGTAACGTCTCCGTGTTGTCTGTGCTCTCAAGCGTGAACACCGAGCTCACAGAACGCCTCAGTGACCTCTGTGTGAAGCCTTTCACGGAGTGCACGGAGACCGCAAACCTGATGTCCAGCCCCCGCCCGTTCTCGGCGAGATCAAGAAGGCTATGTCCGACACCCAATTGGTATCAGACGGAGTCTTCAGTAAGCTGCGGTTTTAGAAGATCCCATGCTCCTTGAAGACCTGTGCGGCCAAGCGGCCCTTTGCCAAATCCTGTAGGGCCGTCTTTTCCTTCCGCGACTTTTCCAGCGCGCCGCTGATGACTTCACATTCCAACTCGCGCGGTACCACCAGCACGCCGTCCATGTCTCCAAAGACGATGTCGCCGGGCCGCACCGCGACACCTTCGATTTCAAGCGGTACGTGGTGGGCAATCACTTGTCCGCGGCCGCGCTGGTCCTGAGCGTAAGAGCCCGAGCAGAACACAGGGAAGTCGATGGCCAAGATCCCGCGCGTGTCCCGGGTGAAACCCGCCAGCACCGCTCCCGTGGCGCCGCGGGCGCGGGCTGCCGTGGACATGAGTTCTCCCCACAGGGCGTAACGGGGTGAGGGTCCCGCCGCCACGTAGACTTCGAACGGCAGCAGCGAGTCGAGGGCTTCGAACATCACACCGAAGGGCGGATCGGGTTCGTGGAAGACGTCGCACTCCAGCACCGGCATGGCGCGGCCCGCCACCACCATGTCGCGGCGCAGCGGCTGGCACTGCGGTGGGAGAAACTGACGCCTCCGCCCGAGCGCATCCAGAATATCGCCCACGATGGCCGTGTAAAGCTGCGCGCGCATGAGCTGAAACAGCTCCGCGTCATCCTTCCATTCCATGTGTTCCCCCTTGGTATTAACCGCAGTTTCTGTGTGTGCGGGTTTCTAAAGACAAACCCCGCCGCGCGCCGGCTGCCTGCCGCGCTGGGCCTTGAAAAGACCACGCCAGCATGCTACGGCCAAGTGCCGGTCGTTCACCTCTTGCGCATGGCCAAGCCGCCGGCAAGTCAGGCAGTTTGTTTGTCGGCAAAGTGCCGCCAGTGCCGCTCGATGTCTTCTAGCGACCTGCCTTTAGTCTCCGGTACGAAAGCCAGGCAAAAGACAAAGGCCAGCACGCAGAGGATGGCGAAAATCCAGAAAGCCCCCGAGGGCCCCGCGCCGTGCACCAGGGAAAGAAACGTCCCCGCGACTACCCAGTTGGCCCCCCACACCGTCAGTGTGGCCAATGACATTGCCTTGCCGCGGATCTTGGTCGGGTAAATTTCCGAGATCATCAGCCATACCACGGGTCCGAGGCTGATGCCGAAGAAAACCACGTACGCGATCATTTCATAGAACACGAACTTGCCGGCGGTCTGCCGGTGAAATGCCAGACCAATAAAGGCCAAGGCCACCGCCATGCCCGCCGTCCCGAGGAGCAGCAGGACGCGGCGTCCTAACCGGTCCACGAGCAGAACCGCGACAACGCTAATCAGCACATTCACCACTCCGATAACTCCTGCCGCGAGGATCGCTGCCTTGGCCGAAGGGTAGCCGGACATGCGGAGGATCTCGGGTGAGTAATAGATGATCGTGTTGATGCCGGTGATTTGCTGAAAGACCGCGAGGCCGATGCCCACAAACACGGCGATGCGAAAACCCGGCCGGAACAGAATGCCGAAGCCTTCCTGTTCCTCCGCGAGGATCTGTTCCACGTCGGCAAGTTCCGCCTCGGCCTCCGCACCGCGGCCCAGGCGGCGGAACCCCGCGAGCGCCCGCTCGCGATGTCCCGCTCGCGCCAGCCAGCGCGGGCTTTCCGGAAGGAAAATCATGCCGAGGATGAGCAGCAGGGCGGGGAACACGGCAGTAATGAACATCCAGCGCCAGTTCTGCGAGGCCGCCAGGGCGTAGTCCACGAAGTACGCGGTCATGATGCCGATGGTGATGGCAAGCTGGTTGAGAGAAACCAGTGCGCCGCGGATACGCGCCGGCGACATCTCGGCCAGATAGAGCGGCGTGACCAGTGAGGCGACTCCGATACACGCCCCGACAAAGAATCGGGCGACCACAAACGTGATGAGCCCCGGCGCGAGACCGCTCAGCACGCCGAAGACAACAAAGCCAATGCCGGCGCCCATCAGCGAGGCGCGCCGGCCCCAACGGTCGGCACAGTAGCCGGCTACCGCGGAGCCCACCAGCGCTCCCGCCAGCGCGATGCCCACGGCGAATTCCAACTGAAAGTCTGTGAGGTGGAAGTCCGTCCGCAGAAAGAGCATGGCGCCGGAAATGACGCTGGTGTCGTAGCCGAACAACAAACCACCCAGCGCCGCCACAGCGGCCGTAAGGACTACCATGCCACTGACGGGAACTGCGAGGCTGGTTGATGCCGGAACGGAAGTTGTCTGTTTCATGAGGTACGATCCTTTGCTGGTTGCGCGCGGCGCGCCGTCTGCTGTAGCGCGGCCGTCCCGGCCGCCGTGGCGCGGGCATCCTGCCCGCGCGCGGGAGCGAGACGCTCCCGCCACAGCGGGCGGGACGCCCACGCTACGCCAGACTGTATCACTCTGTTTTGCAAACCTCAGCGGGACTACGCTATGCGCCGGCTGAGTCTCTCCTCACAGGGCGTGAATCCCTTCCATACGTCAGCGACAAGTCCAGGGTCGGACACCCATTCGACGCTGGCCGGGCGCTTCTCGAACTGGGCGTAGATGGGTGTGCCTTGCTCAAGCCCCAACTCGGGATAGTCGCGCGGCGGCCCGAGGGTGAGTTCGCGGGGCAGATACCGATTATTTCTGTGCCACGCGAGGCCGTCTTGGTCGTCAAGCAGCGCGTACCAGGCCAAGCCTCCATGCGCTCGCACTAGGTCATATTCAAACCCGTATTCGCGATCGCACCACGCGCCGAAGGTCAGGGGCGCCTCGGGCGCGGCACTCAGCGTTGCGTGGGCCCAGCCCGGGGGCACCACCACGACTTCCCCTGGCCCTGCTGTTACGGCAAAGCAACGCCCGGGATCGTCCGCCGCCGACTCTTGCATGTAGATCACGGCCCGGCCCGCCCAGATTTCGTAAAGCTCCGGCGGAGACCACTTGCTGTGGACGGCCATACGGTGCACGTGACCTTGACTGCGCACCGGCTCTTTGCCCAGGCGTCCGGACGCGTACGTGACCACTCCGAACAGCAGGTTGCGCTCTTCGAGATCCTGCTGATGTTGGTGTTTGCCGACGTCCATCACGATGGCGTACACCGGATCGGGCCCGTTGCAGGCGGGGTCCGCGAGGCTTTTGCGGATGGAATCAAGCCGGCGGTATTCCGGTTGCGGACCGAATACGCCAGGTCCGAATTCGAAGCCCATGGGGTGTTGCTGGATGCGGATATCCAAGCCGGGATCGAACGCCTTTTCTTGAGGAAGACTCTGATCGTGATGCAACGGCACTCCTTTTGGCGATGGTCTGCACGCCTTGAGGCCTCAGAGATCGGCGAGGCCCTTGATGAGCGGAACTGCTCCGAGCAGCGCCGCGTTGTTTCCCAGCGCGGCGTTCACAACTTTCACCTTGCCCCAAGGCGTCCAGGCGTGGCGCTCGACGTACGCTTGGAGAAAGGGGAGAATCCGCGCGGCGCTCTTCATTACGCCGCCGCCCACGACCACTAGTTCGGGATCATAAGCATGGATCAACCCCACGATGGTCACGGCCCAGACTCTCAGACAGCGATCCGCGACCTCTTTCGCTACCGGGTCGCCCTCGCCGACATAGTGAAAGAGCTTTTCGAAAGTGATCAGTGATTCCCTAGCCAAGGCGCTGGAGGAAAACCTGGGGTGGCTGCGGCACACATCCGGCAGCGCCACACTGGACGCCTCGGCCTCCGCGCAACCCACGGCGCCGCAGGTGCAGGTGCGGCCCTCGAAGTCGACCGGGATATGCCCGCCCAGGCACCCGGCTTGCGAGTGCTTTCCCCGCAGCAGGCGGCCCTGCGACATCGCGGCGCCGCCAATGCCCGTGCCCAGCGTGATCATCACCACGTCGTTGTAACCCCGCGCCGCTCCGGCATACCATTCGCCGAGCAGCGCCACGCGCGCGTCGTTATCGATCTTCAAGGGGAGATTGACCGCCTCCCGGCACCAGGCCGCCAGGTCCAGGCGGGGGCCATCATCGAACTTGGCATTGGTGGAGAGAATGCGGTTGTGGGTGTAATCCGCGAGGCCGCAAAAACTGAAGGCCACACCGGCGAGATCGGAATTGGGCGGGCGAAGGGCCTGCAAGTTTTCGGCCAGGAGGGGCAGCAAAGATCCCAAGCCGGTGGTTCGATCCGCAGACACCGTGCGGGAGGCCAGGATGGTCCGGTCCTCTACCAGAGCACAGGTGGCATGGCTTCCGCCCAAATCGACAGCGAGAGCCTTCATGGCTCCTCCACGAGAGTTGGGACGCCTCCCACGTCGCGCAGGCGTGCACTGAAGCCGTGGCTGGCAATGATCTCATAATTGTGCCCAGAGTCGCTCGGCCAGCAGGCCAGGAAAGCCAGCACTGTGTCGCCGGTGTTGGCAACCCGGTGCGCCGTGTTGCCTGGAATGTAATGCAGCGTGCCGGGACGCATGGGCGCGAACACGGTATGGCGCTTCTCATCCATCAGGATCAAGGCGCCGCTGCCCGTCACCGTGAGGTAGAACTCGGCCCGCGATCGTTGCGTGTGGTGATGACCCTTGGTCATGAAGTACTCATCGCCTACCCGGCCGGGCTCGAGAAAGGTGGTCCCCCAAAAAAGGCCACCTTCTTGTCCGGCGGGGACAGGCGCAAATTCCTGAGTTCGGTAAACCACGGTGTGGGGATCAAGGGCTTGTCGCGCCGCTTCGTCTCGAAAGAGCCCTTTGAGGTCGTCCACCGTGCGAGTGACGCCTCCAATTTTGTCCCCGGAAAGTTCGCCCGTTTGGACATCTACCTTAATCTGCGTGCTTGCCATGATAACAACCACCTCTCAAGTCAAATGGCCAACGTAAGTTGGGAGAAGAGGCCTGCCAATTCCTCCATCGATCTCAGCCCTTTGATGCCCGCGATTATCAAGTGATTGCTCGTGGGCCGGGGATTTTCGCCGAGCGGAACAACGCCGTTGTGGGCCTGATCGTTTCCTGTTAGTTCGTCCGTGGCCAGGAAGTCACTGAATCCGAAATTGGCATCTACTCCCGTGATTTTCTCCACATAAAACCCCACGCCGGGACTTCCCGAGGAAAACGTCGAGTCGGAAGCTTGGGCAACCTGCTTGCCGTTCACATACGCGGTAATCGTGTTCCCTGATATGACCGCCTTAACGACATCGCCATTAACAACGCGCCCGGTGTCCGCGTGGTAGACGTAGGTGAAATCCGCCAAGGACCCATTCCAGCGCACGATGTCCATGTAGGACTGCTCGGAGTTGACGTTGAACTCAATCTCGTACCCGGTGATGCGATGAGCTGAGATCGACGTCCTGAGACGCAACTCAACTTCCGTATTTCCGCGGGAGGGCGTCGTTACGACCTTCACGGTCGCCTGCGCTGCCTGATTCGGTCCCCAAGTCCCGGTTACGATCGCTGTCGAGTCGCCGTAGCACTTGGGACAGGGTTCGTTACCGGGCTGAGTTCCGTAGACCATGCCCGACGCGGTGCGTACGTCGTGCCAGTCGAGTCCCACCGTCCCACCGTTGATCCACTTGCCGCCTTCGGAAATTGGATTCTCGGCGTGGGAGAAGTCGGTTGTGTAGGTCGCGGCATTCAGAGTGGGCGTGCCTGACAACCATATCCAGGAAGCGAAGAAACAAAGCCGCAAACTCAGAAACTTGGATGTCTTCAGCATGAGGGATCTCCTCATTTTCTGTCTCGATCTTCAGCCGCGGGGAACAGGGTTTCAGGGCAGGGAACAGCTATTTCTTTGCGCCTTGCACAGCGAACCGCGCCCCGGTATGCGGAGGGGCATTGTAACATGACTATCGATTACCACTTCCGCGTTTGACATCGCCATCAGGGTGGAGGCGCGACGCTGTCGAGCCTTAGTCACTGTGGCGGCTTCACAGGCAGGCAGACGGCCGTTGAAGGCTCCATTATGGGACATCCCGCTCGCGGGTGACCGGGAGTTTTGCACCCGAGAAGTCTATTCCTTGGTACAATCGCAGAATAACAGTGGGATTAGGGGCAGGGAAGCTGACTGGGCGAATCCAAGGATAGCTGTTGGACCGGACCTCGTTCCTTATAGGGATGGGATTTGACGTTGCCGTGTCCGTACGAGGGCGCGCGATCGGTTGTGTCTCAGGCATCGCCGCGACACAGGTGAGGGCTTTCCGACAGGGTGAACTCAGTGGTTGCGTTGGTTCGATTTGCCGGCTGCGGGGACGAGATGGATAGCAAGCCTGACGAAGAGACAGACAATCCCGCGTATCAACGCGTTGCTGTGGGCTCGCCTGACGAGTCGTCCACTGCCCTGGGTGAACTGGCGGTCGAGATCGATAATGTTGATGAAGTGGAATGGCACGAAATCGTCCGAGGCTTTCAGGATGCCAATCTGTTTCAGACTTGGCCATATGCTGCCGAGCGCTGGGGCGCCAAGAGACTGAGTCACTTGGTTGTTCGGCGAAACGGCAGACCTGTTGCAGCCGCACAAGTTATTCTGGTGCGAGTTCCTCTCACCGGAGCGGGTCTCGCGTATGTGAAGTGGGGACCTCTCTGGCAGGCTCAGGGAAATGACAATTGCAGCGATGTGCTTGAGGGAATCCTGCTTGCCTTACGGCACGAGTACGTTCTGAAGCGCGGCCTGTTTTTGAGAATCTCGCCCTGGGAGTTTGATGGCGATGTTCATGCGGCTTACCGGGAGGCGGGCTTCCGGCTCGATCCCAGTGCGGAACGCGTTCGCACGGCCGTTCTGGATCTCTCTTATCCGCTTGCTGATCTCCGGGCAAGTCTCACTCGCCACTGGCGGCACAATCTAAAGGTTGCGGAGAAAAACGATTTGGTAATTTCTGAGGGATGTGCCGAGGACTTGGTGCGGGACTTCTCTGATCTGTACCGCCAAATGCGGCGACGCAAGCAGTCTGCCGAAATCCCCAATATTGACTATCTCCCGGCAGTTCAGAAACGCCTGCCGGATGACATGAAGGTGCGCAGTGCGATTTGCCGGTATCAGGGGAATCCGGTGGCGGGTTTGGTGGTATCGGCGATGGGGCCGAAGGCTTTTGCCCTGTTTGCCGCGACGGGCATTGCAGGGCTGGACGCGCGCGGGTCGTACCTCTTGCAGTGGCGAATGCTTGAGTGGCTCAAGCAGCAGAACGTTCGCTCCTACGATCTGGTGCGCATCAATGAGACAACCCATCCCGGGACAACACAGTTCAAACTCGGCTTATGCGGGAAATTGGGTAGGACTGTGGAATACGCTGGCGACTTCGAAGCCTGTGAGAGATGGGCGAGCGAACGGGTGGTGCGCGCCGGCGAGCGGATGAGGGATCTGCATTTGCGGCTGCGGGCGGCCATGATCGGCGGGCGCGACGGGCGGTCTCCGCTTGGTGTTTGATTAAACGATGACGGTGTGTCGCGACGAACCCACGGGTCAGGGCCTGGGTCGAACGGCGCAACGCTCCCCATGGTCGCACGATGTGGATTGACCTCAGGTGTGCGGTTCAGCCAGGGTGAATAATGGCGGGTTGCGCGAATACCGCGTGGCTTCTTCGGGCCCTGTCCATTTGCGATTGATGACCTGCCCGCCCGCCTTGCGAACCATGCGGTCGACGTTATGCACGAAGCCAAGGTCTTCCGTACGGGCGTAGGACTGTGGCAGTTGCGCGTTATCGATTCTGGGGTCGGCAAGACTGATGACGCCCAGGATCTTCTGCGTGTGCGCCAACATGGTTTGGATAGCACTCGCTGCTGCTTCTTCGTCGAGATACATCAGCACGCCACAACATAGGATAACGTCATACTTCCGCTTTCCCATTACGGAGTCCAAGTCGGAGATTTCGCCGGCAAGGAGCGCGACTTTAGACTCCACGCGCCGCAAATGCTCGTTGCCGGCTGTCACCGCATAGCGATCGACGTCCAGGCCCTGGAGGCACGTCGCCGACGGGAACACCTGAGTTTCCAGAAAGTGCAGCATGTAGCCGAGAGAACAGCCGACGTCGAAGACGGACTGCACTTGGTTCTCAGGTGCGATGCCGCGCGCGCTCAGTTCGGTGCGGAGCATCTCGCAAAGCTCGCGGCGCGAAGGCTTCAGGTTTTCCTCTCCGAAGCGGTAGGCGATCTCATACGTCTTTCCGTACGCGTGGCCGCCCACATGATGCTCCCAGAGAAATTGATGGAACCTCATGGGATCGGTTCTCGCGAAGTCACGCAACAGCTCGGCGGCGAAGAAATACTGACCGGCGAAATTGTACCGTCCCAGGCGCAGAACGATCCACTTGCGCACAGACAACGGAAGGGAGCGGAGTAGAGTGATTGCGACCAGAACTCCGGTCAGGTTCCGAACGGCCGTCTTGATTCCTTGCTTCATACGTGACCACATCGTTTGAGTTGTCCCGCCCGAGTTGACGGCACCACAACAGTCATTGTGTCATAGTCTGGCACCGAGTAGTGACGAAAACGGGGAAGGGGTGCTTACTGCCCGCAGGTGCGTGGTAGCGCGGTTTTTGCAGCCGGGCCATCTGGTCCCTCCACGTCCTGTTGGCCACGAAATGGGATCTGGCGGGCCGGCCGCGTCGTCATCGCCAGGCAGCGTTGCGAATAACGGGTCGATGCAACGCACTTGCAGTAGTGAGCGGTTTTCCTCGATCTCTGAGCGCCATAACACCCACTGTTCGTAGTAAGATAGACCTATTGTCGATCTCGTCGCACGAGTCAATCACTTGCTAACCTGAAGCCTAGCATGTTGATGGCTTTGGTTTAGTGAATTCTCGGCGTGTTGCAACGTAGTTGCATGAGGGTGTGGCGTAGACACCAAGAGCATCTTACGAGGGAATTCATGGGACGGTGTAATCGAGTACAAACAGCGGTAGCCCAGTACCTAACCGAAAGCCTGATTTTGGTGGCAAGCGCGTTGTTTTTTCATGTGCTGACACTTGGGGCGGATTCGGGGGCTAGCATTTCTGGTACGGTTGTTGATCCTAGCGGAGCAGTGATTCCCGGCGCGACGGTTACTCTCCGCGGCGCGGGGGCGGGGCTCAGCCGCGTTGCGGTCACGAACAGCGATGGTCTTTACTCGTTCCCAGCGCTCGCGGCGGGCCAATACGAAATTGAGGTGTCACATTCGGGGTTCGCCCCGTACCACCAGCTTGGTCTGGCCGTCGATACGGGCTCGGTGTTGCGTGTCGATGCCCGGTTGGAACTTGGCGCCCAAACCCAGACGATAACCGTTTCCGAAGCCGGCGTGCACGTCGAGACTGACAGCACGCAGATGGGGCAGGCCATTGCTGGGACGAAGATCGCCTCCGTCCCCCTGAACGGACGCGATTACGCCGACCTGTTGGCTCTGCAACCGGGGATTGTACCGACCAACTCACAGCAGCCCAACGCCGTGGTGATGGCGGGAGTTAGCAGCACGCCGCCCTCTGGCGACCTTGATCCGGGGAACCTCTCGGTAAGTGGTCAGCGCGAGACTGCCAACGGTTTCATCGTGAATGGCAGCAATGTGGAAGAGAGCGTCAACATGGGGGCGGCCATCATTCCCAACCTTGACTCAATTCAGCAGTTTCGCGTTCTTACGAACGACTTTGACGCGGAGTACGGTAATTACAGCGGCGGCCAGGTGATTGTGCTCACGAAATCCGGCGGTGATCAGCTTCACGGAGACGCGTTTGAGTTCCGGCGCAACACCAACCTGGACGCTCGAAACTTCTTCTCCTCCGACCGGGCGCTCTTTCGCCAAAATCAGTTTGGGGGGGCATTGGGCGGTCCCATAAAGCCCGTTCGGATATTCCTTTTTGGTGATTACCAAGGAACCCGCATGACCCAGGGCGTGGATACCGGCCGCATTGCCGTGCCATCCGTGGCTGACCGGACGGGCAGCCTCTCGGATCTCGGCACGTCGTTGGCTGGAACGGTGACCGGAGACAATTGGGCCAAGACGCTCAGCCAACAACTTGGTTATCCAGTGTCAGCCGGCGAGCCTTACTATTTTGCGGGCTGCAGCAGTTCAGCGGCGTGTGTGCTTCCCAACGCCACGATTCCTCAAAGTGCGTGGTCGGCCCCGGCGAAGACACTCTTGGAGTACATTCCTCAACCTAGTCAGGGCGCTGGCTATTTTTCCACTTCTGGGTATGACCAGAGACTTCGCGACGACAAAGGAGCAGTACGGCTGGATGCGAACACCTTACAAGGAACGCTATCCGCTTACTACTCGCTCGACGACTACTTTCTGGACAACCCGTACCCGACCGGACAGGGAGGCGCTAATGTTCCTGGATTCAATGCACTGTCGCTGGGGCGGGCTCAGCTGATGAGTTTTGGCCACACAAAGACGCTCGGCTCGAACAGTGTTAATGAACTCCACCTGAGCTACTTGCGATTCGCAAACGATGTGGGCCAGCCCGTGGGAGGTGTGGGTCCCAAGTTGAGCGAGCAGGGGTTTGTGGAGGGGCTAGGAACATTGGGCATCGTTCCTCTGGCTCCCGCAATCGAAGGGGTCGAAAACGTTTCCTTTAACTCTTTCACCTTTGGGGTGGACACCACCGGCCTCACTCAGGTCAATAACCTGTTCCAGGCAGCAGACAACTTCTCGCGAGTAGTGGGGAAGCACACGGTGAAAGTCGGAGGCGGGTTTCATTTTGACCAGGTCAACGTCAACCCCAATGCTGTCTATAACGGCTCATTTCAATTCACAGGAAGCGAGACGGGGTCCGATTTCGCGGACTTTCTCCTGGGCGTGGCCAGCTATTACCGGCAGGGAGACTCCGCGAGCTTCTACCTCCGCAACAAATATATCTCGTTGTACGGGCAGGATAGCTGGAAGGTGCGGCCGAATTTGACACTGAATTATGGGTTGCGGTGGGATGTCCTTCCGCCCTGGTATGAGAAATACAACCAGCTTCAAGCTCTAGTTCCTGGCCAGCAGTCCGTTGTTTACCCAGGTGCACCGGAGGGTTTGGTGTTTCCTGGCGATGCCGGCATTCCGCGTACGCTTGCCTCGACGAAATACACCAACTTTGCTCCGCGTGTCGGGCTTGCTTATTCGCCGGACTTCCAAACGGGTTTCCTTGGCACAGTCTTCGGAGGGGCTGGCAAAACCAGCATTCGGGCCGGGTACGGCATGTTCTACACGGCCTTCGAAGGGCTCTCGGCCAGCATTATGAGTGCGAACCCGCCGTATGGTTACGACTACGACAGCAGCACCATCGGGCCGCCGCTATTTGCCACTCCCTTCGTGGCCGCGGCGACCGGGAAGACTTTTGGCCAACCCTTTCCGTCACCCATTGCGACCTCCGGCGCTTCGCCACGGAATCCCGACAACACGGTGGACTGGTCCAAGTATGAACCGATCACGGGTGTCCCCTCTTTCTACCGCCACAATGTGCCACCGTACACAGAGAGTTACTCGCTGTCGCTCGATCGTGAGCTTAACCCCAACACGGTTCTCAGTGTTAGCTATGTCGGTTCCGGGGCTCACCACCTCCTGGTTATCAACTCGGCGAATCCCGGCAACGCCGCCCTGTGCTTGAGTGTCAGCCAAGCCGCTGAGGTCATGCCAGGAACGGCGACGTGTGCTCCTTTTAGTGAAGGCGGAATCTTCACGCGCGCGAATGGCGAGAGCGTCCAGGTGCGCGGGCCATTCGACTCACAGTTTGACGCGGTGAGCTATCAAAAGACGATTGCTGATTCAAGCTATCAGGCGCTCCAAGTGAGCCTCCGGCACCACAGCAAGTCGTTGGAGGTGATGGTGGGGTACACCTACGGGAAGTCTCTGGATGATTCTTCCAGTTTGGCGGAGCCCGTCAGTCCGCTCTATCCCGGTTTGACCAAGGCCTTGTCCGCTTTCGATATGAGGCAGGACTTCGTTCTGAGTTACAAATACACTCTGCCCACCGCAAGACTACTCGGACGCCGTAGCCGTTGGACAGAAGGATGGTCGCTCTCGGGCATCACCCGTTTCAGCACTGGGCTTCCGGTAACGCTCTTTAACAACAATGACACTTCTTTACTGGGGACGGTTCCGAATGGGATCAACAACAACGGTCTGGACACGCCGAACTTCACTCCCGGCAATCTGCTGGTTAACACCGATCCCCGGAACGGTAGGGACGCCTTCAACACCTCCCTCTTCAGTCTTCCCGCGCTGGGCCAAATTGGTACGGCCGCAAGAAGGTTCTTCTATGGACCTGGAATTGACAACTTTGACTTGGCACTCCTGAAGGACCTCCGTTTCACGGAGTCCAAGTCGCTCCAATTTCGCGTGGAGGCTTTCAATGCTTTCAACCACGCGCAGTTCTACGGGGCAGCAGCCGTGAACGGAAACATCAGTAGCGCTGCCTTCGGAGAAGTTGTCAGCGCGGCGCCTCCGCGCACCCTGCAAGCGGCCGTGAAGTTCTACTTCTAAAGGTCGCATCCCAGGGGGAACTGTCGGGCTTGGTAGATTCGGTTAGGAGCCGTAACGCCTCGGGAGGCCTTGGGAAGCGCACGCGACCCACTTGTGCGACCGCCTTTGTTCGTGGGTGCGGCTAGCGCTGGGCTGCTGGCGGATTGTCCAACACCTCGCGGACCTTCTGAACCAGTGCACTTGGCGTGAAAGGTTTTTGCAGGAAGGGCGTCCCGGCCTCCAAGATGCCGTGGCGAATAATGGCATCGTCAGCGTACCCTGACATGTAGAGCACCTTGGCGTCGGGGCGCAGGGCCGTGAGGCGCCCGGCCAACTCCCTTCCGCTCATTTGAGGCATCACAACGTCGGTCAGCAGCAAGTGAATTGTCTGTGATGTCTGGTCCAGAAGGGAGAGCGCCTGGAAGGGTTCGGTGGCTTCCAGGACGTTGTAGCCTTTCGATCTGAGGACTGCACACACCAATGACCGGACGGCTTCCTCATCTTCGACGAGGAGGACGGTCTCCGAGCCGCACTTCAGCTCTGGGGCTGGGGCCGGGGCGGTCTCCGTCGCGGCTTGCTCGACCCGGGGGAGATAGATTTTAAACGTCGAGCCCTGCCCGGGCTCGCTGTAGACCCATATGTAGCCTGCACTCTGTTTGACGATGCCATAGACTGTGGCCAAGCCAAGTCCTGTACCTTTTCCGATCACCTTGGTTGTGAAGAAAGGCTCGAAGATGTGTGCCTGGATTTCTTTGTCCATCCCGCATCCTGTATCTGTTATTGCGAGTGAAACGTAAGAGCCGGGCGTTGCCGGGAAATGGCTGCTTGCATAGGCTTTGTCTAACTCTGTATTGGTGGTCTCGATTGTAATCTTGCCGCCGTCGGGCATGGCATCGCGGGCGTTGACAACCAAATTCATGATGACCTGCTCGATTTGGCCGGGGTCAGCTTTGACATGCCACAAGCCTGGATGTGGAACGGTAGTCAACTCTATGTCCTCGCGGATCAGCCGCCGCAACATATTCTCAATGTTGACGATGACCGAGTTTAGGTCCAGCACTTGCGGGGTCAGCAGTTGGCGGCGGCTGAAGGCCAGAAGTTGGCGCGTCAGGGCTGCGGCGCGATCACTCGCCTTGAGAATCTCTTCCACCGCACTACGGTCGTTAGGCGCGACTCTGTCGCGCAAGAGCTGGCCATACCCGCAGATGATCGTTAGCAGGTTGTTGAAATCGTGCGCCACCCCTCCCGCGAGCCGGCCGACTGCCTCTATTTTCTGAACTTGCCGCAAGTGTTCTTCGATTTGGTCCTGCCGGGTTACATCCCGCTGCGTAGCGATGAAATGCGTAGCCTCACCGTAAGGACTCCGTACTGGGGCGACGTTCATCTCTTCGGTGTAGAAGGCCCCGTCCTTTCGCCGGTTAATGATCTTTCCGCGCCACGTCTCTCCCTTAAGAATGGTCGCCCAAAGTTCCTGGTAAAGCGCGGCGTCGTGCTTGCCTGATTTCAGGATTCTCGGATTCTGCCCCAGGACTTCCTCTCGCGTGTAGCCTGTGATGCGAGTGAAGGCCGGGTTGACGTATTCAATGTTTCCCTGAACATCGGTAATCACCACGGCTTCCGCAGACTGCTCGATGGCGGTGGCCAGACGTGTGTTCTCCGCTTGGGTGTGCTTGCGTTCGTTGATGTCCAAGTGTGTGCCGACCATGCGCTGGGGCCGTCCCATGCTGTCGTGCGCCACCACCTTGCCTCGACAGAGGATCCAACACCAGCCTTCAGTTCTCGTCTTGACGCGGAGTTCGATCTCGAAGCTCTTATGCTTCTTCGCGAGATGTTCCTGGATGGTTGCCAACGCACTGTCCCACTCGTCGGGATGGAGTAATTGCACAAGAGCCTCGCGGCCGGATGGAAAGTCGCCGGGAGAGTAGCCCAGCATTGTGAAAAGTCCGGAGCTACAGTAGAGTTTGTCGTTTGCGATGTCATAATCCCACAGCCCTTCGTTGGCCGCCTCCAAGGCCAGAGCCAGCCGCTCCTCGCTTTCGCGTAACGCTTCCTCAGTCTGCACACGCGCGCTGATATCGCGGGAAATGCCCACCAGGCCCACGACCTGCCCTTGGTTGTTCTTGATAGGTACCTTTGTGACGAGGTTCCATTTGACCGCACCATCTGCTCGGCCGGACCTTTCGATTTTCCCCACGAGGGGTTCGCCCGTACTCAAGACTCGCTTTTCGTCCTGCAGGGCTTCCGCGGCCATGCCCGAGGGATGAACGTCAAAGTCAGTCTTCCCCAGGGCCTGGGACGGATCTGTCAGCCCCAGACTGCTCGCGTGGGCTCGATTAATCCTGACAAAGCGGCTGTCAAGGTCCTTGAAGTATATCTTGTCCGGCACGCTGTCCATGAGCGCACGGAGCAGGTCCCGTTCGTGTGCCAGCAGTGCCTCTACCCGCTTGCGTTCGGTGATATCCTGCGCGACGCCGACATAGCGAGTCACCTGTCCGGTTTCGTCGCGCACGGGAAACCCACGGTCCCAGATCCACCGCGTGGACCCATCCGGCCGGACAATGCGATATTCTTCGCTGATGGGCCCTCCTTTTCTCTTGCCCTCCACATACGTGAGTGCTCGCGGGAGATCCTCGGGATGAATTGACTCCAGGAAAGAGCGGGGGTTCTCGTAGAGGCTGGCTACGGAACGTCCCCACACCTGCTCGTAGGCAGGGCTGATGTAGAGCATCTGGGCCGTTTCCACATCCGCGATCCAAAAGACTTCTGTGATGGTCTCGGCGATTCTTCTAAATCGCTCCTCACTCGCGCGCAGGGATGCTTCGGCTCGTTTGCGCTCGGTAACGACCTGGCCGGACGGGACCAGGAAAGCAATCCGCCCTGTCTCATCCCGCAGCGGCTGGAGGCAGAAATCAACCCAGATTAGCTGGCCCCCAATGGCGTGAAGCTGTTCGTCGTAGCGCACGGTTTCGCCCTGCGCCGCCCGCGCTACGGCCGCACGCAACCTTTGGCGTACGCTCTCTGAATAGGCGAACCAGGGAGTGTCTGCGAATGACTTGCCGAGGACATCGGCGAGTTGCACTCCTGCCGCAGCGAGCGCCGGCTGGTTTGCTACCAAGACTACGCCTTCCGGGTCCAGCAGGCCGACAAACATGTGAGGTCCAAGCCCGTCCAGCACCAAGCGCAGGCGCTCTTCACTGATGCGTAGTTGCTCCTCTGCCAGCTTCCGTTCCGTGATGTCTTCAGGGACCGAGAGAAGACAATGGACTCCCTCTACTTCGATTGTCTCGGCGGAAAGTAGGTTCACTCTGATCTCACCGGAGCGCGAGCGGAAGAGAGTTTCGCGGCGGTTGACGCGGCCCGTCGTACGCAATTCGTCAGCTATTCGGAGCCGGGCATCTGGATTGACCCAGATGCTGAGTTCCAGGGCAGTCCGGCCGATGACGTCCTCTCGCTGGTACCCCGACACACGGACGAAACTCTCGTTGACCTCGAGATACCGGCCTTCTTCCAGTGTCGAGATGGCCATGGCGTTTGGGTTCGCTCGAAAGGCCTTGGCGAACTTGTCTTCTGAGGCGCGGAGGGCTTGCTCGGTCCGCCGGCGCTCATCGAGTTCCTGCTCCAGGTCACGCTTGGCTTGTTCCAACTGCGCCATCTTGGCTTCCACTCTCCGGATGAGGGCTTCGTTGTACTGCTTTAGGGTAACGACATCCTCTTCGCCTGGCACCTCCGTCGAACGCCGGGCTGCTGTCCCCACCGTCGGCTTGGCGGGCGCGGTCAGTTTGTTTTCAACTTGCCGGATGGTACTTCGGATGATCGTCATGAACGCGTCCGGTTCCTCGGGCTTGACGATGAACCGGTCCGCCCCAAGGCTGAGCGCGAATTCCCGGTCCCGCTCGTCCGTGTAGGTAGCGGTATAGAAGACGAACGGAATGGCCTTCAGGCGTTCGTCCTTCTTCCATTCACGGCACAAGGCAAACCCGTCCATGACTGGCATCAGGATGTCGGAGATGATCAGGTCCGGCGGGTTCTGGCGCGCCTTTTCGAGTGCGTCAGCCCCTTGGCCGGCGGTGACAACCTCGTATTTGTGGCCTTCGAGTAGGGCGCGAAGGAGGTAAAGGTTGTCCTCTTTGTCATCCACGACGAGAACTCGGTGCATGCTTTTCATGGGAGGTTCTCCTGGGGTGTGTCTCCCAGATAGCGCTCAATTTCGGCTACGAATGTTTCGGGGTTGATCGGCTTCTCAATGTACCCGTTGCAGCCGGCGGCGATGGCCTTTTCCCGGTCGCCCACCATGGCGTAAGAGGTGACCGCCACAATCGGAATATTCCTTAGAGCGGGATTCGCGCGCAGTTCGCGGGCCACGGTGTACCCATCCATGGTGGGGAGTTGGATATCGAGCAGGATCAACTGCGGCAGGACGCGTCCGGCTAGTTCGATGCCCTGGGCACCGTCGGAGGCGGACAGGATCGTGTAGCCGTGTGCTTTCAGCAGAAACGTGGCGAGATAGCGGTTCTGTTCGTTATCTTCGATGAGCAGGATGGTGGTTTTCATAACGCCCCCGGTTCTTTTCTGGGTAGCGTGAACGTAAAGACGCTGCCCTTGCCCCAATCGCTTGAGGCGCGGATTTCTCCACCGAGCAGGTCTGCCAGCCGCCGACAGATGGCCAGGCCCAATCCGGTACCTTCGTGCTGGCGTGTCAGTCCGGAGTCGATCTGGCGAAACGGCTGAAACAAGCCGCTCAAGTCCTCTGATTTGATGCCGATGCCCGTGTCAGCTACTGAAATGCGGATGGCGGAAGGCGCAGAGGGAGGGGCGTCAGGCGTGATTTCCGCCCTGAGCGTGACCGCACCCCGCTCCGTGAACTTGATGGCGTTGTTGAGGAGGTTCAATAGTACCTGTTCGACACGGCGTGGATCGCTGACTGTGATGCTGACCGTGGGATCGAGTTCCACACGTAAAGCCAGGCCCTTCTTGTCTGCCAGCGGTTTCACGATGTTGGCAACCTTCGCAATCGAGGCACGCAAGTCAAACGGTTCGCTGCTCACCTGTAGTTGCCGCGCCTCGATTTTGGAGATATCCAGCACGTCGTTTATCAGGGCCAGCAAGTGCCGCGCGCTGCCGCGCACCATTTCGAGTTGCTTGTGTTGTTCCGGATTCAAGGGGCCGGCCAGTTCCTGGAGGAGAATGCCGGTGAAGCCGATGATCGAATTGAGCGGGGTGCGTAGTTCGTGCGACATCGTGGCCAGAAAGGCCGACTTCAAGCGGTCGGCCGCTTCGGCGCGGTCTCTGGCCACGGCTAGTTCCCCTGTACGCTCGGCCACGCGCTGTTCCAGACGGGCGTTCAGTTCCCGAATTGCTTCCTCCGCCCGCTTGCGCTCTGTGACGTCCGTGCCAACACTGAGAATCTCGGCCACCTGACCCTGCGCGTCCCGAACGATTCGGTTGGTCCAGGCGATCCAGACCCGCTCCCCATTGCGGCGCATGTTCTCATTGACGTTCTGCTCAAAGGCCGCGGGGTCAGCGCAGATCTGGTCGATGATCTGGCGCAAATTGCGATTGCTGCTGTCGGTTGCGGGGACGATGGTGCCCATCACAGGATGGCCGACTATTTCCTCGGGAGAGTAACCAAAAAAGCGTAGCCCGAACTCGTTGAGGAAGGTGATTCGCCCGTCGTGCGTCCAGCGCAGGATGATGCTGTTCGCGTGCTCCACGAGCTCACGATACTTGTGTTCACTCTCCTGCAGGGCTCTTTCGATTTGCTTACGCTCGGTGATGTCGCGGATAACCGCCTGATAAAGTCGCTTCCCTTCGTTTTCGATAGCGTGCAGACTGATCTCAACCGGAAACGTCGTTCCGTTTTTGCGTTGATGCACGGTCTCGTAGAGTGCTTTGCCCGAGACCTGCGCATGCTCGATCTGCTTAACAAACGCTTCCTGTGTATCAAGCGTCCGTAATTCCCACGCATGCATCCCAATCATCTGTTCTCGGGTGTACCCGTAGAAATCCACCGCACGCTCATTGACTTCGAGAAAGCGAAAATCTTCGTCGAGAAGCATAATGAAATCGTTCGCGTACTTCGATAGGGAGTGTCGGAGCGTTGCGGCTAGCTTTTCCCGTTCCTCTGCCTGTTTGTGTGCGGTGATATCCCGTGCGATGGAGGAGGCGCCCACCAATCGCCCCGCTTTGTCCTTGATCGGTGAAACGGTAACGGCGACATCCACGTGCTCGCCGTCTTTCCGCAGGCGCACAGTCTCGTAATGATCAATACGTTCTCCCTGTGAGATTCGTTTCAAGAAGTCAGGAATTTCGTCGGAACGGTCGCCCGGCACGAGGATCGTGATCGGGCGCCCCATGACTTCGTCGGCGGAGTAGCCGTAGAGTTTCTGTGCGCCGGCATTCCAACTCACAATGGTGCCGTCCAGGCGTTTGCCGATGATGGCGTCGTCCGACGAGTCTACAATCGCCGCCAGCAACGCCTGTGTTTCAACAAACTCATTACCTGGACCTGGCGCCGCGTTTCTTGACGGTTTCTTCTGGGCCATCGCTGCACCCGCGGAGACTCCGGGGTTTGGTTCGCCGCCCCCGGCAATTCGGGAGATCAACTACAATTCCCCGGTGTTGAGATGGGCGGCTGTCGCGCCGCAACCGCAAGGAGGCCTTTTCAAGGCAATAGTTCGGGTCGTCCTGAGCCCCGGGCCTCTGATTCACCCGAGTTCGTTCTCGTCTTCGGTTGTCGCTGTCGATGTGCTGGGCCCGCAAAACGGCTTGCGGAAGCCGCGAAGACCGCTGTTGCTTTCCGTTTTGATGCCGCGCGGCGAGAGAGAACACTCCACCCCTGCTGCTTGGTGGTCCGCCGCCAGGGCGACACAGCTCACTCAAACAGCCTCGCGGGTTCTCGTCTGTGAAAGGAATTACAAGGTGCTTGGGAGGTCGATCTGGGCTGAGCCGTTGGCACGGATTGCCGTCCTCTGGCCAGGAGGCACGTGTCCGCGACTCGTAGCTTGCTCGAACGGTAAGGGATGACAACCGTACACCGATGGAGGCTGAGCCCCTTCGATGGTTCATAACGCGATTACCTCGCCACGAACCGCCCGCCTCTGAACGGAAAAGAAATCGAATCTTCGCTTTCCATTACCGACTAGCGGTTTCGCTTATAGAGCTATTTGTTATGGCTGTCAAGGCATTATTGAGCTTTGGCGAACGACATTGATAAAATGAGGTGATTCATTTGACATGTACTTGGAGCGGGTCTAGCATCAGCCTAACACTTGGCGTCCTGGGCGAGAGGTCCGAATTCGATAACCATTCTTGCAGGTGGGGCCAGCAGTGAGTGAAATTCCTCCGCGCGCTCGGGTCCTCGTAGTTGATGACGACGGTGCTATCTGTTCTTTACTGCATGCCGGGCTCATCTCTGCTGGCTTTGAGAGTTTCTACTGTACAAGTGGGTCCGACGCCCTCAGTTTGCTCAATCGCGAACAATTCGACGCTGTTGTCTCCGACCTGAATATGCCGGCGGTCACCGGCTTTGATCTTCTGGAGGCGACCCGCCGGAATCTTCCTCATGCGGCGTTCCTCATGGCGACAGGCGTTAGTGATGTGAACGTTGGTATCGCTGCCATGAAGAAAGGAGCGGCTGATTACCTGCTGAAGCCATTCCAGTTAGACGCTGTTATCGCGAGCCTCGACCGTGCGCTACGGGTCAAGCGACTCGAAACGGAATTGGAAGATTATCGGAAGCACCTGGAGGCGATGGTCGAGTTGAGGACACAGCAACTCGAAGTTGCCTGGAGACAGACGGAACGTGCTTACGAGGACGTGCTTCAGGCGCTTGCCGCCACGCTCGACCTCCGGGATTACGAGACGGCTGGGCATTCGCGACGGGTTGTTCTATACGCGATGGAGATCGCTAAAGTGATGGGGCACGCCGAAGAACTGTCCAAAGCGCTTACTTGGGGCGGCGCACTACACGACATTGGTAAGATGGCCGTTCCCGATTCGATCTTGCTGAAGCCTAGCGAGCTCACACCTGAGGAAACGGCTACCATGCAGTCGCACGTCCAAATCGGCTATCAGTTGATAGGTCAAGTCATGTTTCTTGCCCCCGCCGCACAGATCGTGCTAACGCACCATGAGAGGTTCGATGGGGAAGGTTACCCGCAAGGTTTGGCAGGAGAAGAAATCCCCTTGGGGGCCAGGATCTTCTCGGTCGCCGATACGCTGGATGCTCTGAGGTCCGATCGTCCTTACCGCTGCGCTCAGCCCTTTGCCGTGGCCCGCGAGATCATTCAAAAAGAGTCGGGCAAGCAGTTTGATCCTAAAGTGGTCGAAGCTTTTCTTGCCATCAGCGAAGAGACCTGGGAACAGGTTCGTCGGGAAGCCACAACAATCCACCTGAACGGTCAATCTACGGTCTCACCGGCCACAGGCACGTCACAAACTAGCGGCGTCGGTTAGCTGTCAAGAGGACCGTTAAACTCCGGCGAACGACGCCAAGTGCACCGTGCCGTGCTGAGCGCCGGAAAGGGTCGTCCCGCGTTCAGAGGGTTGGGCCCGGCTCTGAAACCGGTGGAAGAGCCAAGAGCATAGGTAAGGTTGAGCCGTTCCGCGAAGTCGCAAATCGCGGGAGGGGGAACCAGTCTCTGGTCGGGGCGCCCGGATTCGAACCGGGGACCTCTTGCGCCCAAGGCAAGCGCGCTACCAGGCTGCGCCACGCCCCGACTTATTCATTCTAAACAAGATAGCACAAGGTCTGCTATTCCCGATAGGTACAGTTTCGTACAAGTGACTGTTTAATTCTTCCATAGCACGCCTACTACCTTGGATGCCGCTTCACGCTTATCCGCCGAAATCGCGTGAGTGTAAAGGTTCAAAGTCGTCTGGATATCGGCATGACGAAGCAGTTCCTTTTGGACGGCCGGCGTCGTGCCCAGCGCGTGCAATAGCGTCGAGTACGTGTGCCTGAAGGTGTGCCAGCCGATCTTCCCGATTCCTGCCGCTTCCGCCGCTGGCTTTAGATGGTCAGCTAGGATGCCATCCGGCCAAGGCGGTTTTCCGTCTGGCCGCGCAAAGATAAAATCCACGTCCGCCACATGGACGGCCCGCGCCTTGTGCGCTAAAAGCAATTCAGCCATGTCAGGATCTAGGGGAAGCGCGCTTTCAGAGGCTTCGGTTTTCGTCTCGTTCACCTCGCCCTCTGCCACGCTCCGCTGAATCTTGACGGTCAGGCTTTCTATGTCGATATCCCCCCACTGCAAGCCAAGCATCTCGCAGACTCGCAGACCCAAACAGGCAACAGTAACCACCATCGTCTTGTAAGGTTCTGCAAGTTTAACGAGGAGTGCCCTAAACTCTACCGGCGTCAGGGTACGCGGAGTTTTCATCCGCTTCCGCGATTGGCGCACGAGGTCAATGGGGTTGTGCTCTACGATCTCCCAGCGCAGAGCCGCCTGGAACAGCGTGTGCATGAGATTCCGAACGTGTGATTTGATCTGTCGGGAGTGAGGGTAAGACTCAAGCCAATTTTCAACGGCCATCGTCTTGACCTTAGCCGCCAACTCCCCTTCCCACCTTGGCCGGATGTGATTCTTAAAGAAACTCCGGTAGGTGAGCTGGGTTAGCTTGCGGCATCGCTTGGGGGCATACTCTGCCATGAAACGGTCAATCAGCGCCCCCACCGTAACCGAGTGGAACTCAGCTTGCGGGTTTTGCGCGTTGATTTGGATACGGAGATACTCTACGGCTCTCTCTGCGTCCGCCTGAGTCGGAAGCTTTTCCACCGTACCAATCAGCATTGATTTAAGCCTTCCATTTTCCATCCAGCGGAATTGCCAAACGTCGGGCCCTTTGTTCCGCTTTCTTACTGTCAAATTTCCGTACTGATATCGTGTCTGCATGGTTCCTCCATTCAAAATGAAGTTGCCGTGCGACACGGTTGGCTGCCTGATTGTAGCCTTGAGCTGATCCAGGCGTCCAGTGTTGTGGCGCGATAGCGCCAGAACTTTCCTACTTTTAGCGCGGGAATTTCGCCACGCTTCGCCATCCGTTCCAGCACCTTCGGATGAATCTTCAGAACCCGCGATGCTTCCTGGCTGGTAAGAAGTGTCTCCACTCCATCGGGCATATCAGTTCACACCTCCCGCCACGACTACAATCGGATTACCTGCTGAATCCGCTGCAGGCAAAGGTGGGACGACGATCGGAGATGGCTGTGGCGGTGTCAGCGTCTTCGTGGCTTTGAATCTTCCGCACCGGGTTGATTGGGGACAAAGGATCATATTGACATTTTGTCATTTGCGTTGTAATGTGTCAAGCATGTTTCGATACATATTAGATGGTTGCATACTGCCAACCGAAAAAGGAGCGTACCCCTTTGCCCGACAAACCGCAGCAGCAGACTCTTTCCGTTCGCATCACTGAAGCTCTGCGCCAACGCCTGGAACGAGCCAAACAGCTTGTCGTCTCCCGGACCGGAGAAGATGTCTCCACGTCGGAGATCGCCAAGCAACTTCTCGAATCTGCCCGCGAGGATCGACTGGAAGTCGTCGACCTTATGGCGGAACCGACTAAAACCCTTATCGGTATTCGCAAGAAAGGTCAGATCGGCCAGCCTCTGTCGAAGGCTGAATGGACCGTGCTCGCCTACTTCATTCAGCAAGGGCTGGAGGGCTTCATCGACGATGCGGCGAGCCGGGTCTCCCGCGAGTCGCTGACCGGAGTCCTGGAAGCATTCCTGGCGGTCTACGAACTCCGAAAAGGCGCCTCCGATCGAGACCCGTATTATGTGGGCAATCTCGCCACGCACTTCCGGCTTGCCAATGGGAAGACTACAGATGATCCCGAGAAAGTGACGCCGGATGTGGTGCGGCTTACCGTGAGGGAGATACGCCGGCAGATGGATGACCCGCAAAACACCTACAAACCGCTGTTCGCAGGGCGGAACCTCTATGTGCTGCTCGAGGAGCCAACCCTCTCATTCGGAGCTGAGGCATTGAACCGGGCACTGCGGCCTTATTGGCAGATCCTCTGGAGACTGGCCGCTCGGGGGCATTATTACCTCAATCGCCAGCCGGTCCGTGAGAAGCCTAAATTGACGGAGGACGCTCTCAGGCCGCTTATCCCTTCGGTGCAAGAAGAGGGCTTCATGTTGTCGTTCGCACGGGGTGAGGGTAATGACTTCTCAGTCCTCCTAGCCTTTCCGGGTCCGAAGGGACCGCTTTATCCCTTAGACGGATATCCGAAGATGACCGAATTCCTGGCCATGCTTTCCGGGCTGGGGCCGCAATCGCCCGCTCGACATTGGGAGGGCTACTACTTCTTTGGCTACCTGGTCGAGAGCGGAGAGGCCAAGGACTTCGCCTTCCGCGCCCGCGATAACGGGATCACTCTGATTTTGTCGCGGGCGGAGTGGAAGGCCGCGCAGGAACTGTTTCGGCGGGCTTGGCAGTTGGCCGATGTGCGGCTGGCGTGGGATGGAATGATGCTCGAGTATGGTGAGCTATGAGGATCGCTGCTGCGCAGCGGCAGTTGTTTCGACACGTCACCCCGGAACGGGTGCCGTATAGCAACCCAGGTTGCTATAGGGGAACTTGCTCACAATTCACAACTTGTTTGCTTAGGTCCTCCGGGCACAGCCTTTAAGGAACCAATAGTTCCCGTATGGGAACCTATTGATTTTGCAGGATGAGTTCTATGCCCTCGCTCCGAACCAAATCCGTCAGCACCAAGGTCACCGAGGAAGAATATGCGAGGTTCGAAGCACTGGCCGGCCCACAGACCATCAGCGAATGGGTCCGTGAAGTTCTATTAAAAGCGGCAGACCCGAATCCGGCCGACCAAGTTCTGTTGGCCGAAGCCCTGGCGCTCAGGACTATCATTCTCAACCTGCACTTCGCTCTGTCGAAAGGCCAAACGCTGACCGCACAGGAAATGCAGGAGATTATCTCGCGCGCCGACCGGGGAAAGCTCGAAAAGGCAAGGCAGCGCCTCGCAGAGGCAACGAGGTCAGGCCATGAAGCAAATATGGGAGCGTGAAGGAGCGGCCGGCAACTGGCCCAGTGCCAAGCCAGTGTCCGCCACCGCACCCTGTCTAATCGCCCTCCTCAGCGCCGTCGCTGTCGGCTACTACCGCTACAGCCGGGTGTGGACACCACTCCAGCGACTCTATCTCGGGACCTACGCATGGACGCGAATTGCCGGAACAGTACGAACGGGTGGGCGGTACACGTTGCTACTGGTCGTGAACCACAGGGGTGTGCGACCCGCCCGCGATAACGAAGTGCAGCCGTCCAGAGGTCAGGCGGGAAAGACCGATTTCACGCTTACGGACGCTGCCCGCAGGACGGGTGATTTGACCCTGGAATGGCAGCGCGGCCCGTACTACAACGCGAAGCTCCATGCCTTTCTGGGTCACTGGATATACCGAGATCAGACGCTTACTGACCTTGCGAGGCCGTCGCTTATGGCCTGTCTGGGTACGCTAATCGTTACTCTCACTGCAGCCATCGTCATAGACGCGGCACGCCAGAGACGCCTCAGGCAAGGAAGGAGGCTTAAGGGGCCGGAGTTGGTGTCGACGCGTGTGTTCAACCGGAGGATGCACGCGGACGGGCTGGGTTTCGTTCAGGAGCAGACATTCCTTGACCGAGCGATGCGGAGGGAGAAGAGGGTCCGCATTCCGCGTAACCTTGAATCGAGCCATATCCTCGTCATCGGCGATGCTGACAAAGGAAAGAGAGCGCTCATCCGCCAAATCTTGTTACAGATCGAGAAGCGCCACGAGACCGCAATCGTGTACGACCCGGCAAGCCCCGCTGATTACATGCCATATTTCTTCACGCCGTCGCGCGGCGACGTCATTCTCAACCCCCTCGACCAACGGATGCCATTTTGGACTCCCGATGACGAACTCCGCGAGGGCATTGATGCGCTCACACTGGCGGCCTCGCTATTCCCCGACGGCCGCAACGAGCACGGGGCCTCTGTGGAGGCATCGCGAAGGATCTTCGCCTACCTTCTTGGGTTTCATCCGGCTCCCGAGGAGCTGGTGCAGTGGATGTCCCACCCAGAGGAGATTCAGGGGCGCGTGCAGGGAACGGGGTACGCCTCCATGATCAGCTCAGATTCACCGGGACTGCGAGACGCGGTCCTAGGCTCGCTACACATGGTGGCTGATGCCCTGAGGTTGCTACCAAGTGAAGCCGACACAAGCCAGCGCTGGAGCACGCTCGAATGGTCGAAAGAACGACGGGGCTGGCTATTCCTGACCTGCAGGCCGGACACTAGGAAGCGCCTCGCGCCGCTCATCAGCTTGTGGCTCGATCTGTTGGTGCTGCGACTCGTGAGTCAAGGCCAGTCGAGCAAGCGTCCGGCATGGCTCATTTTGGACGAACTCGCGGGCTTGCAGCGGTTGCCGCAGCTCCAGAAGGCGATCGCCGAGAAACGCATGGCCAACAATCCCGTGGTGCTTGGTTTCCAGGGTTCGAGCGAATTGGAGATCCGCGATGGTCACGATGTGGGTGCCATGATCTTTCGGCCCGCAACGAAGATATTTCTGGGTACGAGCGAGCCACGCGCCGCCACGTGGATCAGCGGCGTGATCGGCGAACAGGAGATTGAGCGAATCAGGGAGACCCGCACCACCACCGAGTTCCCGGTGTTGCGGCATTCGACTCGTTATAGCTTAGAACGCGAGGTACGTCCTCTGGTTACGGCCAGCGAGATTTCCCGGCTTGCGGAAGAGCACGGTTATTTGAAGTGCGCGAATCTCGTGGTTCGCTTGAGCCTCCCTCCCATTGATCTTAAGGCCCGAGCGAGCGCCTGCCTTGAGCGCGCCGTACAGTTGCCGCTTGATCTCTCGCCGCTCGCCGCGGATGCCTCGCCTGCCAAAACCGCACCGCCAGCGGCCAGGAGTCCGGGGCGCGAACCCGAATCAAACGAGCGAAAGAAGGGCACTGAAAAGGCCATCCAGCGAACCCCTGGATACAGTCCACGGCCTTTCTTCGAATAGGTCACGATGCTGACAATCTCCAAACCTCTCAGCGCGGGGCAAGCCCGTGCATATCACGCGGAAGAGTTCACCAATGCCCGAGAGAACTACTATACCCAGAGTGACCTAATAGCCGGCCAGTGGCACGGCAAACTCGCCGAAAAGTGGGGGCTCCGGGGTGAGGTCCAGGAGGAGCACTTCCGCCGTCTTAGCGAGGGGCTGCACCCATTAACCGGCGAACAGCTCGTGCGCTACCAGGTCGCCCGCGAATATGCCAACGAGCGCGGCGAGAAGGTCAAGTCCATGGAACACCGGGCGGGATGGGATGCGACGTTCTCAGCCCCCAAAAGCGTATCGCTCACCGCGCTGGTGGGCGCTGATGAGCGCGTCCGGGACGCGCACCGGGCGAGCGTGGCCGTGGCGCTTGGCGAGTTGGAGCAGTACGTCCAGGCGAGGCTCGGTGGCAATCTCCCGGCTGAGACCACCGGCAAGTGGATTGCTGCGAAGTTCGAGCATGACAGTGCCCGGCCTGTCGAGGGCTACGCGGCCCCGCAACTCCATGCCCATGTCGTCGTTTTCAACGTGACGGAGACTCAGGATGGCAAATCCCGACCCCTGCAGCCACGGGAACTCTACAAGACGCAGCAGTATGCGACAGCGGTTTACCGTTCGGAACTGGCTTATCGGCTGAGGGCATTGGGATATGAAATCGAGCGCGGACAGAGCGGCCAGCCCGAAATCAAGGGTTACAACCAGGAATACCTCGAAGCATCCAGCCCGCGGCGCCGACAGATCGAAGCGCACCTGGCGGAGGAGAATCAACGAGGTGCGCGTGCCGCTCAGATTGCGGCGCATCAGACGCGGGAAGAAAAGCTCGAACTATCCCATGAGGAAATGCAAGCACGGCATCGGGCGATGGCACGGGCCTTTGGCGATCAGCCCGAGCATGTGATCGAGGCGGCGCAGGCTGGCGCGTTGTCTTTCCAGCCTGCGGCGCCGCGCGAAAAGGTGGAGTCCGCTCTGACCTTTTCCAGGGACAGGAATCTTGAACGCGAAGCCGTGACCGACGAGCGGGCGCTGCTAAGAGATGCACTGAAGCGATCCATGGGAGATGCGACCCTTGACGAGGTGAAAGCCGGGTTTGCAAGACGGATCGAGGCAGGTGGTTTCATCGAAGTCGAAAGTAAAGCGGGAACGCGGGGGCGGTCGTTCACCACCAAGGAGATGATCGACCTCGAACGCGATACCATTCGCACCATGCGCGCGGGGCAGAACAAATACCCGGCACTGGCGAGCCTCCGTACCCGTCGGGATATCGAGCAGGTGCACCGGCATCTGATTGGAAGCCAACGTGCGGCAGTTGAGCAGATTCTATCCAGCCTCGATCAGGTGACGGCTCTTGAAGGGACGGCGGGCGCAGGGAAAACTACTTCCCTAGCGGCCATTCGAGGCGCTGCCGAGCAGGAAGGCTACAAGGTGGAAGGGTTCGCGCCCACGTCCAGAGCCGCGCAGAAGCTCCAAGAGGCCGGGATCGATTCGCGCACTCTGCAGCGGCATCTTGCGCAAAACCGTCAACCCCAGGACGAGCACAAACGGCTGTATGTCCTCGACGAATCTAGCCTCGCCAGTTCGAAGCAGATGAATGAATTCCTGCACAACCTGCGCGAGAAGGACCGTGTGCTGCTGGTAGGCGATACGCGCCAGCATGAGGCGGTCGAGGCTGGGAAGCCGTATCAGCAGCTCCAGGATGCTGGAATCCGAGTGGCGCGGCTAGACGAGATCGTCAGGCAGAAAGACCCAGCGCTTAAGGAAGTCGTCGAACAGCTCTCGCGCGGCGCGGTGAGACAAGCGATGCAGAACCTCGAAACCCAGGGGCGCGTGCATGAGATTACGGACCGGGAGCAACGTTTGAGAGAGATTGCGCGGCACTACGCGACAGAGCCGAGCGGCACACTCGTTGTGTCCCCGGACAATCAATCCCGCGAACAGATCAATCAAATGATCCACCGGGAGCTACAGCAGCGAGGGCAAGTAGACGCTCGCGAGCAACATTGCCGCGTGCTCGTGCCTCGCCAGGAGATCACCGGAGCCGACCGGCAATGGGCTGCGCAGTACCAGCCCGGCGATGTCGCGAGGTACAGCCACACAAGCAAGGCATACGGCTTCAAGGCTGGAGAATATGTCCGAGTTGAGCGCTCGGACGAGAAAGACAATCTGGTGACGGTCAAGCGCGCGAACGGCGAGCAGGTGAGTTACGACCCGCGTCGATTGCACGGCGTGACCCTCTACCGCGAGATGCACCGCGCCTTCAGCGAAGGAGACCGCGTGCAGTTTTCGGCACCGGATCGAGGGCACCATATCGCCAATCGGGAGTTGGGCACCATAGAAAAGGTCGACGCGAGCGGCAACATTCGGATCCAATTAGACTCAGGCCGGACTATCGCCTTGAACCTGAGAGACAAGCCACATCTGGACTACGGGTATGCCATGACGAGCCACAGCAGCCAGGGCCAGACGGCAGACCGCGTGCTGATTCATGTGGACACAGCCCAAGCGGGCGAGAAGCTCGTGAATCAGCGGCTCGCATACGTCGCAGTGTCACGTGGCCGCTACGACGCCCAGATCTATACAAACGATAAATCACACCTTGGTGAGCAACTGAGCCGCGACGTCTCCCGGCGCACCGCCCTCGAGATTGACCGCGTGCAACAACCCGCGAAAAAAATCGGACAGTCCGAGCCGAGCCAGGCACCTAACGTTGCAGCCCATGGACAATGCATTGAGTTTTGACACTGCCAGGCGCTGGCGAGCTGTTGTTGGTTCGCCAGTCTCGTAGGCGGCACGTCACCATGTTCTGGGCCCGGATCTCACTGAAACCAGAATAGCGTCTTCCTTGCCCACCCATCGGAATCATGACATGTTTTGAACGGCGATAGTTCACCAGCTCCGAACCCTTCCTCTGCCAAACAGTGCGACCACATGCATATGTCCTGGACGATCAAGGAGGAGCACCTATCACCGAGGACCCGGGGATTCCAATCATTTCCGGCTGCCCGGCAACTGGTGATTGCGGTGCGAGAGCAAGTTGGTCATCATGGCCCTTGCGTAATCATGAGGCATGGTCGGCTTTGGCGCATGCGCCCGCCTGTCAGTCCCAATACTCTCTCGGCCACAGCCGCTGCAGGTTGCCGGCCTTGAGATGACGGCAGATGAGGATGGGTCGTCCTTTCCACGGGTACCCATAAGGATTGTCGAAGGTCGCTCCAATATCGACCTGCTCGAAGTTCTTGCGCTCTCCTTCCAATGTTGAGCCGACGACAATTACGATTTCACCGGTGTAGTCGCGTGGCCCCCACAGCCAGTAATTCAGATGGCCGGAGATGGCCTTGGGCAAACCGTACTTTCTGCCGAATAAGTCTACGGCTCCGGCTTGCCCGAAATGCTGCCCATAAATTGCGGCACTAGCACGTTCGTCAGGCGGCAGACTGTAATAGGCTTTGGCAACTGCGGCGACCATCTCTTCCCAGCCGAAATCCCAGGTGTAATAGTGGGGCATGGCGCCAGCCCCGTAGCTCTTCTCGCTGGGTTTCGCTTGCAGCGGTACTTTCTCGATGTACTTGAGGAACGTGTCAACGGGCAGTACCGGAATCGCGTAAGGCAGGTACACTATGATCTCCACAAACATCACCCCGCTGCCAACAAGGGGGTGACCCAGCGCCAGCGGCGCCGCTGCCAGATTCTCTCAAAGACCACTCCGCCAGCGGCAAAGACGATTGGATAGATGGGAACAACGTAGTAGTCCTTGCCTTTCAAAACCAGGAGAACGCCAAAGACGGTGAGGAAGATCCATCCGAGGATGCGGTGCCGTTTTGCATCCCGGGCAAAGAACAAGTAAGGCGCTCCCGCCAGCCAAAACGGGAGAGTGGCAGGACCGAGCACGTTTATTTGCTGAATGATGAAGGCGGCGGGGCCGAGTTTGATGTCACGGCCACTCGATTGGACATTGCGCATCAACTCTATGAACGGCCAATGGTGCTGAAGGTTCCAAACGACATTGGGCATCCAGATCCCGAGGCCCACGGCGGCACCGAACCAGAACCACCTACTTGCGAATGCCTTGCGCTCGGAGGTCAACAGAAGGCCCACGAGAACCCCCAGACCGAAGAATCCCATTGAATACTTGGTCTGCATGCCCACTCCGGCGAGAGTACCGAACCAAACCCATAGCCGCTGATTGCCGGTCTTGACGATCCGAACGATGACCAGTGCGCAGCCCATCCATACAAGCGGCTCGAAGGTATTCATCGTGAAGAGGTGGTCGAGAGGCCAGCAGATCAGGACGCAAGTGGTCGCGAGAGCAGCCAGCGCATGCCCAGACGCTTCGCTCCCAATTCGCGAGCCATCATTCCGGCCATAATGACCTTGGCGGCGCCGGACAGAGCCGGCAGTAGGCGCAACGCAAAGAGGGATTCGCCCAGGACATGCCTCGTGAACCAAGCGAGCAGTGGGGCAACCGGCGGCTAATCGACATAGCCCCAGTCGAGATGATCGGCGCAATCGAGGTAGTACATCTCGTCGCCGAAAAAGCCAAAGCGTTTCGCGGTGAGCAGAAGTAGTAAGAGCCGGACCGCCGCAATGCAACAAACAACCGCCATGCCGCGGGCGTACCAGGGGTGGCACTTCACTTCGCCGACATACGGTTCACGTATGCCCACTGCTTCAGGGTTCATCCCCATCCTCACAGCTACGCGGAGTGGAGTTTAGCCGCATGTCGTCGCAGACGAAAGAGGTAACCCAGATCTCCGACCCGGTCTGTGTGCCAGTTGAGCACCATTTCTGGGCAGAAGGGTGTACGAAGGCCTGTTTCAGCAGCAGAGTTCGAGACTGTGGTCGATCTCTTGGCTCGCAGCGGCCGCACCTCCGAAGCTCTGGCAATGAGCCGCGAATCACCGAGTCCCCACGCCCAGCGACTTCATAATTCTCGGCACTGCTGCCCACCACCGGCGTCGATACTCCGACGCTCTGGCAGCTATAAAAACCAGCTCCCTCTCTTTCCTCAAGGCGGCTCATACAGGCGCCGGCGGAGCACACAGATCCTGCAGTACGGTGAGGGACTTCCCTGCGAGTCGCACGCGTCATCGCAGATGAAGACTCGCTGGATTCCGCGCAAATTGGCAATTCGCCATGGACAGGTGCTTCAGGCTGTGGGAGACAGGCACTTCGAGATGACCAATGCTCACGCCTCTCTACCCGAGCGCCAACGGGAGGCGCATCGCAATCGAACGGTATCCGAGACTTCCGATTTAGCTGGATTCTACAGCAGACGCTTCTCGGATTTCCATCTCGCCTGAGTGTTTCTCGCGGATGTGTTCCTCGAAAGCCTCCAGCAGCTCTTCCATTGCTTCCTTTGGGCTGCGATCTTCCGGGGTAAGGAACGCCTGCCTGCAAAGTGAGCATTCGTAGCAAATTGGTGTGCCCTTAATCCACGGGCTGACCATGAGTCGAGGTGGATTGGACATTGATTCACCTCCGTCACAGTTGTTCGCAGATGGTTCGCGTTCAGCTTTTTCATGCGTCGGAGCTTGCTCCCGTTTTCGCCGGCTGAGGCGAAACACCAGCAGACTGACTCTGTCCGGCAGCAATGCTGAGCCCACGTCGCTCCAGCAGATAAGGTAAGGTTCGTAGGAGGAGTCACAAACCGGCAATATAGGGCGCGCCTCCGCTGTCCGTTTTTGCCCTCATTTGCCCACGTGCTGTTGCTGACGAATTCCTGACGCCTGGAGCTACTGGGCATTTCAGGATCCAGTCATGCCCGGAAGAATGCTCATTGGCCGCCATCTGATCAACCCTCACCCACACGCCCTCCGCTGCTTCTACACTTCGGCATCGCGATAGGCCGAACCTGACTCCTCCTCGCCTTGCGGCCCATATTTTGGTTTTCTTGCGAATGAACCCGCTATCGATGTAGGGAAGATCCGCGAGCCAGCGGTTGGGAGTGCGGTGGGGCGAAAGATAGCTGAATTCCACGCAAACCGGCAACACGTCAGGAACAGGCTCTGGAGAGAGCCTGAGAAGCTGTTGAATTTAGGAGATGTCTTCTTTCATGAGAGATTCAGGTTGACTGAGAGTCTCGCGCACAGCCGAGACCAACGTTACTGGATCCACGGGCTTGGCCAACGTGACATTTGCCCCTAAAAGTCTCGCTGCTATCAAGAATTCACCGTCCCTATATCCCGACACCGCGATGATCTTCAGATTGGGCTGTTCTTTGCAGATAACCTGAATCGTCTCGATTCCTTCCCCGTCGGGCATAGTCAAGTCCGTCAGAACAAGATCGAAGGGACGGGCCCGAACTGCTTTCAAGGCTTGGTTGCCATTTTCGGCGAGCTGCACGTCATACCCCGCTTCTTTGAGCACTTTGTGAAAGAAGGTTCTCGCTTGGCTCTCGTCATCCACTACTAGTAATCTGCCCGTGGTTGCAGGCTCCACACGTCGAAGCGCCTCACGTACCTTCGTGGCCAACTCGTCCGGCGTAAAGGGCTTGGTGATGTGGAGTTGGCCCGGGTCGAGCAAGCCCCGGCTGGTGACGATGTCCGCGGCGTAGCCCGATGTGTACATAACCCGAAGGGAGGGACGCCTCGTGTTGAGCCGCTGGGCGAGTTCCGGGCCTGTCATGCCGGGCATAATCACGTCCGTAAGCAGAAGGTGAATAGGTTCAGAATAGCCGTCCGCCATCTGCAAGGCCTCTTCTCCGTGCGCCGCCTCCAAAATCCGGTACCCATAGCGTCGGAGTATTCCCGCAGCCAATTTACGGACCGGCTCCCGGTCTTCCACGAGCAGAACCGTCTCCTTCCCGCCCAGGACGAGAGATGGTGGTGCGGTCCTCTGGCAGGTTGGAAGGGGAGCTTCGGACAGAGGAAGATAGATCAGGAACGTTGTGCCCTGGCCGACATCGCTTTCGACTGTGATCGACCCACCAGCCTGCCGGATGATTCCATAGACCGTGGCAAGCCCAAGACCGGTGCCCTGTCCTTTAGCCTTGGTGGTAAAGAAAGGGTCAAATATATGCTTTTGGACTTCGGCGCCCATACCGCACCCTGTATCCGTGACTGACCATAGGACATAGCGCCCGGGCGTAACGATTGGATGTCGGGCGGAGTTGCCTCCATCGACGTCAGCATGGGCCGTCTTGATAGTGATTCGGCCGCCTCGTGGCATGGCATCGCGGGCGTTCACGGCGAGGTTCATCAAAACTTGGTGTAACTGTCCGGGGTCAGCGAGAACAATCCCCAAGGAGGGGGCAAGCTGTATTTCCAGCTGGATGTCCTCTCCCACCAATCGCTGTAGCATCCCCATGTTGTCGCTGATGAATTGAGTCAGATCGATGGGTTCTGGACGGACGACTTGCTTGGTGCCGAACGAAAGCAACTGCTGAGTCAATCTCGCCGCTTGCTCTCCCGCTTTGTGGATCTCGGAGACATCTTCTCGCAAAGGGTCTCCCTCTTTCACATCACGCAGCAGCAAGGCGCTGTAGCCGTTAATGATTGTCAGCAGATTGTTGAAGTCGTGTGCGACGCCACCCGCCAACCGGCCCAAACTCTCCAGCTTTTGAGCTTGCTGCAACTGTTCTTCGACGGCTTTGCGTGCCGAGATGTCTTGCAGCGTTCCGGCCATGGTGGTTAGCTGACCGGAGGAATCGCAGATCGCTGCACCCCGTCCATGCACCCATCGAACCTGGCCGTCCGAGGGACGAACCACTCTGTACTCCAGATCGAAGGGCTTTCTCCGCTCAAGGACCTCGTGAGTGAAGTGCTCCATCAATTCTTCGCGTTGCTCCGGATGCACCAGTCCCTTCCAACCTTCGACAGTTTTCGGGTATTCTGGTCCAATGCCGAGGATGTCCTCCAGGGTCTGCGAAACGGTCGAGAAAATCCCAGAAGTGACATCGAGTACATAGGTTCCGATCTGGGAAATCCTCTGGGACTCCCTTAACCAGTGCTCGCTATCGCGGAGCGCGTCTTCGGCTCGCCTGCGCTGCGTGATGTCGCGCGCGGAGGTAATTACATATTCTTTCCCGCCGAACTCCAGGTACTTGGCGCTTACTTCTACCGGGAACACCCGTCCTTGTTTGCTCCGGTGCCGCGTTTCAAACGTCATCGAGCCGCCGCTTTTGAACTCTTGCCAACCCGCGTCCCAAGGCTCCGGATGAAAATCCGGATCAATGTCAGAGATCGACAAGGAAAGAAGCTCCTCACGCGATCGTTCTAATGAGCGACAGGCCGCCTCATTCGCATATACAATCCGGCCCTGCGGGTTCATCCAGAACACCGCGTCCGACGCATGCTCCACCGAAAACTGCATCAAGCGAAGCGCCTCCTCGGCCTGCTTGCGCTCGGTGGTATCTCGAACCAGCACGCAGACTCTCTTAGACGATCCGTCTGCCGAGCGAATGGGGCTGATTCGCGCTAGAAAGCAGCGTTTGCCGCCAGGAAGATCCAGCGTGTACTCCACTTCTTCCGATCGGCCGCTGGCCAAAACTCGCTTGAAGACCTCCACCATCGGCGCAAAATCGCCGCCGAGGACCTCAGTCATCTTTCGCCCGATCAACTCGCCTTTGGGGCGCACCAAAATTGCTTTGTCACCTGCCCACACATTGATGTAGGCACCTTCTGCGTCCAGCTCGAAAACGACATCGTCAATGGCCTCGACCAAAGCCCGCAGCCGCGCTTCGCTTTCCTGGAGCACTTCCCATGCCCGCTTGTGCTCGGTAATGTCGCGCGAGAAGGCGAAACCGTACTCTTTCTCTCCGAATTTCAAGTAACTGGCAGCCACTTCGACAGGGAACACCCGACCCAGCTTGGTTTGCTTGTGGCTTTCAAAAACCAGAGAGCCGAGGTCTTTGAGTTGTTGCCAAGTCGCCTGCCAACGTTGAGCAGTTAGATCTGGATCGATATCCCAGATCGACATCGAAAGCAATTCCTCCCGCGAACGCCCTAAAGAACCGCAAAGCGCATCATTGGCATAGAGAATCCGGCCCTGTGAATCCACCCAGGTCACAAACTCCGAAGCATGATCAATCGAAAACTGCATCAGCCGAAGTCTGTCCTCGGCTCGTTTGCGCTCGCTGAGGTCGCGTGCAATTGTGGCCGCGCCTGTCACCTCTCCCGAGGAATCCATTAGCGGGGATACCGTAAGGGACACATCAAAGGGGGTGCCGTCTTTTCTCAGCCGTATCGTCTCAAAATGCGAGATCCGTTCCCCCTGCGCGATCCTCTTCAGTATCCCCGCGGCTTCATGTCGCCGGTCGGGAGGGGCAAACATCGACACAGATCTGCCTATGACTTCTTGAGGACTAAAGCCATAAATCGACGAGGCGCCCTGATTCCAAGTGACAAGCGTGCCATCCAGCGTCATGCCGAATATGGCATCATCCGAAGACTCGACAATGGAAGCGAGGAATACGTTGACCCCATCGCCTCGCCCACCATAGGCCAACTCACGGTGCGAGTTCTCTGTGGCCTGTCCGGCAGCAGACAATCGGAAGGGCGAAAGCAACTGTGTAAGCAGCTTATTCACTCCAATTCCACCTCGCCAAGCAATAGTCAATGAGCGGTCGCTCCCGTCTTCAATAAAGCAGATTTGCCGAGCGTCAATTAACCGCCTGAGATTCAGCCGGCAAATGCGGAGTGGCAGCCTCCATCCCTGCTTTACTGCGGGCCTGAGGGCCACGGAACTCCGCCAGCACCTTCTCTAACTCGGCCGTCAAGCACTGAAGCTCAGCGTCCACAAGGTTTTTCGTGCTGAGGTCCGGCAAAACAGTCCAAGTCTCATCCGCCAGGGCGGTGACCTTGCCGGCCATGTAACTGCTCACGTGTGCTGCTTCCCCGACAATCTCAGTCAGCTCACGCATCGTGGCGCTTTGGGTTTCGACTGTGTCCTTGGTGACGGACGACAGCCCATATACATGTCTTAGTATCCTGGCCAGTAGGATAACCGCGCAGGCAGCCCGCTGGAGGTTGTTATCTGCCGCCATCGATAGAAATTGGGTCCTACGCGTTATACCTGCGGCGGTTTTGGAAAGATCTCTGACAGCGCGGACTAATTGGATGAGTTCGTTTTGAGACTCTGCCAGGTGTGCAGACTTGACACGCGCCTCCTCGGCTCGGAGACACACCAGCCTCTCAACCCGAGCTAGAAGACCGACCTCACGGCTGTATCCACCCCACGAGGTCTCAAGTGATGTTGCACCCAGAGCTTCGCTCGCAGGCTTTGCCGGGACGCTGCCCGCATTTCCAGCTTCAGCGGTATTGTTGACGGGGGGATTCTTCCTGCTTTCATCGCTCATGATTGGGACCTCACTTAAAGATTAGGATTGCGGCTTTCGGAGCCACGGAGGGTGAGCGGCAGGAGAGCCGAGTCTACGGGCTGCCGGGACTGTCCCCCGCGCGTGGCTCCTTTAAGCCGCCGGCTTGAGGGCCACTTTTCTCGTGGCGGACTTTGAACGTTGGTCGACAGCGTGCGACTTGTCCACGTCGTCGAATGTGAACTGGGCCACGATCTTTTGCAACTCCGCTGCCATACGCGCCAATTCGCCAGCAGCGGTTTGCGTGTCGTTGGCCCCTTGCGTTGTGCTTTTTGCCGCCTGCGCCACCGCCACAATGTTCTCGGCCACTTGTGCGCCGCCTTTCGCCCCCTCTTGGACGTTGCGACTGATTTCATTGGTGGTCGCGGTCTGCTCTTCAACGGCGCTAGCGATGGTATTCGAGATGTCGTTGACCTGATGGATGACGGTTCTGATCTCACCAATCGACTCTACCGCCCCCTTGGTGTCTCCCTGGATGGTCTCGATCCTTCGGCTGATGTCCTCGGTCGCCTTGGCGGTCTCTTTCGCCAGCTCTTTTACTTCGTTGGCCACCACCGCAAAGCCCTTGCCCGCCTCCCCGGCACGGGCTGCCTCGATGGTGGCGTTCAAAGCAAGGAGGTTCGTCTGCTGGGCGATGGAAGTAATGACCTTGATCACTTGCCCGATCTCGGCACTCGACTCGCCTAGTTTTGCAATCTTGACATTGGTGGTTTCAGCGGTCTTCACCGCCGAGGTTGCCACCTTGGCCGACTCCGTGGCGTTCTTGGCAATTTCCTTAATGCTGGCACTCATCTCTTCGGTCGCGGTCGCCACCGTCTGCAAGTTCTTGGTTACTTGCTCGGCCGCAGCCGAAACCACGTTGGATTGGCTCGCCGTCTCTTCGGCGTTGGCGCTCATCTGGTGACTTACGGCGCTCAACTCTTCCGACGAGCTCGCCAAGACCTGCGAGCTCTGAGCGATTTGGGACATGCTGGAAGACAGTGTGCCAGCCATTTTGTTGATATCGTTCTTGATAGACGCATGGTCACCTTTGTACTCACCGGTCACGCGTGCTGTGAGGTCGCCTTGGGCAATCTGCTGAAGCACGGTTCCGGCCTCCTGCACAGGCGCTACGACGGCATCGAGCGTATCGTTGACACCCTGAATGACTTCGCGGTATTTACCCTGGTGCTTGCTGGCGTCTGCGCGCGTTGACAGCTGGCCTTCGATGGCTGCTTTGGACAGCATTTCGGCATCCGCCACCAGGGAGTCGATTGAGACCATTGTCCCGATGGCAGCCGGCACGAGCGCGTCGTTCTCCGAGCGCCTGCCTATGCTTTTCAATGCCTCAAGATTCTTGCTATAGTCTCCGATGGCCAGACTCTCAAGTACCTTGACCGTGGTCTTGATACGCTCTTGGACAAGGTTCGTCGCTTTCGCCACCTCTGCGAAGATGCCCTGGTACGAGCCTTCGACAGCGATGGTGCAATCATTCACACTCATCCTCTGCAAAACCTCGTTCGCTTCGGCCAACCCGCCGAGGCCGTCAATGCATGCGTTCAGGTTGTTCTTGATGGTGTTAAAGTCACCGTTGTAAGTATCTGTGATTTTGGCCGGGATGTCTCCCTTCGAGATCTGGTCCACGTACTTGGCGGCAACGTTCAGTGGTCCAATCACCGCGTCCAAACAATCGTCCACTCCCTGCACGACTTTGCGGAAGTCGCCCTGGTGCTTGGAGGCATCGGCGCGGGTCGCCAGCTTGCCTTCCACTGCCGCCTTGCACAACATGTTGGCATCCGCCACCAGCACAGCAATGCTCTCCATCATCGCGGTGAGGGAGGGAACGAGTTCGTCATTTTCAGAGCGGCGCCCGAGCTTCTTGTATTCCGGCAAATCCACCAGCCTCCCTTCCGAAATGTTCTTGGCGGTTTCGGTGATATGACGCAATCGCACGAGCACAGTGTTTGTCGCTGTCGCTAACTCGGCGAAGGCTCCCTGATAATCACCCTTAACCTGAAGGGTGTGGTCGTTCACGGCCATCCGTTGCAGGACCTTGCTCGACTCGTCCAA
>Ga0335069_10000596_pt1 | contig 60404 bp, 36 predicted proteins | sample Lox_Sample_11_FD_206714 | JGI IMG/M metagenome (GOLD analysis project Ga0335069, IMG submission 206714) | Soil microbial communities from Loxahatchee National Wildlife Refuge, Florida, United States - Lox_Sample_1.1 | ecosystem: Environmental > Terrestrial > Soil > Wetlands | place: USA... | reverse complement strand
TGTGGCGATGACCTGCCACCGACAAGGTGGCCCAACTCAACCGGGGCCGCGTTAGCGACCCCGCTCAAGCCGCTTTGAGCGGCTCACAAAATGAAGCCCCCGGCTCTGCCGGGGGTAATCTCACTGGAGAAGTAGACTTTGACGGGATCGAGCTGCGAGACCGAGGTAAGGACCGACTGCGGGCTTACCAGATTCCCGACTTGAGTAGTGGCCTGGCCAGCGACGCCTCGGATGAGCGAGCGTACTTGCGTAAAGCCGAGGTTGAGCTTCGAGGTGGTGAGAGCTGCCTCGGCGGAGCCGACGGCGGCCTGGGCCGCAGCGACTCCCGCGTCGGCTTGCTCGGCCTGCTGCTTGTCGTTGTCAAGCTGACTCTGGGCGATGGCGCGGGCCTGGGCGAGCGGAGTGTCGCGTTTCAGGTTGATTTGGGCGAGGCCCCGCTGGGCCTCGGCCTGGGCGAGCTGCCCCTTGGCGCGGCCAACTTCAGCCGCGGCCTGATCCACCGCCGCCTGAAAGGGACGAGGATCGATCTCGAAGAGCACCTGGTCCTTGGCGACCGGTGCGCCTTCACGGTAGTTCTGGCGAACCAGGTAGCCGCCGACCTGAGGTTGAATCTGGGCGTTCACGTAGCCGTCCAGGGTGCCTACCCAGGAACCGGTCAGGGGAACGTCGGCCTGCCTGACCTTTACGACGGAGACGGGCATGGCCGCCGGTTTGGCTTGGCCGGTGCTGGCATGCGTGATTTCGCAGCCAGTGAGGAACGGTGCGAGGAGAAAGAGGATTGCGCCGAGAACGGCCGGGGCCGACTGGAGCGGGGCAGGGAATTGCGTTGCTTCGGGGATGGCGCGCTGCATCGAATTGACCTCCGCGTCATGAACAGGCGATTGCATCAAAAAATACATCCCTGTATATTTCAATCAGACGCTGGAGGATGTTCTTCCGATTCATGAAAGTTGCGAACGTCGGGAAGAGATAGATGTCGATATCGTCGGCGCATAGGCAAGAACGCGCAGTGATTACGCGCGGGCAGCTCACAAAGGCTGCGCGGGAGGTCTTCGCGCACGACGGCTTCGAATCGGCCCGCATCGAGGACATTGCGGCCAAGGCGGGGAAGACGCGGGGCGCGTTCTACGCCAACTTTCGCGACAAGGAAGACGTCTTTTTCGCGATCTTCGAAGAAGACATCGCGCGCAGCCAGGAACGGGTGATCGAGGAACTGTCCCCTGGGTCGACTTTCAAGGAACGACTCGACGTTCTGGCGCGGCACCTGGAAGAGCTGTTGCGGGACAAGCAACGGGTGCTGCTCAATCTCGAGTTCAAGTTGTATGTGATCCGCCATCCGCGCAAGAGGAAGCGGCTCAGCGAGCTTTACTCCGAGATGAGTTTGCGCTGTTCGATGACCAAGATCAATACGCTGTTTCCGGAGTTGATTGGCGCACCCATCGAAAAGAGGCGGCGCCTCACAACGGAGGTCGGGGCGATCCTTGACGGCCTCGCGCTGAACTCTTTTTTCAATCCCGAAGGGCTGACCTGCGAACAACGGAGGCACTACCTGCTGGTGGCTTCGCAGGAGACCCTGCAGGCCGTTGGCGAGGGCCAGCATGGTGAAGCATCGCGCGTCGACGAGACCTATGCGAACGGAACCATGATCAACACTGGACTCGGCCCGGTTTCGATGCGCAGTGCAGAGTAGCGCGACGAGAGGTTGAAAGCCGGGGCTATGCCGAAGACTCCGCTGGTCATCGTCGCCTTCAAGCGTGCCGGCATCGCTGAAGCCGCGATGGATGGCTCCTTTCAGAAAGCCGATTGCGTCAGAAAGCGATTGCGTAAGAAGGCCGATTGCGCCGTGTGCCGGGCAGAAGCAGGCGCGCAGCTTCGCCTGAGGGGGCGATGATTGCGGCTGGCCCGCGGGCCGCGACGGGTTGGGCTTATGATGGCATCGTGCCCGGGAGGGGAACAGGACCGGAGAAGCACGAGGAGAGCGCGTGATCGCGGGTGTCGATATCGGGGGAACGAAGATCGGCATCGGGTTGGTGGACGGCGACGGGAACACGGCCGCGCGCGCGGAGATTCCGATCCAGATTGAGAGCGGCCCCGGGAATGCCAGCAAGAGAATCGTGTGGCTGCTGCGCGAGCAGATTGCGGAGTCGGGTGCTGAGTTGGAGAGAATCGGCATTGGGTGTACTGGACCCGCGGACCCGGTCACGGGCGAGGTCGGAGATGTGCCCACGTTGCCGGGATGGCGGGGATGGAATCCGGTGCGGGACCTGGCGGATGCGATGGGTGTTGCCGTCGCGCTGGAGAACGACGCAGATGCGGCGGTGCTCGGTGAAGCGCGCTGGGGAGCGGGCAAAGGGAGACGGAGCCTAGTCAGCCTCACGGTGGGCACGGGAATCGGAGTGGGTGTCTTTCTGAATGGCGAGGTTTATCGGGGAGCAGCCTATTCGCACCCGGAGATTGGCCACCATATCATCGAAGCGGACGGACGGCTGTGCACGTGCGGCGCCAGAGGGTGCTGGGAAGCCCTGGCTTGCGGTCCTGCGCTCGAGCAGCAGTACGCAGAGGGGAATCCGGGTGAGCCGCCGCGCACGGCGAAGGAGATTTGCGAATTGGCACGCGCAGGGGATGCGCCGGCCCGGCACGCGCTCGACCGATGGACCCGGTACCTGGGCATCGGGCTGTCGAATGTGGTGACGATGTTGACGGCCGAGGTGATCGCCTTGAGCGGAAGCTTGATGCGCAGCGCGGATCTGTTGCTGGAGCCGCTGCGCGCGGCGGTGCGCGAGAACTGCCGCCTGGTTCCCGTCGAGAGCTGCGAGATTGCGGTGTCTCGACTAGGCGCAAATGCGGGCATTGCGGGAGCGGCGCAGGTTTGGTACAGCCGATGCGGACGGGAGCGCGAGTGAAGGAGAAGCGGAATGCAAGAGGGTTATCGCATTGTCGAGGGTCCGTATCTCGGTGACATTCTCGATCAGCCGAGCGCCGTGCAGGCGACGCTGGATGGGTTTCGCGAGGCGGACGGATTGTTCGAGCGGATCGGGACGTTCGCGCAAGGCTCGAACCGGCGTGTGCTGTTGACGGGCATGGGATCGTCGCTGCATGCGCTGTATCCGATGGAGCTGCGGCTGCTCGCAGGGCGGGAGTGCGTGAACCGCGTGGAGACTGCGGAGCTGATTCACTCGATGCCGGCGCTACTTGCGGAGGCCACACTCATTGTTGCCGTGTCGCAATCGGGGCGCAGCGTGGAGATTTTACGCCTGATCGAACAGAACGCGGGCAAGGCTGCGGTGATCGGCGTGACCAACACGGCGGAGAGTCCTCTGGCCAACCAGGCGAACCTGACGCTTCTCACGCACTGCGGAGAGGAGTTTTCTGTTTCGGCGAAGACGTATCTCGGCACGCTTGCCGCGCTCGAAGTGCTGGGAGCGGCGTGGGACGGCGAGGATGCCCGCGCGACGTTCGATGAATTGCAGGCGGCGCCGGCGCTGATCGGGGCGTACCTGGCAAATTGGCGCGATCATGTTGCCGAGCTCGCAGGACTTGTCGACGGCGCCAGCCAGATCTTCATCACCGGCAGAGGGCGGTCGCTGGCTGCGTGCTGCACGGGCGCGCTCATCACGAAGGAGTCGACACATTCACCTGCGGAAGGGATGAGCAGCGCCACGTTTCGTCATGGGCCGATTGAAATGGCGGGGCCGAGGACGCTGGTGCTGGTGATGGAAGGCGATGCCAAGGTGCGCGCGCTGAATGCGAAGCTGGTGCGGGACGTGCGGGATCGCGGAGGACGCGCCGAACTGATCGCTCCGGCGGCGGAGCTCGGAGGGCTGCGCAATGCCGGCGGACCGGCGCGGCTGCAGCCCTTGATGGAAATTCTGCCGATCCAGATGCTCACCCTGGCGATTGCGGCCAACGCTGGCGTGGAAGCGGGACGATTCGTGCACGCTACCAAGGTGACGGCAGAAGAGTAGCGAGGAACGGAAAGTTCAGCCAGGGAAGGGCGCCCGCCTTTTCACCGGCTGCGTCGAAGGGCCGATGAGTCCCGGGACGAAGAGGCCGGATCCGGGGGCTGGCTGAGTGCGCTGGCGGTGGGTGTACCCTTTAACACCCTGTTGAACATCGGGGCATATCTTCGCCTCAGAGAAAGCAGAAGCCAGTAGAGGCTCTCTTCGATCGAAGGGAGCCGTTGTTGCCGCCGCCTGGCGTAAGCGTGTTTCCCTGGGGGCATTCGTGATTCGAGCCGCGGATTTGTGTGGGCGGTTGGCGTCTTCTTTGCTGTTTCTGGCTTTGGCGTCATCTGTCGTGCTGGCGCCGATGAGGCTGCTTTGGGCGCAGGCGGGAACCACGTCGCTACGGGGCGTGGTGACGGACGCCTCGCAGGCAATGGTCCCCGATGCGCAGGTGACGCTGGCCAATCCAGCGACGGGGTTGACGCTGACCATGGCAACGTCGCGGCAAGGAGCGTTCCAATTCCTGCAGGTGCCGCCGGGCACCTATACCGTGACGGCGGCTGCGGAAGGGTTTTCGCCGGCGACGCGAGAAGGCGTGGAGCTGCTGGTGGATACGCCGGCCACGCTGAACCTGACCCTGGATGTGGGCCGCGTGGAGGCGCAGGTGGAGGTGGTCGGCGACCCGGGGATGAATTTGACCGACGCCACGCTGGGCAATCCGTTCGATTCGAAGCAGATTCTCGAATTGCCGTCTGAGGGCAGGAATCCGGTAGAGCTGTTGAGCCTGCAGGCTGGCGTGGCGTACCTGGGAGCAAACACCGATCCGGCCTCCGACTCGCGCAGCGGCGCCGTGAACGGTGCGCGGAGCGATCAGACCGACATCACCGTCGATGGGCTGGACAACAACGACCAATTGCAGGGGATTGCATTCACGGGCGTTCTTCGCATGCCCATGGACTCGCTGGAAGAGTTTCGCGTGACGACATCGAATGCGAATGCCGACGCGGGGCGGTCGTCGGGAGCGCAGGTTTCGCTGGTGACAAAGAGCGGGACGAACCGCTTCCAGGGAAGCCTTTACGAGTACAACCGCACGCGGTTCGGCGTGGCCAACGACTGGTTCAACAAACAGGCGCAGTTGCTGAGCGGTTTGCCGAACAAGCCAGGCCAGCTGATCCGCAATACGTTTGGCGCATCGCTGGGAGGGCCGATCCTCAAAGACAGGCTTTTCTTCTTCGGCATTTATGAAGGCCAACGCTCGCGAGAATCGGTGCAGCAGAATCAATCGGTGCCGATGCAGAGCCTGCGCAACGGCGTTGTTGCCTATCTCGGGACAGATGGCAACACACACAGTCTCACACCGGCGCAACTGCGGAGCATCGACACGGGATGCGGGGCAAGCGGGACATGCGCGAATGGCGGCGGGCCGAACCCGGGGGTGCTGCAGTTATGGAACGGCGACGCAAAGCTGCCGGGAGGCGGCGCGATTCCGGGGTATCCGCTGCCGAATACGCCGAACTCGTCGGGCGCGGACGGGATGAATATAGCGGGGTACTCGTTTGCCGCGCCGCAGCCCCAGGACCTGAACACATTCTTGCTGAAGGTCGACTGGAACATCAAGCGCGACGGCACGCAGCGGCTGTTTGTGCGCGGCAACCTGCAGGATGACCAGACGTTGAAGGCGGCGCAGTTTCCCGGCGAGCCGCCGGGCGAGACGATCGAAGGCAACAACAAGGGGATCGCGGCGGGATATACGGCGGTTCTGAACCCGCGCCTGATCGACAACCTGCGCTTTGCCTATCTTCGCGAGGGCAACTATCAGACCGGGCCGAATCCCTACTCGAATGCAGGTTTCTGGAATCTTTCCGATCCGATCTCGTTCGCGCGATCGGTGCTGGTCAATGTGCCCGTGACGCAGGCGGTGAACGACACGACATGGACGCGGGGATCGCATTCGCTGCAGTTCGGCGCCAACTGGCGCATGATTCACAACAATCGGTATTCAAACGAACAGAATTTTTTCTACGGTTCCTCGCACCCGACGTGGCTGTTCGATGGTGGGATCGCGAACACGGGACAGGATCTGGATCCGGCGATCAACGCCGCCTTTACGCCCGTCGACGCGGGCTTTGGCTACGCGTACGATGCGGCGGTGAGCGATGTTACCGGGATCCTGGGATCGATCTCGGCGGTTTACAACCAGAACAAGGCCGGGAGATTCGCGCCGATCGCGTCGCTGATTTCGAGGCATTTCCTGAGCAACGAGACAGAGATGTACGCGCAGGACTCGTGGCGGGCGATGCACGCGCTGCAGATCACGCTCGGGCTTCGGTACACGCTGCTGCAACCGCCCTACGAAACAAGCGGAAACCAGGTGGCTTCGACGCCGAGCCTTGCCCGGTTCTTTGCCGAACGGACAAAGGCGATGGAGCAGGGGCAGGTGTACCGGCCGCCCATCTCGTTTGCACTGAGCGGGCAGGCCAACGGCAAGCAGCCCTACTGGAACTGGGACCGGAAGAATCTTTCTCCGCGCGTGGCGTTGGCCTTCTCGCCGGCGCCGGCACACGGCTTCTGGCAGAGCTTGCTGGGCCAGGGCAAGACCGCGATTCGTGCGGGGTACGGGCTCTACTTCAATCACTTCGGCGAAGGTGTGGTGAACAGCTTCGACCGCGAAGGATCGTTTGGGCTGACGACGTATCTCGAGAATCCGTCCGGTGTGGAGACGACGAACTGCGTGGTCCGCTTTACCTCGCTGACCGGCCTGCCGGGCACAAACGGGTGTGCGGAGACGCCAGATGGACCGCGCGCGCCGGAGCTGCCGGGCCAGCCCAGGGGAGGTTTTCCATCGACTCCGCCGGGTGTGGGGCAGAACGGCAGCTTCGCCATCGCGTGGGGACTGGACAATACGCTGAAGACGCCTTACGCGCACGTGGTTGACTTCAGCGTAGCGCGCGAACTGCCGGCGCGGTTCAACGTGGAGCTGGCTTACGTGGGTCACTTTGGACGGCGGCTGCTGCAGGAAGTGGATATGGCCGAGCCGGTGAACATGAAGGACCCACGTTCGGGGATGACGTATTTCCAGGCGGCGACGCAACTGGCGAAGCTGGCCAGCGCGGGTGCGCACATCGACAAGGTGGCGCCGATTCCATTTTGGGAGGACTTGTTTCCGGGAGCGGCGGGAGCGGGGCTGTTTTCATGTGTGGATCAAAATGGAAACAGCGCGCCGTGCGCGCCGGGCAGCGCGCCGGCCTCGCCCACGGCGACCCAGAACATCTACGATCTCTACTTCGCTAACAATCCGAACTATATTTATGCGCTGCAGTCGCTCGACACGTATTGTTTTCCGGCGTGTTCGATCCTGGCTCCGAACGGATATGCGTTCTGGGACGATCAGTTCTCGTCGCTCTACTCGTGGCGAAGCACAGGAACGAGCAATTACAGCGGACTTCAATTCACGCTGCGGCGCCATGTGGGAGCGATGGCGTTCGATTTGAACTACACGTACTCGAAGTCGATGGATGAGAACTCGAATGCCGAGCGCATCAATGAATACGAGAACGGCGCGGCGACGGCAGTATCGTACAGCGGGCAGGTGATCAACTCGTGGGACACGAAAGGGCTCTACGGGCCGTCGGATTTCGACACGCGCAACCAGATCAACGGTAATTGGCTGCTCGACGTGCCTGTGGGGCGCGGAAAAAGGTTCGGCGGAAGTCTGCCGCGGGTGGCGAATGCGGTACTGGGCGGATGGCAGTACTCGGGACTGGCGCGATGGACGACGGGTTACCCGTTCAGCATTTCGACTTACGCGTTCGCGACGAACTACGAGCAGGATGGGCGCGCAGTCGTTGTGGGAAAGAAGCCGCGCACGGGCGTCTCGATGCAGGGTGGCGTGCCGAACATTTTCAAGGATGGACCCGTGGCGGCGTCGAATGCATTCCGCTTTCCGTATCCAGGCGAGTCGGGAGAGCGGAATAATCTGGTTGGGCCGGGATATTTCGGGGTGGACATGAGCCTGGCCAAGGAATGGACGCTGCGGCACGAGAACAGCGTGCGCTTTGCGTGGGATGTGTTCAACGCGACGAATGCGGTGAGATTCGACGACGGGACCATCAACCAGTACCTGCTCTACCAGCAGGCGCTGGGTAATTTTTCGTAGACGCTGACCAAGCCGCGCGTAATGCAGTTCAGCTTGCGCTACAGTTACTGATCGACGTCGAGGAACGGTCTCCGATGCTGATACGACGGTGTCTCTTCGCTTGGTTTTTGTTCTTTGCGTTTGGGTCCGGCGCGCTTTGCGCGCAGGTGCGCACCCGGAACGTAGTGCTCATCGTCAGCGACGGGCTGCGCTGGCAGGAGGTGTTCACAGGGGCTGATCGGGCGCTGCTTGACGAGCAGCACGGCGGCATCTGGGAGAGTGCCGATGCCTTGCAGGCGAAGTACTGGAGCGAAGATGTAGCCGCGCGGCGGCGCAAGTTGTTTCCGTTTTTGTGGGACGTAGTTGGACGGGGAGGGCAGCTTTTTGGCAATCGCAACCTCGGCAGCTTTGCGAGCGTCACGAACGGATACGCGTTTTCGTATCCGGGCTACAACGAGATGATCGCCGGCCGGGGTGATCGACGCATCGACAAGAATGAGTTCGGGCCGAATCCGAATGTGAGCGTGTTCGAGTGGCTCAATCAGCAGCCGGATTTCGCCGGCCAGGTGCAAGTGTTCGGCACCTGGGAAACGTTCAAGGACATCTTCAACGAGAAGCGCAGCCATTTGCCGGTACACGCCGGTTGGGACATTGCAGCCGATACGGGATCGCCGGAGGGCGACCGGGTATTCAGCCGCCTGTTGCGCACGACGACCCGCTTCGATGAAGAAGATCTCGACGATTCGCTGTTGCAGATACCGCTGATGGAGGACGTGCGAAAGACGCATCCGCGCGTGCTGTTTGTGGGCTATGGCGAGACCGATAACTGGGCCCATGCCGGCCGTTACGACCTTGTGCTCGAGAGCGCACACCTGTTTGACGGATTTGTGCGCGAGCTCTGGGAGACGATGCAGTCGATGCCGGAGTACAAGGACCAGACCACGTTCATTATCACCTGCGATCACGGGCGTGGATCGGGGCCGGTCGAGTGGAAGGAACACGGTGTGGAGGAGAAGGGATCGGAAGACGTCTGGATCGCGGTGATCGGTCCGGATAGCCGGGGGCTGGGCGAGCGCACGCAGACGGAGCCGGTGACGCAGTCGCAGATTGCGGCTACGATTGCGGCGCTGCTGGGCAAGGACTTCACACGGGCCTACCCGCAGGCCGCCGCCCCGATCGAGGCTGTGCTCGGCTCAGGGGCCGCGGTGCCGCGAAACTAAGGATCGGCATCGGCCCGGATTGCGCGGCTCGAATGGCAGCTACGACAGGCTGGCATTTTCTGGGAATGCGACAGCGCTCACCGAGGAGTTCGAATTGACTCAGATCGGAACTGAGCAGGGATTTCTTTGCCGAGAGATCCGTGTGGCACTGCCACATCTTCGAGCACGGGGACAACGAGATGATGCGGCCCTAGGTGATCGCCAAGGCGTGAACCGAGGTCGAGGGGCGCCTTCGCGAGGTAGGCGCCCTCGCGGTGTCGACTACAGGCCCGTCATCTTCTCCAATTGCTCCGGATAGCGATCGCCTTCCAGTGTGATCTTCGCGGCGGCTTCGTTGATCTGCGCTAGATCGCCGGCGCTCAGCTCGACGCTCAGCGCTCCGATGTTTTCGTCGAGCCGCGACAGCTTGGTTGTGCCGGGGATAGGAACGATCCACGGCTTTTGCGCGAGCAGCCATGCCAGCGCTACCTGGGCGGGTGTTGCGTTCTTCTGCCGGCCGATGTGGATGAGCAGATCGACGACCGCCTGATTGGCCTTGCGCGCCTCGGGCGTGAAACGAGGCAGAGTGCTTCGGAAGTCGTTGCTCTTGAGCTCTGTCGTTTCGTCCATTTTGCCGGTGAGGAAGCCCTTGCCCAATGGGCTGTAGGGAACCATGCCGATGCCCAGCTCTTCGAGCGTGGGGATCACTTCGGCTTCGGGCTTTCTCCACCAGAGTGAATATTCACTCTGCAGCGCGGTGACTGGTATGACGGCGTGCGCGCGGCGGATGGTGCCGGCACCGGCTTCCGACAGGCCGAAGTGCTTGACCTTGCCGGCCACGATGAGGTCCTTGACCGCTCCGGCGACATCTTCGATGGGAACGGCGGGATCGACGCGATGCTGATAGAAGAGGTCGATGACGTCGGTCCTGAGCCGCTTGAGGGAAGCGTCGGCGACCTGCTTGATGCGCTCGGGCCGGCTGTTGAGACCCTGCCAGCCGGGGCTGCCGTCGAGATTGAGATTGAAACCGAACTTGGTGGCGAGCACAACTTTGTCGCGGACCGGCGACAGCGCCTCGCCGAGCAAATCTTCGTTGGTGAATGGGCCGTAGACTTCTGCGGTGTCGAAGAACGTGATTCCGCGGTCAACGGCGCCGCGAAGAACCGAGATCATCTCCTGCTTGTCTTTGGGTGGGCCATAGGAAAAGCTCATGCCCATGCACCCAAGGCCCAGGGCGGTCACCTCAAGATTGTTTTTTCCCAGCTTGCGTTTTTGCATTGTTCCTATCTCCTGATTTGTCGGGCGGCTTGCGATCAGCCCTGGTACTGTTCGTCGCTGACATGCTCCAGCCAGTCAACGGCCTTGCCATCGAGTCTTTCCTGGATGGCGATGTGCGAAATGGCCGTGGCGGGCGCGGCGCCGTGCCAGTGTTTTTCACCGGGGGCGAACCAGACCACGTCCCCGGGACGGAGCTCTTCGATGGGTCCGCCCCAGCGCTGCGCGCGGCCGCAGCCGGCGGTGACGATGAGGGTCTGGCCGAGCGGATGCGTATGCCATGCGGTGCGAGCACCGGGCTCGAAGGTGACTAACGCGCCGGAGACGCGCGCAGGGTCGGAGGCCTGAAAAGGCTGGTCGATGCGCACGGTACCGGTGAACCAATCGGACGGCCCCCTGGCGGACGGTTGCGAACCCACTCTCTTGATTTCCATTGTGCGCTCCTTTTAAGCCGCACGCCGCTGACCCAGCCGTTCGATCCGGCTGGAGGGTCAGGGCGGCGGCGCAACGATTCACTCGGATTTTAGGGAAGCCATATCAATGGAGAAACGGTATTTCACGTCGGATTTCACCAGCCGCTCATAGGCTTCATTGATCTTCTGGATGGGGATGACTTCGACGTCGGAGGTGATGTTGTGCGCGCTGCAGAAGTCAAGCATCTCCTGGGTTTCGGCGATGCCGCCGATGATGGAGCCGGAGAAGCTGCGCCGCCGGAAGAGCAGGCCGAAGACGGCGACGGAGAGTGGCGTTTCCGGTGCGCCGACCATGGTGATGTTGCCGTCGCGGGCGAGCAGAGCGATGAAGGCGTTGATGTCGTGCGGGGCGGCGACGGCGTCGAGGATGAAGTCGAAGGTGCCGGCGTGCTTGGCCATCTCGTTGGCGTCGCGCGAGAGCACAACTTCGTCGGCGCCGAGGCGCAACGCGTCGTCCTTCTTGCCGGGTGAGGTGGTGAAGACGACGGTGCGGGCGCCGAGAGCGTGGGCGAACTTGACGCCCATGTGTCCGAGGCCGCCTAGACCGACGACGCCGACCTTCTTGCCCTTGGTGACCCCCCAGTGGCGCATGGGAGAGTAGGTGGTGATTCCGGCGCAGAGGAGAGGCGCGGCGCCGGCGAGGTCGAGGTTGGAGGGAACGCGGAGAACGAAGCGGTCGTTGACTACAATGCTGTCGGAGTAGCCGCCGTAGGTGACGCCGCCGAGATGCTGGTCAGGAAAGTTGTAGGTGAGGACGAAGTTCGGGCAAAACTGCTCGAGTCCGGCCTGGCACTCGGGACAGGTGCCGTCTGAGTCGACCATGCAGCCGACCGCGGCGAGGTCGCCGGGCTTGAATTTGGTGACGGCGGATCCGACTTTGGTGACGCGGCCGACGATCTCGTGGCCGGGCACGCAGGGGTAGACGGTGGGCATGAGGCCGCTCCACTCGTTGCGGGCCTGATGGAGGTCGGAGTGGCAGATGCCGCAGAAGAGGATCTCGATCTGAACGTCGTGATCAGTGGGGTCCCGCCGGTCGATCGAAGCGGAGGCAAACGGAGAAGTCGCACTGGAGACGGAGTAGGCCTTGGCCTTGTACATGAGGTCACCTTTGCCTGATTGGCTGTGCAAGTAAGCGCCCGGAGCGCCGAGCGCGACAATCGTTGAGAAGGACTGACCTGCCGGATCCTGAGCCGGGTTCGGTGCAGAATCTGCCAGGCAAGGGTCCCGTGAGCCTTGACTAGATCAAGACTAAACAGGGACCCCGGCGGGGTGGTATCCCAATCCTGCCTATTTCTTGCCTATTCCTGTCGATCCCCGCATTTTTCTGCGCAAGGAATCCGGATTGGCGATAGGCTGGGCTTGAAGGGGCGATCTCATGCGCATGGCGGAGCAAAAGGATGCGGGGAATCATCCCGCGGCTGATGTGACGGCAATACGTTCCGAGCTGGCGCGGAAGATTGCAGCGCATAGGACGGCGGACGGCGTCGAGGACACGAGAGTGTCTGGTCTGGCCCTCTACCGACAATCGTCGCCGACAGCGTGCACGTCGGCGACTTATGAGCCGACTCTGATCGTCTTTGTGCAAGGCGAGAAGCGTATCAACCTGGGCAAAACGACGATCGTCTGCGATGAGTCGACGTTTTTGCTGACATCGATCGATCTGCCGGTGGTTAGCCAGGTCACAAAGGCCAGCCAGGAGAGGCCAATTCTGGGATTGCTGCTCAAGCTCGAAATGGCGGAAGTGAGGAGGATTCTGAGCGAGGAGGAGTTTCCTTTGCCGGACGGAGCGGCCGAGGCGCGCGGCATGTCAGTGGGCGTGACGACGGCGGAACTGCTGAGCGCGTGCTCCAGGCTGATGGACCTCCTGGATGCGCCGCAGGACATTCCGTTCCTGAGCGGACTCATCCAGCGGGAGATCATCTATCGCCTGCTGCGCAGCCCGCAGGGACAGCACCTGCGAGCCATTGCGACATCCGGGGAGCAGAGCAATCGTACCGCGAAAGCCGTCGCGTGGCTGCGAGCGAACTACACCAAGCCGCTGCACGTGGAGGACCTGGCCGACGTTGCGCAGATGGGGCTTTCGACGCTGCATCATCACTTCCGGTCGCTGACGGCGATGAGCCCGCTGCAGTATCAGAAGCAGCTCCGGCTGCACGTGGCGAGGGAAAGGATGCTGAATGACGATCTGGATGCGTCGAGCGCGGCGATCGAAGTGGGCTATGAAAGCATCAGCCAGTTCAACCGGGAATACAGCCGGTTCTTTGGCCAGCCGCCCATGCGGGACGTCAAGGCACGGAGGCTAGCGCTGGCTGAGGCGATGCGGAGCTGAGGGCGCACACCGCGACGCGCGGGAGAACGCGCTAGTCTTCAGGCGGCTCATAGCAGTTGCGTCCCGGCACGCAACGGGCGAGGTGCACATAGTGTTCGTCGGGGCCGGCGGGGCTCATGGTGCGAAGACACCAGTAGCTGGAGGACGTGTGCACGCCGGGGAGCCACGACTCGGCGTCCTCTGGAGTGGAGCCGTAGGGATTCTTGGTGCGCAGGCACTGGCAGGGAAGTGGTTTTACCGATGTGGCGCTCATGTGTCCCTCCTCACCCCGCCGCGCTCGGGTCGCGGTCCATTTGTCCGGCGGCCAGCAGGATGGTGCGGTAGATGGCGACCGGGAACATTTCGACTTTGTACGCATTCATGGAGAGCGGCTGCACGTTGTTCATGGCGGCCTTGCCGGCGGCGCGCGCCGCTTCCTCTGTGATGGGCTTGCCGGTGAGCAGAGCTTCTGCCTCTGCTGAGCGGCGAACAACGGGGGACGCGGCGCCCAGGGTGACGACGGCGCGCCGGCAGATGTTGCCATCCATCTCGAGCACTACCCCGGCGTCGGCGATGGCCCAATCGAAGCTCTCCTTCTCGCCGTATTTCTGATAGGCGGAGCGAGTGCCCGAAGCGGGCTTGGGAATGGTGATTGCCGTGAGCAATTCGTCGGGCTGAATGATGGAGAACCGGGTCGGGTTGGCATCGGGGTGGACGTAAAAGTCCTTGATGTCCACATTGCGTTTGGCGTTTTTCGAAGATACGAGCTCAACGCTGGCGTTCAGACCAAGCAGCGCAACGGCGGCCGAGGAAGGCGCGACCGCCGGGCAGGTGCCGTACTCCATGATGGCGTGGTACTGGTTGAGTCCGGTAAACGCGAAGCAGTAGTCCTTGCCTTTGCGGATGCACTGGAACTCCGCGGAGCGGTAGTACCAGCACTGGACGGGTTGGAGCAGATTGCCGCCGACGGTGGCCATGTTGCGGATGTGCGGCGTGGCGGCGTGGCTGCACGCATCGGCGAGGATTTGATACTGCGCGCGAATCACGGGGTGGTCGCTGATTTCGGCGAGCGTGGTAAGCGCTCCAATGGTGAGGCCGCTCTCCGTTTCGTTGATGCCGCGCAGGGCCTGGATGTTGCGGATGTTGACGAGCTTAGAAGGCTGGATGGTGCCGTTCTTCATGCGGCTGAGCAGGTCGACTCCGCCGGCCTTGATGACCGCGCCATCCTTCAACTGCGAGAGCGCGGCTTCGACGGTTGTGCAATCGGCGAGAGAGAAGCTATTCATGCCAGGCTCCTTCCAGGCGCGGGTTGATTGAGCGCGGCAAGGACGACGGACGGCGTCATCGGTGTCTGGCGGATACGCACCCCAGTCGCGTTGTAGACTGCGTTGCCGATGGCGGCCCCGATGGAGACGATGCCGGCCGCTTCGCCGATGCCCGAGGCGTCAGTGGAGCTTTGGCCGATGTAGGCTTCGACAAGCTGGACATCGATGTCGGGCGTTTCGCGCGAGCCCGTGATCTTGTACTGTTCGAGGTTGGGATTGACCATGAGGCCGTAGTCCGGATCCAGCAGGCGGTTCTCGAAGAGCGTGTAGGAGATGCCCTGAATGATGCCGCCGTTGATCTGGCTCTTGACTTGGGCGGGGTTCATGGGGCGGCCGCAATCGTGAACCGAAAGGACGCGCTTGACATGGATGCGGCCAAGCTCGGTGTCGACTTCGACCTCGGCGACGTCGACGCCGCCATAGGTGATGTACTTTTTCGTGTCGTAGTCGGGAACGCGCTTCGACTGCGCAGCTACCTGGCCGGTCTTCATCTTGGCTGCGGCACGGTCGAAGGCGATCGGATGAAACTTGCCTGACTTGCTGCGAACTTCGCCGTCGACCAATTCTAGATCGGCGCGCGCTACGCCGAGGGAAGGGGCGATCTCAGCGAGAAACTTTTGCGAGGCTTGCCAGGCGGCGTCCCGCACGGCGGGCGTGAGAGAGAGCGTGGTCATACTGCCGCCGGAGCTCGGGCCCACGGGGTAGTTCGAGTCGCCGACGCGGACCTCAATCTTTTCCGGTGGCACGCCGAATTGCTCGGCGAGGATCTGCGCCATTACGGTTCGGATGCCGGAGCCGATGTCCTGCACGGCGGAGAGGACTTCGATGGAGCCGTCCTTGTGAACGCGGACTTCGGCGGCGGAGTCCATGGCCACGAACCGATACCAGACGGATTGCGCGAAGCCGACGCCGCGCTTGATGGGGCCGCTGCCGGAGCCGGCGATGGAATTGCGGGCTTTCCAGATTTCGCTTTCGCGAACGACCTGACGTTCGACTCTGCGCACCGGATGCTCGTCGATGCGGTCGCGGAGAGCGAGCGGATCCAGGTTGAGCTTGACCGCGAGCTCGTCGATGGTCTGCTCGAGGGCGAAAGCGCCTTGCGGATGACCGGGAGCGCGCATGGCTGCACCGGGACCGGTGTTGGTGAAGACGTCATTCTCTTCGGTGTGAAGAGATGCGTATTTGTAGAGATTTGTTGCTGGGCCGGCGCATCCCGCACCGGTGCCGCAGCCGGCAGTGCCGTAGCTGACGAGATGAACGGCGGTGATTGTGCCGTCTTTCTTGGCGCCGATGCGCAGCATCTGGTCGGCGCTGGGACGATTGCCTACGGAGAGATGCTCTTCTTTGCGGTCGAGCATAAGCCGGACCGGAGCGCCGGCTTTCCTGGAAAGCGCCGCGGCGACGACGCCGTGATTTCCAGCGCCGAACTTGGCGCCGAAGCCGCCACCCATGTACTCGGTAATCACGCGGACCTTTGTACTGGGAAGCTTGAAGAAACCCGCGAGCTCTTCGCGGACACTGGCGATCCCCTGCGTGGAGGCATAGACGGTAAGCATGTCCGGCTTCCAGTCGGCGACGACGCCGTGCGTCTCGAGAGCCGAGTGGGTCTGCACCTGCATGACGTATCGGCCTTCGACGACTACGTCGGCATCTTTCAAACCCTGCTCGACATCGGCGACTTTGCGGATGGAAGGTCCGTGAACATTGCCCGTTTGCGGCACGCCGTGCGGTCCGCCGCCTCCGCCCGCGGTGCCCTCCTGATCGGCCGCGCCAGGGAAGACAAGCGGCGCATCGACCGCGCGCGCCTTGTCGAGATCGACGACGAAAGGAAGTTTTTCGTACTGCACCTTGACCAGAGCAGCGGCTTCGTCGGCGGCATCGGGCGTGGTTGCCGCGACGGCTGCGATGGGCTGGCCCGCATAGCGCACAACCGGGAAGCTCGACTGCTCGAGTGCTGGATCGCGCAGGACTGCGTTGCCCATCACGTGCTGGATGACGTGGACGGCTTTGACGCCGGGATGACCCTCCGCGGCCGACGTGTCAATGGAGAGAACCTTCGCGTGAGGCTCTGTGGCGCTGACAAATCTGGCGTAGAGCATGCCGGGCAACTGCACATCCGAGGTGTAGCGCGCGCGGCCGGTCACTTTGGCGGGACCGTCGAGACGCTCGTGCGATTTGCCGACGTATTTGAGTTCGCTGTTAATTGGCCAGACAGGCGGCTCCGCAACGGGGATGTCGCGCCGTTCGTCGCGCAGAGTGTGTCCGGGGACGCCGACGGGCATGGAGACGGACTTCTTCTCGGGCGCCGCGGCGGCTGAGGGCGCCGCCGCCTGCAGCAGCAGATCAAGATTCGAATTGTCCGCGACGATCCTGTCCATCAGGCCCTCCGCATGTTGCCCGCAGCTTCCAGCGTGGCGGAAAAGATTCTGGGATAAGTTCCGCAGCGGCAGAGATTTCCGGAGATGGCGCGGCGGACATCGTGCTCGGTGGGGTGGGGATTCGATTCAAGAAGGGCCGCGCAGCTCATCACCATGCCCGGCGTGCAGAAGCCGCATTGCATCGCGTCGTGCTTCACGAATGCCGTTTGCAGAGGATGCGTCTCGCCTTCCGCGGAGAGCCCTTCAATGGTGGTGACCTTGTGACCGATGGCGTCGATGGCGAGCGTCATGCAGCTATTCACCGGCATTCTGTCGAGCCAGACGGTGCAGCCCGAGCAGGCGCCGCGGTCGCAGATGATCTTGGTGCCGGTCATGCCGAGATGGATGCGCAGGGCTTCGGCGAGCGTATGGCGCGGTTCGATCTCGAGCGTATGCTCTTTGCCGTTGACGTGAAGGTGAACGGGAACTGCGCCGGGGCCAAGCACTGTTACGCCTGGAGTCGCAGCGGTTCCGGTCTCACGGCTAAACGCCTGGACGCCATCGAGGAGCGCGGTTCCCGCCGCGGTTATACCGGCGCCCTTGAGAAAGCCGCGGCGGCTGAGGGCGTTTTTTCTGCCAGTGTCCGCCGAGGACGAGGCATCCGTTCCAACTTCTGATAGAGAGAGATGAGTCTTTGCGGTATCGGACATTTCCGCCTCCGGAAGAACTTTTCAGGGAGATGAATTTCCGCCGCCTGCACATCGGCGAGGTGAATGAGGTTTTGGACGCCGCGACCGGGGAAAGGAACTTCCGCACGAAAACTATATCTCGCGGCGATTGCAGAACACAACAGGGACAAGGAAGTGAGAGGGCGCTCGAAGTCGTCCGGGGGCGGTGAACGCACAGCGCCCTCCGCTTTCGGCGTCGAGAAAGTGGAGGGCAATCAGGCGGGAAGAAATGGAGCTATGCGGTCATGCGGCCGATGGAAGCGATCTCCTTCAGGCTGCGGATCTTCATGGCGATGTTCACCGAGTTGCGGCATTGAGCGCGGCAGGACTCACAGCCGTCGCAAGCGGCCAGACCTTTGCCGGCGGGAATGGCGGCGAGTGTCTGCGCGGCCAGCACATGATTGGCATATTGCGCCGCGTACATGTGCGAACGCATGAGTTGCGGGATATCCACGCCGAGCGGGCAGTCGGGCCGGCACTCTCCGCACTGGCGGCAAAACTGCGCATCGGCGACGGTCTTCTTGTCGGAGAGAAACTCATGCTCTTCGGGTGTGTATGCAACGCCGGATGCTACCGAGAAGTTCTGCTCCATCTGGTCGTAAGTGGTGTAGCCGGGGATGGCGGTGGTGACCGACTCGTGACGCAATACCCACTTGAGCAGCGCGGTCTGGCTCGCCGGAGTGAGCGGTCGGCCGAGTTTTGGATCAGGGCGCGTCGCGCCGCCCGCCTGGGTTTTCATGGCGACGATTCCGATTCCGCTCTTCGCCGCATCCTCGATCGCCTTGAGCAGGTTCTGGTCGTTGGCCATGGTGTAGTTGAACGTAATCAGGACTACGTCGTAGACGCCGAGCTTCATGGCCTGCCTCAAAGCCATTTCCGGCTGATGCGAGGAGACGCCGATGAAGCGGGCCTTGCCTGCTTTCTTCAGCGAGGCCATGGCTTCGAGCGTGCCTTGCGAGGCGATGTCGGCCTCGGAGTCGGCGGCGTGGTTATAGAGGATGTCCACGTGATCCATCTGGAGCCGCTTCAGGCTGCCGTCGAAGACCTCGAGGAAATCGGCCTTGATCTCGGCGGGAGTGTGGCCGGCCGTGATCGCCTGCCCGCGCGACTGACGGCCCCAGCCGGGAGGGAGGATCTTAGTGGAGATGATCACCTTGTCGCGGACACCCATCTCCTTGATCATGCTGCCGACCATCTCTTCATTCCGGCCCTGCTGGTAGTGCGCGGCGGTGTCGAAGTGGCGAATGCCGATTTCGTAGCTGCGCCGAACGAGGCCCGGGACGTCAGCGTTCATTACGCCCATGCTGACGATGGGCAGGCTGATGCCGGTCTTGCCGAGCGTGCGGTAGATGGGTTTTCCGCCCGCCGGAGTCGCCGGGTTGGCCGGTTCGACACTCGAAGTCTGACCGAGCAGAAGGCCGGAACCTCCGACCAGATGCGAAGCCGCCAGAAAAACCGCGGGTTTTGCGATGAACTCTCTGCGATTCCATGAATGAAGCTTTTTCATCGAATTCTCCTGTACACCTGGTGATCGGTAGAGATCGTGGTTCGGCATTCGCCGAGTGCCGAGACGCCCGGACTTCGAGTGACACGAACCCCTGCCCACCGGCTCATTTCCCGATGATCCTGCGAGTCCTGGGCTTGATCCATGATGGCTGTCACTGAAGCCCCCCGGCTGCCTGGCGCAGGAGTTGCTCGCCTGCCGGCGATGGATTCAAAAGGAGGAGCAGGTAACGTCCATTGGCCAGCGCGACGAGGTTCCCTTCAAAGCTGTTGCCGGCGCGGATGGCGCTGTCACCGAGGCCGGGCGCGGAATTGCACTGGCCGGTCTTCGCGAAGTGCTGTTTCAGTTGTTCGAGCCGTTGCCGGGCATCGGGCGCGTCATGGGCGAGCGTGACGAACAGCTTGCTCTCCTGGCCATCGAGCACGTAGGTAACGACGTATGCGGGACCCAGAAACGGATGGCCCAGCGGGTCATTGGGCATGTACTGCTCGGAGTGCGGCTTGCGATTCGCGGCGGGCAGGCGCGACAGCAGCGCAGGCGGGGCCGGAATGGCTCCGATCTTCGCGGAGAACGACCGGGCAAGCGCTTCCAGCACTTCGTCGGCGCCGTCGCCGAATCCGGTCAGCTTCACGTAGTAGCGGTCCTGCTGGAAGTTCAGGGCCCCCTTGTTCCGGTAGCCTTCTGCTCCAATTGCAATATAGGGTTCGCTTTGCGACCGTTCGGCCGCATACATGCCGAATGCTGTGTCGGGCGAACCCATATCAAAGACATCGACGGTGAGGTCCGCAGACTTGGCGCGGAGATCGAGATGCAGCAGCTGACGAACGCCATAGAGGAGGAAGATGTCCGCGGCGCCGTCCATGTATTCGTAGAGGTGATCCGGAGCGAAGAAACTCGGAGGGCCCTGGACAACTGCGCCAGCCGGCAACGGCTCCGGGACGAGCTTCAACATCGCCTGGCGGCTCGTGTCCTGTGCGTGGGCGGGAAAGGGCGCAAAGGCGCCGGCGAAGGCTAGAAACAGAACGTAGAGAATCGAGACCTTGCGTACCATCATGCACACGTCCGCGCCCTCGCCTGGGGAACGGACGCACGATGAATTCATTGCGTCTCGGAAGAGCGAGAATGAATTGATTCCACTATACGCTGGCAGCCATTTTCCCAGTGAGCACGATCCTGCCGGATTCTTGCCTGTTTCTGCCGGCAATTAGCGCCGCTTCGCTGCGTGGAAGTCAAGTGCCGGATCAGCCGAATCGGGTGGTCAGCGGGATTCGCGGACGGGACGTTGCCGCGCAGTCGGCTGGAGCAGCGTGGGAACCGGACGAGCGGTGATTTGGCAACAGTGTGCGCCGACGAAGCGCGCCATGAGATTCCGATTGTTCGGGCCGGATGCGGTGTGCAATCATCCACCCAACACATTCCCGGAGGCAATTTATTCGGTCGAGGTTCTGTTGGCTCGAGGAGAAGCGGTTTGTGTTCTGCCCCTTGCCCGTTCTAGTTCTTTGCGGGCTTGCGGTGTCCGCTGCACTGCAGGCGCAGGCGCGGCCGGTGGAACAGACGCAGTGGCGCAGCGGCCTGGTGGAGATTGACGAGGGTTGGGCGGAGCACCAAGACGACGACCTGCAATGGGCGAGGCCGGACTTCGACGACAGCGGGTGGAAGACGGCCGATCTCGAAGATCTCGGCGGAGCGCAGCTTGGATGGCGCTGGTTCCGCAAGCATTTGAATGTGGGGAGCGGGCATGCCAACCCACGGTTGCTCATCGAGGGAGGGGATGGGACGTACGAAGTCTATGTGAATGGCCACTTGCTGCCCGGCGCGCGGATTCACTCGCAGTTCAACGTGAGCCGGCCGACGGAGCGCGTCTTTGACCTGAGCAGCGACGAAGGCGACTTTACGATCGCGCTGCGCACGCACGCGCCGCCCAATTACGCGCAGTACCGCTTGCCTTTGTTCTTGAGCATCACGCTGGGGGGCCCGACGGCGATCGGATATGAGCGTCAGGCGCTCGAGAGCAGCCGGCTCTACTCAGCCGCGCCAACGATCGTTATCAACCTGATGCTCGTGTTGGCCGGTCTCGGCGCGCTTGGACTCTTTCTGAACCAGCGAAGCCAGCGCGAGTACCTGCTTCTCGGGGTGTATCTGCTGCTGACGGGCACATCGGATGGGGTGTGGGTCTCGCAGCAGGCCGGCGTGCTGCCGACTTCGGCGAACCTGTTGTTTGCCGATCCGCTCACGTACCTGATCCCGATCGCGCAGATCGAGTTCACTTTTGCGTTTGCGCGGCGCCGCGTGGGACGTATGTTGCGGATCTATCAAGCCTTGCTGCTGCTGGGCGTGCCCACAGCCATTGTGGACTTCACGGGAGTGATCCGGAGCGATGTGTATGTGTTTGTAGAGGGACTCATCGCCCTGCCGGCGGCGCTCATTCTGCCGCTGCTTCTGTTCCGCTGGTACCGGCATGGCAATCGCGAGGCGGGATGGCTGATCCTTCCCAGCCTGATGCCGGCGGCGACGAGCGGGTTTTACAACCTGGGCACGGCGTCGATCTTCATGGGCTGGCGCGGGCTGGATTTCCTGGACGAATCCATCCCGCTCGGACCCTTCTCTTTGACCACGACGGATGCAAGCAGCGTGCTGTTTCTGCTGGCCATCGGCGTCGTGATGTTTTTCCGGTTCACGCGTGTGAGCCGCGAGCAGGCACATGCCACGGCGGAGCTCGAGGCGGCTCGCGAAGTGCAGGAGCGGCTGGTGCCGCCGGCGATGAGCGTTGCCGGGTTCCAGATCGAAAGCGCATACATTCCGGCCAAGCAGGTCGGCGGGGACTTCTTCCATATTCGAGCCGATGAGCGGGGCGGCCTGCTGGTTGTCGTCGGAGATGTGAGCGGCAAAGGATTGCCCGCGGCGATGGGAGTTTCCGTGCTTGTGGGCGCGCTGCGGGCGATGCCGGAGTTGCCGCCGGCGCAGATTCTCGGAGCTTTGAACCGCGGTTTATTCGGCAGCGCGCGCGACGGTTTTGTGACGTGCTGCGCTTTGCGCGTGGCGCAGGACGGAACAATGACGGTCGCCAATGCCGGACACCTGCCGCCGTATCAGAATGGGCATGAGACGGAGTTGGAATTCGGATTCCCGCTGGGCATTCTTGCCGACGCCGAGTATTCGGAGACCAGCCTTGCACTGAGCACCGGCGACAGGCTGATGCTGCTCTCGGACGGTGTGGTGGAGGCACGAAGCGCAAAGGGCGAACTGTTCGGATTTGAGCGGACGGCGGGCATCTCCACTCGAGCCGCAGAGGAGATCGCCCGCGCGGCGCAGGCGTTTGGCCAGGAGGACGACATCACGGTGGTGACGCTGACCCGCGCCCCTGCGGCAGAGGCTGCCTGAGCAGGGAAGATCGCACCGGGTGTCCCGCGAGCGCGGCATGGTTATCCGCGTGGTCGCGGCGCAGCGCGTCATCGGCGGGAACCAGGCGCCGTGCAGGCACGTATAGCGGTTCATTATGCTCAGCGATCTGAAGATTGCGTTTCGGCAGTTGGTGAAGTCGCCCGGCTTTGTAGTGACGGCGGTGGTCACGCTGGCGCTGGGGATCGGCGCGAATGCCGTGGTGTTCAGCGTGTTGAATGCGCTGGTGCTCAAGCCGGTGAATGTGCCCCATGGCGAAAATCTCTACATGGTGCAGCGGGCCAAGTATCCGTCGCAGTCGTATCCCGACTATGTGGATCTGCGGGACCGAAACCGGACATTCGAGAGCCTGTTGACGTTCCAGATCGTAGGTCCAGTGGGCATGGACACGGGCGGGAATCCGTCGATGGCGTGGCCCTATCTGACGAGCGGGAACTACTTCGACGCGCTGGGCATACAGCCCTACCTGGGCCGGTTCTTTCACGCTTCGGACGAGAAGGGTCCGGACAGCGCTCCCTACGTGGTTCTGAGCTACGCGTTGTGGCGAACCTATTTCCATGGCGACACGCATGCGGTAGGGCGGATGGTGGGGATCAACAAACATCCGTTCACGGTGATTGGAGTCGCTCCGAAGGAATTTCGCGGAACGGAACTGTTCTTCGTGCCGGCGCTTTGGATTCCCATCGTCGACGTCCACCTGGTGACGGGGTATGACAGCCTGAAGGAGCGTGGCGATCATTCGCCGATGGTGGTTGGGCGGCTCAAACCGGGCGTGAGCCCGATGGAAGCTCAGGCGGACCTGAATGCGATTGGGTCATGGCTGTCGAAGGCCTACCCCGGGGATGACGATGGCGTGACGTTCTCTCTGGCGCGGCCAGGACTGATCGGCGACATGCTCGGCGGGCCGGCTAAGGCGTTCATGGCGGGATTGATGTTGCTCGCAGGTCTGATTTTGCTGGCCGCATGCGCGAACCTGGGAAGCCTGTTCGCTGCGCGGGCATCGGATCGCGCCAGGGAAGTGGCGCTGCGCCTGGCGCTCGGCTCGAGGCGGGGACTGATTCTGCGCCAACTGCTGACCGAAGCGGTCCTGGTGTCGCTGGCCGGCGGAGCGATCGGTCTAGGCGGGGGAATCGTCATTCTGCACGGGTTGAGCGCGTGGCAGCCGATTCCGGGGATTCCGATCGATGTGCCGGTGAATCCCGATTTTCGCACCTATGGGGTGGCATTGCTGCTTGCACTGGCCAGCGGATTGCTCTTCGGAATCGTGCCGGTGCGGCAGGTGATGCGCGCGGATCCATGGCAGATGATCCGGACCGGCATGAGCAGCACGGGAACCATGAGGCGGTTTACGCTGCGCGATGCGCTGCTCGTGTTGCAGATCGCGATCTGCGCAGTGCTGGTGACCTCTTCGCTGGTGGCCGTACGCGGGCTGGCGCGCTCGCTGCACAGCAACTTCGGATTCCAGCCGCAGGACGTGACGCTGGTGGCTACCGATCTGCATCTGGCGGGTTATACCGAAGATCGCGTGCCGCAGATGCAGCGGCGAATGCTGGATGCTGCAAGGGCGATCCCCGGAGTGGAGGCCGTAAGTTCCACGGACTGGCTTCCGCTGAGCCTGGGTGGCGGGGACTCGTATGTTTACAGCGACACGACGACCGATTTCCGGCCGACGAACTACGCTGCGGATGCCATGAGGTATGTGGTATCGGACGGATACCTCGACGCGGCGGGTACAAGGCTGCTGGCGGGCAGAGGCTTGACCAAGCACGATGACAAGAACGCCCCCACGGCGGCTATGGTGAACCGGCAGTTTGCGGTGAAGGTCTTCGGATCGATCGAGAAAGCTGTCGGCGGACATTTCAAGTACTGGGACGGGAAGCGGGCGGAAGTGGTGGGCGTGGTGGAAGACGGGAAGTACCGGTCGCTGACCGAAGATCAGCAGCCGGCAATGTGGTTCTCGTCGCAGCAGATGCCAACGAGCATAGTGAGGCTGGTGGTGCGGTCGCAGCGCGATCCGCAGGAAATTGTGCGAGCCCTGACGGCCACAATGCGGGGGATCGATTCGAGCCTGCCTTTCGTGGTCGAGACATGGACAAAGGAACTGGATACCGCGCTATTCGCTCCGCGCGTCGCCACAGTGGCGCTGGGTGTGCTGGGCCTGCTGGGAGCGATGCTGGCGGCGACGGGGATTTTTGGCATGACATCGTATGTGGTGAGCAAGCGGATGCGTGAGCTGGGGATTCGCGTGGCCCTGGGCGCGGGGATGCGACAGGTGCTTGGTGCCTCGCTGGGACGCGCATTTTGCCTGCTCGCCATCGGGTCGGCCGCGGGCCTGGGAATGGGAGTGCTGGCGACTCGCGTGCTTTCGTACATCGTGTACCAGGCCACGCCGAAGGATCCGCTGGTGCTGGGCGGCGTGACCGCGACGATGCTGGCGCTGGGCCTGTTTGCGTCGTTGCTGCCGGCAAGGCGCGCGCTGGCCGTTGATCCGCTGGTGCTGCTGAGGGATGAGTAGCGGTTGCCCGTCGAGCATGCAACGCTGTGCGTGTCCGAAAAACAACAGGAACCGGCCGGGACTGCGATGCGGCGCTGCCGTCAACGAAACGGCGTAGCGTGTGCGCCGCCCGCGAGGCGCAGTATAGTTGAGTGTGCATCTTCATGTTGTGCCACCGGCCGGGATGATCAGGATGTTTTTGAGGAGCACGACGGGGCGCATTCTCGTCGCCGTTTTCGCGGTGATGGCGGTTCTTCTGCGGCCAGGCGCGGCGCAACAGGGTTCGATCGAGAATCAGGCCGGCGCGGCGATCGCGGGAGATGTTGTTGACTCATCGGGCAAGGCGGTGGCCGGAGCGACGGTGCATCTGCAGCGGAAGGACGGGCAGGCCGTCGCGGAAACGAAGACCGATGCGGCGGGAGTTTTCGAATTCCGCGGCATCGCTGCCGGGAGATATTCGCTGGCTGCCGATCAAGCGGCCTTGTGGAGCGCAACGGCAACTGTCGACATTGCGCCCGGAGAGCGGCGGCGGATCGAGCTGGTCGTGAAGGAATCGGAAGCGGGACAAGCGCCGCGCGGTGCTTCCGCTGGTTCGGCCGCGCAGGCCATGGAATTCGCCGATCAACCAAACTTCACGGTAGCCGGAGTGACCGACTGGACCGCGGCCGGCGGCCATGGATCGGACGTGAGCCTGCGAACGAGCGAGGCGCTCACGCGGGAGACGGTTGCGCTCAAGGCCGGCGACAATGCCGCAAAAGCGGCAGGAGGCAACCCACCAGGCTCCGCGGACGCGGAGCGGACGCTGCGGGCTGCGCTGACGGCGAGCCCCGAGAGCTTGGACGCGAATCGGAAGATGGGGGCTTTCTATCTTCGCGCGGGCAGGTACGCCGAGTCGATTCCGTTCCTCAAAGCGGGTTATCGAGCTAGGCCCGAGGACCGCGTCAACGAACTCGACCTGGCCGTTGCGCTCAAGGAGAATGGCGAATTTGCCGGGGCGCGTGAGCACGTGAAGAGCCTCCTCAAGCAGGGTGACAGCGCGGATCTGCATCGGCTTGCGGGCGAGATCGCCGAGAAACTCGGAGACCCTCTTGCCGCGGTGCACGAATTGGAGACCGCAGCTCGCGAGGAATCCAGTGAGAACAACTATTTTGAATGGGGCTCGGAGTTGCTGGTGCATCGCGCGGTGCTGCAAGCGCGAGAAGTCTTCCAGCGCGGCGCAGAGTCGTTTCCGAAATCGTCCAGAATGTTGACGGCCCTTGGCGCGTCGTTGTTCGCCAGCGCACTCTACAATGAGGCGGCGCAGCGGTTGTGCGAAGCGTCGGACTTGAACCCAGCGGATCCGGAACCGTATCTCTTCATGGGCAAGATCGAAATGGTGACGCCGGACCCTCTCCCCTGCGTGGAGCAAAAACTGGCGCGGTTCGCCGGGATCGAGCCAACGAATGCGCTGGCGGTCTACTACCACGCCATGGCGATCTGGAAGCAGAAGGGAAGGCCAGCCGATCCGGCGGCGGCAGGGGAGGTGGAGTCCATGTTGACTCATGCGGTCGCGCTGGATCCGAATTGCGCCGAGGCGCACCTGCAGCTAGGAAATCTGAGTTATCAGCAACAGAACTACGCCAAGGCTATTGAACAATATCGAAAAGCGGTTGAGGCGGACCCCAGGCAGAGCGAGGCACACTATCGGCTGGGTCTGGCGCTCGACCGGACAGGCGAGCAGGCCGGCGCAAAGCGCGAGTTCGACCTCCACGACAAGATCGAGAAAGAACAGGCGGCCGAGGTGGAACGGCAGCGGCGAGAGATCAAGCAGTATCTGGTTGTGGAGCCGGACCGGACGACGCCTGCCGCGCCAAAGTGATGAAGGGCGAGTGCGGGGCGGATGAAGATTTCCCTGTCCATCCGGAATGCTATGACTTGCCGACTGCAGCCTTGAGCGGCGGAGCCTTGGACTTCTCCGGCGCAATGATGCCGTCCCCTTCTCGGATGGTGATGATCTGGTTCACCTTTACCTGAGCGAATTTCTCGATCTTTTGCGTGGTGGGCCACCTGACTTCGATTAAATCGACAACACCTGCCTTGCCCAAACCGAAGTGAAGCCGCAGATCGCTCTGCGACATGACGCTTGTGCCGCTGTGCACCTCATCCATCTGGCGGTGTTTGCCCACGGTGACGTAGGCGCGCGCACCGATCGCAGTCCGATTGCATTTTGTTCCGATCAGCTTGATCTTGATCCAGTTCTGGCGATTGCCGCCGACGTTGTGAAGCAGGGACGGCACATCGTTCATATTGAGAATCAGGGCATCGATGCCGCCGTCGTTGTCATAGTCGCCAAAGGCGGCTCCGCGGCTCGAAAAGCGCGCAGTGACGCCGGGGCCCATCTCGGACGAGACATCCTTGAAATGACCGTTGCCCAGGTTGCGATAGACCAGGCGGGGATTCTTGAAGGTTTCGCCAAAGTTATATTTGTCGATCTCGGGATAGACGTGCCCGTTAACCTGGATGATGTCGGCCCATCCGTCATTGTCGTAATCGATGAATGCGCAACCCCAGGCAACATAGTTGCTGTTGATGCCGACACCGGAGTTGAAGGATAAGTCACTGAAGGTTCCGTCGCCGTTGTTGTGGTACAAGTTGCATGTGTCGTCGGCAAAGTTGGTCTTGAAGATATCGAACCATCCGTCGCAGTCGTAATCGGCTACACCGATGCCCATGCCGGCCTGCTCGTGGCCGTCATCGTTGTAGGCGCAGCCGGACGGAACGGCGACGTCGGTAAAGGTGCCGTTGCGGTTGTTCTGGAAAAGGATGCTGGGCATTGAATCGACGGCGACGTAGATGTCGGGCCAGCCGTCGTTGTCGAAGTCGTAGGAGACGGCGGTGATCGAATAGCGGGGGCCAGGCTTCAAGATACCGGCCTTTTCCGAAACGTCGGTGAAGGTGCCGTCGCCGTTGTTGCGATAGAGAATGTTCGTGTCGCCGGGGAGGCCGCGCGGGCCGCACATTGTGGGCACACCCTTCCACTGGCAGAAACTGGCCTCATCGGGGGTGGGGGGCTTGTCCGGGTCGAGCTTGACGAAGTTACACACGAATAAGTCGAGGCGGCCGTCCCGGTCGTAATCGAGGAATGTGCAACCGGTGCCCCATCGGCCGTGTTCCTGGGAAAGGCCGGCTTTCCTGGTCACATCCGAAAAGGTTCCATCGCCGTTGTTGTGAAAAAGGACGTTATGTCCCCAGAAAGTGCAGAAGAGGTCGTCCCATCCGTCATTGTCATAGTCGCCGACGCACATGCCGGTTTGCCAGCCGGCGCGGCCGATGCGCGACCTTTCGGTAACATCGGTGAACGTTCCGTCGCGATTGTTTTTGTAGAGATGCGTGGTGGGCTCGGACCCTGGGTCCCAGTGCGCATTGAGGCGGCTGCCGTTGGAAAGATATATGTCGAGCCAGCCGTCGTTGTCGTAGTCAAAGAAGGCGAGGCCGCTGCCCTTGGTCTCGATAATGATTCGCTTGCTGTCGACACCGCCCCAGACGTTCGGAGCCGTGAGCCCGGCCTGCCTGCTCACATCGATGAACTGCACGCCGGGAGATGCGGGCTCGACGGCTGCCTCGACCACAAGGGAGGATCGCCATTTCCAAAGAGGAGTGGCGAGCGCTTCGAGCAATGTACTGCCGAAGACCACCAACGATGACCCAAGAAATCTGCGGCGGGATGCGGTCATAGAATAAGTGGATTATACCTCCCGGCGGGTTGGCCGGAGCGCAGCGGGGCCCGCGTCATTGCTGAAGAATCGAGGATGCGTCGAATTACTTGCGAGCCACCCTGGGAAACGGGTGAGGCACGATCCCGGCGCCTTCTTTTACGGCGATGATCGAATCGACCGGCACGGCGGTGAGCTTGTCGACCTGGCCGCTCGGCCAGGTGATGACGAGTGAGTCGATTTTGGCGCGCTTCCCCAGGCCGAAGTGGATACGAGGGTCGCTGGCCGACATATAGCTGGTGCCGCCCTTCGCCTGGTCGACGCGCACAAAGCCCCCCGCGCTCAGCTTGAGCACCGCGCCGACGCCATCCCGGTTGGATTTCGTCCCGATGAGGAGTACTTCGAGCCAGTGATTGGCGTTGCCTCCGTCATTGCGCATCAACTCGGGGTAATCGCCGCGGCAATTGACGGCAAAGCCGACGGTTCCGTCGTTGAAGAAATCGGCGGTAGCAAGGCCACGGCCGACAACTGGTTTGACAAAGTCCGCACCGAGCGAATCGGAAGCTTTTTCGAAGCGGCCATTGCCGAGATTGTGGAACATCAGGAGAGGCTCTTTGTAAGTCACCATGCTGTGGTAGAGGTGGATGTTGTCGACCATGGCTCCATTGGCCTGCACGATATCCGGCCATCCATCGTTATCGAAATCGATGAATTTCGCAGCGATGCCGCTGAGCAGCATGGCCTTGTTGCCGATGCCGGAGCTATAAGTCGCATCGGTGAAAGTGCCGTCGCCGTTGTTGTGGTAGAGGCGATTCAACTCAAAATCCAGATGAGTAATATAAACGTCGAGCAAGCCGTCGCCATCGACGTCGGCGGCGTCAATGCCCATTCCAGCCTCATAGCGGCCGTCTTCGCTGGCGGCAAGGCCCGATATCAGGGAATCGTCGGCAAATGTGCCGTCGTGATTGTTGCGAAAAAAGAAGTTGGGCCAGGTGTCGTTGGCGATGGCGATGTCGGGCCAGCCGTCGTTGTTGAAGTCGGCGAGCACGACGCCCATCCCTTTGGCCTCAGGCTGGGCGATCCCCGATTTGACGCTGACGTCGGTAAAGGTGCCGTCGTGGTTATTCCGGTATAACTTCGTGTGCTGGCCTTTATACTCATTCGGACTGCAGTAAGAGCGATAGCCGGGGGCACGCTCGCCGCACCATAAGTTGTTCTGCGGGGTCCATTCGAGGTAATTCGTGACGATTAGATCGAGCCAGCCGTCCTTGTCGAAGTCGAACCAGCCGGCGCTGGTGGACCATTGGCCTTCGTCGGCGACGCCGGCCCTGGCCGTCACGTCAGTGAAGGTGCCGTCGCCGTTGTTGTGGTAAAGGATGGCGCGGCCATAGCCGGTGACATAGATATCGGGATATCCATCGTTGTCAAAGTCGGCGATGGCGACACCCTGGCCGTAATGGCCCTCGCCGCCGACGCCGGCTTTCGCAGTGACGTCGGTGAAGGTTCCGTCGCCGTTGTTGCGATAGAGCGCGGAGCGGATGGGCTTTGCCGGCTTGTAGGCATCGGTGGCGGCCGTCTGGACGAGGAAGAGATCCATCAGGCCGTCCTGGTCGTAGTCGAGCCAGCCGAGACCGGTGCCCATGGTTTCGAGGTAGTACTTCTGCTCGGAACCGGACGAATCCTGAACCCAACTGATGCCTGCGGACTGCCGAATGTCGGTGAAGTGAACGGGGATGGGATGCTCAGGCGCCTTGGGCTGGGACTTCGCCGGAGGCTTCTGATTCGGCGCGGACGCGGCGCTTGCCAAGAGCAGCGCGGAACCGCATAGGACGCCACGAAGGGCGCGGATCGATGGACGGAGAATGCTGTTCTGCCGAATCGATCTGCGCGATGAGAATATGCGTCCTCCCCAGAATCGCGGAGATTCCGGCGCGGCGCGTGAAGACAGCGAACCTGGGGGACGCATCGTTCGAAAGTTCATTCTGCCACAGTCCGCTTAAAGAGTCCGATCCGCGAGCGACAGCGCGAATTGAAGCAATTGCGCGCGATTCTGATCGCTCAGGGGCGCATCCGGCTTGACCGCGGCGTCGGGTGCGCTGTCGAGTACCTGCTCGATGCGGCCAATGTCGAGGCTGCCGCTCACGCTGCTGGTCTTGAAGCGATCGAGAACCTCGCGGGCCCTGGCGTTCTGCCCGGTCTTGAAGTAGAACACCCCGAGCAGCGAGTAGCCGCCCGCCCACTCCGGCAGCAGATCGACGGCGCGCTCGAATTGAGCACTCGCCTGGACAGAGTCGCCTTCGAGAGCATTCGCAAGACCCATGCCCCAGCAGAGCTTGCCCGAGGCGGGTGTGCGCGTCAGGCCGGAGGTGAGGACCTGCCTGGCTCCGGCGATGTCGTTCTGCCTGAGGTCAAGCAGGGCCAGCGAGAGGTAGTCCTGATCGTTGTCGGGATTGCGCCGGATGGCGTCGCGGAAGATCGCGGTGGCGCGGCCCGTGTCGCCGAGATGGGCATAGATGTCGCCGAGAAGAGAAAGACAGGCGGAGTCCTTGTCGCACTCTTCTCCGGTCTGCTCGAGTGTGCCGCGTGCGTCGTTATAGTCGCCCTTGTGGAAGTAGGCATTGGCGAGATCGAACTTGACATCGGTCGAGTTCGGATTGATGGCGATCGCCGATTGGAAGTGCTGGATGGCCGCGTCGTAGAGACGATAGCGAGCCAGGAGCACGCCGACGCCCGTCAACGTGCGGAAATCACCGGCCGCAACCTGGTCGAGCTGGGCAATGGTGGCCTTGCCGTTCTCCCCGTCGCCGGCCTTGAAATAGCCCTGGGCCAGGAGGTAAAGATTCTCGGGTTGATCGGGATGCTTTTTGACCTCGGCAATCAGCTCAGTGAGATCAAACTGTGCCTGCTCTGCCGGAGTGAGGCCGGACCTGTTGTTGAGGTAGTCGAAGAGGTGCTCGAAGGGAAGCGGGGCGGAGTTGGAGTTCTTGGAAAGCGTCTTGAAGACATTGAGATCTCGCTCTGCGTCGGCTGCACGATGCAGGCTGCGTTCGGCCATGGCCAGCTTGTAGTAGCCGTTGGCCGGATCGGGAGCGATCTGGACGTAGCGTTTGAGGAGATCGACGGCCTCCTCGGGTTTGCCGCCGGCGGTGCGGAGATTGGCCAGTTCGAGAATGGCGTCGGCAAACTTCGGGTTGTACCGAAGCACCTGCTGGAACATGGTGTCGGCGGTGGCCGCGTAGCCCTGGCGCTCGGCGATGAAACCCAGGTTGTAGAGGCAGAGGCTGTGGTGCGGGTCGAGCTTGAGACCCTGCTGAAAGTACTGCTTCGCCTCGTCGAATCGGCCGAGGTTGCGATAGGAGAGGCCGAGGAACGCATAGGAGCGGGCGGAGGGCTCGATGCTGACGAGGAGCTTGAACTCGTCGATGGCTTTGTCGATCTTCCCCGCCATGAAGTAGCTCTCTCCCAGCGTGGCGATGAGGTCGGGGCGGCGCGGCGCAATTTGCAGGCCCGACTCAAGCAGCGGGATGGCGTCTTCGAAGTAGTTCTGCGACATGCTGACCTGTGCCATCAGGAAGATGATGTCGGGATTCGCAGGGGCCAGCTTGCGGGCGCGTATGAGCAGGTCGAGCGCGTCGAGCGGGTGGGACTCTCCGACTGCGACCTGGGCGAGCAGATAGAGCGTGTCGGCGGAGTCCGGCTTGAGCTTGAGCGCACGGTTCAACGCCAATCCGGCGTCGGCGAACTTGCCGTTGCGGATATTTGCCTGGCCGAGGTTGTAGAGGATCTCGAAGGTGTCCGGGGAGAGCGCGTCGGCCTTCTCGAATTCGAGAACAGCAGGGCCGTACTGTTTCTGCGAGGCCAGGAGAATCCCCAGCGAAAAATGTACCTGGAGATCGGTTTTGTTCCCTGCCGAGAGCTCATTGGCAACGCGCAGTGCCTGTGCCGGCTGCTTGTTCGCGAAGTAGGCGCGCACGAGGTTGAAGCGGGTTTCGCTGTTTTGCGGCTGCGTGCGCACGAAATACGGGATGGCCTGAGCGGGCGCGCCCCTGGCGAGGAGGAGCATGCCCAGGTTGTAGTTGGCGTCGCGGTTGGCGGGATCGACGCGAAGGACGGTGCGGAACTCTTTTTCGGCGAGATCGGGTTTCTGCTCCGCGATCAAGACGTTGCCCAGGTTGTTGTGCGTCTTGGCCGAGTTGGGAGCGATCTTGAGGGCATTCCGGAACGCCGAGACCGCGTCGTCGTAGTTGTGCAGGTCGGCTTCGATGATGCCGAGAAGGTTGTAGGCCTCGATGTTGCCGGGATGTGCCTGGATCGCGTTTTGCGCCTCGGTTCGTGCTTCGTGAAAGCGGCGCTGCGTGATCAGGTCTTCGATCGGGGCGAGGCCTGCCGGGTCGGCCGGTTTCTGCGATTGCGCCGCGAACGGATGGACGATCGGGGCCAGGAGTGCGACGGCGAGCCACTTTGAGAATTTCACTGGAGCATCTCCAGGGCTTGTTTTGCGCCCGGATTTTGAGGTTGCAGGCGCAGCAGTTCCTCGAGCACCTGTGTTGCTTTTTCCTTGTCGTTGCGCATGACGTAGAGCCGGGCCAGGTTCAGGTACGACTGGTCGAACAGCGGCGCCACCTGAATGCCGGTCTTGAATTGCTCCTCCGCTTTAGCGTAGTCCTGTCCGCGTACAAACACCACGCCGAGGTTATTGAGCGCCTCCGGATAGTCGGGGCGGAGCTCGATGGCCCGGTGCAGGTAATCGGAGGCCGCGTCGAGACGGTTCTGCTGAGCAAACAGCATACCCAGGCTGAAGTCGATCTCGGGATTGTCGGGCTGCAGCGCAAGCGCGCGGTTGAGGCAGTCTTCCGCCTTGTCGAAGACGCGCTGGCGGCGAAAGACATTGCCGAGATTGAGAAGTGCGACTGCAAAACCGGGCCGCTGCGCGAGAGACTTCTGAAAGCTCTGCACGGCTTCGTCAAGGCGGCCCTGCTGCGCGGCCATCATGCCCAGGTTGTTCCAGGCTTCGGGATAGTCCGGGCGGAGCGCGAGCGTCTTCTGGAGGTACTGACGGGCCTGATCAAAGTCATTGCGCTGCAGGCTGAGCGTGCCGAGGTTGTAGTGGGCATCGGGATCGTCAGGCCGGAGAGCGATGACCTGCCGGAAGGATTCAGCGGCCTGATCGAGATAGCCATGCTGGAACATGGCGACGCCGTAGGTGTAGGCGTTGCGTTGGAATTCGCTGGAGTAGACGCGGCCGGGGAAGGGCAGGGCCTTGCGCATGCGATCGGCGGAGGCGACGGGGATCGCGCGGCAGTCGTCGAGGACGCGCCGCGGATCGATGTTGCCTTGGTAGACCTTGACGATCGAGCCTTCGGCGTCGAGCAGGAACCAGGAGGGAATGCCGAGGTCACGGCGGCGGTCGAAGAGGTGCCGGTAGATGATGTTGTAAATGCCGGCGATCTCAGGTGTTGCGAAAAGGACGGGGAAGGGAGGCTTCTCCCGCAGAAGGACGGAGCGCGCGGCGGGGACGTCGGACGGATCGTCGAGGTTCACGGCGAGAATCTGGACACGATCCGATGCATACGCGGAGCGGTGCTGGCTGAGCTGTTGCAGCTGGTTGACCGATTCAGAGGACTTCGCGGCCCAAAAGCCGAGCAGGACAGTGTGGCCCTGTGACTGGCTGAGCTTGTGCTGGCTGCCATCGAGGTCGGGCAAGGAGAATTCCGGCGCTTTGAGGGGTTCAACCAGCCAGGTCTCGACAGTGTCTGGCAGTGGATCGAGATGGGTCGATTCTGCTGGATGTGAATACGCCGCCTGCGGCGCGGAGAAGGGGCGGGCCGAGAACCTGTCGGAGCCTTCTTCAATCTCGATACGGTGGCCGGATCGCAATCCGTCGAATTGCTGGTTGAGGCCGTTGGGCCATCGCAGAGTGGCGCGGAACGGGCCCAGCGACGTTCCGGTGCCGAAGAAGAGCTCCTTGGAGTGCTGCGCGAGGAAGCCTGAGCCGGCCTGCAGATATTTCGTTTGGCGGAGTGTGCCAGCTTCGAGCGTGACGGAGGCGCCGATCGCGTCGCGATTGCTTTTCGTGCCGCGGAGGCGGAAGGAGATTGAATTTCCGATCTCTTCCATGGCATTGTGCAGAATGCGAAGCTGCGGGGCGTTGCGGCTTTTGAGAATGACCTCGAGCCGGCCATCGCGATCGATGTCGGCGAGCGCAAAGCTGCGGCAGTCTTCGGCAAAGTCGAGCCCGATAGCGCCGGAGATTTCGCCGAACGTGCCGTCGCGGTTGTTGGCAAACATCACGTTTCGCGCGTAGCCATGCCAGGTGTGATCAGAACGGACCAACTCGTTGATGGCGTTCCATCCTCGCTCATAGGCCTGCGCAGGCTTTGCAGCTTCGGGTGATTTGGCGACGACCTGGCGCCAGAAGAAACCCGCCATATCCTGGCGGTCCGCGGCAGAAAGGTAGCCGTTGGCAACGTAGAGATCGGAGAATCCGTCGTGGTCGAAGTCCCAGAAGTCGGACGACCATGACCAGCGGCCCATTTCCACGCCGGCCTTGTGGCCGATGTTGAGAAATGTCCCGTCTGCATTGTTGCGATAGAGCGCGTTGCCGCGCGCATGGCGGCGGTAGAGTTCGCGAATGTTTTCCGGCGCCTGAGGGTGGAACATCTTCTGGCCGGAGACGCGCTGTCCGGCCGCCTCCCACATGCTGGGGACGTAGATATCCTGGTGGCCGTCGTTGTCAAAATCGCACCAGCAGCAGCTCATTCCGGCGCCGACGTCTTCGACGCGCGCCTGCTTGGAGACCACGGTGAATGTGCCGTCGCCATTGTTGCGATAGAGCTGCGAACTGCCGAAGTCGTTTGCGACAAAGAGATCGGGCAGGCCGTTTGCGTTTGCGTCGCCCCAGGCGCAGGCAAAGCTGTAGCGGTCGTTGTCGACGTTGAGGCCGGCGGATTCCGTGCGTTCGACGAAGTTTCCGTCGCCCTCGTTGCGCAGCAGGCAATTCGGGGGGCCGTTGCGCGCGTCGTAATAAGGGATTGGGTAGTGATACTGGTCGAGCCCAAGGTAGTACATATAGAGGCAGAAGTAGATGTCGAGGCGGCCGTCGCGGTCGTAATCGGCCACCGCGGCGTGCGTGAACGAACCTTGGGGCGGCTTTGCGAACTTGAAGGCATCCGGCTTCAACGTGAAGGTGCGGTTGCCCTGGTTGCGGAAGAGCAGCGGGCCGGTGCCGCAGACGACGAGGAGATCCTGCAGTCCGCGGTTGTCGAAGTCGGCGAAGAGGGCACAAGCAGAGTTATCCAGCACGCCGACGCCGGCGCTTTCGGTGACGTCTTCGAACGTGCCGTCGCCGCGGTTGCGAAAGAGGCGATTGGGCAGGCCCGCGGGCTGGCTGACATAGAAGTCGTCGAAGCCGTCGTTGTCGAAGTCGCCGGCAGCGACGCCATTATTGCTGTAGACATCGAAGCCGATGGCGCCGTCGAGCACGGTCCGCCAATAATCGCCGCCGCGGAGGAATTGTTCCCTGTAAGAGGATGCACCACCTAACGCGTGCGAGGTTGCGTCAATGAAGCCGGAGCCGCGCACGAGGCCTTGAGTCTCTTCATCGCTGTCCCAGCGGCGAGCCTTCCAGGTGTTGCCGGGAGCCCGGGTCCACTCCGTGCGCCAGGAACCGACCCGCTCTTCGCGCAGGCCATCACGACGCGCCGCGACGAGAGTGTAGCGGATATCGACCTGGACGGCGAGTGGATTGTCGGCGATCGTTTGGATACCGAAGATCTCGAACTCCGCGGTTTCAACTTTGGAAAGCGGCTCGAGCCACATGCGGAGTTGAGCCGCGAATGGTTCTATGCCGCTGACTCGCGCGGAGTCGAAGAGCCTTCGCTTTACCTCGATGCCGAATCCGCTGCGCAGAGAGGTATCGGTCGAGCGACCGAAGACGCATCCGCCGATTGCCGGGTCAAGGAAGTCAACGAGCGGGTGGACGGAGCCGGGCGAGCTGCGCAACGCTTCGCTCCACCGCTTGAACAGGTCCTCAATATCCAGGGCGTATCGCTCTGTGATGAATTCGTCGGATCCGGGAGGGACGAGAGCGAGAATTCCAGCGAGTGGGGAATTTGCCGGATAGTGCGGCGCAAGCCGGATATCGGCGAATGGGAGGCTGCTGCCGGCCCGCGAGGGATTTGTGCCGGCTTTGCGGAAGAAGTCCGCGCCTCTCAAAGGCGCAGCACGAAAGAGCAGCGAAGCCATGCCCATACCCTTCAGAACCGCTCGCCGGGAAAGGGGCTGGTCTTCAGTCTTGCGGCGCGCCGTCATTGTCCGAGAATCCTTGATGCCAGCAAGATGTCCGCATGATAGCACCCGGCCGGACGGGGGGAAGATCATGGAGCGGCGGCTCCGGCGGGCGGTTCTCCGCCGGAGGGTGTAACCCGGTTGAATGAGTCTCATTCGTCACTCAATTCCACCCCGGATTCCGACATGGACTGTTACGGTGGCGTGTGGCATTGAGGCGGAAGACGAGTGAGTATTGAACCGGTTTTCCAGAGCCGCGGTTCTTCATTGGAAGGCGATGAAGGGAGGACGAAATCGATGCATTCGGTTTTGTAAGTGTAAGAAACAAGAAAGCATACGTCGACGTTCGCTTTGAGCCTTCGAGCCAGGAAAAAGATCGAAACTGCGGCGCTGAGTGCCGGGCTGAGAAAAGTCTCCACCTTTTGATTGACAAAGGAAGGGAAATTGTATTAGGTTTCTGTCGCCATCAAAGTAAGCGTTTACAAGAGTGTCTGCAAGTAAATGTTTACATTGGTGGTTTCTGGCGCGAATTCGATTTCCAAAGTCCCAGGGGCATTTCAATTTCCCAATTGAAATGATTCCAATTGACAAGAGCAGCAGAGGACATCAAAACGGGCAAGCAATGGAGGATACTCGGATGGGCCATGATCGCAAAGCAGCCGGGTGGTTCGGCACATTAGGCTGCTTAACCCTCGCATTCCTGTGCTTCCTCCTGGTGCAGAGTCGGTATGCCTTTGGCCAGGTCGATGAAGGATCAATCAGTGGAACGGTGACGGATCAAACCGGCGCGGTTGTGGTGAATGCGGACGTGACTCTGCTGAACACCGACCAGGGCATCACCCTCCAGACCAAGACAAACAACAGTGGCGGATACACATTCTCTCCCGTCAGGGTTGGGCACTACACCGTCACGGTCGTCGCCAAGGGGTTCGCGAAGACGACGCAATCGAACATCACGGTGAACGTCGCGCAGTACCTGACGGCGAATATCCAGCTCAAGCCCGGCGCAGCGACGGAGACCGTCGAAGTCAGTACAGCGCCGCCGCTTCTGCAAACCGAAGAGGCCTCAGTCGGGCAGGTCATCAGCACGCAGGAAGTGAACAACCTGCCGCTGAACGGGCGCAACTTCACCTTCCTCGCTCAGCTTGGCGCCGGCATGCAGACGCCGCAGGCCGACACGCGCGGCAACGCGGCTTCAGGCGCATTTTCCGCCAACGGCCTCCGTCCCGCGCAGAACAACTATCTGCTGGACGGCATCGACAACAACTCCAACGCCGTCGACTTCCTGAACGGAACGAACTTCGTCATTCTGCCTCCGGTCGACGCCATTCAGGAATTCAAGGTGCAGACCGCGGACTTCAGCGCCGAACTGGGACGTTCGGCCGGCGCCGTGATGAACGCAACGATCAAGTCCGGCACCAACAGCCTCCACGGCGCCGCCTGGGAGTTCTTCCGCAACGACAAGCTCGATGCGGCGGACTGGTTTGAAGACAACAACGGCGCCAAGAAGGGCGAACTGCGGCAGAATCAGTTTGGCGTGTCCGCTGGCGGTCCGATCCTCAAGAACAAGCTGTTTTACTTCGGCGATTACGAAGGCTTCCGCCGTGTTCAGGGCTCGCCGTCGAACGGCAACGTGCCCACAAACCTGATGCGGAGCAGCGGCTACACCAATCTGTCCGAAATCGTTAGCCCGGCCTTCAACACGGGGACGAGAACAGACGGACTCGGACGCACCATTCCCAAGGGCACGATTCTCGATCCGGGAACGACGCGTTTCGTGGCCAAAGGCGCGACCGATCCGGTTTCCGGCCTCGTGAACAACAGCGGCGGTGACGCTTATGTCCGCGACCCATTTGGCACCTGCGGACCAGGCACAGTAACTTTCACAGCTTCAGCCTGCAACCTGAACCACCTCCCTGCCGCTCGAATTGACCAGGCCGCTGTCAAGGTTCTGAATCTCTTTCCAGCGCCGAACTCGGGCATCCAGACGTACAGCTCGAGCCAGAACATTTTTGAGCACCGCAATCAGTTCGATATCCGCGGCGACTTCAACCCCAACGAAAAGGACCAGGTATTTCTTCGCTTCAGCTATTCCGACGATCCCCAGTACATTCCGGGCATCTTCGGCGGAATAGCAGATGGCGGCGCATTCCAGCAGGGAATTCAGACGGCCAAGTCCGATCAGGCTGTCGCCGGCTACACCCACGTATTCACCGCCAACACGGTCAACCAGGCCCGCGCCGGGTTTGCCCACCTGCACACTACCCGATTCGGCCCCGAAGGCACAGTGAGCGGGATTCCGGAACAGTTTGGCATTCCTGGCAACGGGAATATCCCTCAGGACCAGGAGAACGGTGGATTGCCGGCGTTTGGAATCGGCAACCTCCTGCAACTGGGAAGCAACGCCTTCCTGCCCTCGGACGAGGTCAGCCAGACGATCCAGGTGACAGACGACTTCACCAGGATCTACGGCAGACACAACTTCAAGATGGGCATTGAGTACCAGCACGTGAAGTTCTCGACCCTGCAGCCGGCGTGGTCGCATGGGCAATTCAACTATGGCGGCGGATTTACAGACATTCCGGGCCAGGGCTCGACCACAGGCGGCGTTGCTCAGTTTGTTCTTCCGCCGACGGCATTTTCAGCGGGTGGCGGAGCCTTTACCAGGGCAAACGACCCCGGAGGCTTCGACTATTCCGGCGGATCGGACGGAGTGTTCGCTTCGAACATCAACAAGACCTACGACGAGAGAATGTACTTTGCCTCCTACTTCCAGGACGATTGGAAGCTCAGTGCCAAGTTGACCCTCAATCTAGGTATTCGGTGGGACTACTTCGGTCCTATTAACGAGACCAACGGCGGGCAGGCGAACTTCATTCCATTCGCGATCCCCAGCAAGGGGATCGGTGGACCGACTTTCATCATTCCCGGACACGGCAAAGACGGTCGGGTACTTTCCAACAACTCGACCTGCTTTGGCGTGGGATGCGTCGGCTTCACAAATCTGCTGCAAGCAGATGGCATCACGCTCGAATCGACAGACCGGTACGGGCAGGGCCTGGTGCAAACGCAGAAGGCCAACTTTGCGCCGCGCATCGGCTTCGCCTACCAGGTCTCGCAGAAGCTCGTGGCACGCGGCGGTGTTGGCGTGTTCTACAATTCGTTTGAGAACCAGGGATACGGCCCCAACATCGGTGAGAACTATCCCTTCGTCTACAACCTGTCGTACTTCAACGGGAAGGTCAATCCGGCCGATCCCAGCCTGTCGTCCGAGGTGTCGCCTATCAGCTACAACTCGCCCTTTTCGAACTGCGGGTCGGCCGGAGGTGATCCTAAGCACGGTCACGGGACGGCCAACTTCGAGTCGGGATTCTCGTGCATTCCGCTCACGTCTTCTGCGTTAAACGCCTTCGGGCTCGGGCTGCAGGGATTGCAGTTCGACTACCAGACCCCACGCACCTACAGTGCCAACCTGACCCTCCAATACTCTATTACCCGCTCGCTTGCCGCGCAGGCATCCTACGTGTTTACGGAGGGCTCCAACCTGCAGGAGGGCACGGGCACCCAGAACGTCACGCAGATTCTCCCAGCCAACCTCAGCACGTCAAGCTGCGGAGCGCCGTGGTCGAACTTCCCGGCAGCCATCGGGAATACGGCGGGGAGCTGTGTTCCCTGGCCGGACTTCGGAGGTGGCAGCTACCACCAGACCTTTGGTGAAAGCCAATACCACGGCCTGCAGACAAAGCTCGAGGATCAGTTCTCGAATGGCCTGACTTTCCTGCTCACCTACACCTGGTCCAAGACGCTGTCGGATGCGGGTGACTTGCTCAACGGAGGCAGCACGGGCGGATTGCGTGCATTCGCGGTGCCCGGGCTTGGTCCGAAGTTCGACTGGTCCCGTGCGAATTTCGATGTCACCAATGTGCTTCATTTCAGCGGCGGGTATGAACTTCCGTTCGGCAAGGGCAAGAAGTACATGAACCAAGGGGGGATCGCGAACGAGGTACTGGGCGGTTGGGCCGCCAACTGGATCGTGACCTCTCAGGGTGGACAACCCGTCAACTTCACCTGTCAATCGTCAACTACATCCGGCGCCGGCCAGTGCGACGATATCCTGGTCAAAGGGCAAAGCCCCAAACTGGGAATCAAGCTGAAGACTGTTGGCGCCGACCCGGTTCCCAGGCCCTTCTGGATCAACAATCCTGCCGCCTTCAACCAGGCATGCCTGCTGGGCGGCTCGTCGCCGTCGAGCCTGGCGCCGATTCCCGATAGCCCCGCTGGCTGCATACCTCTCAACGGCGCTGCGGCTCTCGGCTCCAAACCGGGGCAGATCTCAGGTCCGGGCGTTCATCGCTTCGACTTCTCGGTGTTCAAGAAGTTCCCGATCACCGAGCGGTTCTCGGCGGAGTTCCGGTCGGAGTTCTTCAACATCCTCAACCACCCGAACTTCAACGCGCCGAACTTTGGCGGCAATGGCGTCGTTGCGATCGGTGGCTCGGGCACCTACAATGATCCGCACTTCGGCGAGGTTGGATCGACGCGCTTCAATCCTTACGATCCGCGGCAGATCCAGTTTGCTTTGAAACTGTACTACTGAGGTAACATGATCACACCCCGGAAGGGCGCGGATTTCCGGGCGCCTTTCCGGGGTTTTTCTTTTGTGCCCAAGATTGCTCACGGGCCGGCTGGAGGAAGAGAACAAGTGAGCATACGAACCCGGTTTCGTGCTCTGCTTCTCATCTTGGTGGTGCTGTCGTCTCTCACGGCGATTTCGCAGGATGAGGAGAGGCAAAAGCTGGACCAGATGTACCAGACGGCGGTCGCCGACTACGAGGGCCAAAGGTATCCGAAGGCGGCGTCGGAACTGGAGGCGCTGCTTCCCTTTGCCACGAAGAGCTACGAAGTCCACGAACTCCTGGGCATGATCTACGTCTCGCTCTCCGAGCGCGAGAAGGCGATCCAGCAACTTAAGCTCGCCGTGCAGCTCAAGCCGGATTCCGCTGCCGGGCGCATCAACCTCGGCACCATCCTCTTCCAGTCGGGCCAGGCCGCGCTGGCCGGGGAACAGTTCCAGGAGGCGCTGAAGCTGGACCCGGCGAGCTACGATGCGAATCACGATCTCGGTGAGCTTTACGTCCACTCCGGCAAGGTCGCGGAGGCTCAGCCGCTGCTCGAACGCGCGCAGCAGGTCGATCCTTCCTCGTATGACAACGCATACGATCTTGCGATGGCGGATTTTCTGCTTGGCCGCCTCGATGCGTCGCGCGAGATCGTGCAGAAACTGGTGAAGGCAAGGGACGCGAGCGAGTTGCATAACCTGCTCGGACAGATCGAAGAGAAGGACGGCAAGTTCGTTGAGGCGGTCAACCAGTTTGAGGCGGCCGCGCATATGGACTCGAGCGAGGAGAATCTCTTCGACTGGGCGAGCGAGCTGCTGCTCCACATGACGTACGAGCCGGCCATTAGTGTTTACCAGGAGGGTGCGAAGCGTTTCCCGGATTCGCCGCGCATGTGGGTCGGGCTGGGATTGAGTCTTTACTCGCGCGGCAAATACGACGACGCCGTCAAGGCGCTGATCCGGGCGGCTGATCTGACCCCGAATGATGCGCGGTGTTATTTGTTTCTTTCCAAGGCTTACGAAAGTTCGCCGGCGCAGGCCGATGACGTGATCCAGCGGTTCCGGCGATATTCCGAGGCCCATCCGGAGAATGCTCGGGCGAAATACTACTACGCGGTCAGCCTGTGGAAGGGCAAGCGCGGGGGAGATCAGGCGGTAGATCTCTCGGCAGTGGAGGCTCTGCTGCGCAATGCGGTGGCGATCGACGATGCATTGCCTGAGGCTCACGTGCAGCTGGGGAACCTCTATGCGGACCAGCACAGTTATGAAAAGTCGATTCCGGAGTATGTGCGGGCGCTCGAGCTGAATCCGGGCCTTTCGGATGCGCACTACCGGCTGGGAACCGACTACGTACACGTGGGCAAGAAGGAGCAGGCACAGCAGGAGTTCGAAGTTTATCGCAAGCTCCGCGCCCAGCAGCTGGCCGAGATTGATAAGGAGAGGGCCGAGGTGCGGCAGTTTGTCTACTCGACGGCCGGTGCGGCGCCGAACAAGCCGTGAAGTCCGGGGTGAGACGCCGGTGGGACGTTTCGGAGTTGCAGGCGCTTCGATCGCAAGCGTGAGGTTTGGCCATGGAGAACCCGATCTGTCCGGCGGCTGAAAGGGGCCTTGCCCTGGCGGAGGATTGCGAGCCGATCTCGGAGACGAGCCGCCGCACGTTTCTGCGCGCCGCCGGCATGCTGGTGGCCTCAATGATGATGCCGGCAGCACGAGCCGGCGAGGGCCTGCGAAGATCGGTAGGGTCGCAGCATAAAGTTATTCTCATCGTGGTTGGCGGAGTGCGGCGGGACGAGACGTTCTCGTCCGAGGGCAAGGTCAATATTCCGCATCTGACGACTGACCTGCTGCCGAAATCCCTTTTTTACTCGCACGCTCGCAACGAAGGCGTGACGGCGCACTTCAACGCCATCTCCAGCATCCTTACGGGCAACTGGCAACACATCGATGACTGGGGCAAATTGGCGCCGACCACGCCGACAATCTTCGAACAATTTCGCAAGTCCTTCAAGGTTGACGCGGGCAGCACCTGGGTTGTGGCCAGCAACAAGGCGCTCACAAATCTTATCGGCGCGAGTTCCGATCGCAGCTTTGGACCGGCCTACGGCGCCAACGTCGTGTTCCCGAAGCAACTGATGCTTACCGCGGTCGTCGACTCCCTGCGCAGCGGTCGCACGGCCAACATGGCGGATCGCGCCAAGGTCGAGGCTGAGCTGGAAAGCGTGATGGAAGGCAGCAATTTCGAAGGGCTGGGATGGAATGTCTTCGATGCCGCCGACCAGCTCGACCCGCGAGTGCAAGAAACGCTCAAGAACGCGATCGCAGAATTTGTGCGCGGCGGAGGGCCGACTTCGGGGGACGAGCTGACGTTCCTGATGACTCGTGAAGTGATGCGCAAGTTTGCGCCGCAGTTGCTGGTGGTCGCATTTTCAGACGTGGAGGCGGCGCATTTCGGTTCTTATTCGCTGCATCTTGCGGGGATCAAAACTGCGGACCGTTTGACCTGGGAACTTTGGCGCGAGGTAGAGGCAAATCCTGATTACAGAGGAAACACAACCATGGTTGTACTTCCCGAATTCGGCCGCGATCCGGACGGATCCTCGACCAATGGATTTTTCAACCATCGCGCGAATGACGATTCGACGCGCGATACGTGGATGATGACGCTCGGCTCGGCAGTGGACAAGCCGAACATCGTCGAGAGGCCCATTCGACACGTCGATCTTTGTCCTACGCTGGCGGAACTTCTGGGCTGCACGCCGATCGAGATGCAGGGCGGCAGGTTGAAGGAGTTTCGCGTATAGCCGCAGGGTTTTGGGGCGGCGGAGTTGCCCGGACTGGCAAAAGATGCAGGAGCGAAGCCGATTTCCGGAGAAGCTTCAGGCCGCGCTCGACAGGGGCGTGGTCAAGCGGCTGCCCCTGACCTTTCTGCCGTTCGTCAACCAGCAGCTGCACCAATGGGATTACCTGTTCCCCAATGAACGGCAATCCATCGAGCGGCTCCTGCTTTATGTCGATGGCATGAGCCAGGCACAATCGGATGAAGTCTTCGGCTTGGTGTTGCAGGCCGAAGAAAAGATGGGTGTGCGCAAGTGGCAGAGATTTTCGACCAGCGAGCAGACGATCGAGAACTCGTCCATGCTGGCGGCCACAGCGTACTTTCAGGAATGGCGGCGAGCTGTGCAGGCCGTGTACGATGCTGCCGATGCGCACGCGGTGATCAACGGCGCGGCGACGGTGGGGAACCGGCTTGTCCTGCTCGATATTCCGCATCCACTCTCCGTTGAGGCGAACGCTCCCTGGAGCCGATGGCATGGGATGGGGCAAGCTGTCCGGCTTGACCTCGATCTCAAGGGTGAAGCATCGAGCGCCTTCGAATTCCTATTAGCAGGGCGCGGTGACTCTGCGGCTGGGCTTCTGAATGTCGCGCGAAATCGAGCGAACGCGGCTGCAGCCGATGTGTGGGTGGTGGATGCAGCAAAGTCGTTGCCGGAGTCGATTCTGGCGCTGTCGGCGGCGGGCCGGCAGGCGGAATCTGCGATGGCTCCTGTCATTCTCAATCACGGGCGGCTCGATCAATTGCGGCAGGATTTTTCGCACGAGATGAATACGATGCGAAAGGACCTGGCGGACGCGGACGCTGTTTTCGACCGGTTGCGCAAGGTGGATGTTGAGCCAAAGTGCCCGCCGGAAGTCGCGACGGATCCGGCGACGCGCGAGTTCATCCGATCGCTCTATTTGAGCGGGAACGGCGCAGTGATTTTCGGCAATTCGTTTGTGGAATGGGCGTCTTCCGAAGCATTCCGGCGAGCCAGGCCGTCGTTTCTCGCTGCGCGCTTCGGACTGCGCACAAAGCCGAAGCCATTCACCGGCGTTGCGGTGTTCGATGATCCCGACAAGATCAACCCGCTGCCCCCGGTGGACGACCTGTCCGGCAGCAGCGTGGATGCGCAGGTGCTGGCGCTCTATGTTTGGCTGGCCGCTTGGCGCTACGAGGAATACCAGAAGTCGACATTGTGCATTTGCCTGGCGGAAAGCCTTTCTGAGGCGTACATTGTGGCTCCGCCAGGATTCGCATTCAAGCAGGGCGCCGCTCCCCTGCCGCTCCATGAGTTGCGGCGCGACCTCAGCGAGTGGATTGCGTAGCCTGATTCGCTATTTTGCCGAAACTCTCAACATCAGCACGCCGTGCGATGGAACGGTGGCCAAATAGGCGCCGTTGGCGAACCGGACGTCTGCGTGCGCCCAGAGGTCGCGCGCTTTCATGACGGGACCGCCGAGATGCAGATCGGCGGCATTCACCGTGGCTTGCGTGGAGGACGAGCCGAGATTCACGACGCCGACCGCGACGCTGCCATCGGCCAGAGGCTTGACCCAGGTTTCGAGCCTGCCGTTCTTCACCGGTGAGGCCTGCTTGCCCAGCGCGTCCTGATCGACGGCGATCACTTCCGGATTCATCAGGATTGCTTTGGTTGCGTCGGTCATATCGCGGATGTCGTTGCCGGCGAGCAGTGGCGAGGCGGTGAGCGCCCACAGGCTCATGTGCGTGCGGTATTCATCGGTGGTCATGTGGCCGTTGCCGATCTCGAGCATGTCGGGATCGTTCCAGTGGCCGGGACCGGCGTAAGGTGCTGTCTTCACCTGCTCCTCGATATTGCCGATCATGCTCGACCACGCATCGCGGATGTCGTCGGTGGTGCGCCAGAGGTTGCCGCCGACGTCGGAGCCCCATTTCTCGACGTCGCCACGGCCGTACTCGCAGAGGCTGTAGACGATGGGGCGGCCGGTCGATTCGAGCGCGTCGCCCATCTTCTGGTACACGGGCTGCAGCTTGTCGTCCTTGTAGATCATCGCGGCGCTGCACCAGTCGTACTTGAGATAGTCGATGCCCCAGGCGGCGAAGGTCTTCGCGTCCTGCTCTTCATGGCCGTAGCTTGCCGGATAACTCGCACAAGTGCGCGGGCCGGGACCGGAGTAGATGCCGAGCTTGAGCCCCTTCGAATGAACGTAGTCGGCGAGCCCCTTCATGTCGGGGAATTTGTGGTTTGTCTGCAGGTTGCCCTTGCTGTCGCGGACGCCCTCCCAGGTATCGTCGATATTGACGTAGATGTAGCCGGCGTCGCGCATGCCGCTCGAAACCATGGCGTCGGCAATCGTGCGCACGGTGGCGTCGTCGACCTTGCCGGCAAACAGGTTCCAGCTGTTCCAGCCCATGGGCGGTGTTTTGGCCAGGCCGTTGCCGGGCACCTTGTGCAGCGCGGGCGGCTCGATGTACGGAATCTTGGGTAACTCGTCGGCAGGTGTGGCGGGCTTGGCGACCCACACGCGGCGGCCGAACATCATTCCGTGGAGTTCGCCGTCGACGAGGTCGCCGGTGATGAAGGGCCTCTTGTCATCTCTGAAGCCGAAGAGTTCGAAGTGGTTTCCGTTGACGGTCCCCTTAATGTCGCCATCGAATCCCCAGGTCTGAAGGTGGCCGGTGAGCTGGCTGCCGTCCTGCTGAAGAACGAGGATCGCCTTCTCCTGCTCGCCGTTGTCAAGCGTGCGGCCGGCGGCCGCCCAGTGGCCGGCGAAGGTCTGTGCCGAGGCGGGCAGCGCGAGTGCTGCAAGGAAAAGGAGCGCGCCGGCGAGGTGGGTCGCAGCCGGATGATGGTGCCGATTCGTGGTTGTGCGCATGGTGAATTCCTCCGCCGCGATGCGTGTTCATGGCCCATCGCGGGAAACGCCACATTTCAACACAAAGTTGCGGCAGTACTCGTGGCGGACAGAATTGTATACGCTTACAATTGTTTCGCAACATCGATTGCGATATCGACATGCTTCTGCGGGCGGGATACTCCGCTTGAGCCCGCCGGCACGCGAGCCGAGGCGCGCATCGCGATGCAGTGGCGCCGGCTGGAATCGTTTTCCGAGGCGTGAAGCACCCAACTCGAAAGGAGCTCTCTTATGGATCGACGCGACTTTATCATAACGACCGGCACTTTGCTGGCCACATCGGCTCTTTCTTCGCCGCCGGCGTTTGCCGTGAGCGCGTTGCCCGGCGGGCGGTTGATCCTGCCGATGAATCGCGGCTGGCGCTACATCCAGGCGAAGGTGGCGGGTGCCGAATCGCCGGCCTTCGACGATTCCGCCTTCGAGAGAGTGGTGATTCCGCATACCAACGTCAAAATGCCGTGGCACAACTTCGACGACAAGATCTACGAGATTGTCTCGACCTACCGCCGGCGGTTCCGTTTTCCCAAAGGCGCGGAAGGCAAGCGCGTGTTTGTCGATTTTGAAGGTGCGATGACGGCGTCGACGGTGTGGATCAATGGCAAGCTGCTCGGCGAATACAAGGGCGGCTACACGCCGTTTTCGTTCGAGCTCACTCCGTACCTGGTGCGTGATGGCGAAAATGTGCTGGTGGTTCAGCTCGATTCGACCGAGCGCGCGGACATTCCGCCTTTCGGGTACGAGATCGATTACATGACGTTTGGCGGCATTTATCGCGAGGTGTCCCTACGAGTGGTGCCGTCAACGTGGATCGACAATATCTTTGCGCTGCCCAAGGATGCGATGTCCGGGAATCCAACGGTGGAGGTGAGCTGCTTTCTGGCCGGCGAACCCGCTGCGGGCGGGATGTCGATTGAAGCAGAGCTGCGGGACGGCGATCGCGTGTTGGCGAAGGGGTCGCGCGCGGTTGTGCCGGGCGGCGCATCCGCCGCCGCTTCCCTGGGTCCGAAGACAAGCGCGCCTGCCTATTTGTCGGACGAGACGCGGGACGATCCGGCACGCACGACGGTCACGCTTTCACAGCTCGGCCACATTGAGCTCTGGGATCTCGACAAACCGCGCCTGTACACGGTGCACGTCAGGCTGCTCAAGGGCGGATACGCGATCGATGAGGACTCGCGGCGCATCGGCTTCCGCGAGGCAGTTTTCACCGATCATGGTTTCTTGCTGAATGGGAAAGTCATCAAGCTGCGCGGGCTGGACCGGCACCAGACGTTTCCCTTTGTCGGACAGGCGATGCCCGGACGGGTGCAGAAGAAGGACGCCGACATTCTGCGCCACGGGCTGCACTGCAACATCGTGCGCACGTCGCACTATCCGCAGTCGCGGCATTTTCTCGACCGCTGCGACGAGATCGGGCTGCTGGTGCTCGAAGAGATTCCTGGCTGGCAGCACATCGGCGACGAGGCATGGAAGCAGGTCTCGATCGACAATGTAGGCCGCATGATCCGCCGCGACTGGAACCATCCGTCGATCGTTCTTTGGGGCGTGCGCATCAACGAGTCGCAGGACGATCACGACTTCTACACGCGGACCAATGCGCTGGCGCACGCGCTCGATGACTCGCGGCCGACCGGTGGGATCCGCTACTTCCAGGAGTCGGAGTTTTTAGAAGACGTGTTTACGATGAACGATTTTGGATTCCCGCTGAAGGCGCCGAACCATCCGCGGTATCTGAACACGGAGTTTGTCGGGCACACGTTTCCCACCAAGACGACCGACAATAACGAGCAGCTGCGCGAGCACACGCTGCGGCATGCGCGCATTCACAATCAGCTTGCCTCGAATCCGCAATACGCAGGCGGCATTGGCTGGTGCGCGTTCGACTACAACACGCACTCGAATTTCGGCTCGGGCGACCGCATCTGCTATCACGGCGTGACAGACATCTTCCGCGAGCCCAAACCGGCGGCGGGGTTCTACAAATCGCAGTGCGATCCGGCCACCGAGATCGTGCTCGAGCCGGCATTCCATTGGGCCGCGGGCGACGAGCCGGTTGGATTTGCGAAAGCCATCTTCTGCTCCAACTGCGAGAAACTGCAACTGCTTGCGCGAGCCAACAGCCTTGAGAACGAGGCGTGGGTAGCGTTCGCCGACCTCGATCCCGACCGAGAGGAGTTCGGCAACCTGAAGTATCCGCTGTTCATTCTCGACGCCAGCAAGATCGACCGGCACAAGTTGCGTGCGAGCTGGGGCGACATCCGAATCGATGGCTACATCGGCGGAAAGGTCGTGATCTCGAAGACGCTCTCGGGCAAGGGCTTCGACAGCCGGTTCCAGGTGCTGCCGGACGATCGCGAGCTGATCGCCGATGGAGCCGACACGACGCGCGTTGTGGTGCGCGTGACCGACGAGTTCGGCAACATCCGTCCCTATGCGAACGATCCAATCGTGTTCACTCTCGATGGTCCCGGCACGCTGATCGGCGACAACCCGATGTCGTTGATCGGCGGCAACTGCGCCGTATGGGTGAGAGCCGGCGAGAAGGCAGGCACGCTGCGCTTGACAGCAAGACATCCGCGGCTCGGTTCGCAGTCGGTTGAATTTGCGTTGAGTGAGCTGCCAGGCGAAGAGATCTAGGGCAAGAAGATTTTTCTGGCCGGTCGCGAATAATCGTGTTACGCTCTGCGCAGGTGGCAACGCGGCGCACAATCCGACGCACCTCGATCAAGGTGCAACTGCGCATCAACCACATGGATGTGTGCTGCGGTCCGCCGTCCCACGACCTTCCCACTTTGGCTTAGCGCCCCGGATTGCCCGGCGGCGTTGGTGTAGCGAGACGAGCCGGAGCCGATTGAGTTCGATTCTGATCCGGCCGAACGCGCATCTTTCCAGTGAAATCGAGACTTTCGTTGCATCGAGGCGAACTTCAACGCCGGTCGCTCTTCCGCATGACCGTGCCGGACTCCTGGTGCAGACGTGTCGGATTCTTTCTGGATTGCTGCGAGCGGGGAGGTGGCAATGGAGTCGAGTGTTCTTGCGGCCGAAGTGGTCCTTGGTGGAGCGACTTGGTCCCATGTGTTGAAGCGCGGCACGGCGCTGCGCATCACCGACCTGGAAGGCGGCGCCAATGTTGCGGCGTATTTTTTGAACTTCGATCTGCCGGCAGAGCGGTTCAACCTGCCGGATACGCTGAAGGCGCAGCACACGGCCCGGTTGACAAAGGGCCACGTGCTCTATTCCGACATGGGCCGCGTGCTGTGCTCGATTACAGCGGACACGGTGGGCTGGCACGATCCGATTGCCGGCATCGCGAATGCAACGCAGGTCGAGAAGAAATACGGCAAGCTCACTTACCAGCAGGCGCGCAATGACTGGCACCAGAATGCCCGCGATGGCATGGTAATTGAGCTGGCGAAGTATGGACTGGGCGCACGCGACCTGCATGCAACGGTGAACTTCTTCAGTAAGGTGACCGCCGACGCAGACGGGAACCTGCACTACAGCGCCAACAACTCGCGGCCCGGCAGATCTGTGGAGCTGCGCGCGGAGATGAACGTGCTGGTGCTGCTGAACACCTGTCCACACCCGCTTGACCCCGGGGAGGTTTATGCGCCAAAGCCGGTGGAGCTGAGCATCTCACGGGTGCCCGCTCCGCGGACCGACGATTTCTGCCGCCTGCTTTGTCCGGAGAACGCACGCGGGTTTCTGCTCACTGAGTTCTATTTTCTTTGAGTTTTGTCGAGGATATGGACGTGGCAACTATCAATCTTCAAGTGAGTCCATTGCTCCCAGAGACGGCTCTCAAGAGCTTCATCGTCGATGCCGGCGAGCCATTTGTGCACGAGATCTTTCAGGGGCAAACGGTGCGCATCGTCGATCTCGAAGGCAACCAGGCCGTCGACACCCTCTTCTACAACCTTCACAGCTACGCGGACCGCTATAGCGCGCAGGACACGATTCGCGAACAGGGAAATATCTATCTCACCACCGGGACGCAGCTTATCTCGACCGAAGGCAATGTGCTGCTGACCATCACCGCCGATACCTGCGGGCGGCACGACACCCTGGGCGGCGCATGCGCGCAGGAGAGCAACATGGTGCGCTACGCGATCGAGAAGCGCCACATGCACGCCTGCCGGCAGAGCTTTCTAAGGGGCTTTCAGCGCTGGGGTCACGGCTTTGAGAAGCGCGACATTACGAGCAACATCAATTTCTTCATGAACGTTCCTGTGACGCCGGACGGTGGGTTGACGTTCGAAGACGGCGTTTCCGAGGCGGGGAAATACGTTGAGTTGCGCGCGGAGATGGATGTGCTGATGGTGATCAGCAATTGCCCTCAGCTCAACAATCCGTGCAACGCGTACAACCCCACGCCGGTTCAGATTCTCATCTGGGACGCGCATGTTCGATAAGGTCCTGATCGCGAATCGCAGCGCAATTGCATGCCGAATTCTGCGCACACTCAAGAAGATGGGGATTGCCTCGGTGGCCGTGTACTCTGAGGCCGACCGCGACTCGCGACACGTGATCGATGCGGACGCGGCGGTTTTGCTGGGGCCTGGGCCGGCAAGCCAGAGTTATCTCGACGCCGATCGTGTTCTGGCGGCGGCGGAGGAGACAGGCGCGCAGGCGATCCATCCCGGATACGGGTTCCTCAGCGAGAACGTCGCGTTTGCGCGGGCATGCGCGCGGCGCGGAATCGTGTTGATTGGGCCGCGCGTGGAGCAGATGGAGGCCTTTGCGCTGAAGCATACGGCGCGCGAAATAGCGCAGCGATGCGGCGTTCCCCTGTTGCCGGGGACGGGCGTTCTCGCCAGCGTCGAAGAAGCCGCGGCGAAGGCGGCGGCGCTCGGGTTTCCGGTGATGCTGAAGAGCACGGCCGGTGGCGGCGGCATTGGCATGCGCGTGTGCAACACGGCGCATGAGTTGAGCGACGCCTACGAATCCGTTGTCCGGTTAAGCCGCAACAGTTTTCGCGACGGCAGCGTGTATCTCGAGAGGTTCGTGGCGCGGGCCAAGCATGTTGAGGCGCAGATCTTTGGCGACGGCCACGGGGGCATTGCCGTGCTGGGCTTGCGCGACTGCTCGGCGCAGCGCCGGCACCAGAAAGTAATCGAAGAGACGCCGGTCCCGGGACTGAGCGCGGCGGCTGAAGCGGCAATGCGCGCCTCGGCGCTCTTGTTAGGCAAGGCTGTCAACTACGCATCGGCGGGTACGGTCGAGTTTCTTTACGACAGCGACACGGGTTCCTACTACTTTCTTGAGGTGAATACGCGGCTGCAGGTAGAGCACGGCGTGACCGAGCAGGTGACGGGCCTCGATCTCGTAGAGATGATGATTCGCGAGGCCGCCGGCGAGTTGCCCGCGATAGCGAGCTTGCGTATCCAACCGGAGGGTTGGTCGATCGAGGCACGTGTTTACGCCGAGGATCCGGCGAAGAACTTTCAGCCTGCGCCGGGCAAACTGATGCACGTTGCCTTTCCCGGGGACGACATGGCGCGCGTTGAGACGTGGGTTGAGAGCGGTACGGAAGTCACGCCGTTCTACGATCCGATGATCGCCAAGATCATCGTGACCGGCGCCAACCGCGATGACGCGGTGATGCGATTGCGCCGGGCTCTCGACGAGACGGCGCTCTACGGCACGGAAACGAATCTCGGCTATTTGCGCGCGGTCGCGGCGTCGGAGACGTTTGCCGCCGGTGCGATGACAACGGCGTTTCTCGGATCGTTCAACGTGGGCCGCAGGGCCTTTGAGGTGCTCGAAGGAGGAACGCAGACCACGGTCCAGGATTATCCCGGACGGCTTGGATACTGGCATGTCGGCGTGCCGCCTTCGGGGCCCATGGATACGCTGGCATTTCGCCTGGCGAACCGGCTGGCAGGGAATGACGAAGAAGCCGCCGCTCTCGAAATGACGACGCTGGGCGCAAAGCTGCGTTTCGATGCCAATGCCACTGTCGCGATCACCGGCGCGGACATGGGAGCGACGCTGGACGGAGCTCCGGCGCCGACGTGGAGCGCATTTGAAGTGCATGCCGGAAGCACTCTGCGTTTTGGCGCGGTAAAGGGGGGCGGCGCGCGGACCTACCTCGCGATTGCGGGCGGCATGGATGCGCCGCGGTTTCTAGCGAGCCGGGCGACCTTCATGCTGGGCGGATTTGGCGGGCATGCGGGACGCGCGTTGCGCGCCGGCGACGTAGTGCATTTTCTGCCCCCAGAGGAGAGCCGTCGAGAAGCTGCCCCGCGGACGCGGAGCCTGGACCAGGCGTTGTTTGCCTGCTCGAGGCAATGGGAGATCGGCGTGCTTTATGGACCGCACGGCGAACCGGATTTCTTCACGCCGGACGACATCGCCATGCTGTTCGATGCCGAGTGGCGAGTGCACTATCACTCTGATCGCACCGGTGTGAGACTGATCGGTCCCAAACCCGAATGGGCGCGCAAGGACGGCGGCGAGGCTGGGCTGCACCCATCCAACCTCCACGACAACGCCTATGCCATCGGGTCGATCGATTTTACAGGGGATATGCCGATTCTTCTGGGGCCGGACGGGCCCAGCTTGGGTGGATTTGTCTGTCCTGCTGTTGTTGTGGAGGCCGAGCGCTGGAAGATGGGCCAGCTCAAGGCGGGCGACACGGTGCGATTCCGCCGGCTCACGCTGGCGCAGGCCGAGGAGATGGAGCAGGCGATGGAAAGGCTGGTCGAGACGCTGGAGGGCGCTGTTCCCAGTCTGCCCGCCGCCGCCGCGGAGCCGGAGCCGGCCATCCTGCGCAAAGCGGAGAACCGCGCGCCTGCCATGGTGGCGCGGGCAGATGGAGACAAGTATCTGCTGATCGAGTATGGGCCAAACCTGCTCGATCTGGCGCTGCGTTGTCGCGTGCACCTCTTGGAGCAGAAGCTGTGCGCCGCCACATTGCCGGGCATTCTCGACCTCACGCCGGGAGTGCGCAGCCTGCAAATTCACTACGACAACCGAAGGTTGCGGCGGGAAGAGCTGCTCGATGCACTGGAGAGCTTCGATGCGGAAATACCCGCGCGGCCGGAGATCGCGGTGTCTTCGCGGATCGTTCATCTGCCTTTGTCGTGGAACGATCCGGCGGCGCAGCTCGCGCAGGTAAAGTACATGCAGGCTGTACGGCCTGACGCGCCGTGGTGTCCGGACAACATCGAGTTCATCCGGCGCATCAACGGTCTTGCAAGCGTGCAGGATGTCCAACGGATCGTCTACGACGCGAGTTACCTGGTTCTGGGACTGGGCGACGTGTATCTGGGTGCGCCGGTGGCCACGCCCGTTGACCCGCGGCATCGTCTCGTAACCACCAAGTACAACCCCGCGCGGACGTGGACGCCGGAAAATGCGGTGGGCATCGGCGGCGCGTACATGTGCGTGTACGGAATGGAGGGGCCGGGCGGCTACCAGCTTGTGGGCCGCACTGTGCAGGTTTGGAACACGCATGGCGTAACGCGCACGTTTCAAAAAGCAACGCCGTGGTCGCTGCGCTTCTTCGATCAGATTCGCTTCTACCCGGTGACGACCGGAGAGCTGAGCGAACTGCGGCGCGACATCCTGCATGGAGCGTTCGACCCCAGGATCGAAGAGGCGGAGTTCAGTCTGGCACGCTACGAGGAGTTTCTCGATTCGATCGCGCCGGGGGCTGCCCGGTTCAAGCAGTTGCAGACGCAGGCATTCAGAGAAGAGCGCGAGCGGTGGAGAGCAAATGGTCAGCTTGAGAGTGCGGCCACACTCGTTGATATGCCCGAGGAAGAAGTCTGCGAACGTACGGTTCCGGAAGGGTGTTCGGCGGTGCACGCGCCGATGACGGCGAGCGTTTTTCGCGTGACGGCCGAGCCGGGCCAGAGGGTCAGTGCGGGACAGCGACTGGTGGTGCTGGACGCGATGAAGATTGAGATGGAAATCGCGGCGCCGGTATCCGGTGTTGTGCACGAGCTGCTTTGCAGACCGGGACAGTTGGTGAACGCAGGCCAGCAACTGGCGATTCTCTGTGCGGGATGTTGAGGTGAACGAGACCGGAATGGATATCGCTTCTCTCGCAGGCGCATATCGCAGAGGACTGACGACGCCGAGTGCGGTGGTCGCCGAGATCTATGACGAGATTGCGCGCGCCGGTGAACGGCCGGTGTGGATCACGCTGGTGGAGAGAGAAATGTGTCTAAGCCGGGCGCGATCGTTGGAGGCCGATGAGGCGTCGTGGCAACTGCCGCTCTATGGCATTCCGTTCGCCGTGAAGGACAACTTCGATGTCGCGGGAATGCCGACGACAGCGGCCTGCCCGGCGTTCTCGCGCGTCGCCCAGAAGACGGCGACCGTGGTGGAGAGGCTCCTCCGTGCGGGTGCGATCCTGATCGGCAAGACGAACATGGATCAGTTCGCGACAGGCCTGGTGGGTACGCGGACGCCTTACGGGATCTGTTCGAGTGTCTTCAATGCGGAATACATTTCGGGGGGTTCGAGTTCGGGCTCCGCGGTTGCCGTGGCGAGCGGGCTGGTTTCGTTTTCGCTGGGGACCGACACGGCGGGTTCGGGACGCGTGCCGGCGGCCTTCAACAACATCGTGGGGCTGAAGCCGACGCGCGGTCTGCTCAGCACGCATGGCCTGCTGCCGGCTTGCCGTACGCTCGACTGCGCGTCGATCTTTGCCGAGACATGTGCGGATGCGGCGCACGTGTTCGCCATTGCACGGGGATTCGATACTGCAGATCCCTATTCGCGCGCGCCAGGGCCCGGAGAAGGCGCGGCGCCATGGAGCGGGGCGGAAGGATTTCGATTCGGCGTGCCGGCGAGGCTCGAGTTCTTCGGCGATGAAGCGGCAGCGGCTCAGTATCGAGTCGCGCTCAATGCTCTGAGCGCGCTGGGCGGTGCTGCGATCGAATTCGATTACGAGCCGTTTGCCAAAGCCGCGGGCCTGCTTTACCAGGGACCGTGGGTGGCGGAACGGCTGGCTTCCATTCAGGAGTTTCTTGGCGGAGATCCCGAAAGCGTCGATCCCACGGTGGGAGCGATCATTCGCGGCGGGGCTGCGTACAGCGCGGTGGATGCGTTTGAAGCGGCGTACAAGCTGGAGACGCTGCGGCGTGAGACGCAAGAGGTTTGGGAGAACATGGATTTTCTTCTCCTGCCGACCGCGCCTGCACACTACACCATCGAGGAGGTGAAGGCTGCGCCCATTGAGCTGAACACGAATCTCGGCACATATACGAACTTTGTGAATCTGCTCGATTCTGCAGCCGTGGCGGTGCCTTCCGGCTTCAAGCCGAATGGGCTGCCGTTCAGTGTATCGCTTGTCGGGACAGCCTTTACGGATGAAGGCCTGCTTTGCATTGCAGACAGACTGCATCACGCGCTGACAAAGACGCTGGGCGGGTCGCGGCGCGAGCTTGCTGCAACGCCCGCGATAGCCGCACCGGCGACGCCGGCCGGGTGCGTGCTGATGGCTGTCGTTGGAGCTCATCTTTCCGGGCAGCCGCTCAACTGGCAGTTGACGCAGCGCAAGGCGCGGCTTGTTGCTGCGATGCGCACCCTTGGCGAATACCGGCTTTATGCTTTGGCCAACACCACGCCGCCCAAGCCGGGCCTTGTCTATGCGCCGGGATTTGCGGGCAACGGAATTGAGGTTGAGGTTTGGGCAATGCCGGAGGATACGGTGGGGAGTTTTCTCGCAGCGATTCCGCCGCCGCTTGCGTTGGGCACCATCCGGCTGGAAGACGGATCGCAGGTAAAGGGTTTCTTGTGCGAGCCGGCGGGGATTGAAGGCGCAAGGGAGATCACTGAACTTGGTGGATGGAGGAGATATCTTGCAGAAAAGAGTTGATCCGGATTCCCGCGGCGGACTACGTTCCGCTCGGCATGCCCGCGAAAGAGCGAAGTGAGCTGTCAGTTGTCGTCGTCATCGTCAGCGCCGGAATCGGTGATGGGCTTGGAGATTTTCTTCTCGAGTTTGCCGGCCAGCGCCTTTTCAACGGTGACGTGGAAGTCGAGTTCGGCAGGGTCATCGCCGGCCTCATAGCGGGCCAGGGGTTTGCCCTGGCGGTCAACGAGGAACTTGGTGAAGTTCCAATGGATTTCGCCGCCGCCCACGCCGTCTTTGGGATTGCATAGGAACTGGTAGAGGGGAATGGTCTGCACGCCGTGCAGCGTGGCGGGCGCGAAGACAGGGAATGCGACGTGTTCTGTTTCGACGTAGTACTTGCGAATGGCGGCTGAGTCTTTGAGTTCCTGTTCGCCGAAATCGCTTGAAGGGATGCCGATGACGACGAGGCCGTCCGATGCGTAAGTCTTGGCGAGATCGTTCAATGCGGCGATTTGATCATGGAAGACCGACTGGCTGGCCAGGTTGACGAAGAGCAGGAGTTTGCCCTTGTAAGTCGACAGGGACACGGCCTTGCCGTCGAGATCGACGAGCGAGAAATCGTAGACAGTTTGCTTGGATTGCGGCTCTTCAGCCGGCGCGAACGAGACGAGGACGGCGAGGATGAAAAGAAAATGAAGGAACGAACGGCGATGCATCCACACTCCGAAGAGAACGATTGCGTTGATTGCATTGTGCCACCGTGCAGGGCAGCGCGCCTAGTGGATTCGCGGCTTCAGAAGCGCAATTTCTGCGGCCGATTCGATTTGTTTTTCAGGCAATGACAGGGTGTTGGTCATGGACTTTGAGCAATTGCGGACGTTTCAGCAGGTATCGCGGCTGAAGAGTTTTTCGCGCGCGGCGGAAAAGCTGGGCGTGACGCAGCCGGCCATCTCGGCGCAGATCCGCTCGTTGGAAAAGGAAGTGGGTGCGCGCCTTTTCGATCGCGACGGCGGGAAGGTCACGTTCACCGCGGCCGGGCGGCTGTTCGAACCGTTCGCCGAGCATTGCCTGCAGTGTCAGAGCCATATCTTTGTAGCCGTCAACGAACTTTACAGGTCCGCGCGCGGCGAAGTGTCGGTAAGCGCGAGCGAGGCCACGAGCCTCTACGTGCTGCCGCCGGTTTTTGCGCAATATAAAAAGCACTACACGCGCGTGAACCTCAATATCGTTCGCGCAGAGCATCTGCGCTCGCTCGAAGCGGTCATCAATCGCGAGGTCGATTTCGCCGTGGTCTCGATGCCCGTGAAAGATCCGCGACTGGTCGTGCATGTGATTCATCGCGATGACATGGTGCTGGCGGTGGCGCCGACGCATCCATTGGCAACGCGAGCAACGGTCAAGCTGGATGAGCTTCTGAAGTTTCCGATGCTGCTGCTCAAGCAGGGCCGGCAGCGGTCCCTGCTGAACACGTTCTTCGACAGCTTCGATGTTCATCCGCGGATCGCCATGGAACTCGATTCGAGCGAGCTCCTCAAACGCTTGATATGTGCGGAGCTGGGCATGGGTTTTCTGCCGCGCGCGAACGTGCTTGACGATGTCCATGCCGGCCTGCTCAAGATCCTGAAGGTGGAAGGGATGAAGCTGCACCGCGAACTGGCGCTCATCTACCGGAAGGACCGCACGCTGACGCACGCGGCGCAGGCCTTTCTCGAGATCGCCACCAGCGCACAAGGGCAGACAGCCTACACGCCGCTGAGGATTGCGCGGGCGGCAAAGTAGCCGGATGAGTGGAGACATATTTCGATGAGAGGAGGATCGATGATCGCAAATCGGACCGGAGTTGCCGTGCTGGCATTGATCGCAGTGCGCATTGCCGCGGCAGGGGCGCCGATGGCGCGCGGCGCGGAGCCCAAGTTTCCGGCGAAGACCGGTGTGCAGGCGCCGGGTGTGCAGCACGATATTCAGGGACTCGTTCCAGCGGCGACGTTTCCGGTCGAGGGGCAACCGGACTGGATGGCTGTGACCGATGACGCGGTCTGGGTGACGAGCTCGAGCGCGAATCACGTGGTGCGGCTAGATGTGAAGACGAATGAGCCGGCAAAGATCGTCAGCGTCGCGAAGCCGTGTTCGGGGCTCGCTATTGGCTTCGGCAGTTTGTGGATTCCGAGCTGCGGCGATCATGCGGTGGTCCGCGTTGACGCTGAGACGGGCGAACCGCAAGGCACCGTGGCTGCCGGGCCGGCCGATTCAGAGGGCGGGATCGCGGCCGGCGCGGGAAGCGTGTGGTTGGTGACGTCGAGGGAGAGCGATCTCGTGCGCATTGATCCGGCGACGAACAAGGTCGCGGCCACGATCCGCATTCCGGCGGGGTCGTTCAATCCGGTGTTTGCGGATGGATCGGTCTGGGTGAGTTCAAATGCGGGCGGAACGCTGGTGCGTGTCGACCCGGTTACGAACAAAGTGGTCGGTGAGACGCCCGTGGGTCCGATGCCGCGATTTCTCACTGTTGGTGCGGGATCGATCTGGGTGTTGAACCAGGGTGACGGCACGATTGCGCGCGTGGACGCTGAATCGGGAAGGCGGACGGCGGTAATCGCGGCCGGTATTCCAGGGCAGGGAGGCGAGATTGCGTTCGGAGAGGGTGCGGTGTGGGCGACGGTGTTCGACTTCCCGATCACACGGATCGATCCGGGGACGAATGCAGTGACCGGTCAGTGGCACGGGGCCGGCGGCGACAGCATCCGCGCGGCGCATGGGTCGGTGTGGCTGACCAGCCTGATGGGCGGAAAGGTGTGGCGGCTGCCGGTGCCGGAACGGTGAAGAACGGGACCGAAACTTGCAGGAAATGAGCGCGGATTCCGCCTGGATCCGGGCTGTTTTGTTGGGGAATCGAGACCGCTTATCGGCGGCATAAATAACTTGAATCTTGATTGTTCCTTGATGTTGGCTGGGATAGAGTTCGTAGTAAGGAAAAGCCTGCAAAACTCCTGCAACTGCCGGCAAACAAGCATCAACTCATCCAATGGGAGTTCCCCCGGCTCTGCCGGGGAGGCAGTAGCAGTTTGACATTTGCGGGAGTCCATCCAAGAGACTCCGAGAGGTGAGCCGCCAAGCACACTTCAAGGAGAGTCCCGGATGGACGAG